>Ga0307380_10003638_pt1 | contig 21195 bp, 18 predicted proteins | sample UN3MG_FD_202239 | JGI IMG/M metagenome (GOLD analysis project Ga0307380, IMG submission 202239) | Soil microbial communities from Risofladan, Vaasa, Finland - UN-3 | ecosystem: Environmental > Terrestrial > Soil > Coastal area > Acid sulfate soil | place: Finland: Risofladan, Vaasa | collected... | reverse complement strand
TCCGCATCCACAATATAATAGGAAAGTCCTTTGGCTAGAGCCAGAATGGCCAAAACACCGCCAATGATCGGCATGCATTTGAGCAATACCCGAGGCAAATCTCGGAATTTTATATCTTTATGTATGAAAACCTCAACGACAAGGGCATAAAGAACAGCGACTGCACCACTTTCCACCAGGGTGGTGATCCCGCCAAAATAACCCCAAACAATGATAACCGGCAAAAGAATTTCCCAAAAAGAGTTCTTGATAGCCGCATAGGCTTCTTTGAAAACAAAGTGTTCCCGCTTGATTTTATTTTTTGCAGCGTAAATAATCGCAATCAAAACCATAGCCATAACCATGATCATTCCGGGTACGATCCCGCCGATGAACATATCCTTTATGCTTGTTTGCGCAGTTACCCCGTAAATGATGACCGGCAGGCTTGGAGGAAAGAGCAAGCCGATGCTTCCGGTTGCGGTAAGCAGCCCGCTGCTGAAATTTTTCTTGTATTGGCCGCCGATCAGTACATAAGAGAGCAATCCGCCCACGGCCAATATTGTCACTCCCGAGGCGCCGGTAAAAGTGGTGAAAAAGGTGCATACCAGGATGGCCATGATGGCCAAACCTCCGGGAAACCAGGAAAAAACAGCCTTGAAGAGCCTGACGAACCTTTCTCCGGCCTTGCTCTCGGAGAGGATAAATCCGGTAAATGTGAAAAGGGGAATGGCCGGTATGGAATGGCTGATCAAAAGCGAGTAGGCTTCGTTGGCAATGACTTCCAGCGGCTGGCCGGTATGGGCGAAAAGCATATAACCTATGCCACCCAAAACAACAAATATCGGCACCCCGGTAAGTGCCGCTAAAATCAAAAGCACGATAATGGGTGAGGCCAGGTGCATTCCGATCAGGTTGTAGAGCGGCAGCAAAGAATCGAAAAAGCCGGCCCAGGATGGGACCAGGACTTGGGCAATGTTTGCCAATGCTCCCCATGCCAACAGGGTGCCGACGACGAATCCCGATGAGGCGATCCCTTTGCCCAATGCCGCTTTTGGAGCCTGCCGGCAGAAGCGAAATGCCATCAGCGCATATCCCAATGGCATGACCATAACGATCAAGCGTAAGGGGAAAATGGCGATCTTTTCACCGGCATCGAAGGCATTCAGTAAAAATGACATGGAGCACCAGGCGAAAGCCGTGCAAAAAGCGGTATTGAGAAAGGCGTTGGCCACATGGACCCAGGATAAAATTCCCGGTCTGAATTTCAAATTGAGGGAAAGGGAAAGATGTCTTTTTTCTCTTGTCGTTATGGCTGCGCCGATAAAAGCCAGGATCAAGACCAGGTGATGGGTGTACTCGGTCGAATTTCTGATGCCGGTATGAAAGAATTTCCGGGCGATCACCTCAAGGAATGGAAAAAGAGCGAGTAAGAAAATTGACAAAAAAGCCAGGAGATTCTCAAACCATTTTCCGAATTTCAGTAATGGCTTACCCTGCATTTTTTAGACGGTATTCTTGCAGCAATTGCTGCAATTTTTCATAGATCTCCTTTTTGAAAACTTTCCCGATCAATTCATCCATTCCCTTGTCGGCGGCTTCTTTCCATTGTGACAGGCTGTCCGCGGGCGGCTCGTGAATGATAAGGCCGTTTTTTTTCATGGAATCCAGTGCCTTTTTTTCCAGATCCGCTGTTTCCCCCGCCAATTTGTCTGAAAGTCTTGTCACCACATCCATCATGGGTTGCTTGAAATTTTCCGGAATTCTTTGCCATATCTTGTCCATGATCACCATGCCCCCCACCAAGGGGGCGATTTTCAACGAGCACATGTGGGGAGCGAGAGGGAAATACTGTCCCGAACCCGCTATCAGGGGAGGAAGATAGAAGGCGTCGACCATGCCGCTCTGCAAAGCCATCATCAGGTCTTTCAAGTCATTGGGGACAATGTGGTAACCGGATTTTTTCCAAGCCTGTTCCATTGCCGGCTCGCCGGTGCTGAATGCCAGTTTTTGTTTTTTCAGATCCTGGGGATACAAAACAGGTTCTTTTGAAAAGAAATTCACCCAGCCGCTCATTGTCCAGATAATGACCTTGAATCCTTTTTCCTGGATCTGCTTTTCAAAGATCGGATTGAGACGCTCCATAACATAAGCCATTTCCTCTTCGGAATGGAACATGAAGGGGATGCTGAGCACGAATGCATCGGGGTAAATTTTGGTCAGCCCGATATTGGTCAAAACGGCGCCGCCAAGGGTTCCAACTTTCATTTTGCGGATCGTGTCCTCTTCACTGCCGGCAATGCCGCCCGGATAAATTTTCAATTTCACCTGGCCCTTGGATATCTTTTCCCATTCACGGCCGATCTCTTTTAAGGCATCGTTCCAGGGCGAACGATCCGGTGCGATACTGCCGATTTTGATTACCTGGGCTTCAAGAATCAGGGGCAGAAAAAACAGGACAACAAGAACTTTTCTCCATTTCATATTCCTTTCTCCTCTGGTGCCGGATCTGATTCTTCGGTTTCCACAAAGTAGTCTTCCGCGTGCTCCAACAGCCATTGCGCTTTGCGTTGATTCAGGATACTTACCAACCTTTTTTCCGGGATCGAATCCGCATCCATGGCCAACGCTTTGTTTAGCAGTGCTTTGAATTCAGCTAGGTTTTGCTCTTTAACAGAAACGGTAGTGGCCAGCGACAGGTAGGCAGTAGTAGATTTTCCTTTGGAAACGGCTACGGCTTGCTCGAAGTGTTGGCGGGCTTTCGCTGCGCTGCCACCCATGTATTCGGGCAGGGAGCCGTAGTATAAAATATAGAATTCGTGGATCGCTCCGTCTGCAAAATTCTTGTCCAGCTCGAAAACCCTCTCCATCAAAGCTGCTGCCGCGGGCAAGGTCATGCCCAGATCCATGTCAAAGGGATCGATGGCGTAAGCCCCAAGCCAGCCGGCTCCCGCCCAATAAAGCAAGGGCGCATCTTTCCTGGTTGTGGATTGCAGGGCCTGCTTGAAGTTTCTTTTGCGCAACGCTTCGCGCAATCCCGGGAACTTGATTTCCAGACCGGTGAGAAGGATGTCGCGGCCCCTTAGGTATAAGTTTTTGGCTCGCTTGAAAACAAATTCCTGCTTTTTGTATTCCGTTTCTGGGAGCATGACGGCCGGCGTCTGCAGGAAAGCGTTGGCATACATAATATACAAACTTCCCGTCTGCAGCCGCAATCCCTGGTGCCCGGGATTGGCGGTCAGGAGGGATTCGTACATTTTGATGGCAAAGGGCAAGGCGTCGCCGACCAGTTCGGGGTCATTGTCTCCGCTAAATACCGTTCCTGAAGTTTTGCCGGTCAACGCGTTGGCCACCTGATTCATGGCGATTTTTTTTATTGAGCAGGCCGGGAAAAAAATCAATGTCAGTATGATTATTAAAAAAAAAGAGAAAAAAGATTTTTTCATTTGGCTTTTCTCCAAAAACAGTAAACGTATTATACAATATTTAGGTTTAACGGGTAGCATGATTTCTCAAAAAATGCAATTTTTCAGAAAAGTGGAATTGTGACTTCGTGATAGCCAAACCAGCAGGTCCCACATGATAAAGCTAATTCCCTGATATTTGACCGCGGTGTTTAAAAAGTCTAAAATAAATCAGAAAAAACCAATGAATGAAAACTTTGAATTGAAGCAAAAGATCAGCAAGTTAAAAATTCAGAAAAACGCCATCATTTTGGCCCATAATTACCAAATCGAGGAAGTGCAGCTTGCCGCCGATTTCCTTGGAGACTCACTGGAGTTGAGCCGGAAAGCGGCCGGTTTAAGCCAGGCCATGATTGTTTTTGCCGGCGTTAAATTCATGGCTGAAACAGCCAAAATTCTTGCGCCGGAAAAAAAGGTTCTGCTCCCGCGCCTCGATGCTGGTTGTCCCATGGCCGATATGATCACTGTGGATGATGTGTGGGAAATGAAAAAACAGAATCCTGAAGCTCCGGTGGTTACCTATGTGAATTCATCCGTTGAAATCAAAGCTGAAAGCGATGTGTGTTGCACTTCGGCCAATGCGGTCCAGGTTGTTGCCAATATTCCGGCCAAGGAAATTATCTTTGTTCCCGATGAGAACTTGGGGAATTATGTGCAAAAAATGGTTCCGGACAAGAAGCTGTTTTTATTTGAAGGTTTTTGTTACGTGCATATGCGCATCAAAAGGGAAGAAATCACAGAAATGCGCCGCAGGCATCCGCAGGCAAAAGTGATCGTTCATCCCGAGGTAAGCCCGGAGGTGACGGCTGTGGCTGACGAGGTGCTGTCGACCAGCGCCATGTTGAAGTATGTCGCACGTTCTGGGCAGATGGAATTTATCGTGGCTACCGAACAGGGTTTGCTGGAGAGGATGAAAAGAGAAAACTCCGGCAAGGTTTTCTATCCGGCCTTGACCCCCAAAATTTGCAGCAACATGAAGCGCACGGCGCTCAAAGACATATACGATTCTCTCCTTGAGGAGAAATATGAGATTGAAATCGATCCTGCGATCAGAGAAAGAGCTGGCCGGGCATTACGTGAAATGTTAAAATACGGTTGAGGAGTGACAATGGAACTAAAGGAAAAAGTCATGGCAGTGATTGAGAAAGTCCGGCCGGCGCTTCAGGGAGACGGCGGCGACATTGAATTGGTCGATGTGCTGGCTGAAGACAAAGCGGTTTTGGTGCGGCTCAAGGGTGCTTGTTTTGGTTGTCCGATGAGCACCTATACCATCAAAGGCTATGTAGAACAGGTGATGAAAGAAGAAATTCCTGAAATCAGCGAAGTGCGCCTGGTCAAATAAATGTCATTGCCACTGGCGGGGACGCGATTGCCTTCCGTCCTCCAGGGCACGAAATTTTAATTTGAAATTTTCCCGGTTTTGTTTTTTTTTATTGGTTTTTTTATCGTTTTTATTCGCTGCGACTGAAAAAAACGTTTTGCGCATCGCCTGTTTTGATTTTCCTTCTTCGTTCAATCCGGTTTATGCGACCAGCGAGACGGCGCAGGGGGTAATGAACAAAATCTACCAGTCCCTTTTTTATTTTGACGGCCAGGGAAAAATTCGCCCGGAATTGGTCGCTGCGTCTTCGCGCAATGAAGCGCGTCTGGAAATTTTGCTCACATTGAGAAAAGGCGCCTTCTTTGCCGATGGTTCGGCTTTGAGCAGCCGTGACGTCGTCGCCACGGTGGCCTTGCTGAAAAATCCTCTCTTTGAGTATCCCTATCTGTCGGATCTTGATTTTTTGGAAAAAATTGAAGCGATCGACCCATTGCATTTGCGCATTAAATTAAAAGGAAAATTCGCTCCCTGGGAAAATTATCTGACTTTCAAGATATTGAATGCCGCCGAAATCGAGAGTTTTGATCCGCTACAATTCAGGCGGCATGTCCCTTTGGGAAGCGGCCCCTATCGGCTGCTTCACCTCGACGAGCCCGGGGGGTTCGAACTCGGGGGAAATCCTTTCTGGGCGCAGCGCGGTTCCTTTGCCAAGATCCGCTATTCCGTACTGAGGGAATCCCGGCAGGCGCCCCTTAAGTTGTTGAACGCCGAGCTCGATGCGGTTGAAATTCAGAGCAATGACGCCAAAACCTATTCGCGATTGATAAAATGGCAAAAACAATTCCGCCTGCTGAAATACAATAAATTCGGCTTCACCTATCTTGTATTCAATTTGAGGAATTCCATGATTGACAAGAACTTGCAGCGGGTTTTATACAACCGGCTGCTGGCAACCCGCTTTTTGGACGTCTTTTTACAGGAAACAGGCGAGAAGGTTTTTTCACCATTTCTTTATTTGAGTGCCGAGAAGCCGCCGCGGCCGTTTCAAACTGTCGCCTTGTCCGCACCCCGCAAGCTGAAGATTTTAACCAACAGCGAATCGCTTGTACGCAAGCAACTGGTCTTGTTTTTGTGCGAGGAGCTGAAAGCCTTCAACATTGAGCTGGAACCTGTTTTTGTGGAATACCAGACTTTTTTGAAATATTTAAAACAGGGGAATTTCGACCTGGCCGTTTCTGCTTTCCTCTTGGACATGGATTGGAACCTGAAGGATATCCTCGCAAGCGACGGATATTTCAATTATGCCGGTTTCTCAAAGCCGGAAATGGATGCAGTCCTGGAAGAAGGCCTGAGGGAGATGGACGCCGGAAAGCGCCGGAAAATATATAATCGCGCCCATGATTTGTGGTTGGAATCCTTGCCGCTTATCCCGCTATTCAATTTGAATTATTACATGGGTGTTTCACGAGCGATAGAAATTCCCAAGAACCGCTTCAAGCTGATCGGCTCGTGCGGCGACTTTTTTTACAATCTTCAGGATTGGTGACGCCGGCTTTTTTTCCTCGCCGCCATCCAGAGGAAATTCCCCAGGGTCAAGAAAAAACAAATGTAAGGAAAAAGATAACCCCAGCGGGTGAATATGGTTTTATTTTTAAGGTAACGAAATGATGCTAAAAACTGGTCGGACTTATGCAGGGGTGATTGATAAATAATACGGCCGGCCGCATCTACCAAAGCCGAAATGCCATTGGAAGTCGAGCGTAGCAGATAGCGGCGGTTTTCAATACTGCGAAAAACGGCCATGGCCAGATGTTGATAGGGGGCTGCTGATTTTCCGAACCAGGAATCATTGGATATGGTCACGATTATTTCACCGCCCTGGGCGATCATGGTGCGGACCAACTCCGGGTAGATGATCTCGTAACAGATGGGAGTCGCCAGCAGGTGGCCGGCAAAATTGAGATTATGCAGACTTTTCCCGGCAGTAAAATCACCTATCTGATCAGTGATTTTTTTAACAAAGAACAACCAACGCCTGAACAAAACATATTCTCCAAAAGGGGTCAGGTGGAACTTATCGTATTTTTCAATTTTATTGCCGTTAAAAAGCATTACCGAATTAAAAACATTATCAGAATTGCGCAAATCGGTAAAACCGGCCAATAATGGAACATAACGCTGGCTGAAAGCGGTAAATTGATCTTGGTAATGCGGCGTTTGTAAAGGATAGATCGGGACTGTGAATTCAGGCCAGATAACCAATTCAGCTCCTTGTTTTTTTAGTGCCAATGAAGTGCTGAAAAGTTTGTCTAGGGTTTTTTGTACGCTGATAAAATCAAAAACCTGGTCGTGGTTGCTGTTGGGTTGAATAATTCCGGCCCGGTGCCAGGGAACGGTTCGGGAAAATTGCCCATGTCTTTGCCGCAGCCAATAACCGCTCCCATAAATAATTAATAAAATGACCGGAAGGGCAATGAGTACTTTTTTATTTTTTGTTTTTAAAAATTTATATAGCAGAACGTTGATTATAATAATTAGAAATGAAACCAGGTGGATGCCGCCAATTTCCGCCAATTGTGAAAAATAGATGTTTTTGTACTGGGAATAGCCGGCCAGGCACCAGGGAAAACCGCTGAAAACTTTCTCGACAACAAGATCCTTGGCGATCCAGATCGTCGGGATCCAAAATGCGGCTGCGTGGGCCGACCCGTTTTTGCTGAATTTCCCGATCAGCATGCCGGCCAGGCCGGAAAAAACGGATAAAAACGCGGCCAGGGCGATCAAACCGATAATGCCAAGTATCCAAGTCGTGCCGCCGTATTTTACCATCACCCGGGGGATCCAATACAAAACGATCAAATAGGATACAAAGGAAAAACAAAAAAATAGTTGGAAAATTGCGGCTGGTTTTTTGTTTTCAATGGCCAGCAGCAAAGGCAGCAAAAACACAAAGGCCAGAAAGGCGATTTGCGTTTTCGGAAAAGCAAGTGCGTATGCAATACCCGCACTCAGCCACAGAAAAAAAGTTTTTGAGTTCAGCGCGCTTTTTTGATTGCGAATGTCGCTTTCTCCAGGTTTTCCAATTTGGCTTTTTCCTTCTGGGCTTCGGCCATGGTGATAAAACTCCCGACCTGGACGGTATGCAATTTTTTCTTATTAATCGTTTCCATGATGATCGCGGTTTGATAGCCGCGGCTGGAAAATCTGCTGCTGCATTTCTGGGCGTTGGCAAAATCGGCAAAGGCGCCGACTTGAATGGTATAGTTTTGATCCGTGAAAAATTTTTTCTGGCTGGCTGGCGGTTGTGCTTTTTTCACTTGCTCCTGATGCAGCTTCATTTCTTCCGGAATGGTCTGTTTGACGGTCTTGTTTCCGGCTGCGGTTTTGATGGGTTTTTCATCGACGATACGCAATTCTTCCGGATTGACGGCGGCGTCCGCTTGATTTTGTTCGCTGACCATTGCTGTCAGCGGATTTCCCCGGCGCTGGCCCGCCTGGTAGCCCATGTAAAAAAGAAAAATACCGATGCCAAGGACCGCGATCAAAAAAACAATGATATGGACAAACGTTATTTTGATCTCAAAATACGTTTTTTCCATTTATTTTTTATCAAATATTCCTTTCAGCAAATCGATGGGCATGGGGAAAATGATGGTGGTGGAATTTTCCGATCCGATTTCGACCAGGGTTTGCAGATAACGCAGCTGAATGGTGGCGGGATTCTGGGAAAGGGTATTGGCCGCCTCCAGAAGTTTGGCCGATGCCTGATTTTCGCCCTCGGCGTGGATGATCTTGGCGCGGCGTTCTCTTTCGGCTTCGGCCTGCTTGGCCATGGCCCGTTGCATTTCCTGGGGCAAATCGACATGTTTGATTTCCACCATGGATATCTTGATGCCCCAGGGATCGGTGTGTTCGTCGATGATCGACTGCAAACGTGAATTAAGTTGGTCGCGCGCCGAGAGCAGTTCGTCAAGGTCGGCCTGGCCCAGAACCGAACGCAGGGTGGTCTGTGATAGTTGTGAGGTGGCGTACATATAGTCCTGGACTTCGATGACCGCCCGCTTGGGATCGATTACCCGGAAATAAACCACGGCGTTCACCTTAACCGAAACATTGTCCTTGGTGATGATATCCTGTGGTGGAACATCAAAAACAATGGTGCGCAGACTGATGCGGACCAGTTTGTCAATGGGGGACAGGACCAGGATCAATCCAGGGCCTTTGGGTTTGTCCAAAACTCGTCCCAAGCGGAAGATCACACCGCGTTCGTATTCCTTTAGCACCTTGATCCAACTCAGAATGAAAAATATGGCGATGACGGCCACTACGACCAGCGGATTAAAAAAAGCGCCTGTTTGCATTTTAACCTCCTGATTTTTTTACTTTTAATACTAAATTATCAATGGTTTCGACTTGAATCTTGCTGCCGGCCGGGATCAGTCCATCGGCCACTGCATTCCACCATTCACCGTGTACAAAAACCTTGCCCGAACGGTTATCGATATCGGTTTTGGCTACTCCACTTTCTCCGATAAGTCCTTCCCGGCCGGTTTCCTTTCTTTTTTTCATGGCCTGAATGACCTTCAAGCCCAGAAAAAGGAAAATACAGCCAAAACACACGGCAAAAGTTAAAATGATTGGCATGGCCGGCCTCATTTCCGGGATCGGTGCATTTATGAGCATAATCGATCCCAATACAAACGAAACAATACCCCCGACTCCCAGCATGCCGAATCCCTGGATCTTGATCTCGGCGATAAAAAAGCCAATGGAAAGTAAAATGAGAAACAAGCCGACATAGTTGATGGGCAGGATTTGAAAGGCCAGGAAAGCCAGCAAAAGCGAAATGCCGCCGAGAATGCCGGGAATGATACCGCCGGGATGGGTGAATTCGATATATAGACCGATCAAGCCGAAAATCAGCAAAAAATAGGCCAGATTGGGGTTGGTGATCGTGCGCAGGAATTTCTGTCTTTCACTCATTTTTAAAGAAATGATTTTTTCATTTTTCAGGTTCAGGATGATCTCACGGCTGTTGGCTAAAGTAAGCGCTCTGCCGTGCAATTTATCGATCAGATTCCCGGTGTCGGCGGCGATCAGGTCGATCAATCCGTTTTTCAGGCATTCTTCCGCGGTATAAGAGTGACTTTCGCGTACGGCTTTTTCCGCCATTTCCATATTGCGTCCGCGGTTCTTGGCCAATGTCTTGACGTAAGAAGCGGCATCGTTGGTGATTTTCTCTTTCATGGTCTTTTCGATGTCGCTGCCCGTGACCGAAACGGGATGAGCGGCGCCGGTATTGGTGCCCGGGGCCATGGCGGCGATATCGGAGGCGAGCAGCAGGAAGAATCCGGCTGAAGCGGCACGGGCTCCTTTGGGAGAAACATAGACGGCGACGGGGATCTCGGCATTAAGAATGGCCTTGATGATGACCCGCATCGAAGTGTCATAACCGCCCGGGGTGTCCATTTCGATTATGACCAGCCGGGCGTTGCCGGACTGCTGGATTTTCTTGAAAGAATTGACCACGTATTCTTCCAGCAGTGTGTCAATGGGACCATCCACGCGCAGGGTGTAAATCTCGGCCTGCAGCCAGAAAGGGATCAAGAAAAGCAAAAGCCCCCATACCTTTTTCATAATTTTAATTATATTTGATTAAAAATTAAAAAGCAACTTTCAGATATGGATGGAAAAGCCGGCGATTTCGCCCAGGGCTTCCCAAAGATTCTCGCCCAATGTGGGGTGGGCAAAAACCAGGTCCTTGAATTCGTCGCATTTCAGCTTGCGGGTTACGGCGTAGGTCAGCAGGGGCAAAAGTTCGCCGGCCTCGGCGCCGACGATGTGTGCGCCGATGATCGTATTGTCCTCGGCGCTGATCACTTTGACCAATCCTGCTTTTTCGTCAATGGCGTTGGCCCGCGATCCGGCAGCGTAGGGGAAGCGGCCGATCTTGATCCTCAGGTTGTCTTTCACTGCCTGGCTTTCGCTGACCCCTACCGTGGCCACTTCGGGAAAAGTGAAAATGGCGGCAGGCCAAGGGTGGTGGGGCACCGGCTTGCCGCTGCTGATGAAATCCACGATGGCCATGGCCTGATGAGCTGCTTTGTGGGCCAAAAGTGGTGGGCCGATCACGTCACCACAGGCAAAAATCTCCGGAATAGAGGTCTGCAGGTTGGCTGAAACCGGGATGAATCCCTTGGGATCGAAAAGGAACTTCAGATTTTCTGCGAACAATCCCGGGCTATTGGGAATGCGGCCCACGGCCAGAAGCACCTTGCTGAATTCCTCCTGCCATTCCTTTTCCCCCTTTTTGAAATTCAAGCCGACCTTGTCGCCCAGGCGGGGATTGCTGATGGCCGTGGCGGTGTGGATGGTGATGTTTTGCTTGAGCAGTTCGTTTTTAAGGATATTGGCGATCTCCTGATCCGTTCCCGGAATAATGGTTTCCATGATCTCCACTACCGTGACCTTGCTGCCCAGGTAGCTGTAGATCAAAGCCCATTCCAGCCCCACGGCTCCGGCGCCGACGACCAGCATGGTTTCAGGGACGGATTCCAGCTTCAGCAGTTCGTTGGAACTGATCACCACTTCTCCGTCCCATTTCAAGAAAGGCAATTCGGCAGGCTTGGAACCGCTGGCGACGACAATATGCCTGGCCGTCATTTCCTTTTGGCCGTCTATGCGAATGGTGTTGGCGTTGACGATCTGGGCTTTGCCTTTGACAAGCTGCACATTGTTCTGCTTGAACAACAGTTCTATGCCGCGGGTCTGTTTGCTGACGATGCGGGTTTTGCGGCGGTTGATCTCATCAAGGGAAATCTGGAATTTATCCACCCTGACGCCGATCTTGGCGAAATCGTTGATCTGCTTGATGGCTTTGACCGAATGCAGGATGGCCTTGGTCGGGATACAGCCACGCTGCAGGCAGGTGCCGCCCAGCTGGTCCATTTCCACCACCGCCGTTTTCAATCCCTTCTTGGCTGCGGCAATCGCCCCTTCGTAGCCTGCCGGTCCTCCGCCTATGAATAGCAGATCATAATCCATTGGTTCTCCTTGCATTTTCTATGAGTTGTCTTTTTTTATTTCATCCAGTGAATTTTTCAGTTTGGCAAAAAAGAAATCGTTTTCCTTTTCCAGGCCTATTGTGACACGCATGGCTTCGGGGATACCGAAGCCGCCCCCGGCTGGGCGGATGATCACTCCTTGCTTCAGCAGCCGCAAGTTCAGGTCATTGATATCGACTTGGGGAAAGAAAAGCAAAAAATTGGTTTGCGAGGGAATCACCCGTAATCCCAGGCTTTGCAACTGGGCGAACAATTTGGCCTTGTTGGCCCGGTTTAAAAGAACCGAGCGGTTTTTGTAATCCTCATTTTCCAGGGAAGCCATGGCGGCGCGCTGGCCGACGCGGGTGACGTTGAAGGGCGCTTTGACTCGGTTGAGGATGGCGATGATCTCCGGCTTGGCCATGGCATAGCCGACGCGCAGGCCGGCCAAGCCGTACACCTTGGAAAACGTCCTCAAAACGACCACGTTTTTTTTCTGGCGGATCTCATCCAGGCCGGTCACATAATCGTCTGGATTGTCTACGTACTCCTGGTAGGCATTGTCCAGGACAACAATTTTATCGCTGGGAACCCGTTCAATGAAATCACGGATAGGTTGGGCGTGTATGAAGGTTCCGGTCGGATTGTTGGGATTGGTGATGAAAATGATCTTGGTTTGCGGAGCGATCCTTTCGGCGATGGCTTGCAGGTCGAAGCACAGCGCCTGGGTCATAGGGGCCTCGACATAGGCCGACTCACCGGCAATTTCCGTGGTAGCGATTCTATAAAGGGGAAAGGTCTTCTCTGAACTCAGGACCTTATCTCCCGGCTTCAGGAACGTGCGGATCAGCATGTGGATGATCTCCACCGAACCGGCACCGACGATGATGTGATCCGGCTGCAAGCCGTTGTAGTCGGCAAGACGCTGTCGCAGGTAATAACTATCGGAATCGGGGTAGAAGTGGACCTGGGACAGTTCATCGTTGATCGCATTTCTGACCCGATCTGGGATCGGCAGCATGTTTTCGTTGGATGCCAGTTTTACGATCTTTTTGAGGTTGAATTCTCTTTGAAGGTCTTCGACCGGTTTGCCCGGTTTGTATGGAGTGATCTGCAGCACATGGGGGTTGACCAAAGATTCCATGTATTCCTCCTATTTAAATAATGAAGGCTGTTCTTTTTCTTCGAAAAGTTCGGTCAGTTCTTCCAGCGACGGCAATTCCGTCATGTCGTTCAAGCCGAAGTAGACTAAAAACTCCTGGGTGGTAGCGTACAATAGGGGGAGTCCCGGCACTTTTTTCCTGCCCGTGATCTTGATCAATTTTTTCTGCAGCAGGCTTTTTACCGGCCCGGTGGAATTGACGCCGCGCATGTCGGAAATTTCAGCCAGCGTGGCAGGCTGGCGGTAGGCGATGATCGATAGGGTCTCAAGCGAAGCCAGGCTCAATTTCGTGGATTGTTTGATTGTGAAAAATGCTTTCAGTTCATCATGCAGGTCGGGTTTGGTCACCAGCTGCAAACCGCCGCCGCTTCTTTTCAGCAACAACCCCCGTTCCGGGCGGTCCTGCAGATGCTCTTTTTCCATAATTGCCAGGAGCTTTTCAAATTCTCCGATATCCTTGATCTCCAAAAATTCCATGATCCGCCCCGGTTCTACCGGTTCCTTGGAAACAAAAAGAATGGCTTCGATCATAGCGATCTGTCGGGTGATTGGCTCTGGGTTCATGCTTTTCAATTTTCCAGTCTGCCGACTTGGTTCGGGTATATGGAAATGGTCCCGAACAGCCGTTCCTGAACGGCAATGAGCAGGTGGCGCTTGATCATTTCCAACAGGGTGAAAAAACTGACCAGTATTTCCTCGATGGAATCAAGCTTTGACATGTAATCGCTGAAATCGATAAAGACGTTTTTCTTCATCAGGGCGGAAATTTCTTCCTGCTTTTCGGCAATGGAATAATTTTTTGAGGAAATATACAAAAACTGCTCATTTTCTTTCTTTTTGACGATATCAAAGAATATTTCCGCCAGTTGAAAGGCCGAAACTTCCTTTAAAGCGTATTCGCGGTTGGTGAAATTTTCGTCGATTTCCAGGCGCCGCCAAAGCAAGAGCTCCGTGTATTCCATATCCTGCAGCATTTTGGATATTTTCTGGATTTTTTCGTATTCGATCAGGGTGTGGATCAATTTTTTTTCCGGGGATTCTTCGGCCGGGTCTTCGGGTTTGGGCAGCAATGAGCGGGATTTTATGTAAATCAAGGTGGCGGCGGTTGTCAAAAAATCGCTTTCACGCGAGGGGTTGATCCCCTTCTTTTTTTCCAGGTAGACCAGGTACTCGGCCGTGATCTGCGAAAGGCGGATCTCCACGATCTTCATTTTATTTTTGCGGATCAAATGCAGCAACAGATCCAGCGGGCCTTCGAAAAAATCGGTCTGTACCTGATAGCTTGGGATTTCAATTTCCATTACACGTTCATCAGGGAGCGCACCTGGGCGACGGTCTTTGCGGCCCGGGCGGCGGCACGGCGGTTGCCTGGTTCGAGAATGTCGGCCACGGCAATTTTTTCATATCTGCTGCGTCTTTGGCGGAAGGGTTCCAGGAAGGTGTTGATATTGCGGATCAGAATCTTTTTGCAATCCAGGCAGCCGATTCCGGCCGTGCGGCATTCGGCAGATACCATGGCGATCTCTTCGCTATTGGAATAAGCCTGGTGCAAAACGAACACCGGGCAATCTTCGGGCACGCCGGGATCGGACCGGCGCTTGCGGCGCACATCGGTGACCATGGGTCTGATTTTTTCTTCCAGCACGGCCGTAGAATCGTTTAGATAGATGGCGTTGCCGTAGCTCTTGCTCATTTTGCGGCCGTCCACTCCGGGCAGTTTGGGAATGGATGTAAGGAAAGGCTGGGGTTCGGGGAAACAGTCGCCGTACAGGTTATTGAATCGGCGCACGATCTCCCGGGCCAGTTCCAGGTGGTAGACCTGGTCTTCGCCCACCGGCACGGTATCGGCTTTCATGATGATGATGTCCACGGTCTGCAGCAGCGGGTAGCCGAGAAAGCCGAAGGTATTGATATCGCGGTCGCCCAGTTGCGCCTGCTGTTCTTTGAAAGTGGGCACCCGTTCGAGCCAGCCCAGTGGGGTATGCATGCCCAGCAGCAGGAACAGTTCGGCGATCTCCTTGATCGCGGATTGCAGGTAGACGACGCTCTTTTCCGGATCGATACCGACGGCAAGCAGGTCAAGCAGCGATTGGCGTATATTGCTTTGGATATTTTTCACATCCTGATATTCGGTGGTCAATGCGTGCCAGTCGACAATTGAATAATAGCATTCTCCCATGTCCTGAAGTTTCACCCAACTCTTCAATGCCCCTTCCCAATGTCCCAGGTGTGCCTCACCGGTACCGGATGGCCGGATGCCGCTCATAATGATGCGGGGATTCATCCGACCACGCCTGCTTTCAATAAAATGAAGACCAGCATCGGGAAAATCTTGAAGAGCAAATAGAAAATCGCGTTGGCGATCTTGTCAAAAACATGGGTGTAAATGATCAATATGAGAATAAAAAAACCGTATGGCTTGATTTTTTCATACATGACAAGTGCCTCGCCTTTCAGCAAACCTTCCAATATGCCGCTGCCGTCCAGGGGGGGGATGGGAATGAGGTTGAAAACAGCCAGGAAAATGTTGATCATCAGCAGGTAGGCGAAGATTTTGATCAGCAGCAACAGGGTCGGGCTGGTTGTGTTCAGGATTGGATTGCTGAAGGCCAACATGAGAAATATGATCCCCAGACTAACCAATATGTTGGCGGCGGGACCGGCCGCGGAAATGAACATGCCGTCGCGGCGGCGGTTGCGCAGGTTGTAGGGATTGACCATGACCGGTTTGGCCCAGCCGAAAACGGGTGCGCCGACTACAGCCAGCATAATGGGGAAGATAATGGTGCCGATAAGGTCGATGTGAGCGATGGGGTTGAGGGTGATACGACCCTGCAACCTGGCGGTGGGATCGCCGAATTTGTCGGCAGCCCAGGCGTGGGCCGACTCATGGATCGATATGGCAAAGAGAACAGCGGCAAACTGGACCACGATGCGGAATATGTCTGTCATGATCTCAAAAAAATAGCATAAATACCGGCCTCAGTCAACCAAAATTCGCCTCCTGCCAAGTGCACAATCGATTCCCTAATACCATTTCCGTGAGCATTACGGCGCTCCCATCTGCCGATACCAGCGGATGGATGTTTGCCTCTGCTCCGGTTTTTTTCAGGAAGAAGTTGAATTTATTAAGAATTATTGATAATTTTGAGATAGCAAATTAACAAAAAAAATGGCATGCATCCGGACACGGACATCCACTCCGGGAGGGTCCGGCGCCCGGTCTTCTTGAGGAGGATTCATGAAACAGTTGAGCAGGATGAAACATGTGAATTTCGGGATTGTTTTAATTTTGATTTTTTCAGTCGGGGTTGTCCATGCGGAAAAGATCCGGCCGCCGGATGCCAGGTTGAAAATCGAAGCAGTCGCGCTTTTTAAAAACGGTCTTGGATTTCTCACTTCCACAGCCATGCTGCCTGAAAATAAGAAAACGGTGCGCTTTGGGCAATTGCCGATACCTTCATTCGGCACTTTCTGGGTCGGCTACGCCCGGGACGTGAAAGTGCGCAGCCTGATCGCTTCAATGGAAGATTGGCAAGAAAAGATTCCTTTACAGAATCTCGGCCAAATTTTACAGATCAATGCCGGACGCAGGGTGACACTGCATACTGGACCGAGTGACAAAGATATTCTGGAAGGTGTTGTCGTCCCGGGAGTGACGGATACAGGAGTGCCGGAACCGCCCAACCCCTATTTCATGGATAGCCGCCGGCGACAGAACCCGAATGACCGTTACTCGTCCGCTGTTCCTGCCGGCAATGTCCTGCTGATCAAAACGGACAAAGGAACCGTAGCCCTCAATGTGGCTTCTGTGATTCGTGCCGATTTTGGCAGCGGCGACATTTTGACGGTCGTATCCAAAAAAGAAAAACGTCCTGGCATACGCATGGAGCTCGATTCTTTCGCCAGCGGCAAAAAAATCTCCGTCAGCTACCTGGCGCGGGGTGTGACCTGGGCCCCAGGCTATCTGATCGATCTTTCGGACGCAAAAACCGCCAGGTTCAGTGCCCATGCATTGGTCGTCAATGAGCTGACCGATTTCAACAATGTGACGCTTCACCTGGTCACAGGCTTTCCGAACATCAAATTTGGCGATGTCCTAAGTCCGATGGCGATGGCCCAGAGCCTCGCAGATTTCCTGAATTCTCTGGCTGGCGGACGAACGGACCGCACCCGCAGCGGTCAGGGTATGTTGACCCAGCAGGCCATTCTGGTGAATGCGCCGGTTTTTGACGCCATGGAAGCCCTTCCTGTCCCAGGGTATTCGACCGAAGCCGCGGGGAAGGTTTCCGAAGACCTCTTTCTCTATCCGGTCGAGAATTTCGCGTTGAAGAGAGGAGAAACCGCATGGCTGCCGCTGTTTACGGCAGAGATGGCATACAAACACATCTATACTTGGAAAATTGGTGATTTTCTCGATCCAGAAGATCGTTATCGTCCCAATGCCGCAAGAACGGACGGGAAGAATGCCGAGGAGGTATGGCACTCCTGCCGTCTGGTTAACAATTTGAAGATGCCGCTCACGACCGCGGCAACGGAATTCATGACGAATGGCGCCTTCACTGGGCAGGATATATGCTACTACACTGCACCCGGGGCGGAAACGACGATCCGCATAAACCGGGCCCTGAATGTATTGGCCGAGCAAGCGGAAGTAGAAGTCGAGCGCCGCCGCAACGCTTCTACATTCCATGGCTATTCGTACGACCTGGTCAAGGTGCGGGGTGAACTGAAACTGCGCAGCCGCATTGATAAGCCGGTGAAAGTAGAAATCAGCAAAGAACTGTCCGGCCAGGTTCTTGAAATGCTGCCGGCCGGCAAAGACGTCCAGACCGCCAAGGGTTTGAAGCAGGTCAATCCGAAACACAACCTGACCTGGGAAATCGAATTGAAATCAGGAGAGGAGCTGAAACTGTCCTATCTGTATCAGGTTTACATTAGGGATTAAACGATTTTCAAGGGATGTAAAAGCAGATGGATATTTTTAAACTGAAAGCGAACCAAACAACCGTGGGCCGGGAAATTGTAGCCGGCGTGGTCACTTTCATGGCCATGGCGTATATCATTTTCGTGAACCCGAAAATTCTGGCGGCGGCCATGGGCGACGAATTGCTGCCGGCCCTGGCAGTGGCCACCTGTATCGGCGCCGGGGTCTTGAGCATTCTCATGGGGCTGGTCAGCAACTATCCCCTGGCCCTGGCCTCGGGCATGGGGTTGAACGCTTTTCTGGCTTACAGCGTGGTCATCGGCATGAAGGTCCCCTGGCAGACGGCCATGGGCATTGTTTTTCTGGAGGGGGCTGTCATTTCCATCCTGGTCCTGACCCGTGTCCGCGAAAAGATCATGGCTGCCATCCCGCTTGACCTGAAGCGCGGCATCGGGGTGGGCATCGGCCTGTTAATCGCCCTGATCGGGCTGCAGAACGCCCGGCTGGTCGTGGCCGATCCGGCGACCTTGATCGCTTTCGGCAAACTCGGAAGCGAAAGCCTGATCGCTGTGTTCGGCTTGGTGCTGACGGCGATATTGATGGTAAAAAAGGTCAAGGGCTCTTTCCTGATCGGCATCTTTGCCTGCACGGCGGCGGCCGCGACAGCCGGTCTTATCCGTATGCCGGCATCCCTGATGGCAGGAATAAAGGCCGAGTATTTCAAGACTTTTTTCGCTTTGGACATCGTCGGCGCCATTCGTTTCGGGTTGCTGGCCACCCTGTTCGCATTTTTGATCACCGATTTCTTTGACACCATGGGAACTGTGGTGGCGGTGGGCGAACAGGCCGGCTTCATGGACCGGACCGGCAGGATGCCGCGGCTGAAAAATGTTTTGTTCGTCGACTCGCTGGGCGCCCTCTGCGGCGGCCTGTTCGGCTGCAGTTCGGTGACCACCTATGTGGAAAGCGCCGCCGGGGTCAGCGAAGGCGGCCGTACCGGTCTGACCGCGGTGGTGGCCGGGGTTCTTTTTTTGCTGGCGGTTTTTTTCACTCCCCTGGTGGCGGTCGTGCCGGCCTATGCCACGGCCCCGACCTTGATCCTGGTCGGGTTTTTACTGATTTCCGGCGTTCGTTCCGTGTGCTGGCATGACGTCAGCACCGCCTTACCGGTTTTTTTGATCATGGTCATGATCCCGTTTACTTTCAGCATCTCCAAAGGCATCGGTTGCGGTTTTATTGCCTATGTCCTGCTGAAGCTGCTGGCCGGAAAAAAAGATGAGGTCCACCCCTTGCTGGCCCTGGTGGCTTTGTTGTTTGCCGTTGATTTTTATTTGTCCTGAATTTTTCTGAACGCCATCCCCGGTGCTTATCCGGCGTTCAGTCGGGGGGCGGCGCCTTGAATATTTTTCTGTATTCTTCCACAAAGCCGCTTTTGCCGCAAAGCATCATGGCGGTCAGCGGCATGAGCGTTTTGATTTTTTCGGAGAGGCGGTGGGCCAGGTCGCGAATGTCCCACTGGGCGTGGGCGTCGTCGCGCAGCCTGACAAAATGGTACATCTCTCTCAAATTCATTTTCATCAGCACGCGGCGGCAATGGGAATTGGTCAGGATGTAGTCGGCCGCGGCGCAGGATTTTTCCTTTATTTTGCAGTAGGCGCTATTGGTTGTGTCGATAATCTGGCGAAATTCTTTTTCCAAACCGGCGGCGGTCAGGCTGGCCGGCACGGTGGGGCCCAATTCCGGGATATAGGGCCCGGACAGCAGGGTGGCCATGCGATGGCGTTTCAGCTGGGCAAAATTGGAAGCACTGACGATGGCCTGGAAAGTGATGTCGGCCATTTCGAATTCCCGCGGCGGCGCGTCAAAAAATTGGATCTTGCGGAAAAAATCCATGAACATGAGTTCCTTTTGCGCGCCGCTCATTTTTTTGATAGTGTCCATGGCCCGGGCAAATTCGAGATTTTGGCTGACGCTCAAATGGGAAGCCAGGATCAGGTCGTCGCCGTTTTCCGAACAGGAAACGATCTCGGGTTCCCGGCTGAAAGGTTTTTTCGTTTTTTTGGCAACGGGCTGAAAACACTTGTCTAAAGCGGAAAAAGCTTCCCGCTCAAAAGCGGACGGTACGGGAAAAAGGATGATGGAGGGGGCGATGGGGAGCACCAGGGCATACAATTTTTCGGCGAGTTTTCGCACTTCCTCCCTGGGGCTGAGGCGCAGGCGGCGGAACAGGTGTTCCAGGTTGCGGGCATTGATGGTCATGCCGACCTGGCCGCTGGTGGCCAGCGAAAGAACATAGCGGGCGTCTTCTTTGGCCCAGCCTTCCACGAGGTTCCGGCCGGGAACGCTTCGCGTCAATTCCCGGTATTGAACCTGAAGCCTTTTGTTTAATATGGCAAAAGCCTTTGAGTAAAAACGGTTTTGCTTTTTAATGGTTTCCTGGAAAATTTTTTTCAAAGCCGGGGACTTTAATTCCGATGGAGTGACGAAATCTCCTTCAAGGGTGACATAGCGTTGTGATTTTTCGGTATAGGAAACCAGGCGGAATTTTTCGATTTCTTCCAAAGCCAGCCGGGAAACCCCCATGATGTCGAAATTGAAAACCGCGTGTTCGGCCACGGAATGGTGGCCCATTTCAAAAATGATCTTTTGATTCGATTTTCTGGCTTTTTCCACATCCAGGCAGGCTTTTTTTCTGAGCTGGTCGACGGACAACGGGCTGCGGCTGATGCGGGCGTAAGCGGCGCTAAGCGTTTCCGGGGTAAGATGCCTGCGTCCGTGAGGATCCAGTTGTTCCATTATGCCTGAGTCGATATTGAAACCTGCCAATTTGACCTGCAATTTCTCCTCCCGAGATCACCATGCCGGAAAAGGGTTTTTCAAATCAATTTCAAGTTCGTCAGCTGTTTCATGACTTCCTGGGCGCTTTCGTCAACCGATTGATGATTCCAGATATCGATGGCTTGGATCTGGCCTTGCTCGACGAAGCGGCCGTACAGTTCGTCCAGCTGCGGACAATGCTCCAGAGGAGATTCGCGCAATCCGGCCTTGGGAGCCCTCTTTTCCAATATTTTCGCGTCCACCCGTATCCGGAACGTCGCGGTATAGGTGGGCATCCAGAACCGGAAAATATTTTCCAGGAGAGCGTTCTTTTCCGCCAGTTGGCCGATGCTTTTTTTTTCAGTCAGGCAGCGCTGCCATTCCAGCCATTGATCCAGAAGCGAACCGTCGCAAAGGAGGAAATCGGGATGAGCCAACGAGCGGATATTCTCTTCGTTGATCTGGTTGCTGATGAAATAGAA
>Ga0307380_10003635_pt1 | contig 21202 bp, 19 predicted proteins | sample UN3MG_FD_202239 | JGI IMG/M metagenome (GOLD analysis project Ga0307380, IMG submission 202239) | Soil microbial communities from Risofladan, Vaasa, Finland - UN-3 | ecosystem: Environmental > Terrestrial > Soil > Coastal area > Acid sulfate soil | place: Finland: Risofladan, Vaasa | collected... | reverse complement strand
TTGAGGACGTAGACGACGCGCCGATAGCGGCAGCGGCGCCGGAACCCGCGGCGCCTGCGGACGCGGAGCCGGTCGAGGCTGTCGAACTGGTCGCCCCGCCGTCGCACGACGCCACGGTGGTGATCGAAGTCTCGCCGCCGCCTGCGCTGGCCGCCGCGTCGTCCCCACAGGTCGATACCCCAGTGGTCGATACCCAAGAGGTCGATACCCAAGAGGCCGACACGCCAGAGGCCGAAAAACCAGCGGGCGGTCCGCTGCTGGAAATGGCGGCAATAACGCCTCCGAGCGAGCCGGCGCCTGTCCCGGCCCTGCCGGCAACGGATGAGGCGCCCGCCCAAACCGAGTCCGCCCCGAGCGATGCGGCCACCACGCCCGACGGCGGGGACACGGACCCGGCCGCGGCGGCCGAGCCGCCGTCGAGCGAGAGTGCCGCGCCGGCGGCCGGCGCGGATGAGCCGCTTGCGCCCGGCGAGACTGAAGCGGAAGCCGCCGAGCCTCCCGCCCATCCGGTGGTCGCCGCGATCCGCGCCAAGCTCGCCGACCCAGGCTTTCGGAAAACGGCCGGTGGGGCGGATCTCAAGGGGCTGGAGAGTTTCTACGAGGCGCACGAGGGCCCCCCGCTGTGGATCACGGACACGGGGTTCTCGGCCACGGCCAAAGCGCTCATCGCCGAGATTGGCAACGCCGACGATTGGGGGCTCGATGCCAGAGCCTTCGATCTGCCAAAAGCTGACGCAAGCCCCGCCACGCCCGAGGCGCAAGCCGACGCCGAGCTCAAGCTTTCGCTGGACACGCTAAAATACGCACGCCACGCCCAAGGCGGCCGTCGTGCGCCCGCGAGCTACAGCACCTTGTTCGACCAGCAGCCCGAGTTTCGCAGTGCCAAGACGGTGCTCACCGGGGCTGCTGCTGCATCACAGGCTGACGCCTATCTGGCCTCGCTGCATCCCCAGCACGATCAGTTCAAGCGCCTGCACGCGGCGCTGCTCAAGATGCGCGCCGCAGCGAAGGCGAGCGGCAAGACGGCCAGCAGCGACCGCGACGTGCAGCTTCTTGCCATCAACATGGAGCGCTGGCGGTGGCTGCCGCGCAATCTCGGCGCCTACCACGTCTGGAACAATGTCCCGGAGTTCAACGTCCGCGTCATGAAGGGCGGTAAGGCGATCTACACCGAGCGGACCATCGTTGGGCAGCTGCAATACGCCACCCCGTTCTTCTCCGCGCCGATGCGCAACATTGTATTCAATCCGAACTGGACCGTGCCGCCGACGATCGTGAAGGAGGACCTCGCGCCGAAGCTCCAGACTCCGCGCACCCTTTTCGGCGCGTCGAAGACGGACACTTTGCGGCGCTATGGCTTGAGCGTGAGCTTCAAGGGGGAACCGATCGATGCCGACAGCGTCGATTGGTCGAATGTCAACATCCACCAGTACACGTTCACTCAGGACCCAGGCCCGACCAACGTACTCGGGAAGCTCAAGTTCAACTTCCCCAACAGGCACGCCATCTACATGCATGACACGGTGCAGCCCGAGCTGTTCGCCGAGACGACGCGAACCTTGAGCCATGGCTGTATCCGCGTGCGCGATCCCAACCGTCTGGCCGCGCTGCTTCTTGGCGAGGACAAAGGCTGGTCGGCGGGCCAGGTGGAGCGGCTGCTGGCTCAAGACACGAGCACCGCCATCGCGCTCAACCGAAAGGTCCCCGTGCATCTCACCTATTTCACCGCCGCGATCGACGAGAACGGTCAACTGAACCGGTTTGGCGACATCTACGGGATCGATAATCGCATGGCGGCGAAACTGTTCGACAACCCCGCGCGGTTCCCGATTCCGGCCACGCCTGCGATCGCCGAGGCCGCGTCGCCCTCGCGCGACGAGGAGCGGTCACGCGGGCGGGCGGGCGGCCTGGACAGCCTGATCTCGGGCCTGTTCGGGAACTGACGATCCGCTAGCTCAAGCTTCTAGCTTGCCGAGGATCTCACGCGCGAACGCCGTGAGCGACGGGTCGCGCGCGCCCATCAGCAGCACGAGATCGCCCTCTCGTGCTTCCTCGGCGATGCGGCCGACGAGCCACTCCCGTGACGGCGCGAATTCGGCGCGCGCGCCACGCGCCTTGATTTCGTCGACGATGCCGGACGCCGAGAAATCGCGCATTGCCGTGCCGCCGGCATAGAACACTTCGAGCATCCACAAGCGGTCCTCGCCTGCGAGCTCGCGCGCGAACGTCGTGATGAAGTCCTGGCGCAGAAAGCGGGTCGGCCCGTAGCCATGGGGCTGGTAGATGGCAAGCACGCGCTTGGCGCGCAGCTTCGCGGTGCGGATCGCGGCGGCGATCTTCTCGGCGTTGTGGGCAAAGTCATCCACCACCTCGATGCCGCGGACCTTGCCGACGGTCTGGAACCGCCGGCCGATGCCCGAAAAGCCCGAGAGAGGGTCGGCCATCTCGGCGAGCGAGACGCCGACCGCATGCGCCGCGGCGATCGCCGCCAGGGCATTCGCCACGTTGTGCGCGCCGGGGACCGGCAGCTCGAAGGCCGTGTCTTGAACGCGGAAGCGGCTCGAGTCCGCGCCGAGCTCAATGTCCTCGCCGCGGATGTCCGCCCGCGCGGTCAGGCCGAACCGCAACGCGCCGCCGGCGAACCGATCGAGGTTCTCCTGGTCGCCCACGACCAGCGTCTCCCGCGTGCGTGCGCGCAGCGTCGCGAACATCGCCGCCACCTCGTCTATCTCCTTGTGGTCGCGCTGGAGATTCAGGATCACGCCCACGGCGGGCGCATAGCGCACCAGCGAACCGTCGCTTTCGTCGGCCTCCACCACCAGGAGATCGGAGCGTCCGGAAAACGCGTTGCCCGGCAGGCCTTCCGCTTGCAGGAGCGGGAGATCGCCGCCGGTGATGACGGACGGATCGCGCCCCGCTCCACGCAGGATCTCGAAGATCATGCCCGTCACCGTCGACTTGCCGCTGGTCCCCGTCACGGCGATGGAGCGGTGCCGAGCCACGAAATGGGCCAGCATTTCCGAGCGGTGGACGATCGGTAGGCCCTTCGCCTTGGCCGCTGCGAAGTCCGGCACCTGCTCTTCGACCGCCGTGGAGACGACGAGCGCCGCGCAGTCGGCGCCGATGCCGCTGCCGTCCTGCTTCAGAACCTGAATGCCGAGCGCCTCAAGCTGCGCGCGCAAAGCGCCCCGCTCGCCATGGTCGAAGGCGCGGTCGCTGCCGCTCACCCGCCCCCCCGTCATCGCTTGGAACTGGGCGATGGCGCTCATGCCTGAGCCGCCGAGCCCCGCATAATGGAAGCGACCCGCGCCGCTCGGATCGGGAATCACGCGGTCCTCGGGAGAGGCGATGAGCACGAGGTCCCCTTCGCGCATTTGGGCGAACAGCGCGCAGACGTCGGCGTTCGCAAGGCGCACACAGCCGTGGGAGGTCGGCCGGCCGATCAGGTCCTCGCGGTTGGTGCCGTGGATGTAGATGTAGCGTTCGAGCGAGTCGCGCCCCGCGCCGCGATTGACCCCGTCCTCCAGCCCGTCGAGGGTGAGGATGCGCGTGAGGATGAGGTCGTCGCCGCACCTCTCCCCGCCCCAGGTCTCGCCGGTCGGCTCGCGCGAGACGAACACGGTCCCCGGGCTCACAGCCTCGCCGATCCGGGCGTCAACGCGGTGCCATCCGGGCGGTGTTTTGAACGAGTTCTCTTCGCCGTCGATGCCGGCAAGTGCCGTCGACACGGGCCATGCGGCGACCGCGTGACCCGCTTCGAGCCAGGTCGCGGTCTGCCGTTCGGCATCCACCACCAGCAAGCGGCCGGGCAGCGCGGGCGGTGCCCCCGGCCGGGACAGCGCAGCCTGGGCAAGCGCGCGCGCGCGGCGGGATATGGGGTCTTTGGGGGCGGTCACGCGGCGCACTCTGCCACAACGGGCAGGCGCACCGTCACCCCTTATTCACATGCGGCTGAGGGAGAAGCAGAACCGGCGGCTCGCGAGAACCGCCGGTCCTGAGAAGCGGTGTCGGCCCGCTAATACCAGTAGCGGCGGCCGTAATAGGGCCGGGACCGGTACCCGTAGCCTCGGTAGTAGGGCCGATAATAGGGCCGGTAGCCGTAGTAGCGCGGGCGCGCGTAGTACCTGTACGGCTGGTAGCGATAGGGGCGATAGCCCCGGCGGCGGTAATAGCCGACCGCCTCGACCGAGCCGTTCTGGCTACTGACAGTGTCGAGTCTAGGGAGTGGGGCCGCTTTGGCCGGGGCAGCGCCGAACGCTAGCCCGGCGACGACCGCCGCGACGGCAAGTGGGATGAGGGAGTGACGCATTGTGAGCTCCTAAAACGCCAACCGCCCCCGGCAAATCCAAGCCTATCGGCGGCATGGGTGGGCGGCAACGCGAGACGCGTCACAACACCGTGAACCTCGTTCAGAAACCGACGCCGCGGCTCCCCCTAAAAGAGCGGGCCGCCATAGGGGTAGTAGAACTGCCAGTAGCGATACTGGTAGGGCCGCCAATAGGGCGTGCACTCCCAATTGCAGCCGCCGCGCCGCACGTAGCGGCGGGCTTTGGCCCGGCGGCCAACCTGCTCGACGGCAGTGCCGGCGTCGCCGACCGTCTTGGCGACGGCCGCATGATCGGAAAGGGCGAGCGGTGCGGCGGAGACCGCGGCCGATGTCAGGAAAATCGCGCCAAAAAGGAGCGAGAAGGCAATGGCGATACGCATAGGTCCTACTCCCTGCAGGTCTTGAGTCTATCGGGACTCTTATTCTGCACGCACTCTACCACGGGGTCTCTTTCCGCCCCGTTACAACCGCCTTAGCGTTTCGCTCACCATAGCTTCGCGGCATCACCACAGTAGCAAAGCGGCATTTCAGCTTTGCCGCCGCCTTCGTCATGCTCTGCCGGCAGGTTTCAGCTCAGGAGAAAACCCATGGTGACCCGCATCTGTTCCGCCGTTCTCGTTTCGCTCGCGCTTCTGGTCTTGCCGTTCGGCGTGGCGAAGGCCGACGACGGTATCGTTCGCCTGAAAAGTGCCTATGACATGCCTGAGACGATCGACCTCCTGAAGCAGGACATCGCCACCAAGGGCATCAGGTTCTTCGATGAGATCGATCAGGCGAAGCTCGCCGCCGACGCAGGCGTGCAATTGCCGCCCTCGACGCTGCTCGTCTTCGGCAATCCACCGCTCGGCACACTGTTCCTCACCGCCGACCCCGATGCCGGGCTGGACTGGCCGGTGCGGCTCCTCGTCTACCAGGACGACAAAGGCCAGGTTTGGGTCGCCTATACCGACTTCGCCTGGATCGCCAAGCGCCACGGCATCACCGATCGCGACAAGGAGTTCAACACCGCGTCGGGCGTGATCGCTTCAATCACCTCGGCGGTGACGAAGTAACGGGGCTCAGAGCAACGCCGAGGCGGTGAGCAGGATCGCGATCTCGCTCACCTGCTCGACCGCGCCCAGCACGTCGCCGGTCTGCCCGCCGATCTGTCGGAGGCTGAGCCAGGCCATGAGGCCGGCCGCAGCCACGACGACCAGCGCCGCGATGAGGGCGTTGGCCGGGCCGAGACAGAGCGCCAGCGCCAGAAGCCCGAGCATAGAGGCGGCGATCACGCAGCCCAAGGGCGGCCGCCCCGCAGCCGCCGAGAGACCGTCTTGGCGCGCCCGGGGCACGGCAAGCATGAAGACCGGCAGGGTCGCCCGCGCCGCCGCGTGCGCCGCGATCAGCGCCGCCGCCACAAGACCGGGCTCAACGAGGCTGGCGATGGCGCCCACGCGCAGCAGGACGGAGAGCAGGAGCGCCGCGACGCCATAGGCCCCGCTGCGGCTGTCGCGCATGATCTCGAGCTTGCGGTCCTTGGTCCCGCCGCCGCCGAAGCCGTCCGCGGTGTCGGCGAGCCCGTCTTCGTGCAGGCAGCCGGTGACCAGCACGGTTGCGGCGACCGCGAGCGTGGCCGACACGAAAGGGTGCAGTCCGATGGTGACGGCGAGCCAATAGACGCCCGCCCCCAAGCCGCCGACGAGCGCCCCGATCAGGGGAAACGTCCACCCGGCCCGCGCCAGGCCGGCCCCGGTTGGAGCTTCAAGGGCCAACGGCAGCCGCGTGCAAAAGGCTAGGCCGGTCCTGATGTCCGTGGTAATGCCGCCCATCCCCGCTCCTTGTGATCCCGCGCCTCTTCGTGAGCGCCAGCGACAGCCGCCCTAGAACGAAGAAGTCTATCCGAAATGACCCGGTTTGCCTCTTTTGCGGACTTGACCGCCGCGTGCCTCGATCTCCCCGAAGGGCACAGCCAGATCGCGGTCGAGGTGGCACAGTGCGAGGCGCTTCTGACCAAGCCGCCGGGAAGCCTGGGCCGCCTCGAGGAGGTCGTAGCCTGGCTTGCCCAATGGCAGGGCCGCAACCCGCCGTCGCTCGACCGGACCGAGATCATGGTGTTCGCCGGCAATCACGGGGTGACGGCGCAAGGCGTGTCCGCCTATCCGTCCGAGGTCACCGCGCAGATGGTCGCCAATTTCGCCTCCGGCGGCGCGGCCATCAATCAGCTGGCGCGTGAGGCCGGCGCGGCGCTCCGCGTCGTCGCCCTGTCGCTGGAAAAGCCGACCGCCGATTTCACGATCAACCCTGCCATGACCGAGGCGGAGTTTCTCGAAGCGGTCGCGGCCGGTTACGAGGATGTCTCCGATAAGCCCGATCTCATCGTGCTCGGCGAGATGGGCATCGGCAACACCACGGCGGCGGCGGCGCTCTCGGCCGCGCTATTCGGCGGCGGCGCGCGCTTTGCCGGGACCGGGACTGGCGTCGATGACGAGGGACTTGCGCGGAAACGCGCGGCAATCGAGGCGGCGCTGGCACGTCATCAAGATGTACTCGGCGATCCGCTCCGCGCGGCGGCAGCCCTTGGCGGGCGCGAGCTCGCCGCCATTCTCGGCGCCTGCCTTGCCGCGCGTCACAAATCCATTCCTGTCCTGATCGACGGCATCGTCTCGACCGCGGCCGTGGCGCCGTTGAAGGCGCTGCGCGCCGACGCGCTCGACCATGCGCTCGCCGGCCACCTCTCGGCGGAAGCCGGTCACCGTCTGCTGCTGCAGGAGCTTGGGATGAAGCCGCTGCTCGATCTCGGCATGCGGCTCGGCGAAGGCTCGGGCGCCGCCGTTGCCGTGCTGGTGTTGCGCGCCGCACTTGCCTGCCACACCGGCATGGCGACCTTCGAGGAAGCGCGCGTCTCCGACAAGCCGGGGTAACCGGTCAATCTGAGGCAATCGCGTGGAAGAACGTGCCGGTCACGAGCCCGCGCCGGCCGCCGGCCGTGCCAAGGTCTCTGCCTTCGCCGTCGGCGATCTCGGCCAAAGGCGCATCGTTCCCCGCTTCAATCACGCTCGCATAGTGGAACTCGTGCCCGCGCAACCGGGCGCCTTCTTTCCCCAGCGCGCAATCTGACAGAAGCCGCGCGGCGCGGTAGCCGAGATGCAGCTTGCGTTGCGCGAAGCTCGTGGCGTGGCCGAGCAGCCCGGTCATGGCGTGGCGCACGCCGTCCGCATCCTCAAGCCCCTCACCGAGAACCATGTAGCCGCCGCACTCCCCATGCACCGGACGCGTCGTCGCAAAAGACGCCAGACCGGCGCGAAAGTCTTTCGCTGCGGCCAGAGGCCCCGCATGCAGCTCCGGATAGCCGCCGGGCAGCCAGCAGGCATCGCAATCCGCCGGCGGCGCCTCGTCGGCGAGCGGCGAGAACGGCACGATCTCCGCGCCCGCGCGCCGCCACCCTTGAACCACATGCGGATAGAGGAAGGTGAAGGCCGCGTCTTGCGCCAGCGCGATTCGCATGCCGGGCGGCGGCAGCGCAGGCGCCGCGGTCGACGGCGACAGGCGTGGGCGTGCCGCGAGTTTCACGACGGCGTCGAGATCCAGGCATCGCTCGGCCATATCGGCAAGCGCCTCCAGCCGCGCGTCGAGATCGCCATGCTCGCCTGCTTGCACCAAGCCGAGATGGCGCTCCGGCAGCGACAATGTCTCGTCGCGCGGCACGGTGCCGAGAATTGGAATCTGCAACGTCTCGAGCGCGCCGGCGACGAGCCGCTTGTGCCGGTCGCTGGCGACGCGGTTGAGTACCACACCGCCGATGCGCACACTTGGCTCATGGGTCGCAAAACCGCGCACCAGCGCCGCCGCCGACTGAGATTGTCCCGACACGTCGACCACCAGCAGCACCGGCAGGCCGAAGTGCGCGGCGAGATCGGCGCTCGCCCCCGTCCGGCCTGGTTCCCCGGGGATGCCATCGAACAGGCCCATGGCGCCTTCGATCACCACGATGTCGCCCGTCGCGGCCGCCTCGCCGAGCAGCCCGTTGAGCAGGGAGGGGCGCATGGCCCAGCTGTCGAGATTGACGCTGCCGCGCCCCGTCGCGGCGGCATGAAAGGCGGGGTCGATATAATCGGGCCCAGCCTTGGCCGCCTGCACGGCAAGCCCCCTTCGGCGTAAGCCCGCCAGGAGCGCCAGCGTCACCGTTGTTTTCCCGGCGCCGGAGCGCGGCGCGGCGATGATCAGGGCAGGCGCGGTCATAGGATGACGCTCCTTCCGTGACGGCGGGCCTCCGGCGCTCTATAGCGGAAGGGATGAACGCGAAATCCGCACCCCTGCGAAGGGGTTGGACCACAGGCGCCTGCGCCACGGCCGCCGCCAAGGCCGCTTACGCCGGCCTGCTCACGGGCGCGTTTCCCGACCCCGTGGCGGTGACCCTGCCGGGCGGGCAGCGCCCGTCTTTCGCGCTGGCCACCACGGCGCGGGGCAACCGCTCCGCCACCGCCGGCGTGGTCAAGGACGCGGGCGACGATCCCGACGTCACCCACGGGGCTCTGATCCTGGCGACCGTCCGGCCCGGCGCGCCCGGCACCGGCGTCGGCTTCCGCGCCGGCGAGGGCGTCGGCACGGTGACGCGGCCGGGCCTTGCCATTCCGCCCGGCGAGCCCGCCATCAATCCCGTGCCGCGTCAGATGATCCGCGATGCCATCAAGGAGATCGCCGCAGAGTACGGCGACGCGGGCGACGTCGAGGTCGAGATTTCCATTCCCGACGGCGAGGCGCTGGCCGCCAAGACCCTGAACGGCCGCCTCGGCATTGTCGGCGGGTTGTCGATCCTCGGCACCACGGGCATCGTCATTCCCTATTCCTGCTCGTCGTGGATCCATTCGATCCACCGCGGCATCGATGTGGCGCGCGCCTGCGGCCTCACCCATATCGCCGCCGCGACCGGCTCGACGTCCGAGGCTGCCGTGCAAAAGATGCACAGCCTGCCCGAGACCGCGCTGATCGACATGGGAGACTTCGTCGGCGGCACCCTGAAATACATAAAGCTGCACCCCGTGCCGCGGGTCACCATCGCCGGCGGTGTCGCGAAGATGACAAAGCTCGCCCAAGGCCTGCTCGATCTTCATTCCAAACGCGGCGCGGTCGATCTCCAAGCCCTCGCCACGCTGGCTGAGGGTGTTGGCGCGTCGCCCGACTTGCGCGCGCGCATCCTCGCCTCGAACACGGCCGCGGAAGCTTTCACTCACGCGCAAGATGAAGGCATTGCTCTTGGCGATGCGGTAGCGAAAGCCGCGCAAGAGACGGCCTTGGTGGTCGTCGCCGGCAAACCCATCGAGGTCGAGATTGTCGTGTTCGACCGCGAGGGCAAGCGCGTCGGCCATGCGCCCTTCGCTGCCCCTCATGCGGGGCCTCCCCGGAAGCGGCGGCGATAGTCGGCGTCGTAGAGCGCGCTCTCGCGAAAGTCCTCAGGCGCAAGCGCGCGGCCGACCAGGATCAGTGCCGTGCGTTCGATGGGGTCGTCCGCCAGCTTCGCACGGATATCGCCGAGCGTGCCGCGCACGATCCGTTCTTCCGCGCGGCTGGCATGGGCCACCACGGCAACCGGGCAGTCAGCCCCGTAGAACGGGACCAATTCGTCGACGGCTTGATCTATGGCGTGGATGGCGAGATGGATGGCGAGCGTCGCCCCGGTCGTGGCGAACGCGGCAAGGCTCTCAGCCTCAGGCATGGCAGAGGCGCGGCCGGGCACGCGGGTCAGCACCACGCTCTGCGCCACCTCCGGCACGGTGAGCTCGCGGCCAAGCGCGGCGGCGGCAGCGGCGAACGCCGGCACACCCGGCGTCAGCGTATAGGCAATGCCGCGCCCGTCGAGCCGCCGCATCTGCTCGGCCACGGCACTGAACACTGCAAGATCGCCGGAGTGGAGCCGGGCCACGTCGAGGCCCTTCTCATCCGCCGCCACGTACTCGGATTCGATCTCATCCAGCGACATGGGTGCCGTGTCGATCAGGCGCGCGCCCTCCGGGCAGTAGGCGAGCAGCGCCTGCGGCACGATGGAGCCGGCATAAATGCAAACAGGGCAGCGGGAGAGGATTTCGCGGCCGCGAACCGTGATCAGGTCGGCAGCGCCTGGTCCGGCGCCGATGAAGTGGACGGTCACGGACCATCCCCGGCGGCGGCGATGGCGCAGGTCGCAGGTCCGACCACGAGGCGTGGCACCACGAGCGTGGCCTCGGGCCCGCACGCGGCGAGCGCCGCCGCCTCGGCGACGGATGGGATGCCAATGAGCGCCTTCACGCGCGGCGATGAGGATTGGGTCCGCGGTCCGGCCGCCTCGAGGTCGCCAGGTTTGACCAGGATGAGGCTGGCCCCGCGTCCTGCCACGGCTTCGATGAGCCCGGGCTCGCTGCCCTTGCCGTCGGAGGTGGCGACGACCTTGAGCTGCTCTGGCGCGAAAGCGCCTTGCGCCAGCGCCGCGTCGATCGCCGCGTCGATCTCTTCTGCCGTCGTGCCTTTGCGGCAGCCGATCCCCGCAACGATCATGTCTTCCTCCAAATCCATTGGGTCACCGGCATGGCGGGACGCCATCCGGTCTTGCTGCCGACGCGGTCGGCCCGCGATACGGCGATGCGGATGAGCTCGCCGCCGAGGCTCCCATGCCGCACCATCAAGTCTGCCTCAGTTTCCAGCGTCACCGCGTTGGCCACCAGGCGTCCGCCCGGTTTGAGCGCTGTGATGCAAGCGTCGAGCACACCGGGCACACTGCCGCCGCCGCCGACGAAGATGGCGTCCGGCGGCGCCAGGCCGGCCAGCGCCTCGGGCGCCTTACCCTGGATAACCTCAAGTTCCGGCACCCCGAAGGCAGCGGCGTTGCGGCGGATGCGCGCGGCGCGGCTGGCGTCGGCCTCGATGGCGACAGCACGCAAGGACGGGTCGGCTAGCATCCATTCGATGCCGACCGAGCCTGAACCGGCGCCCACGTCCCATAGCAGCTCGCCGCGCAACGGCGCGAGCGCGGAGAGAGTCATGGCTCGGATCTCGCGCTTAGTGATCTGGCCGTCATGCTCGAACAGATCGTCGGCAAGTCCCGGCGTGGTGGCGATGATGCGGGCGCCCGGCGCGGCAATGACCTCGATGGCCACGATGTTGAGGGCGGCGATGTCCGCCAGATCGAGGCGTGCGGCCATCGCCGAGCAGATGCGCTCATTTGGCCCGCCAAGCGCTTCGAGCACCGTGAGCGTCGATTGAGCGAATCCACTCTCGGTCAGGAGATGCGCTAGCGCCGCTGGGCCCTCGGCGTCGGAGGTCAGCGCCAGAATGCGCGCGCCCGGATGGAGATGCGGCCTGATGCGGTCGAGCGCCTTGCCATGCAGCGAGACCAGCACGGTTTCCGGCAGCGGCCAGCCCATGCGGGCTGCGGCCAGGCTGAAAGAGGACGGCGCGGGGACCACCAAAGTCTCCTCCGGGGGAATATGGCCGGCAAGGACCGAGCCCACGCCATAGAAAAAGGGATCGCCAGAGGCGAGTACGCAAACCCGGTGGCCGCGCGCCGCCAGCACCTCGCCGACGGCTTCGGCGAACGGGCTCGGCCACGGTTTGGCCTCGCCACGAATGAGCGAAGCCGCGAGCGCCAGATGCCGTGCGCCGCCGAACACGATGTCGGCGCCGCTGACCAGATCCCGCGCGATCGGGCTCAAGCCTTGCGCTCCGTCCTCGCCGATGCCGACGATGGACAGCCAGCGCTGCGATGGGGCAGGGTCCGGCATGACCGGTTCAGGACGCGCCATGAAAATCCTCATTCTCGGCGGCACAACGGAGGCCCGCGCCCTTGCCGGCGCGCTCGCCGGCCGCGACGACCTCTTCGTCACCCTGTCGCTCGCCGGGCGCACGGCTAATCCACTGCCGCAGCCGGTCCCGGTCCGTAGCGGTGGCTTTGGCGGTGTGGATGGTCTTGAGCGGTATCTTCGTGAAGAACGCATCGACGCGTTGATCGATGCCACGCATCCTTACGCGGCCACGATCTCCGCCAACGCCGCCCACGCCGCCGCCGCGACCGGCGTCAAGCTGCTCGCGCTCAGCCGTCCCCCGTGGACCAGGACCGAAGGCGATCATTGGCTCGAGGTTGCGTCCGTCGCCGAAGCGGTCGCGGCGCTGGGCAGCGTGCCACGGCGCGTCTTCCTCGCCCTCGGGCGAAAAGAAATTGAGCCCTTCGCCACAGCACCCGAGCACGTCTATTTGGTGCGGAGCGTCGATCCGGTGGATCCGCCTCTTCCCGTGCCTCACGCCATCTATCTGACCGCGCGCGGACCCTTCAGCGAGACCGACGACCGCGCTCTGTTGGAACGCCACCGCATCGATGTGGTGGTCGCCAAGAATAGCGGCGGCGCGGCCTCCTACGGCAAGATCGCTGCGGCGCGGGTCCTGCATCTGCCGGTGATCCTGCTGCAGCGCCCGGCGCTGCCCGATGTCGAAGCCGTCGAGACGGTTGATGAGGTCGTGGCGTGGCTCGATCATCCGAGCACCTCCGCCGCCACCCGGGGCGTATAGACGAGCGGCTCGCGGCCCGCCCGCGCAATGAGCCGCGTCTCGGGCGAACCGATGATGACGAGCGTCGCCATGTCGGCTGCCGTCTCGCCCGCTTTGTCCAGCGTGGTGATGGTCACCGCCTCGTCCGCCCGTCCCACCGCGCGGCCAAACACGACGGGCGTCGATGGCGCAAGATGGCGAGAGAGCCGCGTGAAGGCTTGGCCGAGCTGCCAGGGCCGCGCCTGGGAGACTGGGTTGTAAAGCGCGATGACAAAGCCGGCTTGGGCCGCAGCATCAAGCCGCCGCTCGATCAAATCCCAAGGCTTGAGGTTATCCGAGAGCGACATAACGCAGAAATCGTGGCCCAAGGGCGCGCCGACCTTTGCTGCCACCGCCAGCATGGCGGTGATGCCCGGGACCACGACGATATCGATGGCGCGCCAGTCTTGCGGGCCGGCGTCGATCTCCCCGCACACCGCCGCTGCCATGGCGAACACGCCCGGATCGCCGCCCGAGACCATGGCCACGCGCGCGCCGTCTGCAGCTTGTCGCAGCGCCGATTCGGCCCGCGCGCCTTCGACGCGATTGCCGGAAGGCTCCCGCGTCTGGCCCTCACGCGGTGGCACGCGGTCGAGATAAGGCCCGTAACCGTAAAGCGCTTGCGCCGAGGCAAGCGCCTCCGCCGCCTCGCGGGTTAGGTAGCGCTCGTCCCCGGGACCAAGCCCGACAATGGTGAGGCGCCCGCTCAATTTCGTTGCTCCCAGCCGGGCACCAGCACGATGGCGAAATAGGGCGCGCAGCCGTCGAGCTTGTCGACAAGCGGCATGACGGACGCATTGGCCATGGTGCCGCGCTCCACATAGATGGCCCGGTCGAGCCGGCCGGCGCGGTCGAGCGCGCGGCGCACCTTGGGGAGGTGCCGGCCGATCTTCATCACCACGGCGGCGTCGGCGTCCGCCAAGCGGCGCTCCAGCTCATATTCAGGCAAGGTGCCCGGCAGTACGGTGAACACGTCGTCGCCTTGCGTCATCGGCGTGGCGATGGCCGACCAGCAGCCGGACATGCCGGTAACGCCGGCCACGACCTCGGTCGGATAGCGGGCGCTTAGCCGCACATGCAGGTGCATGTACGAGCCGTAGAACAGCGGGTCGCCTTCGGAGAGGACGGCGACGGCGCGGCCTTCATCGAGATGCGCCGCCACGCTTTTCGCCGACACATCGTAGAAGGCGGTGATCGCGTCGCGATAGGCGGCGTCCTCCTTCGGGATCTCGGTAGTCACAGGGTAGAGCAGCGGCATCTCCTCGACGCTGTCAGGGATATGCGCCGCGACGATGGTCCGCGCGTTGCTAGCATTTCCTGCTTTGGCGAAATAGGCGACCACGTCGGCATCTTTCAGCGCCGCGATGGCATTCAGCGTCAGCAGTCCGGGATCGCCGGGGCCGACGCCGACACCCATGAGCCGTCCGGTCATAACCCCTCCTTGGCGAGCGCGTTGATCGCCGCCGCCGTCATGGCGCTGCCGCCCATGCGGCCGCGTACGACGAGATAAGGCACGCCGTACGAATTTGCCGCGAGCGCGTCCTTGGACTCTGCCGCGCCGACGAAGCCGACGGGAATGCCGAGGATCGCCGCAGGCTTCGCTGCGCCCGCCGCCAGCATCTCCAGAAAATGAAACAGCGCCGTGGGCGCGTTGCCGATGGCGACCAGCGAACCTTCGAGGCGGTCGCGCCAGAGCTCGAGCGCCGCGGCGGAGCGCGTGGTGCCGAGCTTTTCGGCGAGCGAGGGCACGCGGTCGTCACGCAAGGTGCAGATCACTTCGTTGTCGGCGGGCAGCCGCGCAGCGGTCACGCCATGGGCCACCATCTGCGCGTCGCAGAAGATCGGCGCGCCGCTGCGTAGTGCGTCCCGTGCCGCTTGCACCAGGTCCGGCGAGAACTCGATCGAGGCGGCGGCATCGACCCGCCCGCAGGCATGGATCATGCGCACGGCAACGTCGGCCTGCTCGGGCGTGAAGCCGGAAAGATCGGCCTCGGCGCGGATGATGGCGAAGGAGCGCTCGTAGATGGCGGCGCCGTCGCGGATATAGTCGCGGCTAAGCATCGACCGCCTCCCGCGCCTTGCTGATCTCGGCGACAAGATCGCGCGCCTCGACGACACGCTCAGGGCGCTCCCGGGCCGAACCGTGGTGGACGATGCCGCAGCCATGCTCGGTGCCGACAATGGTGAGCGGTGCTTGGCCCGGATGAGCGCAGCCTTTGGCGCAGCCCGACACATGCACGGCGATACCGGCTTGCGAGGCCGGCAACGCGCTTGCAATCTCGGCCGCCAGCGCGCGGGCGGCGATGAGCCCCGACGCACAACCCGGGGCGCCGGGACACGCAACCACGCGGCGCCGGGAATCGCGCGCATCAACCACGAAGCCGAGATTATCCGCCGCCGTGGCGAGCACGAAGCCCGTCAGCTCGTCGATGGGCCCGAGAAGAAGCGTGCGATTGGGCGCGGCACTGACCCATGTCGCGCCGTTCGCCTGGGCGATGCCGGCCAGCGCCACCAAGTCCGTCGCGTGAGCCTGGCCGAAGGGAAGCGCCACGCCGATGGCGCAAGCGCCGCCCTTGAGCCGATGCAGTCCGATGGTCTCGGGCGTGGGCCGGGCGGTCAGGGGACGCGCCGCCGCAAGCCCATCTCCCGCGACACCAGAGAAGGCGCCGAGTCCTTTGCCCCGCAGCACGTCGGAGGCACGCGCGTCGGACCCTTGCGCGGCAATGACGGCGAGGAGGCGCGTCACCAGATTTGCGGCTTCGTCGGGCGCGACCAAGCCAAGCGGGGTTGCCGAGGCAGCGTCACCCGCCAGCGCCACGTGCAGTTTTGGCCCCTCCGCCGTCGGAACAGCACGCAGCCGCACGTCCGCCGTGAGCGCGTCGAGATGGAGTAGCCCGCCACCGTCGATGACCACCGAGATTTTCGGCGCGAGTGTATGACCGCTTGCGGCGATTGTCTGGCGAAGACTTGCGGCAAGGCCATGGGCGTCGATCAGCGCGGTCGGATCGTCGGCCAGCGGACCGGCCAGGACCGGCACACCGTCGCAGGTGTCGATATCGAGCGCGTGGACCGAAGCGGCGAACAGCGGTGCGGACACCGGTGTCAACCCGCGAACTTGAATGCTGCCGCGCGCGCTGACCTCGATGATGCCGTTGCCGTGCGCCCGCGCCGCCGCGCACAAATCTGCAAAGGCGTCGGTGGCGATGGGTCCCGCCGGCACCAGCCGCGCCAGCAACCCGTCGCCGGTCTCCATCGGCGCGGCGAGGCGTGGGCAGGCGCCGCGAACGAAGGTCGCGCTCATAGCGCCGCCTCCGTCTCGCGCGCGATCAGATCGGTGCCGAGATCGTTGCGCCTTGGATGCCACAGCCCCTTGGCGCGCGCGGCCTCGAGCCGCTCGGCAATCGCGCGGGCCGCGTCCGGGTTCTCGCGCAGGAGAAAGTCGCGCACAATGTCGTCGGCGATGTACGCGCCGTGCACCAGATCGAACAGCGCGCTCGACACTGCACCGGTGGTCTCGGCGAAATCGACCAGCCGATCCACGGTCTCGGCCAGCTCGGCGGCGCCGCGCGCGCCGTGACGCATCATGCCTTCAATGAATTTCGGGCTTGTAGCGCGTCCGCGCACGATCCGGGCGAGCGTTTGATCAAGCGCCCGCGCCCGCGGACGGTTGGGGTCGGTGACGTCGAGCATGACGAGATCGGGTGTGGCGCCCAAAGAGCGGGCGGCCGCGGCGAAGCCGCCCACATGGGCCACGTCCTCGGCGCCCTCGAGAAGGTCGCGGCTCGGATCGTCGGATATGTGGAGGAGGAGGTCCGCGTGCGCTACGCGAGCGGCGAACGCCCCAGGCTGCGCGGCGCCGTCGCCGTCGGCGCCTCCATACGAATACACCGTCGCCGCTAAGTATGCCGCCCCCATGTCGTCCTGGTTGGCATCGCGGCCCAGCAGATCCTCGACGCCGGCGCCATATGCACCCGGCGCATTGCCGAAGATGCGCGCCAGGGCATCGCCTGCGCCATTCGCCGCCCGGCGCGCCGCGGCCAGCGGGTTCTCCTGATCGTCCTCGTCGCGCAGCGCCACCAGCCGGACTGCTGCGTCGAGCAGCGCGATCTGCGCCGGGAAGAGGTCGCGGAAGAGCCCTGAGATGCGCCAGGTCACGTCGACGCGCGGACGGCCCATGACGGCCGGCGGCAGCACCTCCATGCCGGTGACGCGTCCCGTGGCCGGATCCCAAATGGGGCGGCAGCCCATCAGCGCCAGCCCTTGGGCGATTTCCTCGCCGCCGGTCCTGAGCGTGGCGCTCCCCCACAGGTCGATGACCAGCGCGCGCGGCATCTCGCCATGGGTCTGCATATAGGCGCGGACCACCTCGCACGCCGCAAGCTTGCCCAGTTCCATGGCCGTCGGCGTCGGCAGCACGCGCGGATCGGCGGTGAACAGATTGCGCCCCGTGGGCAGCACGTCGCGGCGTCCTCGCGCCGGCGCGCCCGCAGGCCCAGCCCGCACACGCTTGCCGTCGAGTGCGGTGATCAGCGCCTCGCGCTCGGCGTCGGCACAGGCCTGCCACGCCGGATCGTCGGTGTGCGGCGGCCGCGCGTAAATATGCACACCGTCCTTGATGGCGAGATCTTTCAGATCGCACAGCCAGGAATCGATCTTGCGCAGCGCGTCTTGGCCGCCCTCGCTAGCATCGACGCCTGCCTCAAGCGCGAGGCCTGAGCCTTGAGCCTTGTCGACGATCAGCTTGGCCAGACGCTCGCGCCGGCGCCGGTCCAAACCGTCGGCGATGGCGTATTCGTCCACCAGGCGCTCCAGTTCCTGCGCCGGGCCCGACAGTTCGGTGTCGGTCAGCGGCGGCGGCAAATGGCCGATGGTCACCGCGGCGATGCGGCGTTTGGCTTGCGCGGCCTCGCCCGGATTGGACACGATGAACGGATAGATCACCGGCAGCGGCCCGACCACGGCCTCGGGGAAGCAGGAGCCGGTCAGCGCCACGGCCTTGCCCGGCAGCCATTCGAGCGTGCCATGCGCCCCGAGATGCAGAAGCGCGTTTGCCTTTATGGCGTGTTGCAGCCACAAGCCAAAGGCGAGCAGCGCATGCCGCGGCGGCAGCGTAGGGTCGTGGTAGTCGGCGCGCCGGTCATGCGTTGAGCCGCGATCCGGCGGCAGCGCCACGGTGACAGTGCCGAAGGTGCAGCTACGAAACCGAAACGCGCCATCGCGAAAATCGGGATCGGTTTCAGATCCGCCCCAAGCGGCGGTCATCGTCTCGGCGATCTCGGCCGGGAGTTGAGCGAGCAGATGTTCGTAGTCCGCAAGCGGCAGAGCGGGTTCGTCCACGCCGCGCGCGAGCCGCGCGAGCAGTTCGGGCGAATTGACCGGCGCATTCTCGATTGCGTAGCCGGCCGCGTCGAGATCGGCGAGCAGCGCGCACACGCTTGCGGGCACGTCGAGACCGACCGCATAACCGGTGCGTCCCGCCGCCCCGGGATAGTCGGGCATCACCACGGCGATGCGGCGCGTGTTGCGCGGTATCGCTTGCAGCCGCATCAGCGCGGCGATCCGGTCGGCGACCGCTTCGATGCGGTCCGGCTCGGGCCGGCTCGTAAAGGCGGTGAAGGCCAGCGCGGCGTCTTTGGGTAGCGCGTCCTTGAAGGCGAGCGCGCCCGCCAGCACGCGGCCGTCGAGCTCGGGCAGCACCACATGCATGGCCAGGTCGGACGGCCCCAGTCCGCGCGGGCTCGTAGCCCACGCTTCGCGCCGCGTGGTAGCGATCACGGCTTGCAGCACCGGCGCATCGACGCAATCGAGCGGCGAGGTGTCGCCGTCGCCGGCGGCGAACGCCGTGGTGGTGACGATGACGGCGGGCGATAGCTGCATGAGAGCGTCGCGCACGAAAACGGCGGCTTCCTTGTCCTTGAGGCTCGGCACGAACAGCGGTGCGGGCGCGAGCCCGCGTGCGGCAAGCGCTTCGCACAAGTCATCGATGGGGGCGGTGTCGGCCGCCAACAGCGCCGAGCGGTAGAAGATTACCGGCACCACGGGCCGTCCCTCGGCTAGCGTCGCGATAAGCGTCTCCAGCGGCACGGCGCTCATCCCCGGCAAATAGCCCGCCATGCGCGGCACGCTCTGCGGCTCCGGCACCTCGAGCGAAACCCCCGCATGGCACGCAAGGCAGCGGAGCAGTCCTTGCAGATTCTGGCGCCCGCCCTCGCGGAAGAAGCGCAGCAGCAGCTTCAGATCGTCGGCCGGCAGCGTCGAGGCGGCGAACAGCCGCGCATCGTCGCGATCCTCGCCCGGCAGCACCGCGAGCACGATGCCCTTTTCATGCGCGACCGCCGACAGCGTCTCGACGCCATAGCGCCACCAGTCGAGCCCGCCCAGAAGCCGCACCACGATCACCTTGGCGTGGCGCGCCACCGTGTCGACCCACAGATCGATGGACATCGGGTGGCGCAAATCGCGCAGATGCGCCAGACGAACGCTCGGGATCTCCGTCTCCGCCGCGCATGCCGCGGCAAGCCCGGCGAGATCGCTGTCGACAAAAGACACCACCACGATGTCGCCCGGCGTCTGGCCGAGATCGACAGGCTCGACGATGTCGTCGAGCGTCGTGGAGGATGTCTGCAACAGATGCATGCGCTATCCTGCGAGAGATTTCGTAACGGCGTCGCGATCCAGACCTTTCAGCCCGATGACCACGACACTGCCTTGGCGGTCCTCTGACGTGTCCCAAGGCCGGTCGTAATAATGGCTGACGCGCGGCCCCACCGCCTGAATCAGAAGCCGCATGGGCTTGCCGGTAACGGCCGCGAACCCCTTCACCCGCAACACATTATGGGTCTTGGCGAGGCCGGCGATCCGCGCGGCGATCATCCCTGGGTCGCCGATTTCGGCAAGCGGCACCACGAAACTATCGAAGTCGTCATGGTCGTGATCGAGTTCGTTGTCGTGGTGCGTCCTGCGGTTCTGGATGTCGTTCTCGGTGCCGACGCCCAAGCCCAGCAGCGCGGCAGGGTCCACCTTGCCGTCGGCCACGGTGACGATGCCGACGGCGCGCGGCAATGCGCCGGTGATGGCGGCAAGAGCCCGCTCCAGCCCGGCGGCGTCGAGCAGATCGCGCTTGTTGAGCACCACGAGATCGGCGCAAGCGATCTGGTCCTCGAACACTTCCTCGATGGGGTCGTCGTGATCAAGCGCGCCGTCCGCCGCCCGCTGTTGCGACAGGGCTTTGAGGTCGGCCGAGACTTGGCCGTCGGCGAGCGCCGCGCCGTCCACCACCGCCACCACGCCGTCGACCGTGACGCGGCTCTTGATCGCCGGCCAGTGGAAGGCCTGCACCAGCGGCTTGGGCAGCGCCAGCCCCGAAGTCTCGATGACAATGTGCTCGACCGCAGGCCGCATGGCCAGGATGGCGTCAAGCGCCGGCACGAACTCGTCGGCCACGGTGCAGCACAGACAGCCATTGGCGAGCTCGACGATATTCTCCTCGGGGCACGAAGCGTCGCCGCAACCTTTGAGGATCTCGCCGTCGATCCCCACGTCGCCGAACTCGTTGACGATCACCGCGAGCCTGCGCCCGCCTGCGTTGGCGAGCACGTGGCGGATCAGCGTCGTCTTGCCCGAGCCGAGAAAGCCCGTGACGATGGTGCAGGGAACCCGGGCAAGCGAATTCATTCAGTCTCCTCCGTGAAAGTCTCTTCCGTGAAATCGAGCGGCGGCACGCGGGCGATGAGCCCCTTCTTCAAGATTTCGGGCCGCCCGCGCCAGGGCAGGATGCCGTCCTCGGCGCGTGCAAGAAGCCGCGCGCCCTCGATCAGCGCCTCGGCATCCTGGTCGGCGGCGAGACCGCCGAACACGTAAGTCCACGTACCGTCGCAGCGCATGGCGGCGCTCAAGGCCCGGTTGCAATTGCCGAGGCAGCGCACCTGACAGACTGAGACGCCCGATCCTTCCGCCGCTTCGGCCGTGGCCCGGGCCAGCGCGAGCCCCGGCCGCGGGCCGTCCTCGGGATCGCCGGCGTGGCGGCAGGTGATGCAGACATAGACGGTGGGCGCGGTGAGCGCGGCCGCTTCGTCCTCGTCAGCTTCGATCTCGGTGAGAGTCACCCCTTTAAAGCCGCTCCTCGGGCCAGTCGCGACGGGGGTGCTACATGGCTGCCGACCGACAAATCGGTCCTCGCCAAAGAACTAACCGCCACCGAGGCACCCCGCCCGGGCGAACGACCAGATCGACGGCAGGTCTCCTGGCTCGCGGGTCTCAGCCCCTCACCGCCTTCCCGGGCATCCCCAGTGGCAATGTGGTTCGGGCTCACCGCTTACAGTTGCGGGGGCAGCCGCGGAATTGGAC
>Ga0307380_10003634_pt1 | contig 21205 bp, 16 predicted proteins | sample UN3MG_FD_202239 | JGI IMG/M metagenome (GOLD analysis project Ga0307380, IMG submission 202239) | Soil microbial communities from Risofladan, Vaasa, Finland - UN-3 | ecosystem: Environmental > Terrestrial > Soil > Coastal area > Acid sulfate soil | place: Finland: Risofladan, Vaasa | collected... | reverse complement strand
ATCTCGTCGCGCATCTGGTCGGCCAGCGGGAGAACCTTTGTGGTCGCAACTTCCAGATCCTGCGCTCTCAACGGGCGCTGGTTATCATAGAAGGCCTCATACATCGCGTCGGTAATCACGCACTCGATTTCGGCGCCGCTGTAGCGGTCGAGCCGCTTCACGAGCGTTTCGGTGATCAGCCGCGCGGGCTTCTGGCCATACTTGCGGAGCAGCACCTCGAGGATGGCCTTGCGTTCTTCCGGCGTCGGTAGGTCGACGAAGAAAATCTCGTCGAAGCGCCCTTTGCGCAGGAATTCTGGTGGCAGGTCACTGATGTTGTTGGCGGTTGCAAAGATGAACACCGGTTTGGTGCGCTCCTGCATCCAGGTCAGGAAACTTCCGAACACACGCTGCGTCACGCCGCTGTCCCCAGCCGGCCCCCTGACCCCGGCGAACATCTTTTCCACTTCGTCCGTCCACAGTAGGCATGGCGCTTGGACCTCGGCCAGACCCTGCGCTCGCCGCATCCGCTCCTCGCTCTGACCCACCAGGGAGGCCTGGATTCTCCCCATATCCAGGCGAAGAAGGGCCATATGGAGGACGTTCGCCGCTGCTTTCGCGATGAGCGACTTGCCCACACCGGGAGGCCCGAGCACCAGAATGCCCTTGGGCATCGGCAGGCCGTAACGGGCCGCTGCCGGGCCAAAAGAGAGCTCGCGCTTCCGCAGCCACTCTTTCAGACCCGCTAGGCCGCCGACGTCGTCCAGCGTTTCCTTCAGCGGAACGCATTCGAGCACTTCACTGGCCTTGACCGCCTTTACCTTCTCCGCCAGGACGTCGTCCACCGCCTGCGCGGTCAGGCCCTTGCGGTTCACCACCGACATCGCCAGCGCCGACTGGATCTGCCGCGAGGTCATGCCCGCGGTCGTGGATGTGAGCCGGTGGATGCCCGCCTCGTCGAGGTCGCAGGGCAGGCCCTTGGCGTTCGCCGCGATCCATGCGGTGACGATCGCCAGGCGTTCGTCCTTGTCGGGCAGCGCGGCCTCCACGAGGGCCAGACACTCTTCCAGTTCCGCAGGCGTCGCAGGAGAGGAAGCCAGGAACACGACCGCGTTACCGTTCTGCCGGAGCGTGCGGTAAAGGTCCTTCACGCGCCGGGCCAGAAGCACGTAGTCAGGCGCTTGCTCCAGCCGCCTCGTCAGTGGGTGGAAATCCCGGAAGATGAAAACAGTCCGCTGGTGCTTGTACTCACCGACGGCGGCCAGGGCCTGATCGACGTTCGTGCACCGGCCGTCCCCGGGCTGGCGGAACTGCCCCGCCGAGAGTTGCTTGAAACCGGCAATGCTGTTCCATTCGAAGACTTTGTAGCCGAGTTTCTCAGCCACCGCCTGGATGCGCGGTACCGACCTGTCTTCCTCCACGCTGTGCAGCCAGACCAGGGGGTTCTTCGCACGCAGGTTCAGTTCAAGTTGGGTTTCCATAATAACGCCTCCTAGTTAATATCCAGGTCCAGGGGTACGATGTCCCCGGCCGCTGCACTGCTTCCACGAGTCCTCGTCGCACTCCGGGTTTTGCCTTTCGTCTTGCCCTCTCCGGTTTCAGTGGGGCGGCCACCCGAAGCAATCGCTCCAAGCACCTCGACCCCGCCGGAGGTAAGTCTTGATCGCTCCACCCTCGCCATCACCTGGAAGCCGCTCGGAACGCTCGAATCAGCGACAAGCCTGTCGAGGGCCGTCTTGAACCGATCGGCATCCTGTGGAGCGACATCGGCGTCGGACAGCCCAGCGAAGAAGGTATCCAGCACCTCGGCGTGCCCGGGAAACACGATCTTCCCGTCGGTTATCAACCGCGCGATGAGAGGCAGATGGGCCCTGTCCAGGCCATAGACCCGCGTCGCCTGTCGCCGCGGTTTCCCATCACCGTTGCGGCTCGCGAAGCGCCAGTAGAAGGCCACCAGAGCGCCGTGCTCGAACCGCACCCCAGCCGTACTCGAAGGAGGCACCTCCACGCGGCCGTCGTTGGTATCGATGGCGATAATGGAATCGGGTTCCGCCGCCTCCTCCCCCGCGACGAACTTGAAGGCCAGGCCGCGCTGGACGTCCACGTACGCCCACCCCATGTATGTGCCCACCTCCGGGAATCGCTTCAGGACGCCGAGCGCCACCCCGTACTTGCCTCCATCCTCCTCACAGAGGGCGGTCCCACCCCTGCGGCCGTCCCGTTTACGATAGGTCTGCAGTTCCCCACGCCTTGGTCTGTTCACGACAATCCGGCCAACCTCAATATCCTCCGGAGGCTTCATTCTGGCATCCGTACGCCGGGCTCCGGCCCCGACACCTCCTGAGCCAGCAGTCGCAACACGAGCCATTTTTGTACCCTCCTTTGTCTGAGATCCCCTCCCTGCACATACAACCTCAACCGTAGCCACCCGCACCTTCCCCTCGCCAGGCGCGGGCGTCAGATACGGGTCGAGAACGATCGGCGACATCTCCCACTCGTAGCCGGTAGGTGTGTTCGACGAATACACGCGAGAAAGAGCGTGCGCGAAACCTGCTACCACCACACGGACATGAGGCCTGAGTTCTTGTACTTGCTTGAGCGCGGGCGCCAGGTCCGCATCCCCCGTTACCGCGAGCAGGCCGTCGGGGCGGTCCGGGGCTTCCGCGCGTCTCAGCATAAGAAGCGCCATGGTTACATCTGTGCCCTTGTCTTCGGGCTCCCACTGCCTCTCGGTCTCCGACGTGCTCTTGCGCCGATCCTCCCTGCGCAGTCGGAACCCGTGCCAGTCAACGCGCACGGGCAACACCTTAAAACCGAAGCGCCGCCCGATCTCCGCCAGCCATTTCCTCCGGCGCCGAAGTCGCTCTTTATCCGCAGGGTGAACGTTCACCGGCTCAGCAACGATGCACCAGACCCTGCGGCAAACCACGCGCGGTTTGCATTCCGCGCACGTCGTAGACTCTCCCGTTCGAGGCCCGCAATTACTCGCCGCCGTGCTACCCAAACGCCTGGCAAATTGCTCCATGGCCCCACGAACGAGCAGGTCATGGGGAGGATGGCGACAGCCGAGCCTCTGGGCAGAGTGCTGAACGTACGCGTAGTCGTACACCGCCTCGACCGTGAAGACGTTCGCCGGAGCCGGGATCCCCCCTTCTCCGGCCCCAGGCACCTCCTGTGCCAGGTCGTTGTCGGGGGAACACACCGGGTCCGAAATACCAGGATGAGTTACCACCTCCGTCTGATTCATTGTTCGTCCTTCCGTCGCAGGTGACCATGGGTTGCCGGTCGTCCACTCGCAGAAGCCGCGTCTCTCCCGGACAATCCGAGTTGCGGCCAACGGCGCCACCCAGGTCTAGTTGTTGCTTTGCTCTTCTTGCTCGTCTCGCCCTTCGTCGGTGGTCGAGAACGCCTCCGCCCGCCGCCGCGCTCTTGCGAGCGTGTTCAGAAGCGTCTGAGTCGGTTCGCCGTCGACAGCGTGAACAGCCTCGGCGATGGCTTCCCACCGTCGGAGGTCGAACAGGCGAATCGCCGGCACCAGCTTGTCGGCCATGCCGTTCAATTGATCCTGGCTGGCCCGGACCTCGATTCTGGTCAGGCTGCCGGGCCGGAAACGCGCCGGGTATCCGCAGTTCCGCGCCACCTCGATCAGCAGGATCCCTTCAAACGGCCCCGGAACTCCCACGACACACGAACTGTTTTCCGCACTCTTGCGCAATTGCATGGCTTGCTCCTTGTCTTTGCCTGCACCTCATGTGCAGGTCGTTTTCGGACGGGCACGTTCTGCCGTTCTCCTCCACCAAAGGCTCGCGCCTGCTGCTCGCGGTGAAAAATCCGGCGCCGGCGTCTCCCGGGAGAGCACCGGCGCCTCGTACTACGGACGGCAATATCTTTGACTGTTCCATGGCCAGTCTGGTACCGCGTGCCGCCGCGTTTCTTCTGTGCCACAGACCCGCTCTTGTTCTCACGCTCGTCAGCCGCATCTTGTCTCATCCTCTTTGCCACGCCCGCCTCTTTCCATGCCACTGCCGGGAGTCTAGTACACGGCCGCCAGAACGGCGTAAGCCACGCGCAAGAAACACCAGCCCCAGGCGAAATGCTTATAAACCCTTGTGCCACAAGGAGATGCAGGAGAAAAAATTATGGCACGTTTCTCACTGGATCGGGACGAAAACCCGTGGAAGGTCATCCTGGCGGACACGCATACAATTAGCGACACTCCAAAAGACCACTACGAGAGCATCGCGAGCCTCCATGACCCCAACATGTCCGTGGAGGATGCCCTGGTAGAGGTGTCCTTCGATATCAGACGCGGGTTTCACCAGCGCGAAAGGCAACACGGACGAAAGGCAGGCCCGCACAGTTCATTGTGTTATGTGTATGCACTACGATGGCAAGATAACGCGGCAGCTTCTCTTCCCTCGCTGGCAGAGGAGATAGCGAACGATCCGGACTCGGACCGGCGCATGCTGGTTGCGCTGGTTCACAAAGGATGCCCACATGCCGCGCGATGCATGCAGTATCTTCTCGAAGAAGCGGCCTTGCACGACCGCTCGCTTGCAGACTATCGAAACGCACCCGGTGTCAGAAAAGACGCGTCGAGGATAATGACGCTATTAGCTTATCCTTTCAACGAGCCTGCCGAACAGGCGCTCAGGAACATGGAATGTTTGGGCTTGCGATCTGCCATGGGAAGCTACTGAGGATATCCAACGCGAAACGTCCAACACGTAAACGAAACTTCGCGCAATGATAACAATTCGCCGTCGTGGCGTCCACTCAGGATTCAGGACCGCCATTCTCGTTATCATCCTTGCCGAGAGAGTGGCCTGACGACAATCGAGTTGAAGGCTTCTCACTGGCCCCTGCTAACCAGATTGCCAGAAAACTCTCTGGCATTTCTATCCTAACCATGTCCTGGTCATCTTTGAGTCTGAATTTTTCCTTAAGCATACCCCCCGTCTGTCCGTGCATGCTGGAGAAAGCCTCCCGAAAAGTGCCGGGCTCAACATCCGTTTCACCCCAGACTTCGGAATAAAGCGTTTCACGAGCGACAGCGCCCACGGACACTCGGAGAAGAATCTCGCGCAGAAGTCGCCGCGTCTGCCTACCGGGATAGAAAGTCTGTCTGGCCTTGCCTCTTCCGATGACAACCGTTTGTACCATGTCGTCGAAGAAGAGCCACCTCTTCTCTCCACGGGCGCGCCAGGTATCGATTTCCTCCATGCGTGCAGGTGTAGGCTTGGCATTCGGCACCGTGGAATCCAGGACAACAAACGTCTCCGGCGTATAAGTTAGTCCCGCCGGAGGATGTCTGAAATCAGCCCACAGAAGCGGCGTTAGCTTGGCCACGACGTCTTGCTCAGAGCATCCCGGAACCGCCCGTCGGCTCGCATAAGCTTTGATCACTTCTCGGATTCGGCTCTCCGATATCTCGGAAGAAGGTTGTTCGCCCACCAAGTGCGCGAAGACGGCGCTCATGAGATAGACGAGGTGGGGTGTTGCGTAGTTGTGGAGTTCTTCGGCCGCGAAACCCAGCCCCTTCGGCAGAGGCTCCTCCATGGACGCAGATCTGGCTTCCTGCGCAATCTGATCTGTCAAGGGACGCTCAAGAAATGGCTGGAATGACTCCCAGACAGCGTTGAAGATGGCCAGTTCATGGGGCCACCACTTCGTCACGGCCTCCTGAAGACGGAGCCGGAGCAACGCAACGCCTTGGTCGGATAGGAACCGCACGGGATCCTCGGAGTTTTTCCTTTCCTTTTCCGGAAGGATAGTTGAAATGGGTTGAAAGTGCAAGGAATAGTGCCCGCCACGAGGTGCCGGTCGCCGGGCCACGGTGCTTGTGCTTTGCGAGCATCCTATTGCGTCGGCATTTCGTGCGTGGCACGCTGCAAGAAGCGAAGACCCGCGCCAGGATTCGAAGCCGAACCCGACGGCGGAAAGCCACAAAGCCGTGACCTCGGGGGTTAACAGGATTCCATGGGTACTTATCGCCTTCACGCAAGCGTCGAGAAAACACTGGAACACATTCGAGCCTTCGCTCGCGAAGAGGGACTCGGTAAAATCGTTGTCCAACATCGGGAAGAGCGGGCCGAGGTCGATACCCCAGCAACCTCTGACCTAGAGAACGTCCGTTGCTCTTGGGTATGCAGAGACGAGGCTGGCCAATGCGTCGTAGAGATGAAGGTTCGCACATCGAGGCGCCAAACGGCCGCACTGTACCTGGGCTTCTCTGTGGCCGCTTTCGGCCTGGCCTCGATAGGCGTTCTCCTGCTCGTTGGCGGCCTGGATGCGGTGCCGTACACGCTTCTCCCGCTCGTGGTGGCCGCTGTCGGCGTCTTCATTGTCTACCGACTCCGGTGGAACGACGTCGTCCTTTCGGTTCTCGATTTCGAGCGACGCTTTGCTCAGCGGTTTGGTCCACACGCGGTGCATGTAGAACGGCCGCCCAACCTCGAATCGATCCCTTTCGCGGCGCAGGTGGGCCTGATGCTGTTTCCCATGGGCCTCTGCCTGGCCGGGGTAACTCGCGTGTGTCCCCCCCTGAGTATTCCGGCAATCCCCTGGTTGCTTTCGATGATAGGCCGGAGTTGGGCCGAAAGGGCGGATGGCGAGTCCCCGTTTCTCGCATGGCGCCTGTTGTTGTCCGAGTGGCTAGATAGCCGCTACAGCATGTGCTACTTCGCGCTCCTGGCGGTTGCTCTATTCATGATTTGTGGCTCGACTCTCTACCTTTTTCAAAAACCCGGTGGCTTTAGGGTGGCTGATTTTGGCGCCGCTCTTCAACTGCGGCTTGACACCGCTCCCGAAGGTCAAGCGACTGGCGACCCCCTGGTTTCGAATGCAACTATCCTCAAAAATGTGCTGACAAAGCCTGACCTCAAAGACGCCGCAGACTCAATTCTCCTGGGAATACAGATTACTCGCACAGTGCTCTGCTGCCTGTGCGCCTGTTTTTTCTTCTGGGGTGCGAGGGGAATCGTGGACTGGCTGCGAAAATGGGGATTGGCCCGACCTAGCTCAGGGTCCGCCTTGTCTCCGCCTCCGGTTGGGACGGCGAACCCCCTTCCCTTGGGCGGCCGCCTGGGTATGCTCATGTCGCTAATCTTCGCCCTTGTGGGAAACGCCCTCCACCTGGCCTTGACGCTCGAGGCAGCGTCGGTTCTGCTCTTGGGATGCTCTGCGCTCAACTTCACGTTGGCCCAGGCCATCGGCTGGATGGTTCTCGACATGGACGCGGCGGCCAAAGGACAGGTGCAGTTCAATCCGTACTGTCTGGCGTTTCTTATGCTGCTCCTGTCACCAACGCTACTGACCCTGATCGGGTGGATTCTGTTTGCCCTCCGCAGCCTCTTCGTGTACCTGCGAACGCTTCTCACACCAACCGATGCCGCTCTCCGGAACACTGCAACGCATCTTGCTTCGTCTCTGGGGGTCCGGCCCCCAATGATCCGCATGACCAGAGGCAGACTCCCTCGGATTGAGACGCACGTATCCTGGCTCCCTGGGAGATCGACCATCTTCATCAGCCGGTCGGCCGCTGAAAACCTTAGCGAACCGGAGTTGGCCAGCGCCCTCGCCCACGAAGTGGCGCACGTCAAGCACGACGCGACCGCGCTGCGGTGGACCCGCTGGCTTTCCTTTCTGTCGCTTTTCCCCTGCAACGTCTTTGCCCTGTTGCTCGACACCGAGTATCGCGAGAAGCGTGCTGATGCCGCGGCGGCAAGATTGGTCGGCAGCAGTGAGGTGGTGGCTGCCGCCCTGGTCAAAGTCTCCCTGGGAAGCCTGTTCCAGACAGACGGGCGGAAGGCGGGAAGCAAGGCAGGACAGGCAACAGGGGCGACGTCCCGCATGAACGAAGGTCTACACCGCCTGTCCGCTTACCTGTCGCTCTTTGGATTGCTGCTACAACCCGAGCTCGCCCTGGGTTACGTGCACCCTCGACTACAGGATCGCCTGGAAACGCTTGACCATGGGCAGGGAAACCAACGGGAGGTCAGATAAGCCCGGCGGCGTGTCCCCGTAGCGGTCGGAGTACTTCGCCTCGCGGGCTGTTCTGACAAGCATGGCAACTCCACTCACATTGTGTGCCGCCATAATCGTCGCTGTGGCGTTCTGCTGCGCAGTCCTGCGCCTTTCCCTGTGGCCAAAGTTCGACATCGTTGAAACACACGAAACGACAGCCCGCATAGTCTCAGCCGTCACCTCTCTATTGCTGTTCTTCCTTCTGCTCGCCGCCCTCGGCATCATGATACTTCGCGATGTGCAGACCACGGGGGACTCTCACTGGCTTCTGGCACTCCCAGTTACGGGTTGTTTCGTGTTCCCGCTGGTCTACGCTGCAGTGGCCTACCTGAGACTTCCCTCGGTGCTCAGCAGATTCTGCAAGATCGCAGAATCCGGTTCTCCTCTCGAAAAGCATGCGCAACATGCGGCCCGAGTGCTCGGATTACGCCTACAGCCTCATGTTCTGTTCTCGGTCCATCAAAAGATGCCCACCGTCTTCACCCGTTGGGGACTCAGGCCCGCCCTGATACTACCGACACATTTCACGGAAGCCACGGAAGACGCTGTCGGCGGCAAGAGAGACCTGGTTGATCCCCTCGTCAGGTTCGTCGTCCTTCACGAACTCGCGCACGTCAGGAATGGCGACTGCGAGTTCATGTCGTGGATAACGGCACTCTCGCGTGCGGCCAAGTGGTGGGTTGTCTCGATCCTGATCACGATAGTCTACCTTCTGGCCGTATTCGGGGGAAAACGCGAGCTGCTCATGATCGCCATAGGCTTCCTGTGGCCGCTGCTCTGCGTCTTTACCTTGTTCTGGATAACCTACCGCTCCATCGCCAGTTACCGCGAATATCTGGCCGACGCCCGCGCCTTCGCCTGCATGCCGCCGGAGGAATCGTGGTCCCTGTTTCAGAAAACCGAGGACGGCCTTTCGGTCTTGGAACGCCTACCGATTCACCTGGGCTTGCGCCATATGTTCACCGAAAAACGATGGAGGCTGCCCTTATTCCACTTCCCCAGCAAGCAGTCCTTCGATTGTGGCTCAATCAAGCCTCGTGTCGGCTACGCCCTAATGTCTCGCTACCCGAGGATCAACAAAGTGGTCGGCTCGGTCTGCCGCTTCGTCAGAACGCACCCAAGCATCGAAGAAAGAAATCAAGCGTTGCTTGACGGCAAGTATCTGTGCGAAGCGAAGACCGCCCTTTCCTGCGGTTCGGCAATGCTCGTTTTCCTCACCGTCGGCCTGTCATGGCTCATGGCCCTTGCCACCGTCCTTGTCGCGTCCCGGCTGAAACTGGTCTCGGAGATAACAACCATTCTTACGATCCTGACGCTGACCGCCGCCTGTTGCATTGCGATTATCCTTTCTCTGCCCTTACGCAATGCGGCCACGAGTGCCACGTCGATTCCCAAAGAGATTGCAGGCCTTTTCCTGCGGGCGTTCGTGGGAGGAGTGACCCTCTGGGCCAGTTTTGCCGTCGTACTCTTGCCTTTCGTCTTTGTAGGCCATGCCGAGTATGCCGGGGGCGTCCTCTTCCTCGGACGTTTTTCGGTTTTTCTTGCCATCGCCGCAGGCACACTCGCCATGATCCTGGGGGCATTTATTCGCCTTGGGAACTCCTTGCAGATGCTTACTCTGGAATCACCTGGCAAGCTGCTTATCCACCTCGCGATCTGCTTGACCATATTTACGCCTGCCCTGATATTTTCATTTATTGCATTTCAAGTAATTGTGACCATCCTTCGCCCAATTCCACCCTTGGATTGGCAACTAATGGGTTTCGTGTGGGCTCTCGTTCCTGCCGTGGCCGTGGCTGCACTGTTCAGCAGACGCATATTGCGTTCCCCTTCGGACCTGCCACCAGGGCAAATGGCCAGAGAGATTGCCTGGTCGATGGTCGCTTTTCTCCCAACATTTCTCGTTTTGTGTTTTCCATGCGTTTGGTTGGCCTCACTGATTTCTCGAAAACTTTCTCAAACTCCTTGGACCATTCGGGACACCGCAGGTCTATTTTTTGTATTACTGAGCATGAGCGGGTTCCTATTAGCGGCTTTGGTCAGTGTTCGCCGGCAACGGGAATCGCAACCGTACTGGGCGGAGTTGGCCTGTCTGGCGCAGACTCTGTCGATTGAGATGGCTCTGAACTTTCGTAATCAGGTGAAAAACATTCTTTCAAAGTGCCAGCCAACCGCAGGCGGATATGCGTATGCCGCCGGAGCTCGTGCCGATCTGAAAGCAACACGTCATGCCCTTCGTGGACTTGCTGCCGTGCAGACAAACGCTGCTCGGGATTACCAGACGAGTGCATGGATTGCTTCTCACCTTACCACAGAGGGAGCTTACGCGCGCCGGCCGGGCAAAGAGGCCGCGATGGGGGCGACATTTGCAGCAATCGACTCCCTACGCACCATGAATACCCTATTCCACAGGGACGCTACGGAGGGCATAGCAAGGTGGATTGCACACCAACAGGACGTGTCCGGCGGATTTAGGGAAACGGCGACCTCAAAGCGTCCGATCTTGCTTGCGACCTCTTGTGCGGTGCGCTGTCTTGGCTGGCTCCGAGCCACAAACCTTGCGAACATGGCAACCGCATCCGAGTTCCTGACCTGCCAATGGCAGCAGTCGCGGCAAACGTTGGTTGAAACCCATCTGGCCGCAAGTGCACTCGAGGCGCTGGGCGTGATCGATGCCAGCGTCGGTCGCGAGATGCGGCGGTGGGTTCAGAGCAACCTGCCGAGAATCCTGACGTTACGCACAGACCGCTACGCGCTCCCCATCAGCCTCTATCTTGAAATCGCTCGATTCGCCCTCAAGGACAGCCCGGAGGAACTGACCTCCATCGAGGCACACATGAGGTCAAAGGTCGAGCATGCCATGCGGCGTATTCTCAAGAGCAGCCGGGGCGAAGATGGTCTGCCGAAACAGTAAGAAACCGCCCAGCCGGCCTCTGCATGTCACCTGCCGTCCGTTCTGTGGGGCCGACTATTGGTGGAAAAACACGGACCATTCCACAAGATCACAAAGCAGGAGTGCGACGCTCTCTCCAATCTGTCCATGCGCGCAACACAAACCGATGGCTTGAGCCATCCCAGGGCGCGATCCATCCAGCGGACAGAGCTCGCCCCTCGCCCGACCACCCGTCCCCGCCCCGACCCAGCGGTGGGCCCTCTGCGGCCCAGCTCGCCAATCGCATATGCTCGAAGACGGCGCGGCCTCGATCTTAAGAAGATGCTTGCCGCTCCCTGACTTTTCCGGCATGATAGGTTCCCGTTCAGACCATTGGATGGGGACCGCTTACCCAAGGGAGAGTGAAAGAATGGCTAACCTCGCCAGCCTCTTGAACGAAAAGATCCGCCGCCTGGCCCGCCGGGAGATCGGAGGCCAGACCCAGAAGACGCGGCGCCTGACGACCCAGCACCGCCGCGACATCGCCGCCCTCAAGCGCCAGGTGGCCGCCCTAGCCCGAACCGTGGCATTCCTGGAGAAGCAGGAGCAGCGCCGGGTCGCAAGCCCACCAGTGGTCCCGCAAGAAGCCAAAGGGGTGCGGTTCTCCACGCGGAGCGTCAAGGCTCAGCGCGCCCGCCTTGGCCTTTCGGCAAAGGACTTCGGCAGGCTCGTGGGCGTCTCGGCGTTGACGATCTACTCCTGGGAATCCGGCAAGTCGCGGCCGAGGAAGAAGCAGTTGCCAGGTCTAGCAGCGGTTCGCCGCCTGGGCAAGCGCGAGGCGCGGAAGCGGCTGGAGATGTTGGGCGAGCAGTGACGCAGCCAGAGAGGCGGCGTCTCCGGATATACTATCCAAGTGCTGGCGCCTGCCAAGTCAATGGCGGCTTACGATGTAGGGGCCAGTCGTGCACGAACTGAAAAAGGTCAGGGAAGCAGAATACTTCCTGCAAAGAATGTCATCAGAACTCGACAACCGTAGGGCATTCCTTTTCGATTTGAGTGCTTTCTTGGCGTCGGCTCGCAGCGTCCTCCAGTATGCCAAAGACGAGGCCCAGCAGAAGATGGGAGGACAGGCCTGGTATGATACTCAAGTGAACTCCCACCCTCTCACGGGATTCTTCAAGGACAAGCGGGACCTCAACATTCACTCTGAACCAGTAGGTGCCTCGTCGGCCATGGAAATTGAAGTGATGGATGAAGCCGTCGGCCTGTCAGATTCCTTGACAGTTACAGTGTACGACCGACAAGGGAATGTCGTCGATCAGCTAACAACGGGGAAATCGCCGGTCTCAGAATCACCAAGGCCAAGACAAGACCAGGTGTCCGTGACCTACCGCCATTACTTCGCCGACTGGAAGGGCAACGATGATGTAGTGACCCTCACAGGTCGGTACCTGACCGAGCTGAAAGCATTTGTGGCCGACGGCCAGAGCAAGGGCTTCCTCTCCTGTCCCCCGTGAAGCCACGATCAGCGCGCCCTTGCAAGGCCACGGCCTCTTCCGCGCTCGTGCTGCCTTGGTTTGAGATCAGAGGAATCGTCCGTCCTCGGACATTACACCATCTGCAACCGCTTCATTGAAGAGCTCTCTTCGGAATCACGGCTTCCTGGCAAGGGGGCCACTCCATAGTTGCCAGCCAACGGAAAGCCCCATTACTTGTGGTTTGCTCTTGACTTGCCGCTACCCGTGCCGTATATTATTGCCTTGTTAGGGGTAGTTTAGGGAGAAGGGCCGGTGGCCTGCGGCAGCAACGGGCGGACAGGAATCTGCCTGCGAGTCCCCCGCTCAATCGTGTGACCAGGAGAATAGTCATGGCCGAGAAGAGGATCACGTTCTACGGAGTGGACAACGGCCAGGCCGTGCTGGTAACTCTGGATGACAAAACCCATGTGATGTTTGATATCCGGCAGAAGACTGATGACGCCGACGAGGATGACAAGACGGTTGACGTCCAGGAGCGTCTGCTGAAAACTCTCCCAACTCTTGAGGGCTCGAAACGGCACCATGTGTCCGTGTTTTGCCTCTCACACTCCCATTTGGATCACTGCCAAGGCGTGGACCGCGTATTCCGCTTGCCAGTGATTTCCGACCAAGAGGACAGCGATGATCTCATTCAAATAGATGAGTTGTGGGTAACGGCTGCGATCTTCGGGGACGACGTTGAGGGACCGGCTAAGCTCATCAAGAAGGAGGCCAAACGGCGGTTGGCCCTGTACGCAGACCCAGCGAAAAGCGGAAAGGCAGAGCAGCCCGGAAACATGCTTGTCGTGTTTGGACACAATGAGAAGGTTGCCGACCTGGCCAAGATGCCCAGGTTCCGCCGTCCTGGTGCAGGTGAGATCTTCAAGAAGATCTGCGGAACCGACCGCAGCGACTGGGAGACCTTTGTGCACTGCCCGTTCCGGTATATCACAGAAGGCAAAGCAGAGGACCGTAATGACGCCTCGCTGATCATCCAGGCAACGATGAAGGAGGGTGAGGCGAAGGCACTGCTGTTGCTTGGCGGCGATGCTGGGTGCGCGATTTGGCGGACCGTCTACAACACGTCCAAGCAGAACAGAAACATCGACCGCCTGGACTGGGACATCTTCTTCGTCCCGCACCACGGTAGCTGCAAGTTCTTCACAGAGAAAGAGCATGAGGAGGGGCGAGACGAGGCCAGGGACCACCCGGCGAAGACTTCGATGGGGATTCTTGACCGAGGCCGGCCTATGGGCTGGCTGGTTTGTTCGAGTCGCCCGGTCCGCGAGAAGAACTACGAGGACGAGGATCCGCCTCACACGGAAGCCACCGGGCACTACAAGAAGAAAGCAAAAGATCTCGGAGATGAATCCCGATTCGTGTGTCTGATGCAGTATCCGACGGAAAGCGAACCCGATCCCCTGGTGCTGCGACTGACCAGCAACGGGCTTCAAGCCAAGCATTTGGCTGCTCCGGCGATAATCACCGGCAGTCAGGCGGCTGGATCTCCAAAGCACTGGGGGTGAGGTCAAATGGCCGACTCGCTCCCTCTTACGGACTGGCTGAGGCGCGGATGGCCTAGCGAGAAGTCCCAGATTGAGAAGCTGCCGTTCGTAGCGGGCCCCTGTGAAATCGTTCGCCTGGAGAAGGGCTATGGCGCACTGGTTGCTGGACTGTTCGTGCCTTTGCGTGTAGACCTTCCCTCGGGGGGCCCCGTCTGTGATGTACGGCAGGTCGAACACATGCTCATCGGTTTTCGGTTGGACTTCCCCCGAAGCCGTCCCCATGTTCTCTTGCGGCATGATTTCCCTGCCGTTGCTCACCTGACCTCGCGATATGACAATTGGAGGATCGCGTGTCTTACACGCCGCGATCACGATGACTGGTGGTGCGGACGGACATCGGTTCAAGTTGTCAAGGATGTGTACGATTGGCTTTGCGATGCTGCGGCCGGACGGTTGGTAAAGCCCGAAGACCCGTTCGAGCCGTTGATTGTATCCTCGACAAATCCCCCTGTGGAACTTGATACCGCAGCTGTGAAGGCAGAGTGCGACAAACACCGGGGGCCGTGGATGACGGAGGTGACAGAGCTTACCGTGGGCGGCCGGGACGTTCGGAGATTTACTCTCCCCGGCAAGGGAGTTCCTGCTTGTGTGTGGTTTCAGCCCACGACGTGCGATGCGGCATGGATCGATCCCCCCCGATCCCTGGACGACATCATCCATATGGCTGTTTCTGTTGGTGTGAACAAGGAGCGGCTGCTATACTGGGTCAACAAAGGCAGTCACCCTCGGTTGTTACTCGTTCTGGGAGTAAAACGTAGTCGGGTCGTTTTGGGACGCCCAGACGTCGAGGAATGGGTGGCCTTCGACCTAGAGCGCCCAAGCAAACGTAGCGGAGATTGGCAAGTGGAATCGCATCCCGTCCTCGACAACTTCTCAACGCGGTTGGCTCGGCTGTCATCGGGATTTCCCGAGAACAGGGCCCCTGTATGGTGTTTGCTGATAGGGGCCGGTGCTCTGGGGTCGGCTGCGGCCGAATCGCTGGTGCGGAGCGGCGTCGTCTATCTTCGGGTGGTCGATGAAGATGTTCTGCGACCTCATAACCTCGCCCGTCACGCGCTGGATGCTTGCCACATCGGCCAGTTCAAGGCTAGCGCGCTGGCGGCGGAACTGAATGGTCTGTACGAGGGCCGCGAAAGCGTCAGCGAAGGGGTAGACGACAACTTCCTGAATTTATCGCCGGAACGGACGGCGAGTTTGGTGCAGGACATTGATTTCGTCCTTGACTGCTCTGCATCACTTGCGGTCCAGTTGCGCCTTACTGTCCTTGACCTTCCAGTTCCAATCATCTGCGCTTATCAGATCGCCGCCGGACAAGGAACCATCATTCTATTCCAGCCGACCGGAAGGGCTGCCCCTCTGGATATGCTGGAGGCATTTGTGATGACGGCTTATCGCGATGATCAGGTGGTGGCGTCGTGGCTCCGGGAAGCGGGCGATCCCATAATGATTGGTGGTGGATGCCGATCGCTGTCGTCTCGCATCGCTGACAGCACGGTCAAGATGGGCGCGTCCTGGGTGGCCGATCTCGCTTTAAGATGGTGCGGTAGGACTAACGCATGGCCGACAGAATCCAGAGTAGGACTGATGAGATACCGCATGGACGGTTCGGGAGAGATCAGCACAGTCTGGACAGCTGTCACGTGCAGGGAAATCAAGACCTCGAATGGTTGGGCCATTCGAGTGGCAGATTCAGTAGGTGATCAAGTCAACCATTGTGCCCAGGAGGCCCTACCCAGGGAGACCGGCGGGATCATGATAGGTCGCGTCGATCGGCAGCGGCGCGTTATCAACATCACAGAAGCATGGTCTGCCCCAAAGGGAAGCGCCGCGACCGAGTCTGGATTCACTCGGGGGCTGGGTGGATTGAAGGCGGCTATCGCGAGGCTTGAGAGCCACACCGGAGACCAACTGAGCTATGTTGGGGAATGGCACAGCCACCCCCCTGGTTGCGGCCGAGGGCTAAGTGCCACCGATTCAGCAACCGCCAAGCGTATGGCGGAAGAGCTGGATGAAGATAAGATGCCGGCAGTTTGCCTTGTTGCCAACGACACCGGGTTTGATGCCCATGTAGTCGAGAACCGAACATGAAGCGACTTCTTTCCGCGTTTAACTTGGGCGATTCCTATGAGATCGAGGCCCGTATCCTGCCGGCCGCCCTCGTTGTCGTCCCTGCGATAGTGTTGGTCTTGGACCTGGAGCTTAGCGAACAGCAATGGCTGCATGCCGTTGGTCTCGGCTTTGGGCTCGAGGTATTTCTGGCCGTAGCTGTGTCCAAAGTGGCACATGGCTTTGGCAGGAGATTAGAGGCCACGCTGATCCGGGAATGGGGCGGGCTTCCCACGGAGCGGTGGCTTATGCCCGACGACAAGACACATTCGGAGCAGCAGAAGTCGAAGTGGCGCGCGACACTAGCACGACTATCTGGACTGGATCTGAATGTTGCTCTTCGGTCGGGTGACTTCGATGAATACTCGCGACTGGTCCGTGATGCCGTTGCGGCAACCAGACAGAAACTGCGGGAGGGCCCGAAGGTCTACCTACTGAAGCGACACAACGCCGGATACGGCTTTGCCCGGAATGCTGCCGGGATGAGGTGGCTTGCCGTCGGTGTCAGCGGTGCGGCAGCAGTGTGCTCCGCCGCCCTGTGTGTCGCAGGGAAAGCGTCTCTCGGAGTATTGCTGCTATCTGTTGTCTTTCTGTTGGTGGTAGTGGGCCACAGCATCGTCGCCAGATCGTATGTGCGATATTGCGCCGAACGCTACGCCGAGACCTTCTTTGCAGCAGCCTCCAATCTGGCCGATGTGCGTAATGAGCGCACTACATCCTCCAACACTGTAAACGATTGAGGAACTCCCCGACCTGGCCTCATCGAACAATTTATGCCGAGAGGAGGACGGCGAATCGCCGACCTGAGGATGAAGGGCCGTGTCTGCCTGTCTTTACGGACCAGTGGGCAACGCCTCGTAGACCCTCAGCTCATGCCCCGCCTGAAAGCTCGCCGAGAATACGTAAGTGATTTCGGCCTCAAATCCCTCGCCCGCCGCCTCCTGGAAAGTCTTACACTTCTCGCTGAGGAAAGCCCGGTCAATTCTGAACTTCTGACCGCCCTGCAAGTCCAGGAAACCGCCAAATCCGTTGCGGGGATTGCGGAAGTAGCCAGCCATCACAGAATCGGTGATGTAGACGAGGAGACGCTCGGTCTCGTGGCCACCTCGAAACGCTACCAGGCGCGAGATGTCACCGAACATCTCTCCCGCATTCTGCGAATGGGGTGTTGCGCTTCCAGCCCCAGGCGCCTTCCGGTGGTACTTGAACTCAATCGCCAAGCACTTCCCCCTGAAGTTGGGGACCACGGTGTCGACCTGGGCGCGTTCAATCCCGTGATGAGGACTCTCCAGGAGGATCTCGTGCGGTTGGAGGCCACCCCTGGTCGTCAGAGCGTAGAAGAACGTGTACCTCACGGCATCTTCGGTGGTGGGCACACCCCTCTCGAACCGAATGCCCAGTAGTCGTGAAAACTCGGCCAGAATGTCACGCATGTGAAATTCCTTGCCCGCGAAGCCGGAAGTCGTGGTGACCACATCTTACCAGCATTACGCAGTACCATCAACCGGCCCCGACCTCGCCCGGTCCTGATGGACTCAGTTGCCCCAGGCGCGGGCCACGCCCTAGGACTTGCGACCTACGAGCACCCGGTAACCTTGTTGCACCGAATGCGGTAGCCGGGTAAGGCGATCATTCCGGCTGAAGGGGATACGGACAGACGACCGAGGAGCGCCCTACGTCACCTGCCTCGGATTCCGGTCAGGAAAACGCGGGCATCCGTCGCCCGCAGTGTTTATAATACCCCCGCGCCAATAGTCACGTAAGGACTCTGCGCCTGCGCAGGCGCCGACGGGAGATTTTCATGGCCACGGAAACAAACCTCGAAAAACTGCAGCGGCTGCTGCGGGACATGTTCCAGTTCGACTGCGCGGACCTGGACTTCGGCATTTACCGCATCATGAACCACAAGCGGGACGCCGTCGAGCGCTTCATCCGGAAAGACCTGGTCGAGGCGATCTCGAAGGAACCCTCGAGCGGTATCCTGGCCAGCCAGTTCCCAGGCCGCGGCCGAGTTGAAGGACCTGGCCGCACAGATCCGCGAGTCCATGGGCGAAGCCGCCCTCAACGGCGACGGCAACTGGAGCAAACAGCAGTTTGCCGAAGCGCACATATTCTTCTTCGAGGGGACGAGCAATTACGACTACATGGCGAAACTGTTCGGGTGAAGCCTCAGAATACATATAAGCCCTGGATGGAATAACTACAGAGCACTGTCAACCGTGGCCGAATGCGCTAGCAGTGCAGTAGCAGCGACAATGAGGGTGATTCGATGGCTAGAAAACCAACGCAAAGAAAATTGACTATGAAGTTCGCCGGAGGGTTAGTCAAGCACCTTGGCCTACAGATGTACTCGGGCGCCGTCCCTGCGATTGCGGAGCTCGTCGCGAACGCCTGGGATGCCGAGGCGGCGAACGTCCGCATAACGATCCCGCTGGATCAGCCGCTCGAGACCAGTTCTGTGATCGAGGTGACCGACGACGGGCAAGGCATGTCTTTCGGGGACTGCGACAACAAATACCTCGTGTTGGGACGGAACAGACGGGCGGAAGAGGGCGACTACTCTTCCGGCCCGAAGAAACGTCCCCTCATGGCGCACAAGGGCATAGGTAAGCTCGCCGGCTTCGGCATAGCTGACCGAATAACCGTAGAGACAGTCAGCGACGGTCGCTTGACTCGCTTCGTGTTGGATTACCAGGAGATAGAGCGCGCGGGTAATTTCGGAAGCGACTACCACCCAACTGTCGAGGCGGACGAAGCCACAAAGGAGAAACACAGGACTACCATCCGTCTCACCCAACTGAAGATCAAGCGTTCCGTTCCGAGCGAGCAGTTCGTCAGGAGCCTGTTGAGTCGGTTCGCGGTCTACTCTAACGATTTCCGTGTGTGGGTGAACGATGCCCCTCTAGAGAAGAAGGAAGGCGTCTATCAATTCCGGTTCCCGGCGAAGAAGGGGCAGTGGCAGGAGGACGACGTACCCGGTTTCGGTCACATCAAGTGGTGGATCGGATTCACGAAAGACACCATACCCCACGAGGACGTCCGCGGGATTTCAGTGCTCGCGAGAGGGAAGCTCGTCCAGGCGCCGTGGTGCTTCGGATTGAGCGGCGGCGTGTACGGTCAGCACGGGCTCCAGTACATGACAGGTGAGGTTCAGGCTGAAGGACTCGACGAGGACGTCGACTTGGTAGCAACTGACAGGGCTAGCGTCCTCTGGGAAGATCCTAAGGCGAAAGCTTTGGTGGACTGGGGGCAAGCCAAGGTCAAAGAGCTGCTGGCCGAGTGGGCCAACATGCGTGCCAAGACCCGCATGGAGCGCGTGAAAAAGGGAACCCGGTACTGGGCCAGGATTCAGCGGTTCCCCGTCCGCGAGCGTCGAGAGCTGACGGCAGCGATAGAGAAACTCGCGAGCATCCCGACGATCGAGGACGACCGACTCGACGAACTGGTAGATTTCCTCGTCAAAGCTTACGAGAACGAAACCTTCATGACGTTGATCCGCCAACTCAACGCCGCCAGTCCGGAGGCCCAGGCCGAGGTCCTGGGACTTCTCAAAGAGTGGGACGTTCTGGAAGCGATTTCCACCGCGCAGATCGTACGCGGGCGCCTAGAGGTCATCGGAAAGTTCGAACAGATGATCGACGCAAGAGTCCGGGAGAAGCCGGATATGCAGGATTTCCTTCGGGACCATCCCTGGCTGATAGACCCCACATGGACGATGGTAGAGCACGAGAGACGCCTGGACACGCTACTGAGCAAGCAGTTCCACGTCAAGCCGACCAAGACCAAGGGAGGGCGCAAACGCGTAGACTTTTTTTGCTTGGGCGATGCAAGCCGTGTCGTCGTCGTCGAGGTCAAGCGCCCAGGCGATGTCGTAGGCAAGAAGGAGCTTCGCCAACTCACCGACTATGTGGATTTCCTCCAAAAAGAGGAAGGCCAGTCGACCGACCCTCAATATCCAAAACGCACGGTCTGCGGGTACCTGGTCGCTCACAGTGTGAAGCCGGAAGCGACAGCAGAGAGGGACAGGCTGGCGCCGCACCGGATCTTCGTTCGCCCGTGGGAAGTACTGCTGCGCACAGCTCGCGAGACGCATCGTCACTTCCTGGGTGTGGCGAAGAGACGAGCACCAGCGGAGGACCCGAGAATCAAGGCACTCGAAGTAGACGACGGTTCAAAACGCGGGAGCGATGCGGATGAAGACTAGCAGCCGGTGTCAGCTCGACAAAACGCCTTTGGTGCGATTCCTCTCCAGACGTACCACGCCTCGTGGTGACGGTTTGCCAGCAGTGTCGCTCTTCTCGGGGGGAGGGATAAGTGACCTAGGGTACGAGTACTCGGGATTTCGGTTCTTGGTGCACTCCGAATTGGACCCCCATCGTGCGAGGCTGTGCGCAGAGAACTTTACGCACTCCAACGTGGTCGTCGGAGACCTGGAGCAAACTTGGCGGAAGGTCGTGCGAGCGTACCGAAGTGCGTGCGGAGAGAGGCTGGCATTGCTCTCAGTGACTCCACCTTGCCAAGGCATGAGCAGCTCCAACCCAAGCAGAGGCAAAGTCGGTGAGCCGGACGGAAAGGGAAGAAACGAACGTAATTTGTTGCTCCTGGCGGCAGTACCGGTCATCGAACAGTTGCACCCTCTATGTGCGGTCGTAGAGAACGTTCCGCAGATTCTCTTGCGTACGGTCCGGCTTCCCCGTCGCAAGAGGTCGCAGAGGTTGGTAGAGGCCTTTTTCGAGCGGTTGGACGGCTACACCATGTTCGCCGGGGTCGTGCAGATGGCCGACTACGGCGTGCCACAGTTGAGGCGACGTTCGGTCTTGGTCCTGCTGGACGACGAGTTGCCCGTCGTCGGGCAACTCTTGCGCGAAGGGATCCTTCCCTGGCCAAAGCAAACGCACGCGGAGAAGCCGACCGATGGTCTGGCCGAACGGATTACGCTCGAACGGTGGTTTGCTAGTAGGGCTTACAGCGAGTTGGACGCTCGAAACAGCGAGGCGGCGCGAGACCCGACGGACGTCCTGCACTTCGTGCCGCACTACGATCCTACCCGCTACTCGTGGGTGAGCCAAATCCCACCGCACAGCGGGAGGAGCGCGTACCAGAACGATACGTGTTCGCGCTGTGGTCGCAAGGGCGTCGAA
>Ga0307380_10003628_pt1 | contig 21226 bp, 25 predicted proteins | sample UN3MG_FD_202239 | JGI IMG/M metagenome (GOLD analysis project Ga0307380, IMG submission 202239) | Soil microbial communities from Risofladan, Vaasa, Finland - UN-3 | ecosystem: Environmental > Terrestrial > Soil > Coastal area > Acid sulfate soil | place: Finland: Risofladan, Vaasa | collected... | reverse complement strand
AATGAACTGTTAATCAATATAACACCGCCCGGCTTTACCGTTGGCGCAAATTTTTCCAGAGATGGCTGGTTCATGGCGACAAGATGCATTGGATTTCTGATTATCGGCGAACCAATCGGTTTGTCGCTGATAACAACCGTACAGTAAGCTGTTCCCCCACGCATCTCAGGACCGTAGGAAGGAACCCATGCCACCTCAAAACCTTCCTCCATGGCTGTATGCGCAAGGATCTTTCCTATTATAAGTATTCCCTGCCCGCCAAAACCGGCAAACATCACCTCGCTTTGCATTCTTGTCTCCTTAATAATACACGTATGATTGATGGTTGTTGATTTATGATTGAAAAAAACACAATCGCCAATCGCCAATCAACAATCATTAATCTTTTTTTCCTGTTTTAATCAGGTGTTTTAAATTCACCAAGCTTATAATAAGGGAGTAAGGTTTCTTCCGCCCACTTTAGTGCTTGCACCGGAGTAAGTCCCCAGTTCGTCGGGCATGTACTTACAACCTCCACCAGACTAAAGCATCTGCCTTCAAGTTGATACTGAAATGCTTTTTTGATGGCTTTCTTTGCCCTGACAATATACTTTGGCTTTATTACCGTCTGCCTTGTAATATATCCGGGTGTTTCAAGAGTCGAAAGCAATTCCGCCATCTTTATCGGCATACCGACCTCTTCAACATTTCTACCAAAAGGGCTTGTTGTTGTCCGCTGACCCGGCATGGTAGTCGGCGCCATCTGCCCACCTGTCATGCCATAGACAGCATTATTTACAAAAATGGTTGTAAACTTTTCCCCCCGGTTTGCGGCATGAACTATCTCTCCCATTCCAATGCTTGCCAGATCGCCGTCACCCTGATAGGTAAAAACGATCAAATCCGGCCTGACTCTCTTTATCCCTGTAGCCATAGCCGGCGCGCGACCGTGAGCCGCTTCCTGAAAATCCATGGTAAAATAGTTATAAGCCAAAACCGCACACCCAACAGGCGCAATGCCGACAGTACGACCCTTAATGTCCAGTTCGTCGATCACTTCGGCTACCAGCCTGTGTATTATGCCGTGAGTACATCCAGGGCAGTAATGGGTATGCTGGTCAGAAAGAGCTTCCGGTTTCGCGAATGTCTTTCCCATTGATATTTATGCTCCTTTATTAAAAAGATTTAACAGCTTCGACAACCTCTTCGGGAGTCGGGACATCGCCGCCACACTTCCCATACCATCTGACAGGAAGTTTGCCTTTAACAGATCTCTCCACATCCTCCACCATCTGGCCCATGCTCATCTCAATGCTCGTAACTATCTTGCAGCTTCCCTTGGAAGCAGCTTCATATACGGCCTTTTCAGGAAACGGAAAGAGCGTTTGAGGCCTTATCATTCCAACCTCAAGCCCTTCATCCTTCATGTTGTCTATGGCGGTTTTGCATACTCTGCTCATTGTTCCATAACTTACAATAAGAGTTTTATAATCAGACTCTATATTATAAGATTCGTATCTTATTTCCTCCTTCTTCATCCGGTCATACTTGGCTTTTAACATAAGATTATGATCGTTTAGCTTGCCGGCATCCAGAAAAAGAGACTTTACCAGGTTGCGCTTGTTGCTTCCGCGTGTATCCATTCCGTTTGTAGCCCATTCATCCTTGTTGGTCGGCTCTGATTTGAGATGATCAGGAAATTCTACCGGTTCCATCATCTGGCCTATCAAGCCGTCGCCTAAAAGCATCACCGGATTGCGATACTTTTCGGCAAGAGGAAAGGCAAGCATTACCATCTCAACAGCCTCCTGAACACTTGCCGGCGCCATGACAAGTAATCTGTAGTCGCCATGACCTCCACCTTTTGTTGCCTGGAAGTAATCAGCCTGGGATGGAAGTATTCCACCCAATCCTGGACCGCCTCGCATAATATTTACAAACACGGCAGGGCACTGGGCGGCGGCAATATAGCTGAGCCCTTCACTCATCAGGCTTATGCCGGGACTCGATGAAGTGGTAAAAACCCTGGCCCCGCAAGCTGACGCTCCAAAAAGCATATATGCGACCGCAACTTCGCTTTCTCCCTGTAAAAACATGCCTCCAACTTCAGGCATCCGGCGGGACAGGTATTCTGCAACCTCGGATTGAGGAGTAATAGGATAGGCAAAATAGTTAAGACATCCAGCCCTTATCGCAGCCTCTCCGATAGCTTCGTTCCCTTTCATTAATATCTTTCCCATAATATTCCTCCGTTTATACCGGCTGCTTTGGTCTGTCTTCGGTCTCTTCGGTTATTGTTATTGTTATTGCGACATCCGGGCACATAATGCAGCATGTTGCGCAAAAAATACAATCTTCAGGGCGCGCCTGATATACGGGAAAATAGCTCTTTGTGTTGATTTCTGAAGACAGTTCCAAAACCTTTTTAGGACATACGGACACACATAGTCCGCACCCTTTACATCTGTTGTTATCAATACAATGCTTATACGCCATATATTTTTACTCCATTTTTGAAGCGAGAGAAACAGGCCTCTTCCACGGCGGGACAAGCTGCCTTTCTATTAATAATACCGGACAGGTAAAATGTTTAATGTCTATTTTCGGCATCAGCTCTGCCGCGACCGTAATAAACTTTAAGGGTAATCCGCTCTCCTTTGATAATCCCAACACAAAATCATAACCTGTGTATATATCCCGGACACTTGTTTCATCGATAAGATTTGCATTGCCGATAATGCCGCTTATAGACAACCTTGAGGCTTTTTCTATCTCATTGCGGATCTTTAAACACCCTTCAGCGGTGTTTGTAAATGGTCTAAATGGATTTACGACCTGAAACACATGAATTTTCCTGCCCCTTAATGCATCGCCAAGTGCTGCAAGCACATTTGCGCCGACATCATTGCCTCCCGTGTCAAGCAATGTAAGCTGGCTTGGTCGCCTGATCATCCCCGCCACAACAGGGCTCAAGATAGGAAGATCGGCCTGCATATACTGCCTGGGAGGCACGACCACCTCGATCCCAAGTTCAGCAAGCTGTGCCTTTGCCTCACGTGTTCTAAAGTAAGGATTAACCAGATCAATATCTGCGATACGAACCTCTAAACCAGCCCGCTTGCGATTCACGGCAAGATTGATGGAAACCTCGGTCTTTCCGCTGCCGTAGTTTCCAACAATTATAACAATACCATCCAGATCGATTTCCACCCTGATGACCCCTCCCTAATTGAGACCTTTGGCTCAACCAGGGTGATAGTTCCAAATATCAGCCTGTTAAAAATATTAAATGCTATTTTCAATTTATATTGATGTCAAGGTGTTTCACACGACTTAACGTTGCAAGGGTCTTTTCTATTTAACTATTTTGAGAATTTCCTTAAATCTTTCTCCTGCAGACTTCTTCAATTACACTTAGACAATCCGCTTTCGTGGTACAATTCTCAGCTTCGTTCATTAATGGCACAGCATTATTACAGCATCCTTGCCTCTAACCCATTACCGGCGGCTGTAAACCGTCCGGTGCCGTTGTTAGACATATTGTCTCCCTGTTATTTTCTTTTAAAAGAGACGTAGCTATTTAATAGCCAACCAATCACTACTCCAATTCCTACAAACACCAATATTAAAAGTGAACGAGACATTGATACGGACCAAAACAAAAACTGAATTTTTACTACAACTGCATTTTGAAATGCAAATATAAGCACAAAACAAGCTATAACGAGATTCAAAATCAGTTTAAAGTTCATTTTATCCACCTTTGATTTTAGATTTCTTTCTCTTTAACCAGGAATACTGGCTGCTCCACTTACAGCTATAGAAATGTATAATCGCCGCGGATGGCAATACGCTGCTGCCCTGAATTGTACAATCCAACACTTTATTGGTCAAAAACAAAATACCCCAAAGATTTCATAACCATTATTTAAAGAAAAAGGGGGCAAGTCTACTTTTGACCCTTATTAATACTGTCTTGTATTTTCCCTATCTGTTGGAAAATTCGGGAAGATAATGGATCACACAGATAAGGTTTAATCTGATTTTATATCGGATTTGGCTTTAATTAACTCTTCTTTCAGTTTTTGGCGATTTGCTATACTGATTTCCGTGAACTTTATGCCCATTCCAGGCGGATACTTTACAGGGTCATTGGTCTCTGTCCGGGTCCAACAAACCTCGCATTTGATCATGAGCTCTTCTGAGGAATCCGGCAATTTGAGTTTGAGCAGGAAAGGCGTTCCTTTAGCAAGGGGTTTTTCAGTTTTGATAAAGATTCCGCTACCGCTTATATCGCCGGAAAAAGCCTTTATGAATCCTGTTTTGCTTTTGAAGTGCAGGGAAAGAACCTTGGGCATACGAGGCTCTTTCCTGCGTAATTTTGGTTGAGCAGCTTTTTCTGTTGCCTTCGAAAGTCGCAAGACAAGGCTTTTTAGAATCATCCTGAAGCTATCAGACAAGTTGTTGTAATCCTCATCCAGAAAATCGCGGTCGATGACTCCAACCTTAGTAGTACCCAAAGCCTTAGCGGTAGCTGTTCGAGGTATTCTGGCAAGGAAAGCAAGCTCTCCAAAAACTTCCCCGGGTCCAATGATTTCTATGATTATCTTTTCGCTATTTATGTTCTTGTAAATCTCAACAGCTCCGGATTCTATTACATAAATCCAGTCTCCTGCGTTTCCTTCTTCAAATATTATCTGTCCATCCTGATAAGTTTCTTCTGTAGATATCTGAAACATGATAACAAACCTCCATGAAAAATATTTACATATATATAGTGGTTATGCTAAAAAATCAATTCCAAAGCTCAAAATGCAACACAAAAAAATAAGGAATGAATTTAATGAATAATAATGCAATTGAACAATCTCTACCGACTAATTTTATCAGACATATTATTGCTGAAGATTTGAAGGCGAACAAAAACAACGGCAGGATTGTAACCCGCTTTCCTCCGGAACCAAACGGCTATCTTCATATCGGCCATGCCAAGTCGATCTGTCTTAATTTTGGGATTGCCGCCGAACACGCAGGAGGCGTTTGCAATCTGCGATTTGATGATACAGATCCGGGCAAGGAGGATGTCGAATATGTTGAATCAATAAAATCAGATGTCAGATGGCTTGGATTTGACTGGGGTGATCGGCTCTATTATACATCAGACTATTTTGAGAAACTCTACCAATATGCTGTTCAGCTTATAAAAAATGGCAAAGCCTATGTATGCAGCCTGAGTGCGGAAGAAATAAAAAAGTATCGCGGCACTCTGACCGAGCCGGGGCAAGACAGCCCCTATCGCAACCGTTCGGTTAAAGAAAATCTGGACATGTTTGAACGGATGCTGGCAGGAGAATTTGAAGATGGTGAGCATGTGCTTCGAGCAAAAATTGATATGAAATCCCCGAATTTAAATATGCGTGATCCGGTTATTTACCGGATTAAACAGATGGCGCATCACAGAACCGGCAACAGGTGGTGCATTTATCCGATGTATGATTATGCTCATTGTCTTTCCGATTCCATCGAAGGGATTACACATTCCCTATGCACCCTTGAATTCGAAGACCACCGGCCGCTTTATGACTGGATACTTGACGAGCTGAATGTAGATTGTCATCCTCAGCAAATCGAGTTTGCCCGGCTCAACCTGACCTACACAGTAATGAGCAAACGGAAACTTTTAAAGCTGGTTGAACAGGGGCATGTTTCCGGATGGGATGATCCGCGGATGCCGACCCTGTCCGGCATGCGGAGACGCGGTTATACACCTGAATCTATCCGGGTATTTTCTGATCGCATCGGAGTAGCCAAAAAGGAAAGTATCGTAGATTATGCATTGCTGGAGCACTGCGTAAGAGAAGATCTGAACGAACGATCCCCCAGGGTTATGGGCGTATTGCGACCGCTTCGCGTGGTTATTGACAACTATCCGGAAGACCTGACAGAGGAGCTGGAAGCTCAAAATCACCCGACAAATCCAGACATGGGAGTTCGGAAGGTTCCGTTTTCACGAGTACTGTATATTGAACAGGAGGATTTCCGTGAAGATCCCCCCAAAAAGTTTTTCCGACTGGCGCCAGGCCGCGAAGTAAGATTGAGATATGCCTATTATATAAAATGTGAGCAGGTGGTAAAAGATGAAAAAACCGGTAAGATTATTGAGCTGCGCTGCACATATGATCCTGCGACAAAAGGTGGTTGGTCTTCGGACGAACGCAAGGTCAAGGGAACCCTTCACTGGGTTTCCGCGCCTCATTCAATTAAGGCTGAAGTCCGCCTGTATGATCGTCAGTTTATAAAAGAAAACCCGACAGCGGTAAAAGACAGCGCTGATTTTATGGATTATTTAAATCCAAATTCCCTGGAGATACTAACATCCTGCCATGTTGAACCAAGTCTTGCGAGCGCAAAACCTGAAAGCCGGTATCAGTTTGAAAGGCTTGGCTATTTCTGCGTGGATTCTGTTGATTCTCATGAGGGGGGGCTTGTATTTAACCAAACAGCGACTCTGCGTGATTCATGGGCAAGGATTGAAAAAAAGCAGGGCCGCTGACCTTGTTTTTTTCTATCGCTTTCTTGTTTCTTTAATTCTTCATACGCTCCTGCATTTATTATATTTTTATACCCCATTTTTTCTAAAATATTCTTTGCGATACCAGATCTTCGCCCGCTACGACAATACACTATTATCTTTTCTTCTTTGTCTTTTACATGGGCATTAATTTTTTCTCCTATTTCAGTATAGGGAATGTTTATCGCGTTTTCCAAATGACCTTCGTTATACTCTTTTTCTGTTCTCACATCAATTACTATGCTTGTATCATCGATAACAATCTTTTTATCATCAGCCTTCCCTTGCACACATGATAAAAGCACAATAGCAAAAACCAAAATAATATGGATTCGGATTTTATTCATGGTTTCTCCTTTAGCGGTCAGAAGGGTCAAGTCTACTTTTGACCCTTATTAATTTCATATCAATATCACAACCGTCTGTGAATAAGGATAGGTGTTTGACGTATAACAGATATCTTTAATCAGCGGCGCGTTAGCGAGAGCAGGATTGGCTTGTTAGATGGTCAATTTAAATCGTATAGTAGAAACCATAATCCCGAGCCTATATCTGCTCCTTGTTTTTTTTGTTCCAACAAGAAGGTTTTAATTTTTGTTTGCTCTACCAATGCTAATTCTATTTCTTCCGCTGGCTCGAGCCGCTGTCTGGTGTTTATATTTACCGGATCATTTTCATTTATTTCAACCGAGACGATTATAAAATCGTTATTCATTGTTGCCGGATTAAGTTTTAGCATAGGACTTTTAGCTTTGATGGTTCCGGTGTAGCCTGTCTCTTCTTTTAGTTCTTGCAGAATACAATCATCCCATTGTTTTTTGCTTGTAATGCTTGGATCAATAATTCCTGCCGGCAGACCGATTACGTAATTATTGATGGCTTGGCGAAATTGTTTTATTAAAATATATCTGTTCAAAGGTGTAAGCTTTGCGATTATCCCGATTGAAAAGGAATTATTGTTTCTTTCAACGCTTTCCCATACGACCTCTTTATCTTCAGAGTTGGTAAAGACGTTTCTTTTTAGCGAAAGCCACCGGCCTTGATATAGAAAATTTTCCGATATTTTTTTCATTTCCGTTTTTCTGTTCTTTTGATTTTTGAACCGCAAAAGCGAGCGCATTGTTATGCCTAATCATTCGTAATGAGTCCACATCCTGATGACTTTAACCACTTTTTCATCATCAAGAACCTGATAGACTAACCGGTGTTGTATGTTAATTCGCCTGGAAAAGGCCCCGGATAAATCACCTAATAACTTTTCGAAAGGCGGGGTGTTCTGGTAAGGATTCTTACGCAAAATTTCAATCAGTTTTTCGGCTTTTGGGCGTAGCCCGGCAGCGGAAATCTTTTTGGCGTCTTTTTGAGCTTGCTTGGTGAAAACTACTCGCCACATTACCAGTCAAGTTCCTGAGTGCATTCCTCGATTGGCGTGGCTAACCCTCCCCGAATTGATTCCCGCATGCCAGGAATATTTAGCAGGTACATGGTTTCCTGAATAGCGCGCCAGTCATCCTCGGAAATAAGTACGGCGCTGCCTCGCTTTCCCTTTATAATAATTGGTTCGTGGGAAGAGGCTGCTTCGTCAATAAGTCGATAAAGCTTTGATCTTGCTTCAGTAGCTGCTATTGTCGGCATGATTTACCTTTTGATTTAATGGAAGTTATTATGTCCGAACGGTACGGCATGGCGTACGCTTTGTCAAGCTTTATCAAAGAAATTTAAGGGACATCTTATAATCCCCCATCACAAAAATACTCTTTTAAGGCCTTATATGACGCTACATTTAAATGATTTGTTCACAATATCAAAGAATAAAGGTGTCAAAGCTTGACGGGTTAATTACAGTTGTCTTTATTCACAATTCAACGGGCTGTTGCCTAAATCCAAATTTGGTGAAAATTAGCAATCCAGTCAAGACGTGCATTCAACAAAATCAATAAGTTAAGTTCTTACTATGATGCGATATTGTCGCGAAATACCACAAAATCGCTTTTGGGCAACAGCCCGTCAAGCTTTGACACCATAGTCTCCATAGTCTTCCTACGGAGTAAAGATGATTTTCAATTTTTCCGATGTCATGTCGAGTTGAGCCAGTGCGATCATTAACAACAATCTGGCCTTGCATGGACTTAAGTCACCAGCTAAATATGCCCCCATGTTAATTAATGAACTACCGCCACCTTCATCTCCATAAAGTGGGTATAAACCGCCGTGACGAACCCTGCTTGCGACAACAACCGGAACTTTCTTGCTTAATGCATACTTAATGGCACGAAAGACATTTTTATTCACATTACCAGCACCAACCCCTTCAATCAATAGCCCCTTGACACCACGATCAACAGCGTAACGGATAAATTTCCCATCGTCTCCTGCATATGTTGTGATTAATGGAACATCCGGGAAATAATCCGGTAAAGGCAACTTTTTTTTGATAAGGACATTGTTAAAAGGGATCACTTGGCCTTCTACAATGTATCCTAAATACCCATGTTCGCCAGAATTAAATGTTTGCACGTTAGTTGTTTCATCTTTTCGCACATGCCGTGCGCGATTGATAAACTGATTCATTGTAACTGTGACCCCCCATACTTTAGCTTGAGGGGAACAGACCTGCAATACTGCATTATAGATATTGGCAGGCCCATCGGGGCTTAAGTCAGAACCAGTTCGCATAGCGCCTACAAAAACAACCGGTTTTTCACTTTGCAAAGTCGTTTCAAGGAAAAAAGCACCTTCAGCCATAGTATCCGTACCGTGCGTTACTATTACACCTTGTACATCGGATCGCTCAAGGATTTCTTGTACTTTAGCACTTAAGTTCCTCCATATATCCGGTGTCATCTGTGAACTATAGATATTGCAAAAGTCAACCGTTTCAATATTGGCGATTTTATCCAATCCCGGTACCGCCGCGATTAAATCTTTGCCAGATACAGCAGAAACTGCACCTCCTGAGGCGGGATTGTATTTCATAGAAACCGTTCCGCCCGTTGTTAATATGACAACTTTTGGCAATGAAGGATTGTATTCCGTTGTTCTACCCGCATTGGCAGGCGACAAGATTAACAAAAAGGAAAAAGAAAGAATTAACATCAATTTAAAACCATTTTTCATATTATCATACCCCCACGAAAGTTACGGTCGTGTTTTTATTATTTCGTTTTGTTGTGCGGCTTAAATCACACACATCCCAAATTTTTCAATTGCTGTCTGCATTGTTGTGCATTTTCAAATTTGATTGTATTAATTCCCAACTCTTGTGCTGATTCTACATTAGCTTGCATATCATCGATAAATACTGTTTCACTTGCTTTAAGTTGATGGGAATCAAGCAAATACTGGAAGATTGAAATTTCCGGCTTGACCATGTTTATTCGGCAAGAAAATATCGGCGGCTCAAATAAATTCCAGAAATCGAGGTTTTTTTCTATGTAATTGGCCGCTTCATGGTGCATATTTGACAGAATGAATAGTCTGTGACCGACCTCTTTGATCTCCCTTATCAAATTCAATGTATCCGGAATCGGTACAAGGTTCTTCGGAATTAGTTCAAAAAAGTTTCGAATCAATTCTTCAGAGATCCCAGTTCGTCGAGCTGCCTGAATCGTAGCGGTTTTCCAGTCCAGAATACCGCGATCCATTTTAACCCAATCCGGATGACCAAGTACTTGAGTAAATATTTTTTTCCTATCAGAATCCGTTGGGAATATTCTCTCAATTAGAAGCTTTGGCTTCCAGTCAAGGACTACGCCACCAAGATCGAATACGATATTCATTCAAACTCCTGCCGCACAACGTTTCGGATAACCTGGACAAAAAGCGGCAGCTTTTTGGATCAGAGTTAATCCGTTTGTTAGCGTATTTTCTCAATTTCGAGCACGAAGTCTTTGACACTGATTCCTTTAATTGAATTATCTCGCCTCCAACCAGCCCCTCTATTTTTTTGCACAAAATGTATATTTTTCTTATTGTCGAAGGCGATTCTGTATTTCATTTTTCCATACCTTACTGGTAACCCCTGCTCTATTTTACAGTCTTGTATCACTGATTTAATAGAATTTATTCGTGCTAAAAATTCAGAACATGATTGATATCTTTTTGATGGATCAATATTACAGGCCTTTGAGATAGTGCGGCACAAAGGAACGCAAACCCAAGGCGGCAAAGTTCCAGTGTTTACAATTTTTCCTTTCTTAATTCGATTTTTTATACAAGAATTTGCATAAATCTGACGATCAATTTCATCGGTCATTTCGCGGTACTTTTTTAGCTCACGGGAATTAAGCCAAGCAGACTCTTCGTATGGAAGATGTCCACCAAGTGTCTGATATAGCACCATACCTATTTGGTAAACATCTCCTGAGATTCCGTACTTACCTGAAGATATTGATTCAGGAGGTGTGTAAATCAAAGAGCGACCTGAACCTGGAACAGTTGAGCTGCCTTCAGGTATTTTCTTTACGGAACCGAAATCGCCAATTACAGCACTCAAATTTTTTGCGATAAGTAAATTTTGTGGTTTTAAGTCTCTGTGAAGGAGTGATTGGGCGTGCAAATGACTAAGTCCCGACAAAATGTCTCTTGTAACGGACACAGCGCGGTTATTTCCACGGATTCCTTTACAAATTTCTACATCAAGATCACCGTTATAATAATATGGAGTAAGGAAATATGCATAATCTCTGTCAACAAATGATGCATCAAGAATCGGTATTACGTTTTTTGATTTTATTGTCGCAAGATTTTTAGGCTCGGCATGATAGGCTGAATCACCACTCCAATCGTAAAACTTAACTGCTATTCTTTGTTTGGAAATCCTGTTTTGCCCAAAAAAAAGCCAACCATTAGAACCTTTTCGACTTCTTTTTGTAAAGGTAATACTTGTACTTAGCTCCACCAATTTATCCTTAATCGGTGTCGGAACCTCAAGCGTTTGAAAACTAAAATTCGGTTCTTTCATTTCAGTACACTGTAGGCTGTTTGGAATGCTGTGTGTTGATATTTCCTTAACGACTTAGGAGTAGAAGGCGAATGCTTCTTGATAGCTGCTGAAATAGTCTGTGGAGCTATTAAGGTTACAGGGCAATTATCATATAATTGTGCAATGCCTTCCAATTTAAATCCAATCGGACCACCTGCATAGTCCCCCTTTTTCCCACGCTTTTTTATAACTACAACGTCTACATTATTCTCTCTGAAAAATGCGAAGAGTGAATCACGAAAAGCCTTAACTTCGTTCGGGTCTGTATCGTCACTAAGTTTTATCTTTCGCGGTTCCACCTCACGGTGAGAGAAGTATGACTTTGTTCCATTTATCAAAACCAATAACGCTTCGGAACCTGACATTTCGATACCACATATAGTCATTTATCATCCTCCGCTAACGTATTCATCACCAGTTGTCATGAAGCGGCAGCGTAATGACAATCTGGTGAATGAAATTGTTGGGTTTTTCTCTATCTAATCATTTGCTTACAGAACTTTATCGTATCTACCGCTTGTGAAAGGTGATGTACTTCAGGATTGATGAATATTTCATGTTCCATCTTCTTCAGCCAAGAAAATACACTTTCCCACGGTATTTCGTTTTTTATCGATGGTGTTCGATGTCGGCAATGTATATGCAACCCCTTTACAGCCTTGTGGGGAATTAGATTTAGTTGGTTTAAAAAATCTTTTTTAGTCACCGTATATAACTGTTGAATGTCGAGAACGATTCCAACAAACTCGCATAACCATTGTCCTGTCGATAACAACGTTTCCCAAAAATTAAAAATCTGTTTTCCATCGGAAATGAATTGGCCGGTACGATTTTCAACAACTATAAATGGTGCTAAATCAAACTTTTTTTTAAACAGAGTTCTGATGGCAATTATTGAGCGAATCAAATCCTCGTTGGTGTTGCTTCGACCACCGGGATGAATTTCAATTCCTGCAGGAGGGATTCCAAATCTTTTTGAAATCTTAATAGCCATTCTGATAAAATTATCAACCCATTTTCGGTCATTCCAAAGCAAAGGTGGTGTTTTGCAGCCTAAATTTCCATTACGGCGTGAAAGAGATGGCTCGGTATGCAAAATGTATTTAACGTTTTCAGATGGTGTGCCGAAGTCATAAAGATTTTTTATATCATCATCGGTAAGAATAGTTCCAAGTTCTTTTCCCGTTAATTGTACTTCTGTTTTGTTTTTTATGAAATCTGCTGGCACTTCGACAAAAATGCAATTCTCAGCCTGTGCAGTTTCGTAACGATTATGCAACCCACCACGACCATTGCGATTAAACGCTGAAATGTTAGGAAAAACATATGAGATATTTCGTTTCATACTCTTGAAACCCAACAAGTAATTATACGGGTCTGGATATCATCACTTTTGTAATGTTATCCGTCAAAACATGCAACTTCTCGTCGCACTACAAATATATTAAGAATGCCAGACGAAATTCGGACTTTTGAAGCTCCCCGCCGTCCCGCTGGAACGGGATCTCTGCTTTGCTTTGACAAGCTGCGGGGAATGCGACCGCTTTTGCGATTCAAAACCTTTGATATTTTGCCAAAGTTTGCAGCCGGTACAGATCAGTTTTCAGTGGAGAATGAGGATGTTGATATCAATATATTTTGGCCGACAATTTAAACTGGAATACTTGCTTTTATTTCAGGTTTATTACAGTCTTTTAAAATAATTGTAAAATTATCAGTTAGTATCCTTGATGTCAATTTTTATCGTACCGTGTTTTGTAAACGCATAAGGCAAGTTTTTGGAATATTTCAGTTTTGAAGGGTGTCGCAGTTAACCGACTTCAGTAAGTCCATAATTTTCTCGTAAGTAACGCTTATCAGAAAAACCCTCAGCAGCAATATTATGAGTGTTTCCCAGCTTCAACTTCAAGCCTGACCATTGCCACATGAACTTTACCTGTTGAATCCACTGGTACTTGATTAATGTATTCTTTTGATAACGCTCTTATAAACATATCTCTTTTTTCTTCCGGCACTCTTTCTGTGTAAGGATGCCAGACTGTGCGAATCCATGCTTCAAAACCTGATTGACCTTCATGCTCCATATCTTTTGGGATTAACTCGACACGATGCACATCGAAACCAGCCTCTTTTAGAAGTTGTGTGTACTCTTCTGCACCAAAAAAGCGGTAAGGGAACTCAAAACCCCTAAAGTAAGGCCGCCATTCCTTTTTTGATTGGAGTTTTTCCAGCAATGAAAGAATTTGCTCTGCATTACCTTTACCACCCATTTGCAGAAGTATTTTTCCTCCAAGCTTGAGACTTCTGTGTAAACCATTTAGAAGGGGTTTTTGATTTTTCACCCAGTGTAATGCCGCATTCGAAAAAGCCACATCAAAGAGCTCAATAAATGAAAGCCGAGAGGCATCCATTAAAATGAATGCAAGATTGGGATATTCATCAATCGGATAACGCTCTGAAGCCAGTTTTATCATTGAGATGGAATTGTCCACCCCAACAGCAGAGCCACAAGGGACATCCCTTGCCATTTCAGCGGTTATTTTTCCATCACCACAGCCCAGATCAAGAATATCCTCGGTGCCCTTAAGATTTAGTTTTGCAATAAGCTCTCTAGCCCACTGCTGCTGAGGCTTTGAGTTTTTTGCATAGTCTTTGGCGTTCCAGTTGTATTTCTTCATTGATCCTTTAATGATCATTGGCATTGGGGGTCGGGCCATATGAACATATTGATATTGTGAACAAATCATTTAAATGTAGTGTCATATAATGCCTTAAAGGTTCATTCGGGGGGCCAAAAAGAGCCGTTTAAGATGATTAAAGGGGCTGTTTGGGGCTTCCTTTGCTGTTGTTATGGTTGGTTGCTGTGGCCCTACCCCAAATAGCTCTTAAACCTCAGAAGTCTTAATATACCGTCTAAAATGGTATATGGATTTGGTGGGTGAATTCAAAGTAGGGTCGCCAGAGATGTTTACGAGGGTCGCCTTCGCGGTTTTTATTCAGCAGGCTAAACCCCTGGCAAGGCGGTCCGCCTATTACCACATCGGCTTCCGGTATCTTGACCGACGGATCATTCAAGATGTCCACGATATCACCTGACAGACAATGCCCGCCGAAGTTGGTGCTGTACGTTTCAACGCAGTACTTGTTGAAATCATTCGCCCATACCGAATCAAATGCATGACCGAAACGTTTGGAAAAGCCCAGCGTCATGCCTCCAGCTCCGGCAAAAGCATCAATCAGGCGGAACCGCTTGCGCTTGCGCGCCAGCTTACCATCTGTCCTGAGTCCGTAAATACGTTGTTCCTCCCGGACAAGCCGCTGATTGACTGTCTTACTTTCGAGTTCATATTTCATAATGTAAGAATTCATTTCTCTTAAAATTCCGACTTATCCTTCATGCGGTTATCTCGTCGTCCAACGCCCCGCCTGACCAGCGGGCGCGGTTTTTAGCCCGTCTGCGTCCAGGCGCATGTTAGGCATCAAATTCGATAGCCTTCTTTATTGCTTCTTTGGATACATGACCGCAACTCCTGTGATGCTCTTTTGTCCACCAACGTCGGCACAGTTTAGGTTGATACGGAAATCGATCAATCTTTGGCTCACAGCCTTCAAATGATGTGATCGCATTCCTAAGTTTTAGATACCCAGCAAATGATGACATATTCGTTTTTTGCCATTGATCTGCTGCATCTGCCTCCCAAGCTGGAACACGAAACCCCATTGACGACAAAGAATGCAGGAATTGTTGATTATTGATAATGATTATTTCATGCGTATCCGGCCTTGGATTTAAATAATTCCAACCAAAGAGCCAGTAAGGGAAATTTTCTTGTGCTGTTTCGTAATAGCGAACGATATATTCTGCAACCGATATAAGCACGGAGTCAGGATCAACTGTTTCAAGCCTTCCGTAAATGTCGTGCCCACTTGTTTTCGGATGAGTCAGATCACCTCTAATTTCATTAAAAAGTTTCAGCATTTCCATTGCTTCATCTGTTATTTCTGGCTTAGTCGACAATATCTTTTTGGGCCATTTCTTTAGCTTATCCATGATTCGGCCGTTGCGAAGCACCTTGAATACTTCCTCTTCTTCTTTCTCTTTTTCAAGGTATTTTCTCATACGCTGATTCAGAAATGCTTCTAGCGAAGCAATCCCAAAATACAACGATGATGTTAAATGATGAAATTTGCCTATTTCATTCGGTGCTTCCTGTGCAGCAACAATTTCCCGATATAACGATGAGAAGTTTTGCCAGCATGGATCAGTGGACCAAGGATTCATTGGTTTCCTCTTGCCTAACGAAAAGCTGAGTGGGCGCAGCACAAATGAGGCGAATTGACAGCTTAAACGAGCAGCCGCATTCTTCTCGCGCTCCACTCAAGCGACATGTTGGGCAAAAGATCATTTATCATCTCTTGTCATGCGTCAATCCCTGCTTACTATGGCCTTTTTTCGGCTTTTTATTCATCGGTAACCTCAATGGGGTTGGCAACGTTATCAAACTTGCTGCCGTCCACGCTAAGCTTTGATCCTTTGGTAACACTTATGCCTGTTTGAAAGTTCCGGAAGCCACAGTTTTTAAATGTTGCGCTCCCTCCTCCCATACGTACAGCGGTGCCTCTGGGTTTGGGGCCAGCATTAAAGTTTTCTCTGGAATTTTTCGCACTAACCGCTCCGATAGTATTAAATCTACTCATAACCCGTTTTGTTGAAGCTCCGCACCTAACGCAGTCTGTTGCGACGTCACGTGATTTGATCGGCCGTAGAACTTCAGTAATGGCACCGCACTCCAAACACTTATATTCATAAAACGGCATTCAGTACTCCCGATAAAGACGTTTAGGGCAAATTGAACACTGCATCTGAACTCGCCACTTCAGTGCCTTTCATTTGAATCTGTGTACCTGCCATTGAAAGAGTCACAGTTCCATGCTCATCTACTAAGATTCCCGTACCCTGAAATATCATATCAAGATACCGAAGTTCTAGACCATGCGGAGGTTTAGATCTCAGCCTAAGCATGACCTTGCGGGGTGCAATACGGATCTCAATTACGGGACCACGCACCTCTAAATCCCACACACCGGTTGTACATTTCCATTCATTCTGGTAAATCTCTAACTCAGGCTGACCATCGAAGCCAAAGAATTTAACATTTAACCTCGGTGGTGCACCAACAGCCTCCGGCGGTTCAATTGAAAACCATTCTTCACCCGTGCTTTTTCGCACAATACACCGGATATCTGTTAAACAATTATCTCCGATAAACAATTCAAAAGGTACCTTAAAATCAAATGCATCCCTGGCATAACCTTTCACAAACGTTATTGGGGCTAAGCGTGCTTCTATAACCTTTTCTTTTGGCCACATACCCCTAGTAATACGATCATGGCATGAACCACAGAGGAGTGCAATTTTTTCTGGGTCATGGGTAGTTGCTTCGGCGTAGGGAGGATCGATATGCTCATACTGACTGATCGCCAAGCCGCAGATGACACATCCAAATCCACATTCTTGGCGAACTTGCCGACGAACACCTTCTGGTATATTTCGCTCTAGTCCATGAATGTTTTTAGTAATGGCACACCTCCACTATTTGCCCAACGTCTGAACTCACTGGTTTTTACGGTCGAGTAGCCCCAAGGAACTGCCCCTTAAGGCTCTCACAGAACCGGACGTGAAACTCTCGCTTCATCCGGCTCTTATTATTCAGCCCGATACACATACCCGATTCCAGTGTGCCAAAAGTAGTCTGTTCCTTCTTCTGAAAGCATTGACTCTTTTAGCTGCCTGTATCAATGTCTTGAGTTTCTTGTACTTGCGCTTTGCCCAACGGCTGAGTTTCTTATCAAAATGGAACAGGACGTTAGTAATTGCGCTACGTCCAAACTTCCCATAATATTCCATCCAACCACGGAGCTTGCTCTGACTAAAGCGGATGATGTCTTTTATATCACCCTGTTGCCATTTTAGCCAAGACCACTCGTTTATTTCAGTCCTTATCCGTTTTGCCGCTTTTTGGCTTATTGCTGGCAGAAAACAAACCAATTTCTTACCTTGCCGGGTCTTAATCAGTCTGGGTCTGAATGTGAATCCCAAATAATCAAAACTTATCCTGGCATAGTCTGCTTTGTGTTTCCAGCTTTTGCAGTAGACGATTTTTGTTTTATCCGGGTGTAGTTGTAAGCCGCATTGATTGAACCTTTCTGTCAGCACAGATTGAAGTTCTACGGCTTCCTGTTCCGTTCTACAGTGGCAGATTATATCATCTGCATATCTTTCAAACCGTATCCCTTTACAGTGTTTTTCCACCCAAATGTCAAATGTATAGTGCAGGAACAGGTTTGCTAACAGGGGGCTGATAACGCCACCTTGAGGTGTGCCTTGCATATGCTGTTCTATACTACCGTCTGGATGCTGTACCGGATCTTGCAACCATCTTCTGATATACAGCCGTTGCCATGGTTCTTTGACGTGCTTTTCTACCGCACGCATCAGCAGGTTATGGTCTATGGCATCAAAGAAGCCTTTTATGTCCATATCCAGTACCCAGGCTCGCTGCCAACATCTCGCCCTGACTTGCTCCAGCGCTTGATGCGCTGATTTGTCCGGGCGATAACCATAGGAATCAGGATGAAAATGTTGATCGAGTTCCGGTTCTATCTGCATTTTTACTGCCATTTGGGCTATCCTGTCGGCCACGGTGGGTATCCCTAATGGGCGTATTCCACCATCAGCTTTGGGAATTTCTACCCGTTTGACCGGTTGCGGAAAGTAACTGCCTGATGACATTCGATTCCAAAGCTTGTAAAGGTTGTTTGTGAGGTCTTGGTCAAAATCTTTTAGACTTTGTCCATCGACTCCTGCACTGCCCTTATTGGCTTTGACTCGTTTGTATGCCTCATAAATAAGGTGTTTTGGTATGTTATAAGGTTTTGTCTGTTCCAATGGGTTCCTCCCATAACTGGTTGACTCATCAAACCAGACTGAATGATTTAGCCCCTTCGCTCCATTTCCATTACAGAAACTTCTTCACTACTACGGGCTAATCCGTCCCTGTGTTCTGCATCGGTACTCTCGCCTTGTGGGGTCTCCACTTGAGCTTCTCCCTTATCATCAGAACGACAGGTTCTCATGTTCCGTATTAAAGCCTGTATTGAGTTCATGCCCCCTCTGTGCCGACTGCCGTCTCACCCGTTATGCCAGTTCACGTTGAAACTTATCCCTGATTTACGCTCGGAATCAGGTTTTGACAGTATCGTTTTCCATTTCGACACCTCATCAGGGGTTCACTTGCGTTCATCTCCTCAATACGCACCTGACAATTCTTTGATTGCCTTTTCCCTTATCGCTCACGACAAACACTCTTAATGAATGCCGCATAGGGCGGTTTGATTCCAGCTTCTGGTCGCCGAAACCGAGAGACCTACTCTCATCTTTAATACAGCACGAAAGGCTTACGCCTCTCTTCATGACACACAAGCGCAGCGGAATGAGCATCCTTCTCAAAGCTGATGTTAGACAAGATGTGAATATATTTCCGTTATAAGGTGATGTGATAATCCGAACCCTGTCCCTGAAGGTAGTTTATCAACTATGCCTTGAGTCCTGTGTTGAATTTCTAGTTTTTTCGCACTAGTAAAGCCTTTACGAACAATCACACCAAGCAACTTGCCGTCCATATCTACTATTGGCCCACCGCTCCCACCATATGTTAATTCTGTGTCGATGGTATATGAGGCACCACTAATTTTAATATTTTGGTCAGAAGCATCTATACTGATAGGCGTCATGCTGCCTATCATTCCTTTTTTGAATAATGGCTGTCTCATATAGTAAATAAATCGTTTATCCATAACTTTCTTTACATCAGTCATGTCAGGGTTCATCAAGTTAAAAGACTCAACAAAATTTAAAGGGACATGAACATCATCTGGAAAACCAGCTAATATCACGTCGGTACCAACTGGTGCTTTCCCATTAAATAATTCCAAAAATTCAGCCTGGATATGTTTTTTTGGTTTAAGAATGGCTAAATCTATCTCAACTGGCTTTAATAAATCAGGGAGGTTTATATCTATTGATAGTTTTGGATCAGAAAAAAATACATATTCACACTCTTTTTTTGAACCCGGTGATGTCACAATTAACTGACCTTGATAAAATCTACCACCATAAGCAACAACATGCTTCGCGGTAAGAATATAGCCTTTTTCATTAATAATAGTGCCTGTACCGGCACTTATAACTTTTTTCCCATCATCGATTATGATGTGCCTTAATGCTCCCTTAATTTTTTCACATAAATTGATCTGGTCCATAATTTTTTTATCCTGAACTGTCTAACGATAAGCTCACTTGGACCGAAGGCCGCAGGGCCTTCGGGATCAAGTGGAGCGGCAGGTTAGATGTGAATTATTATATAAAGTTAAGATTGCCCCATTTCGCTCCATTAATACGAGTGTTAACTTTAATGAGTACTCGACACGATTTATCGTCAATGGGAGCATGATCTTGGAACATTTGAATTTGAATGTTATTAATTAATTTGTCATCCTCTAATAAGCAAAACATGCCCTCAGAATAATCAAAAGAATCGTTATTAGGGATTTCGTTCTCTATTTGTGGAATTCGCAAACCATCAAACAACGTTTTAATTCTATTATCAACATCGCCTCCCGAAACGATGGCATGAGTTTGATGCGGAACCAGAAGAGTAAGGTTCAGATCAACAGATGTAGAAAGACATTCGCAGATTAAAAACCAATATTTTTTTTCATCTATTTCTTTGAATAGAGGTTTTTCTGTCTGTTTTCGAGTTTCATTAAAGTCTGGCTCGAAAGAGCTTAGAAATGGGTAGCTACTGCAAATCGATTTTAGTTGATGATGCAACTGGCAACGGATTTGGTGCTTCTCTATAGGTCCAGCATTACTTTTTAAAGGACCAAAATAATGCAAACAGAATTCCAAAATTACCTCCTAATAGTAACAAGTGATTATACAGATCTGGATATCATCATTTTTGTAATGTTATCCGTCACAATACGCAACTTCTCGTCGCACTGCAAATACAATAAGAATACCAAACGAAATTCGGACTTTTGAAGCTCCCCTCCGCCCCGCTGGAACGGGATTTCCGCTTTGCTCCGACAAGCAGCGGGGAATGCGCTCGCTATTGCGGTTCAATAATCTCCCAATGTCCTCCCCTGGCTGGCCCGATACGACGAAGACGGCCTTGTTTTTTGAGTTTATCGATCTGCTTCAGAACCGCACGTTTGGAAATACCAAGATTTTTACCCAATTTTTCTGTGGTGATAAAAACATCTTGCCGAATTCTTTCGACGATCTTGTCCTCGGTTTTCAGTGAACTTTTCAGTGAACTTTTCAGTGAACTTTTCGGTGAACTTTTCAGTGAACTTTTCGGTGAACTTTTTGTTTTCACCGAACTATCTACCTCTTTTCGGTAAACTGTTACGGTAAACAGACAGCCTTCGCGGTTATCGGCAAAGTCGATTTGTGGCCAGGCGTCCAGTGCCCGCTTGATTCCCGACCCCAGGCCTTTGTACGGCAGCAGCCCTTTGGCAATATATGAAATCAGAATCGGGTTGCGGATATTGGAATTTCCCGCCCTGATTTTTTCCACTGTCAGGTTATTTGGAAGATGTCCGGGACTGATAATCTCGATACGATT
>Ga0307380_10003627_pt1 | contig 21228 bp, 16 predicted proteins | sample UN3MG_FD_202239 | JGI IMG/M metagenome (GOLD analysis project Ga0307380, IMG submission 202239) | Soil microbial communities from Risofladan, Vaasa, Finland - UN-3 | ecosystem: Environmental > Terrestrial > Soil > Coastal area > Acid sulfate soil | place: Finland: Risofladan, Vaasa | collected... | reverse complement strand
TAGGCAGAGATGAAAGAATATTGTCTCCTGAGACTTGTAATACATCTTGCACAAAAAAGCTTACTTGAGAATAAATTGCGGAACTAACATATACGATCATAAATGAAAAAACCACATAAATGATAAAACCTCTATTCTTAAGAGTATATTTTATAGATTCGACAAATTTAATCTCTTCTGTTTCTGAATACATAAATTCCTTTTTTTCTTTAATCCCAAAAGACATTATAGCTAAGCCAAAAAATCCAATAATCGTAAATACTATGACTAAAAATTGAAAAATTGGCAGATTTTGAGAATATGGTTCTTCATTGCTAATTAGGAAGAAGGGGACTATAAATGTCAGAACTTGCCCAAAAAGAGTTCCAACTGCCCAAAAAAGCCCAGTACGTGCTCTTTCTTCTGAAATGATTGATAACTCTGCCACTAAAGCTTGTTGCATTATTCCAATCACTGTGTAAAACGTATCGTATAATAATAGCGTAAATAAAAGCCAAAAAAAGTAAATCCATTGAGAACTCATTAAGGAGGGATCCAAGGTTGGAGGAAAAAACAAAAGAAAGTAAGCAATTGAAATAGTTGGTGTAGCAATCATAAGCCATGGCATTCTTCTCCCAAATTTTGTTCTAGTTCGATCTCCATAATACCCAATCAGAGGATCATTTAAGGCATTCCATACTATATACAAGATCCACGCTAATCCCCATAAAAAAGGATTTATTTTAATTACTTTGATATAAAAATTCATTAACCATGCAGCGAACATACCTGCACTTAAATTAAATCCAATACCCCCTATAGCAAACTTTAGTTTTGTAGGGAGCTTAATTTTAAACTTTTCTTCTAATGAACTCATAATTTCATCAATTAAATAAAAATTGACTGCATTCAGCGTTCTTAGTTTTTATGAGAAATTTTAGAAAAAATTAAAAGATTTGAATAAAAATTATACTGTGATAGAGAATTCAATAGAAATTTGAATTTATTTGAGCTTTTTTATAATTAAAACTAATATTAAATTCAATTAAAGATTAAATAATTATTATGGCAATTAAAGAAAAAGTATTGAATGTGTTTAAAAGTAGTGCTAAACCTCTACGACCTGGTGAAATTGCGGACCAAATAGGTATTGAATCTAAGGAAGTTTCTAAAATTATAAAAGAATTACGGGAAGAAGGAAAGGTTTTTTCTCCTAAGCGTTGTTATTATGCGTTAAAAGAAGATTAGAAAGCACTCTCATTCAATTTTATTTCTAATTTCTTTTTGGAAAATTGATTATTAATTAGAGTAAGAATCTTGAAAAACATTTAAATTTAAAAAAAAAGAAAAAAATAAAACTTCAATGAGAGTAATGAATTGTTGTGGCTTTTTGTTTACTATCTTTAATAAATTTAGCTTCGTAATTCATATATCCACAATTTAAACATTTTACGGTTTTTGGTGGGAAATAATTCATAACTTTAGGCATTTTCATTGAAGTACAATTAGGACAATAATAATACATTTTTTTACCACTTCGATGCGGTTTATTATTATCTTAAATTTATATTTTTAAAAATGATTAAAAACTACTATAATTTAATTTAGATTGTAATGATTGATTTTTTTCAACCTATTTCGGATGAGAGTAAAGAAATTTATTTCATAAATGGTGCAAGAGAGGGTAAATATCCTTATTCACATTCTTTACTCATAGGGGATGTGCTAATTGACACAGGAATATCTAGTAGACTTTTAAGAAAACTTAAAAGATTATTTCCAATAAATACCGTATTACTTTCTCATTGGCATGAAGATCATACGTCAGGAAACAGATTATTATCTGGGACTAAATTTTTTATTCATTCAAAAGATAGATTTCTGATCGAAAATGTGGATAAATTTAATGAATTTTATGGGATTTCTAATTCTCCAGCAGAAGAAGAATCTGAATGGGTTATGGAAAGTTTAAAACTTGTGAACACTAAAGTCGACAATATCCTAGAGGATAATCAAATTATTAAAGTTGGAAACGGTCTTAATATAAGAGTAATTCATACTCCTGGTCATACAGCTGGTCATTGTGCATTTTTAGAATTAAACTCTAAAATCGCATTTTTAGCTGATATTGATTTAACAAATTTTGTATTTTATGCTGGTATAGATTCAAATTTAATGGAATTTGAAGATTCAATCGATAAATTAAGTCAATTTGACATCAAAACAGCGATCACGGGCCATAGAGGAATAATTGATGGCCAAAATTCAATTAAAGAAGAATTAAAGAAATATAAATCTATAATTCATAAACGTGATGAGCGAATTTTATCCTATTTCTCTGAAATCAATCCGAAAACAGTATTGGATTTAAAAAGTCAAAACTTAATTTATAAATACTATAGCCAATTCAAGGAATATGAAACTATTGCTGAAATGATAATGATCCAAAAGCATTTTGATAAATTTATTAATAGTAAATTGATAAAACAAAAAGGAAATGGTTATATTTTAAGTTAAAATTATATTTTGAGATTTTATGCAATCGAGTATGGAGGTCTGATTTTGGCGGATATTATAATATATGAAAAAGAGGGAGATATTGGTAAAATTATAATAAATAAACCTGAAAAAAGAAATGCTATAGATTTAGAGACTCTTAAAAAATTAATTAATGCCTTCAACAAAAGTGCTGAAAATAATGATATTTGCGTTCTTTACACCGCAAATGGTAAAGACTTTACAGTTGGTGCGGATTTGAAATATGGATTTGGGTTACTTACCGATCAGAGTCGCATGGCAGAAGCTGTTAAATTTTTAGAATCATTTCAAAATTTAACAAGAAGTATGATTTCTCATCCCGGTATTATAATTGCTGGACTTCATGGTTGGGTTATAGGTGGAGGATTTGAACAGTTATTATATTGTGACTTAAGAATTGCTGCTAATAACACCCGTATAATGCTTCCAGAGCTAGGAGTAGGATTGTTCTTCTCAAATGCTTCTACAAAACTCTTACCAAGAATTATAGGGGAGGGAAGAGCAAAACAAATGATGTATTTAGGTTCAGAAATTAATGCTGAAGATGCTCTCAATATCGGCTTAGTGAATCAAGTATGTAAACCAGAGGGATTGAGAAGGATTCTAAAAAGAACAGCCAATTCTATAGTACAAAAAGACCATATTGCTCTTAAATGGGCAAAAAAATTAATAAATGAGAATCAAGGAGACTCAATTGAGTCTGTATTAGCAAAGGAATTACGTGTAATGATTTTGACGGGTCAAGGTGTGGATCTTAAGCGAAGACTTGAAAAGTTTGCAAAAGATAAACATTAATTCTTAAAATCTTAACCTTATTCTGTGAAATGATTATATTTTAGTTCTTTTTAAAAAAGTTTATTATTAAATCAGAATTCACATAAATATGGTAAGTACAGACCCAATCTTATTCAGATTGTATCCAGATTTAAAGAATAAGGTTCCTTGGATCCCTCTACTTACGAATATTCCCACTCCCGTGGAAAGGTTACCTGAATTAGAGAAAAACTTAAAAATAGATAAAGGAAAAATATTTATCAAAAGAGATGATAAAGATCACGATATATATGGTGGAAATAAGTTAAGAAAATTTGAGTTCATATTCGGACATGTTTTAAAGAAAAAAAAGAGAGGAATAATGACTTTTGGAGGGATTGGTACAAATCATGGATTGCCAAGTGCAATTATCGCAAAAATGTTAAAACCACCTCTTAGATGCGAATTATTTTTGATTCCTCAACCTTTAACATGGCATGTCCAAAGATCCTTATTATTATTTAATTTTTTCGGCGCAAAACTTCATCTTTCAAAAGGTTTTTACTCTACTATTTTTAAAGCTTTCTTTTTTAGAATTTTTCATCCAAAACATTATATTATGTTACCAGGAGGTTCACCACTCCTAGGTAAGGGGACTGCTTTAGGTGTGGTAGGTTTTATTAACGCTTTATTTGAATTGAAAGAACAGATAGATAATGGTGAGATACCCGAACCAGATGTAATTTTTGTCCCGGGTGGAAGTTCTGGAACCTCTGCTGGTTTAATAGCAGGTTGTAAAATCCTTGGATTAAAAACAAGGGTTCATGTCGTTGCTGTAAGTGAAGAAATCTATGTGAATATGAGAAATGTAATTAGAGATTCAAATAAAGCATTAAGGTATCTAAAAAAATATGATAATAACTTTCCAAAAATTGATATTAATGAAAATGATTTTAAATTCATTTCTGGATACTTAGGAAGTGAATATGGAGCATTAACAAAAAAAAGTCAGAATACAATTGATTTAGTTATGGAATTAGAAGGATATAAAAAAGATTTTAAACTTGAAACGACATATACGGGAAAAACCATGGCAGCAATGATTGATTATTTAAAACAACATGAGAATAAAAATAAGACCATCCTATATTGGAATACTTATAATTCAAACGATTTAGATAAATATCTGAAGGAAACTGATTTTCAATATAAAAAGTTACCAAAAAAATTTCATAAATTCTACGAAGAACGCATATTTCAATGCTGGCAAATTACCAATTGTCCTGAAGATATCAAAAAAAATTGTCCAGCTTATTTGAACCATGAATATAGGTTCTGGAAAATTACAGATTGTTTGCTTGATGAGCAAACAAAAAAGAAAGCAATTGAACAATTAAGAAATGTAATAATATTAGAAGATGCTTAAAATAAATTAAATAATTTTCAACCGTTGAAGTAACCCAGTAATTAAAAGTGGTAAAGCGATTGTAGCATCACACCAAACGCTAACATGTTTTGATTCTAAAGAATATTTTCCCCATGATTTTGCCTCTGAGAATGTACTACCTGACAGACCTCCGTCATATTCCATAGCAGTGTGAATTCGAACTGAATAATTATAACCCATATTCACTATCTTATCAAATTGATCTAACATAGGGAAGATTTGTTGAGCCCAATTACGTGGAACACCACCTCCTACGATGATAGTTCCATATTCCTTAAAACTTTTCACAATATTTCCAAATTTTCTTACATCCGCTAAAATATCAAATTGGAAGTCAAAATCTTCATAGATCTCATATTTTATAAGTTTTAAAGCCAATTCTGAATCTGAAAATGCTGGGATGAATATGGGGATATTATTTTTGGCGGCTGTTTTAAGAATACAATTTGATGAGATTTTACTCCCTATTTTCTGTAGAAATTCTGATGGTGTGATGTGTATTTTTTTATGGGTAAATGAAGATTGAATAGTTCTTAATAATTCTTTATCAGCTCTTTCATAATTATCTTCTGGGAGAAAAATATCATAAATTCTATTTATCCTATGTTTAAATAAATCATCGTCATCTACATTAGGACTTCCTAAGTAGTGCCCAATATCACTTGCTGCATCTACTAAATCATGTGTAATATTTGCTCCAGTACTGATTAAAACATCAATCAATTTATATTCCATCAATATTGAAACTAATTCACCCATTCCCGCTGGAATCATTGCCCCACTTAACGTTAAAACGGTCAGGCAATCCTTTTTAGTAACCATTGTTTCTAAAATATCTAGAGCTAAACCAAGATTTCTTCCTTGAAAGCCACATTCTTTTAGAGAGATTAATAGATCATCAACATTTTTTACTTTTTTAACATCAAAAGGTTGGACTTTCTTTATCAAATAATCTTCTTTTTGATGAGTAACCATAAATAAAATTAAATGCTTTAAGTATTTTAAATTAATCTTTTTCAGTTTTTTTAAAGAATCTTGAAAAATTTGTATTCAATTGGAATATATGCTTTAAATCGAATATAATTTTTAATATATCTTCAAAAATTTCTTTAGATAATTAATTTAAATCCAAATTGTAATCTTTTTTGATATATACAAAAAGTTTGATAATAACTTGATAGATTAAGCAAAATTATAACAACTTAGTCATCAAATTTATTATTATATTATTAACTTTTCGAATAAATTTAAATAAAAGCTTTAATATTAAATTCTTAATTATATAACATAAAGAAATAACGATTAAGCATTGTCATTAGTCCCAAAAAAGGTATTCTTTGTTAAGGGGAAGGGCTTTCATAAATCTAAGCTTGCTGCTTTTGAACAAGCCCTTAGAGATGCTGGAATTGAAAAGTACAATTTAGTGAATGTTTCTTCCATTTTACCTCCTTATTGTATTGAAGTTGGTGCAGAAGATGGACTAAAGCAATTACGTCCTGGTCAAGTAGTGTTTGCTGTCATTGCTAGAGCAGATTCTAATGAATATAATCGTTTAATTTGTGCTTCTATAGGAGCTGCTAAACCTGCTGATAAGGGACAGTATGGGTATTTAAGTGAGCATCATTCTTTTGGTATAAAACCAGAAAATGTTGGTGATTTTGCTGAAGACTTAGCAGCAGAAATGTTAGCAACTACTCTAGGTATTCCTTTTGATCCTGGTGCAAATTATGATGAAAAGAGAGAAGTCTTCAAAATGGGAGGAAAAATTGTTGAGACTAAAAATATTACTTCATATGCAACAGTTAAGGAAGAAAATGAATGGGCTGCAGTAGTTGCTGCGGCAATCTTTATCCTTTAATTTTTCTAAAATAATTTATATTTATCTCTTTAAAACAAGAATCTATTGATTCAATTTCTTCAAGTTCTCTTAGAGAAATACGATTTTTATCATGTGAATCCTTTGCAGCCCATATCAATTTATTAAATCGCTGGTGATGATGATGAAACCTTTGATTGGCATATTCTTTTGCTTGTTTAGTATAAAGAAGAAAAGGCCAATCACTCCCTTCCATTAATAAAAGTTCTCTTGCTGTTTGTTGTAAGATTCTCTTCCCCCACTCATTGGGATTTAAATTAAGTTCCAGAACATTTTCAAACTCTTTGATTGAACCATTGATATATGGCCAAATCCAATTATGTTCCGGACTCTTCCAGATTTGAAAATGACCCCCTTCTCCCCAACTGCTCTCCTCCATCTTAATTACTGAGAAGTTTTCTTTAAATTTAGATAGATAATCACTTATAGTGATTAATCCGATTTCCTCATGCTTATAAATTAATTCAAATACTTTTTTTAGCCAGGATATACCTTCCATCCACCAATGGCCATAGAGCTCAAAATCATATGGAGAAATAATAATTCCTATTTGAGTAAATTTATCTGAAAATTGCTTTAGTTCCTCAGAAACTAATGAGACAAAATGATTAGCATGGGATCTGACTATTTCCTCTGCCTTTTCAATATTATATAGTTGCTTTTCCGCTTTTACTAATTCTTTGCTAGTAATTCTCCAATAATGCAAACCTGATTCATAATCTTTTTTATGAAATTCTCTATAATATTCATTTCCGGGATATCCTATTTCTGCATCCCATACTTGTCTACTCGTTCTTTTATTTCTGCCAAATACTGAAAGTCCTGATTTTAAAGTATAACCAAAATTAGTATTTAATCCAATATCATTTTTATACTCTAAAATCTCAGCATTTAAAATTCCATGAGAATCTACAAAAAAGTATTCTATACCTGAATTATTTAACCAATAGTCAATACTCTCCCTAACCTTTCCATTTTGATAATCTTTTGGTCGATAAGCACATTCGGGAAGCCAGATACCTTTAGGTTCTTTATTAAAATACTTTTTATAATTATCAACAGCTAACTGAATTTGAGAAAAAATTGCTGAATCACTCTCAAAAAGTGGTAAAAATCCATGGGTCACTCCACATGTTATCAACTCAATCATTCCTTCGTCTTGAAGCCATTTAAATGAACCCAATAAATCTCTATAATAATTATGATAAAATGTGTCTAATACATTCTCAAAATTCCTTAAATTATATTCAGCAATGAGCTTTCTTTCTCGGTGATTTTCAAATCGTTTGATATCATTTTTAGCTCTTGATATTAAATTCTCCATATATTCTGTAAATCGTTGTTTGATATATTCATCTGCTAATTGTTCGGCCAATATTGGTGTAATATTAATTGTAATAGCTGTTTTTATTCCATTCTCTTTTAATTCCCTTAAAATATTTAACATAGGTATATATGTCTCATTCATAGCTTCCATGAGCCATTCCTCTCCTGCAGGCCATGTACCAGACTTTTTACACCATGGAATATGTCCATGTAGTACTAAACCAAAATATCCAAAAGCCATTTTCAAGAAGATTAATGTTTTAATTATAATTTAGTCTTATATGATTAATATAATCTAATAAATTTTTGATAGAATTATGACTCTAAAACTAAAAGCTATTACGACCCCTCCTAGTCGCGATGAATTATCAAATCGTCTAAAAAAAGTTAGGAACCTAATGGTAGATCAGGATTTGGATTACTATATTTCATTTAATCCAGTTAATATTTATTATTTAACAAATTTTGCATTCTATGTCCATGAAAGGCCTTTTATTCTTATAATAGAAAAAGAAGGATTACCAAAAATGTTAATTCCAAGATTGGAAAAGGGACATTTTGAATCTAGAAAACGATGTGAGCTCGAGTTTGTCATATACTATGAATTTCCAGCTCGAACTGGAGATAATTGGTATGATATATATCAAAAACAAATTCGCTCAAATGCTAAAATAGGGATAGAATCTGAATTACCAATAGGTATTGCTAATAAAACTCCAGGAGAAATTGTTATTTCAGATATAATTGATGAAATTCGCATCATTAAAACTGATTATGAAATAGGGCGAATCTATCATGCATGTCGAGTAGTAAATAAGGGACATAAGATATTACTTAAAAAGTGTCGTCCAAAAATTCTTGAGTTTGCATTATATAAAGAGATCACTGATGCAATGACCTCTAAGATCGTCCAAGATATACCAAATGCCAATTTCAGAGCTACAGAAACCACTGGAGCTGTTTGGCCACCTTCAATTTCTCATGATCCCCATTTAATACCTCATATTTTTGCCCCGATGGAAGAGGGAGGACCGCATGTTTCGATAGTCTCTGCTCAAGTAGATGGGTATGGAGTTGAGATTGAACGTTCCTTCTTTTTAGGGCAAGTACCTGAGAAAGCTATAAGACCATTTGAAGTAATGTTTGAAGCAAGAGCTCTGGCATATAAGATGTTAAAGCCAGGAACTCTCATGAGCGATGTGGATAAGAAAGTGAGGGATTTTATAACAGAAAAAGGATATGGAGATTCTATAATCCATCGTACTGGACATGGTCTTGGAATTACTGGGCATGAAGCACCTTACTTAGCTGAAGGATATAATAGACCATTAGAAAAAAATATGGTAATTAGTGTTGAACCGGGTATTTATATACCAGGATTAGGAGGGTTTCGTCATTCCGATACTGTCTTGATAACTGAAACAGGATATCAAAAACTTACTAGAGCTCCAGAAACTCTTGAAGACCTTACGATTCCAATTTGATGGATGTTGATTAAACTATAGATAGTTTACTATTTTATTTAACGGTTTTCTAGACGTAGGTTCAGGAATCTCTCCTTTAACATATCCAAAAGGTAACACTGTTAAAAGATGGTCCTTAATTCCTAGACCAATTATCTCTTTTGCTTTTTCTCTATTCATGGCTCCTATCCAACAAGTACCAATCCCTAAAGACCATGCCATTAACATCATATTCATTGAAACTAATGATGTATCAATCAAATACCATTTAGGACTTGTATTAATTTTAGCAACAATTGCAATTGCTACGGGAATTCCTTTCATAAATTTGCCATAAAAAGCGGTTTTTGAAATTTTTTCTAAAATTACCTTATTTCTTATGACTATAAACTCCCATGGTTGACGATTTGAGGCACTGGGAGCCCATCTTCCAGCTTCTAATATCATTTCAATTTCTTTTTCTTTTAATGGCTTATCTTGAAATGATCTAATACTTCTTCTTCCTTTTATAAATTCTAAAAAAGTTTGTGAATCTATCATTTTTGAATTTGTTTTGATTATCTTAATAGAAATTAATTTAATTACTATTAAAAATGCTATCTCAGTTTTCAATTATAATAGTAATTTTGTTCTGAAATTTATAACCTCAAAAAGTATTATTTCTAAATTTAAGGAGATAGTTAGCTTAAAATTAATTATAGCTTTTACTGCTCAAATAACCTCTTGGTTTGCTAGTTTTTAAGGAATTAAATTATCTTGATTGAAATAATCTGAATCTAAATTTGGATAAATTTTCTTTTTTCTTCCTTCTTTTACTAATTTAATAAGGCCCAGCTCATCTAATTTGTTTAAATGGTATTGTATCGTTTTATGATCGACTTTAAATTTTTTAGTAATTATATTATTCCATATACCAGGTTTTTCTTCAATCATTTCAAGAATACTTAATGTTAATTTACTCTTTTGCAATTTTAAATTCACATTTGATAAAGGATTTTTTTGATAATATGGAAAATACGCGATAAAATTACCTATCCTCTTTTTTCCTATAATTTTATATGTCTGAAGAATATCAAGATGCCAGACTAAATTTCCTGCGGCTAGCCCAGTCCTTCGTAATAATTCATTGAAATGTATTCCAGGTTCAGTTAGAATTAAATCTATTATTTTATTTCGATTTTCATTTTCTAATACATCCTCTAAGGATAATCGGTGTGCCCCTTTCTCGATTGGAATTGTTCTTGTTCTTAGATACTGGAAATAATCCTTTTTTGAAATCAAAACTGCTAAAGATGCAATCCCAACGGCAATTATTACAATTGTAACTACTAACCAAGTCCAATCAGTCTGAATAACCCCAACTTCTAAAAGTGTGATAAAGTAATCAGTATCTTGCTGAAGGTTTGAAAGAGAACTTTCTAGGGATGTTTCAGAGGTAGTTTCATTGATTATCTCAATGGTGTTAACTAATTCCCACGAGTCTTTATTAGATTCGAATATAGCTAATGAATATGTTCTATCTGGATTTATATTATAAAGTTGATTTTTTTTGTATCTAATAGTTAAATTAGAAATTGAAGTATTCGTTCTTATCCTAAAAATACAGTTATATCCAAACTGAAATTTATAATTGGCTCTTTGAGGTTCTTGTGGAGATTGAGATACTCCAAAATTCTGTAATTTTGATTTTGTTGATATATTTAATGAAATCGGTAGACTATTATTTATCATAAAATAGGTTTGACGGTAGCTAATAATGTTTTCATACTCAATAAAAAGACTAATATATGTATCCGTTAAAATTTCGAATGTGTTATTATTCATAAACTCATAAAATACTCTTTCTTTTGGTTTAATAGAATCTACAGTTGAAAAACCAATAACTTTTTCTTTTCGTGCATTTACATTAGAGAAAGATAAACTAGATTCAATGAAAAATATTAATAGAACTAGAATAATTATATAAAAATTCCTATTTCTTTTTCCAAATCTAATAGTGCTCGACAAATTCATTCAATTACTTTTAGTTATTATATAAAAATTTAAAAAAAAAATTTTATGATTATTTTTACTTTCTTTTCCTATATACCACTAAGACAACGGCTAAGACTACTACTCCTATAAAAACAACTTCAATACCTATAAAACCCCAAATTGCATCAGTTTCAGGTACAAGTATCGTCCAAGTAGAGAAGTGATTAGTTTCGCAAACCAAATATCCGTTCTGTTCTGTTGTTTGAACAGGTACCCATTCAGTTTCGGTTGGATCCCAGTAAACCCATTCTCCGTTGCGATTTCTATTGTTTGCTTGAATTTTAAGTTGTGCTTTGATTTGTTCTGCTCCAGATTTATTAGTTTGAATCCTTATACAAAACCCTTCTTGATATAATAAATTGCGATTACGATTTCTTACTTGATGTGTGCTTCCTTTTAATAATCCTAATTCTTTCTGTTCTTCTGTACATGTCATATTCATTTCAAGGTCATTTTCCGCTTCAATATCAATTTCGAAGTGTTTATTTCCAATTTTCGGAGCTTCACTACAATTGATATAGCCTTGAACTGATATATTTGTTTGAACTGTTAGTCTCGTTTGCAATTGAAATTGCCAAGTAAAATTGTGATTTGCCTGCACCTGATATTCATAAGATTCGGATTCGGAAACACCAACTGGAAAAGGAGACTGTGGAGTAGCTAATACTGTACTAACGTTGAATAATGATAAGAAAATTGCGAAAGTAAAAATTCCGATTAAAATTTTATTTAATTTTTTCATTCTATTTTTAACACCTAAATTGGTTTAAGTTATTTAAGGGGTGTGGTATAAAAAAGATTGAGGAATAATTATTCCCAATTAAATTAATTTGATTTACTGAATTATCATTCGATATATAGACACTTATGTACTGTAAAGCTATTCTTACGTTAGAATTCGATTACCCTTAATAGAAAAAAATCCCTTAAACCTTATATTGAAATTTTGAAATTTTGAAAATATTATTAAACATTTTCAGATTAAAATAATAATAAGGAAAACATCTTAAATTTAGTTTAATTTGAATTCAAATTCAATTTAATGGAGAAAAAGTTATGTCGTTAAAAGATTTCACTAAAGAGGTATTCACACGATACGGTTTTACCGAAGACCACATCAATATTTATTTAGTCTATTTGCGAGTACCTCGCGCAACTCCTTCTGAAGTTTTCATGACTTTAGTTGATGAACATGAAGGGTTACAATATGAAACTGTATTAGAAATCACTAATTGGTTAGTTGAGAAAGGATTCCTCAAACGAGTTGAAGGAATTATTGATAGATATATTCCACTTGAACCATATTTCGAATTATTTACAAATGAAACAGAAAATTTTAGAAATGAGATTGCTAGAATTAAAGATACTATATTAACTGATCAATCTGATAGGTTTGAGAAACTTGAAGCGATTCAAAATAAAAGCATTGGAGAGGTAGAAAATGCTGTTGATACACAAATCAAAACTTTTTTTGAAGATTCTGATTCTAAAAATAATTCTAAAAAGAATCGAATAGATGGTGCCACTACACGTTTTACTGAGACTAATAAGGCATTAGAAAGAAATATTCATACTATAATGGATACTTTAAATTCAAATTTGAAAAATATCTCGGAGACAATTGTTAATAAAAATGAAACTGAAATTACTAATACAAAAGACGATCTAACATCATTGATTTCGAAATTATTACTTGATTTTTCAAGTAGAGTTGAAAATTTAGAAAAAGAATTGAAGATGGATCTGGATGAACATGTTGAAAGACATAAAAATACAGCAAATCAACTTAAACCCAAGATGGAACAAATTCTGGAGAAATATTTAGAACGTATGGATAAAGTTATTGCTGATTTAAAATCAAAAATTTCAAATTTACTAAAAGAACACTCTAATCATATCAAGAATACTACAGATACTTTACAGGTAAATTTAAAGGCTACTGTTGATGAAAGGCATAGAACCTTAACCGATCAGACAAATGATTTTAAAAGTATGACTTTAACCTTGATTGATAATTTACTTGAACATGCAAATAGGTTTACTGATTTTTCTGAAGATATGGCAAAAAAAGGATTTTTATGGTTGGGAAAGAAGAAAAAATATAAAGCTCGACATAAGACAACTATTGAGAACATTTTAAAATATACAGAACCCATGAAACCAGATTTTATCAAAACAAGTGAAGATTACATCGCAAATACACGCGTAACCACAGAACATATTAAATCTGATGTAACAGATATTATGGTGAAAGAACATGATGGATTGGCTTCAGAAACTAATGATCTTGATTATAGAGCTCAGGAAACCATAAATGCTCAATTAGAGAATTTAGCAACCGATCTAGCCGGCGAAGTTGATGAAACCCTACAAAGTGGTGTAAAGGATTGTTCCGATACTAGAATAAAGTTAAAAGATTCTCTAGAAAATTCACTAAAGCAACATCATCGACAATATGATGATGCAATAAATAATCATAAAGACAACTCTCTCAAACATTATACAGACTTTGATGTTGAAATTAAAAGGATAAGTGCAGATTGGACTAGAGATGTAGATATGAATTTCGATAATGGCAAAAGAGATTACTCAGATAAAATCGATGGTGAAATTAGATTATGGGATGCTGAAGCAAAAGATATGAATACAAACTTAACCGATATGCTCGTAGATCATAAATCTAAATATGAGCAAAACGCAAAGACCCTCCAAAATAGTTTATCAAATACTACAAAAGATACAATTCAAAATGTAAAAGATGCAATTGCAGACTTCACATTACAGTTCATGAATTCTATCGATGATGCAACAGAATTAGGTGAAAATAATGAGGATAAATTAAGAGATATCCAAAATGCCTCAAGTTCAATTCCCGAAATATCAAAGGTAACAACTTGGCCGATAGTGGGAAAAGATGCTATGGTTGCGGCTATAAAAGATGCTGTTTATCGTGTAAAATCTTCGATCATCATAGTTACTCCATATGTCGTCCCTGAGATATTACAAGTTGTCTCTGAATATGCCTTTCAGAAAAAAGCAGTGAGATTTATGCTCACTTCCCATTTTGATTTAAGCACATTCTCTGGAATTATTGGCAAAATGAAGCAACTCGGCAATATCCAATTTAGACAATTACAAGGTACAGGTGAGTTTTTTGCGGTCACTAGGGATGCTGAGGAGGTAATTCTTGCACCTGCAACTGAAAAAGAAGCTGACATGATTGCAATTGTCTCAAACCAAGAAGGATATGCAAAACTATACTCACAGTTCATAGGTCCTATCTTCCAAGCAAATAGTCGCCCTATCAAATAAAATATTAATCAAGTATTTTAATTCTTTTATTTCTCTCTTTTTAAATACTTCAGACTTTAGTTTTTCCTCATTATTGAGTTAGTATTAAATATATAGCTTATGTGATACTACTTACAAATAGTCAAATCTGGAATTAAATTATTATGGGATGGAAATGATGAGTGATGGCTCTAAAAAAGTTGAATTAATGGCTCCGTTAAAAAATTATAAATCTTTGAATGCCGTGTTAGGTAAGGCTGATGCTGTGTATTTTGGTGTTGAATCACTTAACATGAGAATGTATAGCGATAATTTTAACCTAGAAGAGTTAAATAATATTGTTAAAACTTGCCATGATAATAATACTCACGCATATCTCACAACAAATATAATTATTTATGAAAATGAGTTCCCTCTTTTAGACAAAGTATTGGATAAAGCTGTAGAGGCAGAAATTGATGCTGTAATAATCCATGATATTGGTGCTATTGAATTAGTAAAAGAAAAGGGTTTAAATTTTCACATATCTACCCAAGCGAATATTTCTAATTCTCGAACTGCAATATTTTATGAATCCTTAGGAGCACAAAGATTAATTCTTGCAAGAGAATTATCACTCCAACAAATTAAAGATATTAAAATGGAACTGAGTAAAACTGAAATTGAAACATTTGTTCACGGTGCTCAGTGTACTTCAGTTTCAGGTCGATGTTATTTTTCTGCGGAAATTTGTCACTCTCAAGATTATTCAGCAAATAGAGGGAAATGTATTCAGCCGTGTAGAAGAAAATGGCGAGTATATGATGACCAAAATAATGAGTTGCTATATGATGGCGTGTTCTTTATTAACGCGAAAGATCTCTGTATGATTGAACATATTCCAAAATTAATTGAAGCTAAAATAGATGCCTTTAAAATTGAAGGTCGAATGAGAGATCCAATCTATATTGAAGAGACAACTTCATGTTATAGAGAAGCAATTGATGCGTATCATGAAAATACTTTCACAGAAGAGAAAATTAATGATTGGCTAAAACGCTTAAATAAAGTATATAATCGAGGTTTCTCAACGGGTTTTTATTTTGGGTTACCAAAAGGGAGTGAAATTCAAAGAGAATTTGATGGGAATATCTCAAATTATAAAAAAATTGAGATTGGTAAGGTTTTAAATTACTTTCCAGAAAAAAAAGCAGCGAAGATCCTTTTAACATCAGGAAATCTTAAGTTGAAAGATGAGATTTTTATCATTGGTACACACACAGAAACTTATTTGAGACAAGAAATTAACTCTATCCAGATCAAACAAAAGAAAAATATAACTGAAACCCCATATATTTCATCTAAAAAAGATAGAATAGCCATTGGAATCATTGTTGATAAACCAGTTAAGAAAAATGATAAAATTTTCAAATTGGAACTTTAAAAAATTAGAACTTTAATAAGAAGATGTTAAAAAAAATTAAGTAGAGACAGTAAATAAGGCTTTTTCAATCCCAAGTAGCCTTCTTTACTTCATTATCATCGTCTTCCGTATGAATTCGTTTTAGATCTATGTCTTGATAACCTGGGAGAACACTAAGCATCCTTCTCATCGCAAACTTAACATCTTTGGCTGATGCAATAAATCTTCCAACTATTAAAATATCTGCTCCTTGTTCTATTGCGTATGTTGCGGTTGAGGGTTCAATTCCTCCTGCAACTGCAACCAGTACTCTATCCTTACCTGAAGCTTTCTTTTTACTTGCATACAATTCTTTAATTTTCGGAACTAATGACCATCTCTGTCGTTGTTGAGCATCAGGGGATTTGTCTCCTGCAGATTGTTCGACATCAATTCCCCTATGAATTATCACGACATCTGGTATTTGTTTTAAGGAACTTAACTTTTCAAGGGGATTTTGAACTTCCATTGTATCAACAAATGCATGAATTCCGAGTCTTTGAGCTTCCATAATAAATTTATCAAGTGAGGCAGTAGCAGCTAAACCACTTGCTACAACTCCATCAGCTGTCGCATCAAAAGCAAAATCTACTTCTAATTTTCCAACATCTAATGTTTTTAAATCAGCAACAATAAATTTTTCTGTTGCAACATCACGAATTTGTTTAATTGATTCCATACCATATTTCTTGAGAAATGGTGTTCCAACTTCTAAAATTATACGATCACTTTTTGGTAAGTCCTTAACAACTTTAATTTGTTTTTCCAAGGCGGGATGATCTAATGCTACTTGTATGTATGGTGGGCGCCAGAGTCTAGGTACTCGAATTCCCGCAACTGGGTGTTTAGCGCGGTCTTTATCATAAAAAATCTTTTCAATTGGAGGATAATTTTTAAGAGCTCTCTGAATTGCTAATTTTGTAGCACCATAATTAAATTGATAGATTTTTCGGTAATCTGTAGCGTCAGGATGTATAAATACACTCACAATTATTACCCACTCATCCAATTTATTCATAGGGATTAAACCTTCTTCTACGGCATCAGCAATACCTTTCGCCACTGCTGCCTGAGCAGGACCAAATATTTTGTTAGCATCTTCCATATCCGATATAGTGACCTTAGGGACGATCAAAGCGACAGGTTTGGATAAGAGGTTAGGCCTAATAGCAGCTAACAATCCTCCATGACCTTTTGATGGAGTACTTAATGCGTTTGCGAAAGAAATTCCTACAGGTCCATCTTTTGAACCAACTATTAAATCTACATGAGCTAGGTTGGGAGCTTCTCCGATTAGTGCTTCTCCGATAAAATAATCATTTTTAGCCATACGCTTTTCCTTTTTTAATTACATAATTGTTCTTTTTATAATCTTGTAGAGTTTTTTTATTTATACTAGTGTGTTTTATAGATAACATAAAAAAATTGCGTATCTACATTATTCTAGAGTTAATACTCTATTAATAAAATTATCCTTGATGGAAAATCATAAAATTATGAATTATCTTGTACTTTGTATAAACTGTGTTTCTTTTTCATGTATTTTTTGCCATTTTTTGCGTTCAGAGCGTAATTTAAAAAGGTTAATATCCTTAAAAATTAACCCTTCTTCCCTGGGTGGTATGGTTCTTTCTATTCTCTCTTTTTCTGGAGTATATATTAGTGAATTACCATATTCTCCTATGTTGGCAAAGAAGCAATAAGCATAAATCGATCTTCGAGCGTCGAAATGAGCTGCTTTAAAATCTACTGTAACTGGAGTAAAAGCAGGATTAAATATTAAATCTACGGGTGGTTCGAAATTCTTTAATTCTACTCTCAGATCCATATCGAGAAAATCTCGACAGATAGCAATAACCATCCTTCCGTATTCTGTGTTACAAATTATAACTTTCCTTGGATATTTCCCAGATTCTATACCTTCTGTAAATCGTTTACCCTTGAAATTAATCATCGCTGGAATATTCTTCTCCTGTTCCCATAGGATTCCATCAGGACCTATAACTAAACTAAGATTTTTTCTCATTGAGATGTCGTGATAAGACCCGGGAATTAAATACATATTATATTTCTTTGCTAAGTCTGATATTTCTTCAAGCATTGTGTCATAACTTAAATCGATCACCATTTCTGGAAAGGTTAAAACGTTTATTCCATTATCATGAGCTTTCTTTATCATCTCTGTAACTTTTCTACTTACAATATCGACTTTATCTTCTCGAAGATTTAAAAGCCCATTATTTTCTGTATAAAATTCACTTAGTAAATCACCTGTATTTGATATTCCTATTTGGGCAATACCAACCCTGAATTCTTGTTGTTGCTTTTCAGGTTGTTCTTTTAGTAAATCTTTATAGATTAATTTGTATTTTTCTCTGAATCCTTCTTTCACTTCAGCTTTTAATATTTCATCACTAAATTCGGCTACTTCACTAATTCTTGGTGATTGACTAGATTCAAGAGGACATGCCGGAGCAATAATACCTATCGTACTTTTAGTTATGGAAGGTTCGCTAATGGTGTTTAAAGCAGATACAATTATTTTTTCTTCTTTTGCCACCAATTCTAATTGCTCTAATATATCTTTTTCTTTATTTTTATAACCTGACTTTCCAAAAAGGTTTGCAGCAGAAGTAAGTATTTCTGAACCGATTTTAAGCAGGTTATTTTTTTTTTCTAAATTCATTTCTTCATCTGCTTGTATTAGATGCCAAGCAGCATCAAAGTAAGTTGATGTTGCTAAAGCCCAGTCAGCTTCATTAATAAATCCTCCTTTCTTATAGGAAGATGCAGCTTTTCTAAGCATTACCTTAATTCTTGGATATAACTCTGATTTCATCGAAGTTTCTGTGGATTCATCAAATCTAGAACCAAGCTCAAGAGCTTGGCAAAATGAAGAATTACTTGAAGATAATATCTTTAACTTATTATTACTAAAAAATTTGCTTGCTTTTTCAAATAGCTGAGCTGCTTCTGCGAATTTAGTTGAATCTTCATTATTTTCAGCATACTCCATACTTTCCCATGCTCTACAAAGATGATAAATTGCTTCTAATTCTCTTCGTTCTCTTTCGAGTTTAAATTTAGTACAAATATGTTTAAATTGAGTCGCGGCAGTAGAAAATTTCTCAGCAGCCATGAGATGTTCTCCCTTCTTTCCTAAAACTCTTGCTGTTTCAACATTCATTCTAGCATTACAATAATTAATTCTTACTCTGGCTATGTTTTTAAGCTTTTTAATTCTTTCATTTTCTAATTTATCTTTAGATTGTTTTAATACTTCTTCAAGCACATTTGAAGCTTCATCAAAATGCTCGCTACTTGATCTAAATTGTTCAATTGCATCATCATGCCTTTCTTGCTTACTATGATGTTCCGCTTCTTCCAAAAAAGTCCATGCGAAATAGTATGAAGCTTCATAATTATTACTAGGCAATTGTTTAAGGATTTGATACGCTTTTGTATAATTTTCCTTAGCTTGCAAATGTTTTTCTTGTTTATTATGTAATTTAGCTAACTCAATTAGGCTCCAAGCATTTGCATAAGATATTTTTTCTTTAATTCTTTCTTTTAATAATTTATATTCTACTCCTATAACTGATTTTGAATAACATTCTTGAACTCGCCCATATTGCTCTGCTGAAATCCTATAATTACCAAGTCGATCTTCTATACGTGCTAGATATTCATATGCTGCTGCTGCATAAGAATAATATCTACTATCTAAACTCTCTTTAATTATTGTAAACTTCTTCTGCTTGCAATAATGTATCATTTATTCCGGTTATAATACCAATTTCTTCGTATAAGAGCGCTAAACGTATTTGACCATACAAAATTCCCCTCATATGTTCAGGTGTATGCTCTAAATATCTTTTAGAAGCATCTGCCGCAGCAGATAACATTTTAATTTTACGATCTTTATTCTCGGAGAGTTCTGCACGAGTTTTATATGCTCTATAGAGAGCTGAAAAACCAGCTGCTCGTATTATACCACCCTCATATCTTTCTCCCAAATTATGGGACTTTTGAGCATATTTAAACATTTTTTCAGCGTATTCATCTCTTTCCTCCTTCGATGTGGCTAGAGATGTTAATTGTGAATATGAATACGTTAACATTTGGTATGGTAAATATCTATAAAAAATATTTGATGCAGCTTTCAGTGCAATTTTAGCATGTTCAATTCCTTTTTTAGCATAAGTTTTTCTTTGGTGAATCGTAAAAAAACTTCTTAGAGCCATATTAGTATAATAGAAAACTGGAAAACACTCTGCATAAAATCGGAAGGGATTAAATAAATCAGTATAGATCTTTCTTAAATTTTCAATTTCTTTAACATCTTTAAAGATTCTATTTTGGATATATTTGAATCTTCGGGCAAAAAGAGCGAACCAATCGATATAATATAAATTAAAAATGATTAGGAATTTATTATTAGCCTTTCGAGCAAAAACTAATGATTCTTCGAAAAATTTTAAACCTTTATCTGTATACTCATCAAATTCTTTTTCATCTTTAATATAATGTGTTGCGTAAAGACAATAAAGCATACCTGCCATAGAATATATCATTGAGAGAGCTCTATTATCATCACAATTATAAAAAAGTCTTAAATAGTCATCAAATTTCAAAATATTATTTTTAAAATATTCTTCAAATGATGGATCCTTCTTAAAATCTTTTAACCAAACTTTAGTTAGGTTTATTATTAGTTCAGAAAAAATACTTTCGGAAGAAATATGATGATTTCCAAGATTTAACGATATTCTCAAAGCTTCAGTGGATAAACTTATCCCTTTTTGAAACTGTTGATCAGCCTCTAGTTTATTTTCTGAACAGGGTTGAAGAAAAATAAAACAAAATGCGGCTCTTGATAATGTTCTAGCAAAACTCTCTTGATCATCCCTTCTAGAGAAAAAGTTACTCGCTTCAACAAAAAGGTCGCATGAATTACTAAATGATTGTTTTGAATCGCTGCTAGAGTTTGCAATAAATCCATAAGCAAATAAAGCTTCTGCTTCACATTCTAACTCTTCTGCTTTATTTTTATCTTGCTTAAAAAGATTTTTGGATTTAG
>Ga0307380_10003625_pt1 | contig 21230 bp, 23 predicted proteins | sample UN3MG_FD_202239 | JGI IMG/M metagenome (GOLD analysis project Ga0307380, IMG submission 202239) | Soil microbial communities from Risofladan, Vaasa, Finland - UN-3 | ecosystem: Environmental > Terrestrial > Soil > Coastal area > Acid sulfate soil | place: Finland: Risofladan, Vaasa | collected... | reverse complement strand
AATGGCTTGGCCTTAGATATGGCAAAAAAGAGTAACCCTCTTCATGATTTTAAAAAAGATTCAATAACAAAACTGCCTTTTGCAGATTCTTCAATTGATTTTATTTTTACTCATAAATTTTTGAATTATCTTAATGAAGATGATCTGAATACAGGAATATCTGAAATGTACCGTGTTGCTAGAAAGTATATTGTAAATTGTGAAATGTATGATAAATCCGAATCCCAAACTGAGGATGTTTTCAAAGGTAGAAACATGCTCAAAAAATGGAGTGATTATAAGGTAAAAATTATCAGTGATGTGGACATGCATGAAGATATTGAACCTGAAAAAATTAGATTCACTCTAGTGAAAAAACTCGATGATGCGTAGACTTCTTTGAAATTTAACAAATGAATTGTAATTAGAAAGATCTATAAGTTAAAATCAAATCCTAATGGGGGTATGACAAGTAATTCTTGGTGGGAAGGACTACCAATAGAAATTGAAATGGATTTAGAAGTTTTGTCAGATGCAAGGTATATCAAATAAATTATTATTTTCGTGAATTTAATTTTTTGAAAAAGCGGGTCTAGAGGGACTAGCATTCCTGAAGGTTCTAACTCGTGACTTTCATGTGAAATTACGTTCAGAACCATTGACATATTTGGCATATCACAAGTCAATGTAATTAGCTTTTTGATTTTAGAATACTTCCATTTTAAAATAAAAAATGAACCAATCCACAAGATTTTGAATTGTGGTGATAGTGAAATGCCGGGGGCGAGTTTTGTTAAATTAGTTTGATGCCCCTACCGATTTAACAATGATACTTTATTGGTATGCCTAAATTTGGCCTTAAATCAGAAAAATTCTATTTTATGCTGGATTAGTCTATCATGATCGGAAGAATTAGACAAATTATTTTAACTCCTAGGACTAGTTAATAATCTTAGTTATAATCGTGTAAAGTATTCAGCCTCAATTAGCTTGTTTTGCCCAACCACGTTCAATCAATTTTGGAATTGATTCAGGTTTTACACAAGCTGGAGAGCCATTGTATTTTTCAATAATAACTAGAGATTCCTTACATTGGATGTTATCGATCTGATGATCTTTTTTGAACTGTTTGAGAGGAGACATGAAATCAAGGGCTTCATTAGATTGTACAGAAAAATAAAAATTATTACTTTTAACATGTTCACCATCAATATTATTCTCAGTAGCAGTTACCAAATATTCTCCTGGTTCCAAATTAAATTCTAATTTTGTTTCAGATGTCCATTCACAAAGAGTGGCTTCTACATTGCTTATTTTTTTGAGAAATGTTTTATAAATTTGGTCATCATCCTTATTGAAAATTTCCATTACAACCTCAAATTTTTCTCCAGTTATTGTCGGCATGTATTTTGTATAGGAGAGTTGGACTGGTTTATCAGAAAAGAAATTCTCTGTTTTTTTAACATCATTTTGTAATGCAAAAAAAGCAAATTCCCTTAGCCATATTCTTTCCTTAGTTAACATATCTTCTCCAGAACACAATTTCGGAAGGACAAACGATTCTGGAGCATAGTATTTTTGTTCATCCCAATTATCGATATATAATAATGCTCGAGAACCAACATCCAATCTATCGGGTAACACAGTAATAGAATTTGGAGCTATGCTACCTGCAGTTTGTGTTACTTTGATAGTTTTATTTTCTATGGGGAAATTTATTACATCAACAAATCTGGTAGGAGATTTTAGGAATTCCTCAATATCTACGGTGTATTGTTTAAGATCAACGTTACGATAAATTACATATGTCTTAGAACCATCATCATTCTCTAACATTGTAAATGAAGAATAATTTCCAAATTCAATTTCATCAACAGAATTATAATTTCCTGTAATCTCAACAGAGAATTCCATTGAAATCATATCTACTGAAGTCAAGTTTCCTACAATTATGATTGGACTCTCACGTAAAAGTTTCTCAGGAGAATTTAGCACCCAAATCCCATATGCCAAATTATCATTTACCAACATAAAGAAACTGGTAAATCCCAAAAAGAGGAAAATTGAGGCAAAAATTAGAAATTCTTTCATGATAATTTTCCTTTAGATTTTTCGTTGGTTTGTAATTTTCTTCTGATTCCAATAATTCCTATTATTGCTGCAAAACTAATTCCTATTATCATGGGAATCAAAACAGACCATCACCAGAATTTACATAATAATATGTGATTATAATTTCACTATCATTTTTAGTTGAGGAATATTTTCCAATTGTGGGATTTTTGTCGTTTTCATTTAACAGGACATCAAAGTACCATCCATAGCTAGGAGCTTGATCATGAACAAAGTAATAAAAATAAACATTGTAGTTTTCACTTCCACCAGAAAGATGTTCATAAGAAAACCATTCCTCTAACAATCCCTTTTCAATGGCATAATCCATTTCTGTCTTTTTCATTTCCATCCATTCTTGTCCTTTACTTTCATAATACTTATCAGCCAATTCTGTGAGATAGGTCTTTGAGTATGGGGGTGTATCAAGGCATGGATTTTCAGGCCAATCTGGATCAAAAATACAAGATGCCCAAACATCACTAATAGTAAAAACTGAAATCAAAACTGAGGCTAAAATTAGAAGAAATAGAAATTTCAATTCTGTTTTCTATTAGTAACTAAGGTTATTTTGTATTTGTAAAATTTAGAATCTTAGTTATAATCGTGTAAAGTATTCAGCCTCAGTTAGCTTGTTTTGTATATCTAGTTCCTGTATAATGTAGGTTCTATGTAATACGGTAGATTTTCATTTAATTTTATTTTTCTTAGAATAAACTACCTTCCAAAATCTGCCCAATATTCCATTCCATTCAAGCTAATTACTCCAACAAGAAACCAAACATAAAAAAATCTTCGCCAGATAGGAATTCCTTTTGAGAATTTTATTGTTAATGGAATTGAGACATTTGCTAATATGACAAAAAATAATGGCAAAAATCCAAATGCTAGTAATCCTGAGAAATTCATTGTAAAAAGACTGACCCAAGGTACCACTAAACTAAATCCCAGGAAGGCGAAGGGGAGTCTGAACAAGTAATTGTATACGCCTGCACTATACATTTGATCAAATGAAGGTACTGGTGGAATCGTGGTACGATGTGTTACTGTCCCATTTGAAAGTTCAACTAGTGAAATTTCTTCCATTTCTGTCCTTTGTGAAAGGGAATACGCAGGATAAACCACAATGGTTACAAAAGAATAAAGAAAAAAGCCGATTATCAATGAAATAAAGATAATATCCTTAAATTTTGTTTTCATGATAATTTTCCTTTAGATCTATAATTTGTTTGCATCCTTCTTCTTGTTCCAATAATTATTTTTTTATTCACATTCATTTCTCATTCAAGAATAACGGGATTAAACGAGCGTTTTGTTACAAGAGTGTATGAATATTCCTGGTAATTGAAACATAAAACATGATTCTGTGCATAAGGATGAACTGGATTTACATAACCTCTTACATCATTTTCAAATTTGTGACCATCCAGACCAGATATGCTAAAAACACTTTTCATAACAGGCGATTTCAATTTTTCAGGATAGTTCTTTACTTGTTCTTCTGTCAACGTAGTGCAATTTGGATTTAATGAACCTCTACTTTCAACTCCAATAGCCATAGGTACTATCAAGTTATACCCCAACAAGATTACAAATAATCCACCTATAATTATAATAATAAAAATTATTTTTTTATTCACTTTTTACCTCAATAGGTTGTTTTTGGACTTTATCGGAAACATTGACCACAAATGTTTCAAGTAAAGAACCTGAAGAATATACTGAAACAGTGTAATTACCTGTTATACGTGAGTGTCCACATGAATTTAGCAAAAATTTCCATTCATTAAGTGAATGTGGGTTTTGAGGATTGTCTGCACTTGGTTTTGAGCAAATCTTGACTTGCTCTCCTTCTGGATTAAAAATCTCTACAGAATAATTACTTGGAACGGTTCGTAGATTCCAAATTTTTGTTGAAATCCAGCTATAGTCTGGAAATTCTGAATAGGGTTGGACATAACGAACTGAAATTGATACATGTAAAGAATCATAGTTTTCATTTTGGAGAATCTTATTTGTAAAATAATCCATTCTTACCCATCCTCTGTCAACTAGCTTGCCTACTGATTTTGATTTTACGCATAATGTTTCCCCTGTTGATTCTTTTACTACTTTTTCAAATTCTTGTCTGCACATAATATTTTGTAACATACCAGTCAAGTAGCTTTCAAATTCTTCAAATTTTGTATTTTTGATTTGATTTGGGGGAAGATATACCTCTTCATATAATTTTTCAAGCTTTGCCATATCTGGTGTCTTGTAAGATGGACCAAAATCTACTTTGTACACAGAATCCATATGTTTTGCGTTGTTATTTTCTAGTAAATCATAGATGATACGAATATGGTATCTTGGAGGCAATACATCTTCAAGTCCTCCTGAGATTCTAGTTTTTATGCTATCTTTTGGAATTGCTGGAATTTGATAAAAATTACTTTCCAGATATTCTTGTAAGGTTGACTCTACTTTTTCAGACCATTTCATTCTAGACTTGGTTATTTCTGGATCCATATACTGAGAATAACCATCTTGAATTAAGAAACCAAAAAGAAAAAATCCAACAAACAAGAAAATAATTTTTTTATTCAATTTACCTTAAACCTTGACCTGAACTAATTTTTTTCACTTCAGAAAACTCAGAGATTGTTTGAATTTCTTCAAATGAAAAAACTCCTGAAGCCATATTTTTCCAAAATCCCAATTCTTTAATGATGAAGGGTAATTTTTTTGGGTCTGTCCCATTAACAAGTTCTATTTTTACTACGCATGATTTCTGACTACTATCACATGGATTACTTAGAAATCCACCTATTGCAGTCTCAGATAAGATGGAATTTTTAAGTCCATTTGATAATTTTGGGTTATTCTGTATTTCTAATTTTAAATCATGTTCTATCGAAACATTAGCCCATCCACGTTCAATTAATTTTGGAATTGTTTCCTGTTTTACACAACTAGGAGATGCATCATGTTTGAAAATTAATCCTAATCCATCTTTGCATACAATTTCACTGGAAGTTATTTTGTATTTGACTTGTTCAAGAGGTCTGAATTTATCTTGGATTAATTTTTGGCATTTGTCTAAACCTGGACTCGCCTTTACCATAACAACTGATGCTATAACCTCTAATCTGTGGTCTTTGTACGTTACAGGAACAGTAATGATTCTAAATCTCTCATTTTTTTCTTCTTGGTAGTCTACTTCTTCACCATTTAAAATTGTAAATAATCGCCTGTCTGAGCAATCGTCATTGTTATGGTCTAAAATAATCCTTGGAATTTCTAATGTTATCTTACCATCCGCAAATGTACTGAATTCTACAATAATTGATGGGACATCTGAGTCTTTACACATTTGTTGAATTTTGCCTCCATCAATCGAATTAGGAAATTGAATTGATGTCCTATCTTTACAAAAAGATTCTACTTCCCCAAGAGATGGTTCTCCTAAATACTTCATTGGATTTTGAAATTTAAGATCGTATTCCACAAAAGGTTCAGAAGAAAGCCAATTCCATTGTCCGTCTACAAAAGTGTCTTTTTTAGAGTCAACCAAATCATCTGCAAAAGCTTCTGAAATTCCAAAATTGGAAATTAAGAAAACAGTTGAAGCTAAAAATAGAAATTCTTTCATGATAATTTTCCTTTTGAACTATGATTTGTTTGCATTTTTCTTCTTATTCCTATAATTCCTATTATTGCGGCAAAACTAATCCCTATAACACTTGAAATAAAAGGCAAATAGAAGCCAAAGATTTCTCCATCAGTCACACCATCTCGTCCTTCGACAATTATGGTTTGACCTGGACCATTTCGATACCATTCATTCCATAATATTGCAGGATGGATATGATAAATTCCAGCTTTGAGGGGAGTGAGGCTAACATAATATGGAATTACACCTTCTGGTTCTAAGACAAATTTGTTTGTAGGTTTAGTTTCAATTGTAAAATACCAATTTAATTGTCCATCAGATGGTCCTCCAAAACATCCCCCATTTTGTCCAGAAAAAATCCTCATTATATCATCTACAAAATACGATGGTTCTGAAATAGATGCAACTGCCCAAGGTTTTAGCTCTTTAGTTTCTGAATTCATATTTACCAGTAACCCTTGAATTTCAAGTGATTCACCTACTGAGATAGTTCGTCTTGAAAAAGTTACATCTTCAATTCTGAAATCTCTTGATTGTATCATTGCTTGGCAACCATGTCCATAGGCTTGGTTTTCAAAGGATATTCCAAGAATTAGAATCATAGAAAAGACAAGAAATATTTTCAATTGTTTCATATTCTCATACTAGTTCATAAATTGACCTAGTTTTTTGGAGTTCTAATCCTCTTACTCATGAACTATTTTACGGATTTATGCCGATTAAAACAAGAAACTCTTTCGTAATCTATAGTAGGATTATGAATTAATTTTTGGTTGTCTCTGAACTAAAAATGAGACAATTAATCCAATTGAACCAAATCCTATGAAGGGAGGGTAAAATTCTTGTATTTCTTGAACTATTGGACAATCTGTTTTGAGCAGTTTCTCAAGAGATAATCCGTAGCAAGGACCGGGTTCTTCACTATATTTTTCAGGTAAAGGATTATAGAAATAATATACATTTGGATAAAAAAATAAAAAAATTCCAATGCCAAGAACAATTATACTAAATACCATCAATTTTAGATTCATTTTTTTACAAATCCTATCATTTTTTGAAAAAATATTCCCAACATTGTAAAACTAAAAACCAAAATGACTGGTGCTAAATAACTAGAAAAAGAATGTGGGTCAAATTGATAGATAAGGGAAGTACTTTCGGCATATGCAAAAATAGTATTGTGAATATACACATCAAACATTACCAATGGAGCCCAAATAACGGTTAGAGCATAAACTGGAAGAATTATAATCACTTGAACGAAAATAGGTAAAGTGTTAAACAAGTTACTAAGATCTCCACTATTTGCAATAATGGAAAAAATGATTAGCGATATCAGAGAATACGAAAATCCTACTATTGCTCCAATCTTGTATTTTCGTGTAAGTGAGAATAAATTTGAAAAAATACTATTGAGCATTACCTAAATTTTCTAAAGATCCTCATAAAATGATCTATTTTGTGTAATCTTCCCTATGATTATGAATTATCTCACAAATAAGGCCCACATGTGGGAGTGCAGAAATCTATCCCTATGCGATAAAAATAATCTTGAAAAATTACAAAGTATGGATTGCCTTCTTTCCCGTTAATTTTTGTAATTTGATTTAAAGCAGTTTGTAGTTCATATGCTTCTTCCAAAGATAGTCTATGAATACTAGGGTTTTCTTCGCTTATTCTCACATTGATGTTACTAGTGGTTTCCAAATTCGAAGAATATTTTTTTTCTTCCTCAAGAAGAGGCAACATAAAAGAATATTTTTCTATAAACGTATCTGGAAGTAGAATATAATTTTCCATGGGTTCTGAAAGTTGACCCGATACTAGTAGATTGGCACTTGTCGGTGTGGGGGGTTCGTTAATTATAGAGATATAAATTCCAAAAATAACTACAGTGATTCCTACTATTATGAAAATAAATTTTTTGTTCATTTTTTAGTAATTGAATTATTGACTTAGAGTTCATAATCTTTCCTAGAGAAAGAAAATAATTTTTGCAAATCTACCAGAAAAAACCAAGACATGAATTTTTTGGATCTAATATTGAGTATGATTATTCAGCATAATCATCCTAACGATTATGAAATTAGTTCAGTCTTCACAACGTAGATGTGAATCTGTTACGACTCGCTACATCTAGGGGGCTCTACTCATCTGGCAGATTCCCCTAAAGTGATTTTGAAATTATTTTTTGGGGAAGGATAAGAATTTTACAACGATTTTGTCATTTAGGAACATTTACGATAAATGTTTCATGTTTAGAATCTAATGATACAATCACGGTATAATTTCCTGTCATGCGTGAGTGTCCACATGAGTTTAGTAGTGTTTTCCATTCATTAAGTGAGTGTGGTTTTTGGGGACTTTCTGCACTAGGTTTTGAACAAATCTTCACCTGTTCTCCTTCAGGGTTAAACACCTCTACAGAATAATCGCTTTGAATATTTCGTAGATTCCAAATTTTTGTTGAAATCCAACTATAGTCTGGATTTTCAGAGTCGGGTTGTACATAATTTACTGAAATTGGCACATGTGGAGAATCATAGTTTTCATTTTGGAGAATCTTGCTTGTAAAATAATCCATTTTTACCCATCCTCTATCAACTAGCTTTCCTACAGATTTTAATTTCACACATAATGCCTCATCCGTTGATTCCTTTACAACTTTTTCAAAACCTTGTCTGCACATTATGTTTTGTAACAAGCCAGTTAGGTAACTTTCAAATTCTTCAAATTTTTTATTTTTGATTTGGTTTGGAGGAAGATATTCGTTTTCAAATATTTTTTCAAGCTTTGTATTATCCGGAGTTCTAGTATTTAGACCAAAATCTACTTTATACACCGAGTCCATATTGAAAATTTTTCCATTTTGGACTTGATCATAAAGTATTCTAATATGGAAAGTCGGAGGCAAAGAGTCTTCTGGTGCCTTTGAAATCCTTGTTTTGATACTTTCCTTTAGAATGGTTGAATTTTGAAAAAAAACATCTATACTAAGATCACGGACGGCAGATTCAGTGGCTATAGACCATTGATCTGGATTGACTGATCCCATATATTGCGAATAACTCTCTTGAACAGGAAATCCTATGATAAAAATAACTGAAAATATGATCCCATAAATTATTAATTTATTCACTTTTTGCCCAACCACGCTCAATCAGTTTTTGAGCTGTTAAAAGTTGGACACACGCTGGGGAATTATCAGTTGATTTTAAAAGGAGTTTAAGATTTGCATTACACGATACTTCAGAAGGAGAAACACCCATCTCAATTTGTTCCCTCGGATAAGGAATCTCAGAGAATACTCCAGTAGGATCTCTTTCTAAAAAGGTAATGTCTGACTCTGGAGTTTGTGTCAAAATAAATTCCAGTTCTGTAGATCCTTCCTTTACATCAAAGTTGAAGATTCTAATTTCAGGGTTTAGAATCACTTCAGGAAATATTTCTTTACCATCTTCTAACAACACCGCTTTAGATATAATTCCATTTAGAATACTGTCGTATGTTGTCCGAGGTATTATAAAACTCATTTGAGATTCCTGCTGGACTTCAATTGTTACAATTACTGTGAATACATCTATAGGAAATAAAATTTCCTTTATTTCACCATATTTTATCTGGTAGGGGAAATAAAATTTTTTAACACCATCCTGTTCTATAAAAATTTCATATCCATCATCTAGGAAATAATCAAGTGAATCAATTTCTTGGGCAAAGGAGATTTGGTTAAGGCTAAACAAAATAATTACTGAGATTGTTATTACTACAAATTTATTTTCATCAATCATTTTCTTTCATCACACCATTCATTAAGTAATTGTTGCACCCTCTTTTACAATGACCCTACTTCCACTTATGATTTCAAGTTTTTTGTTTGTAAAATCAATGTTCAGTGTACCGCCGTTTAACACTACAAGGTCTGATTCGTCCATTACTTTTACATTTAGATTAATTGGAACATTTACAGTTCCCGAAATCAAACATGTTTTATCGATTATCCATGTTCCCGAAGGAGGGAAAGAAGGACATGGGGCAGTTAATGGTTTTGAACTAGCCAAGACAAAAGGATGTTTTGCTTCAGTAACTATATCTATTGGATCCACTTCTATGGTGTAAGAATGTGTTCCTGACTCAGATGCATCAAAGACTAAAAATTCGTTGTTTTGTATTGTAGACCGACTTAAAATAACTTCATTTCCTGATGAGTTTTTAACAACTAGATCAATGTTGCTTACATCAGTTGAGGTAGGATCTATAATAGTGCCAGTTGGATGGTGAAACCACGAAAGAATAATTTTGACTTCTTCTCCTTGCGTGGCAGTAAAAGTATACTCTTTTGAAGTAGTTGTTCCCAAATCAAACGTATCATAAATTATGTTGTTTCCCGAGCTTGCTTTGTCTAGAGAGTTTTCGATATTTAGAAATCCAAAACCATTTGCGTTAAGCGCAGCATTATCCGATCCAAAATCATAAGTTTGTGCAGTTATTGGAGAAACGGTCCCCTTCCAGTCCGCACCAAGGAGAAGTGCGGCTTTTATTTCAAGAGGGCGGTAATACGAATTTTGTTCAAGAATCAATGCAGATGCTCCTGACACAAATGGTGCAGCAAAACTTGTACCGTCTTTATTGTTATAATTTACACCAGTTAATCCAGAATGCGAATATATGCTAACACCTGGGGCCAGAATTTCTGGTTTTAATCTATCGTCTGGAGTGGGACCTCTGCTACTGCTTCCCCACACAACATCGTCACTAATCTGCTCGGTATTCTTGTCATCAAATGCTCCAGTAGAAATTGTATTTAGTCCGCAGGCTTCAGCCTTTATTGTTTCAGCTGTTGGACCACTATTTCCTGCAGCAGTAATTACAATTAGACCCTCATCTATTGCCTCATCAATTATTTCCGAAATCATAGGATAATTTACACATGTATTTCCGGCTAAACTGATATTTGCAACATCAGCGCCATTTGTAAGAGACCAATCCAATGCGTTGGCCATTGAAGTCCCTCCAGATTCTGATATTGTATAAACCACATAGAGGAGGGAATCTGGAGCAATACCTTTCATGTTACCTTGTGCTATCCCGAGCCCACTAATTATTCCTGCTTGATGTGTTCCATGATCATCCTCATCCTCTGTATCGCCATTTGGATCACAAGATACGCCAACGCATCTAATTTGTTTTATAACTTTTGTAGGAATGGGAAGATCAGGATGATCTGGATTTTGTTTAATTCCTGTATCCAGTACTGATACAATAACTCCTTTTCCAGTTACATCTACATCAATGGAATTAACTGAAATTTTAGCTTCGTCCATGTTAAGACTAAGGGGTTTTATCTCAATTTCGCCATCCCCAAGTATTCCTACAAAATCTTGGTCTGCCAATCGGGGTATCTCAGAAATAGGAACTCTTGCCGTTATGAATGATAATGTTTCTGCTTTGTAGTATTCTGTAACCCCATAATGATTTCGCAAAACATATTCTAGTTTGTTTTTATTATTATTTGCAACAGTCTTTTTGTCCAGTCCCTCCTCTTCTACCTTTTTTACCATGATAATTACATCATAGTATTCTGTAGTTTGGGTTTTATTTTGTATTTTTTCTTGGACAAGATCATAAAATCCACTGTCAAATTTTTTCTTTCTTTCGTTTTCTGATTTTGGGTCGGGTAGATTGTCCAGTACCAATATGGCAGTCTCAGACATTTGAGAAACCACGGTTGTGTCTGAGAAAGAATCAACCTCTAATTCAGAATTTGAGATTGGAATTGAACCTAACAATAAACTAATTCCTAAAAAACCTGCAAAAATTGAATTTAATCGCAATATAAAAAATAATTTTTGACCAAATTATAAGATTGTCTTCAAGAATAATGATCGCAAGTTAGTAAAGCTTTGAAACTAATTAGGCTCTCCAGATTTCTTGTTTTCATCAAGGCCTAGACAAATTGGTTAATCATATAGAGGAAATTTCCATAGATGTGAATCTGTTAAGACCCGAATCTACCAAGACCCACGTCATATTGTATTTAATTAAAGTCAGAATAGATTTTATGAGAAATTTTATGTCAGAATAAATTTCATAGGTCGTCATTTAACATAATAATGTCAAAAAAGAATTTGTATTGTAGTATATGCCATTTTCTTTTAGTTTAATCCCATATCGAGGCTAATTAAAATGAAAAATGAAATTAAAATGAAAAACACTATCAAAATCTTATTTGACGTTATTTTGACGGTGATATGACTATAAGATGACGGCAATATGACCAAAATGAAATTTTATCTGACTTTATGACCATAAAAAACCAAAGATTTCAAAGACTAGAAGTGATTTAATATGTAGTTGACAGTACCATGAAATCTAAATTCTAGATATACATCAAGTACATCATAAAGTTGGTTTACATCAAGATTTGACAACTTGTCCTTTGCATTAAGATAAAGATCATTTAGATTTTGATCTTTTTTGGAATCTTTTTCAATCTGCTCATTCATGTTGTTTGAAAATTCTTTGATAAAATTACTATCAAACACATCACCTATCATCTGACTAACACCTTGAATGATCTTAGACTCTACATTGTCATTTCTTGTCTTGAGGGATTTCAGATCTTCAAGCAAAAACTCTGAGATTATTTTACAAAGAATATCTGGTGATTGCAGCTCAATTCGCTCAAAGCGGAACTTTAGGTCCTGAGACTCTCGCTCAAGTCTAATTAGGACTAGTTTGGTCTCTGGGAAAGACGTTTTAGCTCACCTTTTAGGAATCGAAGCATACTTTGTGCCTGCAAAACAGCAGGTCGGTCATGGTTTTCCTCACAGACTATTTCAAATGACTCTACCACCAAAATCATTGCCTTTCGTGATTCTACAGGACCAGAATTGAGAGCCAAGAGGTTATACAGTGATTTTATTATTTTCAGAGATGATACTTGTTCGGTAGCTGACGCAACACTTGCAATCAATCTATCTACTGTTGCAAACATTTGTGAGAGTTCATATTCTTTGTCTGAGAACATTGTTTTTAGCTCTTCTGTAATTTGGCCTTTTAGATTATTCATAAACGCTTGATGAGAAGTTTGTTGTAGCTTCATGGCATCTCTAGTTGCTCTATCATAACTTTCAACATGTTTAACAAATAGATTTTTTCTTATAGTTAGACTTTCAATTAATTCTATTTCTTGTTTTTTTAATACTTTTACTCTTGCCTTTGATCTTGCTATTACTTGTTTATCATTTGTAATTTCTTTGTTTAATTCATTTACCATTTGTGATTTTTGTTCAATTCTATTATCAAGATCTTTCTCTATTCTTTGTTTCTTAGAGATACGACTATCATAATTAGTCTCTTCTGTGAGATGTTTCATTATTACCGGAGTACTCCAATTTGCTTTTTGTAGTTCTGAGAAAATCTTTGTAATGGTTTTTAGATCATCAGTTGAAATTCCCTGATTTTTTAGTTCTTTTTTTGTATTGATGTAATCATCAAGTATTTTGAGAGTAGTTTTGTTTTCTTCTAGTATAGTATCTTTCTGTTTTTTTGCTGTTGTAATTTCACTTGTAAAATTTACATGTGCTTTTTTTAGATTTTCAACTTTGGAGTATAATTCAGTAAAGTATTGATTTACCTGCTCTAATGGAATTTTATTGGTCTGTGCCAGAGTTTTTAGATTCAAAAATGCTTTGATGATTGCAGATGCATCTACTCTAGCTTCGGCACAAACTATGAAAACATCTGCTACAAATGCATCAAATTCATCTAGGCTTACTCCGGCTTTTTCGAGTCTCTGTCTGATGCGAAATTCGTCAGGCCAATGTGTAATTGTGGTGTCTTTTGAGCGTAAAAATTGGCCCAAAATCTTTAGAGCATCAAAGTTTGCCTCGCCTACCTGAGTGGCAAAGGTTTTCCAGATATCAGAAATTTTGCCTAAAGAGACATCTGTTTTGTTATTGATCTCTTGGCGTGAAAATCCATTTAATGTGAGAAATATAACTTTGAGGATGATTTCAGGAGGAGTAATTTTTGGCATTACTCTCCCATCTCCTGTAAATTCAACTGTTGCTCTTCAATTAGGAAACTGCGATCTTCGTTATTTGCGCAATTTTCACATAATACTAGTTGGTAATCCCCTGAGACGTTGCAAGAAAACACCATTCTGGCTTTTTTGGGATTGTGTTTGCATTGAAACTTATCCATACATATACTGTAGATCAATAGTTACTTGAAGAATCCAGAGTCCATTTTAGCTACATCTTTTGATGCAACAAATGATCAGCCAAGGTTAACAAGTTTTACACGATCAGTCTTAAAACATTGAAAACCATAAGATCAAATTGTGAAAGGCATTACACATAGGTTCATTCCTCGGAGGGATTCTAGTAGAAATCTAATTAAGATTGTTTTGTATTTGTATGAACATCCTTTTGCATCATTAAAACAAATTTGTAGTTATGACGGTAACAAGAATTACAAAATAACAAAGAACTATATTCTTTATCTTTTGGAGCACAAAATTATTTTCCAAGTTCCCTATTGGCAGGGTATTGTATATTATGTTAATAATGATGATCAAATCACCAAAACTCTATCCATATATCATACTACAAAACATCGTGTATCACTTTCCTTAAATAAAATTGCTCACCAATATCCACAATTAAAAGAAAAATTTACACAAAACAAAATTATTAATTTTACAAAAATAACAAGGACCAACATTCCAAAACAATCATTTGATATTTCTGGTTTGGATGCAAGTTGTACAACTATTATAAAATATCTAAATTTGATTATACTTGCTACCCGGATCTTAATTCTTGAAGAAAAATCACATAAATCAAAATTACATCTTGCAAAAAGGCATGCACGAATATGTGAGATGTGGCTTGACTTGGAGTCATTTTTGGATAAATATTTTGGGAAAACAACTCATGAGGCAGAGTTTATGGAAATGGCAAAGTCAAGCGAGTTAGAACATCAACAAAAATTATACTGGAAATATTTCTCCCATATTACTCACAGCAAAACTACTTTCTCAGAGTATGCAGAATTACTAAGGCAAATCAAGCTTGGGTTCAAACAAGAGTATGCATATTCCAAGGGATTTTCATTGCAATGCCTAAGTAAAATCTTGAAAAATTTCACTGATAGTTCTGGACACCTTAACATTAGATATCTGGCTGAGATGATAAAAATTGAAACTGCCGATTCGTTTAAACCCCATAATGATGAGACAGAAGACTTGTTTTTGATTGATCTCTTTGCAGAAGAGCTGAGTAGGTTAAGAATATCATTCTACAAAGATGATGAATTAGAAGCCGAAAAGATCCGCAAAATTATCAAAGATATTTATCCGCAAATGCAAATAATCAAGTAATTTTCTGATAAATCTGCATCCGATTTACCTTGGCCTCAAGCTCTGCTAATCGTTCTAGGGCAATCTCTCTTTCTTGATTTGCTCTTTCTAGTAGCTGGTTTTCCTGGATTTTATTATCTAGTTTGTGTTGTAATCGTACCTCATCATTAATCATTAGTTCTGGCATTGCCTCTAGATATTCTGGTACCAGCTCTAGTATGTCAGTCCAGTAATAGTTCTTGTCAGTCTTTACAATTCCAGTGTGTCCAAAGAGTCTCTCTTTTGATACAAGGGCTGATAATGTTCCCTTGTTGCGCTGGGCTTGCATCATTACCTTATCCCAATATCGTCTGAATCCATGGGTTACGGGAACTTCATGTCTTCTTACTCCTACCTTGAGTTTTTTAGGATCACGCAATCCCGCCTTTACAACGAGGTTTTCAATTCTAGATTTTACTCCAATGTAAGTTAGCGGTGTGGGGTTTGCATACCTTGCTAAAATTAAAGGATCATCTTGTGTAGGGTGTCGTCCTATTTTTTTGGTCCAAATCCTCTTGTACTCTTGGAGCTTGGTCCATGCCTCTATTGATACTAGGGCAATGTACTCCTCACGTGTACCCTTGTATACAATCATGCCAGCACAAACAATTGTTGCATTATCTGATTTTTCTAGTTCTATCTTGTATTGGCCATCTATTTGGTAAATGGGAAAGATGTTTCCCCACTTTTGATTATTCCACGCACCCACTCTTAATCCCCCAGAACTTGATGCTAATAGGATAAAGTCAGTGTCAATGGAGTCTGAATATTCTAGTAATTTTTTTATCTCTTCTCTAGTGTAACCCCGACCTTTGTGAGTGTTATTGAGCTCTGGATAGTATGATCGTATTCTATGCCAGGGTAATAATACATCATTCATTGCGATTAGTTTTTTGATTGGCTTAATCTTGTTTGGAAGGTATGAGGGATTGATGTAGTGGTTGTGGTCTTTGGGTAATTGGGTCCTTTCTCGTAATTGCTTTACATAGGCAATCACAATGTTAGTAGCAGCAGTAGAATCTTTCCTCGCAAGGTCTACAAATTCTTCGGCTCTCTGCCTATAGTTTCCATTTAAGATATCTATACAAATTTCAACAAGGAACTTTTTGAGAAGCCTATCCATTGTGGTTCTTGTTTGATTAGCCTTGATTCCAGCATAAAAGAGGTCCAACGCATCTTGGGATTCTATGTCAATGTCGTCTTTTGATAACTTGAAATTTCCTTCCATAACTATATCCACATCCTTGAGGTTTTGAAGAATTCAGATACGCTTTTAGCTACAACTCTGAATGAAATCCAGAAAATTAATCTAAAAAAATGGAAATTCAATTGGATTAGACGATTACAAATTAGATCAACTATAGTATTCCATGAAAATAAAGTCCGGAGATAGAACCTAGGGGATAGCGGGTCTAGAGGGATTCGGACCCTCGACAACCGGATTAAGAGTCCGGTGCGCTACCTGGCTGCGCCATAGACCCACAAAAATAGCTGAGCCTAGTGTTGTTATTAATCTTAAGATTGTAAAAGAAAATAAAATTTAGTTTTGCGTAGCTTCGATTTCGTTGTACTTTTCAAGAATTGCAGTTAGTACAGTTGAAACTGGTACATCATTCATCTTTTTCTTCTCTGCAAGTAGTTTTTGGTATGCATCCAATGTGATGTATACTGGTATCGAACCATTTCCTTCAAGTAAACCTCTAACATTGTAGAGTGCAGTTTCCATTCCTTTCTCAGCAGACTTCGCAAACTTTGCCTTGTCTAAAATAGCTCCAAGTGGACCAAATGGCATTTCATAATCTACTGTCATTGTTACTTTGGTAAGATTATCTCCTAGAGATTTGAATTCATTAGTAATTTGCCATCTTTTGAATGGACCTTCAAATTGTTTAGCTGAAATTTTTTCATTTTTTATAAATTCTGTTGTTTCACAATCCCATTCCAAGCGCTTGCCGCTAAAATCACCAATTACTCTAAAAGTTGTTCCCACACCCATACCTTCTTTGATATCCATAGGAACTATAGTCATTCCTACAGCACCATTTTTTATTTGATCAGAAACATGTTCAGGTCTTGCAAAATAGGTAAAAACATTATCTACTGGCGTTTTAATATCAATCGATTTACTTACGACAGTCAACGAATGAATGTCTTGCCGATAAGAATTTAAAGGTTTTGTAGATTTTCCCTTCCAAATTGATTAACACTATATTCGTGGTCTAGTATCATTTTTTGAATGATAAGATTCCGATCTATTGCACTGATGATATTTTTAGCTTTAGCAACAGTACCAGTTTTTTCTGAGGCTTATGGGCATTCAATGTTTAATTCTGCCGAATCAACGTTTGGTGGGTATAGAGTTCAAGTTGCTACCTCACCTGAATTTCCACAAATAGGAGAAACTTCACAAATCCTTTTTAGAATAACTGATATTGATTTTGAGGAAGTGGACAGTTTTACATTAGGAGCTAGAATTTTTTATAATGGCCAACAAATTAACGCGATACCTCCAAAATCATACCAAGGGGGACACGTAGAAATGGATTTTGTTTGGGAGAATTCAGGAAATCATATCGTTAGGGTTGATTTGTATGATATGGATGGAGCTACAGAAGTTCTAACTTATGTTTTTAACATGGGAACACAAAATCCATTTGGATATATTTTCTTTATAGCCATAACAGTAGGTGCATTATCATTATTAGTAGTAGTAACTTACATCTATTTTCCAGAGAAACTAAAATTCAAACCTAGATCTTAGTTTTAATAGTATATTTTGTAATTCTAAATGCAAACAAAGTAGTAAGTAGAACCATTGCAAATAAAAGAATTCCAACTCCTAAATGAATTGCAACCAAAACTGCATGAAGTTTAAGATCGATTACCAGAGCACCTAATGTAATTTGAGTAATTACAAGCGTTGCTGCAAAAGTGCTGGTAAATTTTATTTTTCTATCCGCATTTTTATTAAGCCAGCTACCCACTGATGTAGCAATTATTAGTGTTCCTGTAGTTGCTGCAACAAGTCTGTGAGTCCATTCTATAAAATATTCTTCATTTGGCAACACTCCATTAGGACAAAGAGGCCATTCTGGACATGTTAATCCAAGTCCTGCAGCTGAAACGTACCCGCCAACAAACATTAGAGAATATAGTACTATTAGTGACGATAAAGCGAGATATTGAAGTGCCAATACTATTCTACGATAAATGATCCCTGCATGCCAAGTGAGGCATGTCCTGGAACAGTACAGATGTAATAGTATGTTCCTGGTGCACCTGCAGTAAATGTTGAACTTCCAGATTCACCAGCCTTTAGTGGTGCAGAAGATGATGCGATTTCAGAGCCCCAAAGCGGTTTATTGAAATCATCTGGAGAGGCTGCTACACCAAATGCATGGAAGCCTTTTCCTGCGTTTGTGGCAGTAAAGGTTATTTCATCGCCAGAATTTACAACAAAGTCTGGATTATGGCCCTCTTCTCCTGTCAATGCGTTAAATGCTAAATCACTAAAGCCATCTTCAGATTCCACAAAGTTAACACTGAGATCATGACTAACTCCAGTTGGAGCTGCAGCTTCTGCTGGACCTGTTGATTCACCTACAATAATTTCTCCCACCATTCCCAAATCTCGGTGTCCTGGAACAGTACAAATGTAATAGTATGTTCCTTCTTTGGCTGGAATAAATTCAGATGAACCAGTTTGTCCTGCTTTCAATGGACTTGCAGCGCTAGCTACATCGCTACCTGAAATAATTCCACCAAATCCTTCTTCATCAGATGTAACTCCAAGTGCATGGAACCCTTTACCGCCATTTTCCACATTAAATATAATTTTGTCTCCAACGTTTGCATTAATTGTAGGATTGTGTCCAGGTTCTCCTGTTAACGCATTAAACGCAAGATCGCTAAAACCATCAGCAGATTCGACGAATTTCAAATCTTGGGTAATGGTTTTTCCTGTGGCAACTCCTTGTTCTGCAGCATCTTTTGCACCACTCATCATTTCAACAACTGGTGCTGGACAACAAATCCAATAATCCCACATGCTAAAGAAAATAACTCCTCCAACAATACAAATGCCTAACATAATTATCATCATTTTTCCTACTCTTGCAGAGGAGGTTAGATATACAGTTTCAGTTTCGCTCATTTCTCAATATCTCCTAATGATGTGGGTTCTTGGATTCAAATGGATAGTAATATTTGCCTCCAAGTCCGAATGGGTCGTGAATGTCTGCTGGCTTTCCTTTAGCAGCGCTGTGAATGAGGTTTATCAAGAAAATTAACATGCTTACTCCTATAATCATGGCGCCGACTGATGCAATTTGGTTCATGATTATCCATTCAGGAATTTCTGGATAATCAAAGACTCTACGTGGCATACCATAAAGACCCAAAACATGTTGGGTAAAGAATACCAAAATCGTTCCTATAAAGGATAAAATGAAATGAACTTTGCCAGCAGTTTCATTATACATTCTTCCAGTTACATATGGGAACATGTAGTAGATGAATCCAATTGTTCCAAAGGCAATTGTACCCATCACAAATAGATGAAAGTGACCAACTACCCAATAGGTATCGTGGGTTGTAAAGTCTAATGGCATCGCAGCATTTGCAACACCACCTGCTCCTGCTGAGAAGAATAGTGCAATTCCTCCAATTGACCACATCATTGGGGTAAGGAATTTGATTCTACCATTCCACATTGTGGCAACAAAGTTAAAGACATGCATTCCTGATGCTGGAACTGCAGCCAAAGTTCCAAGCATGAATACTGTTTTTTCTGTAAAGGACATTCCTGTGGCATACATGTGGTGAGCCCAGGATGAGAAACTTACTACAGATAACAAAACAAATGCAAAGATACCTGAAGACTTGCTATAGATTGGTTTTCTTGAGAATCTTGGTATAATCTCATACATCATTCCAATTGCTGGAATTACCAAGACGTAGACTTCAGGATGGAATGTAAACCAAAATAGATGTGCATAGGCAATAGGATCCCCACCCATAGCAGGATTAAAGAATCCAGATACCCCGAGTCTGTCGGTAAGTAACATCAATAGAGCAGCTGCAAAGGTAGGAATTGCAACAATTACAATCAAAGATGAAGATAAAAATGCCCATGCTAACAGCGGTACTTGACCAATTGACATATCAGGGTGTTTACACTTTAGAATTGTTACGACAAAGTTGATGGCACCAAGAACAGAGGAAATTCCCAAAATCTTTAGTCCAAAAATCCACATATCAGCAGCCGGACCAGGTGAACTTATGATAGAGTATGGTGGTGTGGCATACCATGTAAAGTCTGCAAAACCCAACCAGACTAGTACGGCAGCTGGAGGGATCATCCAAAATGCTATTGCATTAAGTTTTGGATAAGCCATATCTTTGTATCGTACCATAATTGGAACAAAATAGTTACCAACTGCTGATGCACTTGGAAGTAAGAACAAAAAGATCAATGTTGTACCATGGACTGTAAAGATTCTGTTAAATGTCATAGAATCTGCTATTACTTGTGCTCCGGGGAAGAATAGTTCTGCTCTAATAAGGAGAGCTAGTGTACCACCCATAAACAAAAATGCTATTGACAAGATGAGATAAAGCAATCCTACATCTGTGTGATGGGTTGAAAACATTATTTGCCATATTGGACGTGGTTTTTGCAGTTCTAGTACCATTAGTTATCTACCTCAGAAATAATCGTTTGAATTTTGGATAAAAGCGTTAGCATCATGTTGATGGTTCCTCTACAATTAATTTTCCACGCATATTATAATGAATTAACCCACAATATTCTCTACATTGAATATCGTGCTCACCTACTTTATCGGGGGCAAACCAAACCGTGTTGACTCTTCCTGGAACTGCATCCATTAGGACAACATAATCATGAATGTTAAAGGAGTGATTAACATCCTTAGACACTACTTCAAATTTGTAGGCTTTTCCGACTTCTACATGTAAAGTTCCTACCTCTTTTGTACCATCTTCATGTTCAAACGACCAGAACCATTGTTGTCCAGTCACAATAATGGTTTCAGCATCTGCTGGTACATGTTCAAC
>Ga0307380_10003624_pt1 | contig 21233 bp, 5 predicted proteins | sample UN3MG_FD_202239 | JGI IMG/M metagenome (GOLD analysis project Ga0307380, IMG submission 202239) | Soil microbial communities from Risofladan, Vaasa, Finland - UN-3 | ecosystem: Environmental > Terrestrial > Soil > Coastal area > Acid sulfate soil | place: Finland: Risofladan, Vaasa | collected... | reverse complement strand
GCAGCGAGTGGCACGACACCTGGGACGAGGCCAAGGCCGACTGCATGGACGATTGGGTCACCGGCGACCCGCCCGACGAATGGGACGAGGACTGGAACTACGGCGGGCCGAGGTGCCTCAACTGGGGGGCGATACCCCGGCTGGGGCTACGCGGCGAGCATGGAGCGAATCCACCGCAAGCACCGGTTGACGTTCCCGGCCGGCGACCCGGCCGTCAAGTGCGACGTCGGCTTCTACATCATCGGCGCCCCGTGGGACTTCACCGACGCGATCAACGACTTCCACGCGATGGGTGACCCCATCGCCAACGGCTCAGCCGTCAAATGGCACGAGCTGCTCACCGCCGACAACGCCGACGAGTACATCTCCCCGCTCTGGCAGGCCGCCAAGACCAACACCCCGCCCCAGCCCTGGTGCGCCGACCCGATCACCTGCCCGCCCGACGTGTACGGCGAGCAAGTGACCACGAAGGGCTACGTGACCGCCTGTCACTTTGGCACCAAGGACTTCGCCGTGCTGGGCGGATTCGGATACCAGTAGGGCAGCGCTCCCGCACATGATCCGTGGAGAATTAGCTTGGCGATTCGGCGAAGCGCGGTATACTGGCCCTGAGTCGGCCGGGGGGCGGGATTGCGGTGCGGCTGTGTTCCCCTCCTCTCCGGCGCATGAGTGTCGCTCTGTCCTTATCTTGTACCGGGAGGCGGAATATGAACGGGGCGCGTCTGGGAGGGCGCGGTGGCCGGCCGAAGTTGGAGGCACTGGAGGCGCGGCTGCTTCTGGACGGCTTGGCCGGGCAGGGCGACCTGATCGTGCAGAGCGCCACCATCCCAGGTTCCGCGGACCCCGGCGTGGAGATCGCCCTCTTGTGGACTGTCCGCAATCAAGGCACGGGGGACACAGAGGCGGCGTACTTCAATGACGCGGTGTATCTTTCCCGCGACGCGGTCCTGGACCTGCCCCAAGGCGAGGAGGAGACGGGGGACTACAACCTGCTGCAGACGGACGGATCGCCCCTGGCTGCGGGCGAGTCCTACACGACCGAGACCAACGTGTGGCTGCCCTGGGAGGGCCACTCGGGCATCAACTACCTCCTGTTCGTCACCGACGGCAACGACGAGGAGTCGGAGTCCGACGAGACGAACAACGTCTTGGCCATGCCGATCGAGATCTCGCCGCGAGACGTGGACGTGACGATCACGGCCGCCTCGGCGCCGGCGACGCTGACGATGAGCGAGCCCTTCACGTTGTCCTGGACCGTGGCCCGCCAGGGGGAGGCGTCAACGCAGGAGTACTGGGCGGACTGGGCAGTCCTGTCCACCGACACGGTGATGGAGGAGTCGGACGTGGAGCTGGCCTGGCTGGGCGGTGAGTGGGGCCTGCCGTCCGGCGGGAGCTACACGCGCGACGAGGAGGTCTCGCTGCCCGGGGGGCTGCCCACGGGACCGGCCTACATCCTGATCATGACCGACGTGGACTACCGCGTCCCAGAGCTGGACGAGGGCAACAACCTCTACACCATCCCGGTGACGGTCGCTGTGCCGGACGTGGACCTCCAGGTGACCGACGCGACGGCGCCGGCCTCGGCGGAGCTGGGAACGGGCGTCTCGGTGTCGTGGACCGTCCTGAACGCGGGCACCGAGGACGCCCTGGGCGACTGGTACGATTCGGTGTACGTCTCGGCCGACGCCCAGCTCGACGCCGGCGACGAAGAGCGCGGGTCCTACTCGCAGGACGGTCGCAGCCCCCTGGCGGCGGGGGCGTCCTACACCCAGAACGCCACCGTATATCCAACCGCGGGTGGCCCGAGGGGGTCGGTGTATCTCCTGTTCGTCACCGACCGCTCCTCTTACGTGCCGAACGCCCAGGGGGAGACGGACGAGACGAACAACGTCCTGGTCGTCCCGATCACGCTCACGCCGCCCGCGGTGGACCTGCGGATCGACAGCGCCAACGTACCGGCGGAGCTCGTGCCCGGCCAGCGGCTGAGCGTCTCCTGGACGGGGAGGAACTACGGCACGGTGGCCACCACGAGGACGTACTGGCACGACGGGGTGTACCTGTCCCAGGACGACCAGTGGGACACGGGCGACGAGTACCTCTGTAGCACCGCGCGCAACGGCGCGGTCGCCGTGGGGGGGACCTACTCGCTGAGCTACTCGAGCCTCTATCTGCCCCAGGACCTCTCGCCCGGTCCGTGGTACGTGCTCTTCGTCGCCGACTACGGCAACTCACAGGCCGAGCTGGACGAGGACAACAACGTCCTGGCCCAGCCGGTCACCCTCATCGAGCCGGACGTGGACCTGGTGGTCACGTCGGCGACGGTCCCGCCCTTGGGGGTCATCGGCAAGACGCTGACGCTCTCCTGGACGGTCGCCAACCAGGGCTCGACGGTGACGAACGTGTCGTACTGGCCGGACATGGTGTACCTGTCACAGGACGAGGTCTACGACGCCTCGGACGTCAAGATCGGGACGATGGGCAGGTACGACCCCGTCCAGGCCGGCGGGTCCTACACGCCCACCGCCAACTACATGCTCATCCCCGCCGCCACCGCGCCCGGGGAGTGGTACCTTCTGTTCCAGGCCGACGGGTACTCGATCCAGGCCGAGACGGACGAGGACAACAACTTCCTGGCCGTGCCCATCGCGCTGGTTCTGGGGGACCTGTCCTTCGCGGCGGCGAGCGCCCCCGCCGAGGCGGAGCTGGGCGGGCAGATCGCGGTGTCCTACACGATCTCCTGCTCGGCCGCGGGCGCCAGCGCGAATTGGTGGGACAAGGTGTACCTCTCCACGGATGCGACGTTGGAGGACACCGACACAGAGCTCTACAGCGAGCACGTGGTCGGCTCGGTGGGGGAGGAGTATTCCCGCAATCTGAACCTGACGATCCCCGCCACGCTGGGCGCGTCGGGGACGTACTACCTGCTCATCAAGACCGACTGGTGGAACCACTTCGTCGAGCAGGACGAGACGAACAACCTGGCGGTCCTGCCGATCGAGATCGGCGTCGCGGACCTCGTCGTGACGGCCGGCTCGGTCACGCCCGATTCGACGGCGCTGGGCGAGCCGGTCCACGTGTCGTACACGGTCCGCAACGACGGCACGGCGCCGGCCAGGGGAACCGACTGGGGCGAGGGGGCCGGGTGGTACGACGCGGTGTACCTGTCGGCCGACGACCAGCTCGACGACACCTGGACGGACCCCAGGCTGGACGAGCAGTGGCGATCCGGCGTGGCGCCGCTGGCGGCGGGGGCGGACTACACGGTGGAGTGGGACGTGACGCTGGCCAACTCCGTCCCGGCGGGCGCGCGCTACCTGATCGTCTACACCAACTCCTGGGCAACCCAGCAGACGGAGCTGAGCGAGGCCAATAACACACTGGCCATTCCCATCGCGCTGGACGGCCCGGACCTGGCGATGACGAACGCCACGGGCCCCTCTTCGGCCGTGCCGGGCGCGTCGTACGACCTGTCCTGGACCGTGACGAATCAGGGCGCGGTGACCGCCTACGGGGACTGGGCGGACTACGGCTGGCTCTCCACAGATGACACCTACAGCGAGGACGACAGGTACCTGTGGGGCATCAACGTCGGCGATCGGACGCCCCTGGCGGCGGGGGGGAACTACCTCATCGAGCGGAGCGTCGTCTTCCCGCAGGTCGAGCCGGGCAGCTATTACATGCTGTTCCTGGCCGACTCCTACGACAAGCAGGGGGAGACGGACGAGACGAACAACGCCGCCGCGCTGCCCGTGACGGTCAGCGCGCCCGATCTGGTGGTGACGGAAGCCAGCACGCCGCCCGAGGCCGTGGTGCATCAGTTGATCAACGTTTCCTGGACGGTGGCCAACCAGGGAGGCGCCCCCGCCCCGGCGGACTGGTACGACGGCGTGTTCCTCTCGCGCAACATGCTCCTGGACGGCGGCGACGCGCGCCTGACGTACGTGGACCAGGACGACCGTTCGCCGCTGCTGAGCGGGGCGAGTTACGTCACCAACGCCAGCGTGAGGATCCCCCCCATCGGCACGGGCGCCTTCTACCTCCTGTTCGTGGCTGACCGGGCCAGCTACTCCTCCGGCAGCCGCCAGGGCGAATCGGACGAGACGAACAACATCCTGGCCGTGCCCATCACGATCGACGCGCCGGACCTCCAGGTGACGGCCGCGTCGGCACCGACCCAGGCGCTGACCAACTCGTCGGTGCCCATTTCCTTTACGGTGACCAACGCCGGCAGCGCGGCCGCCTTGTCCGTCTGGTACGACAGCGTGTACCTCTCTTCCGACCCGGCGTTGGGGTCTGACACGCGGCTGGTCGATCTCGTCCGCCCCAAGGTCCTCGCCGCCACCGAGAGCTACGACCGCTCGTGGTCCGTCAACCTGCCGAACGTCGGGACGGGGCAGAAGTACCTTCTGATCGCCACGGACAGCCACTACAACGGCACCACCCAGGGCGAGACCGACGAGACGAACAACCTCTTCGTCATCCCCATCGAGATCATCGCGCCGGACGTGGTGGTGTCGGACGCGTCGGTGGCTCTCTCCCCCGCGGTGGCCGGGCAGGAGGTCGACGTGTCCTGGACGGTCCTGAACCAGGGCACGACGGCCGCTCAGGCCGACTGGCAGGACGCGGTGTATCTCTCCCAGGACGAGGTCTGGCAGTCCACCGACAGGCCGCTGCACACGGAGGACGTCTGGTCGCAGACGCCGCTGGCCGCGGGGGCGGACTACACGATCGATCGGACGGTGACGCTCTCGGCCGCGGCGCAGCCCGGGGATTACTTCCTCCTGTTCCGGTCCGACCGCAACAACGCCCAGGGCGAGACGGACGAGACGAACAACGTCCGGGCGGTGCCCATCCAGCTCACCGCGCCGGACCTGGTCGTGACGGGCGGGACGGCGCCGACCACGGGGGTGCTCAACGGCACGGTCGATGTCTCCTGGACCGTTCTGAACCAGGGGACGGTGACCGCCTACGGGGACTGGTTCGACTCCGTTCAGCTCTCGACCGACGCCGTTCTCGACGGGTCCGACGAGTACCTGGAGTCCGTGGACGTCTCGGCGTACTCCCCGCTGCCGGCGGGCCAGAGCTACACCGCCTCGGCGACGGTGGACGTCCCCTCGGTGGACCCGGGCGACTACTACCTGCTGTTCGTGGTCGACGGCGGCAACGACCAGGGGGAGACCGACGAGACCAACACCGCCTGGGCCGTGCCGATCACCCTGGGCGCCCCGAACCTGGCGGTCACCAGCGCGACGGCGCCGGACTCGGCCATCCTCAGCGACACGATCGAGGTCTCCTGGACCGTCACGAATCAGGGCACGACGCTTGCCCCGGCCGACTGGTACGACCGGGTGTATCTCTCCAGCAACGTGCTGCTGGACGGCGGCGACCGCCGGGCCCTGGAGGTCTCCGCGGCCGACCGCTCGCCCCTGGGCCCCGGCCAGAGCACCACGTTCACCGAGACGCTCCAGGTCCCCGTCATCGGAACGGGCAGCTTCTACCTGCTGTTCGTGACCGATGCCTACGACGACCAGGCGGAGAGCAGCGAATCGGACAACCTGCTGTCGCGGGCGATCACGCTGGCGGCGCCGGACCTGGTCGTGACGGACGCGTCGGCCCCCGCAGCGGCCGTCTACAGCCAGGAGGTCCAGCTCGCCTGGACCGTGACGAACCAGGGCAGCGTCGAGGCCCCCGCGACGTGGTACGACAGCGTCTACCTGTCTCGCGACACGGTGCCGGACAGCGGCGACCTGATCCTGGAGACGGTGGACCAGGCGGGCGTCTCGCCCCTGGCGGCCGGGGGGGGCTACCACACCGCGCGCACGCTGACGCTGCCCAGCGTGGGCACGGGGCAGTTCTACTGGCTGTTCGTGACGGACCGGTACGGGTTCGGGCCGCAAGCCGGCGACAAGAACGACCTCCAGGGCGAGACCAGCGAGATCAACAACGTCCGCGTCGTCCCGGTGCTGATCGACGGACCCGATCTAGAGGTGAATTCGGCGGCCGCGCCGGCCCAGGGCATCGCCGGGCAGATCATCCAGGTGTCCTACAGCGTGTTGAACGCCGGCGGCGTGATGGCGCCGGCGGACTGGTCCGACGCGGTCTACCTGTCGGCCGACGAGGCCCTGGACGCCACGGACCTGCTGCTCGGCACGCAGCCGGCCGGGGCCAAGACACCGCTGGCCGCGGGGGCGAGCTACAGCTTCGACCTCTCCGTGACCGTCCCCAACGTCGCCCCGGGGCCGCGGTACCTCCTGTTCGTCGCCGACGACGGCAGCGACCAGGGCGAGCTGAACGAGGCGAACAACCTCCGGGCCGAGCCGATCGAGATCTTCGCCCCGGACCTGACGATGACGGCGGCCTCGGCGGCGGTCGCTTCGGCGTCGCTGGGCGCGGCCGTGAGCGTGTCCTGGACCGTGCTCAACCAGGGCGTGGTGGCGGCGCCGGCGGACTGGTCCGACGCGGTCTATTTGTCCGACAAGCCTGTCTGGGACGGCACGGGCATGCTCCTGGGGACGGAGGGCGCCGCGGCGCACTCGCCGCTGGCGGCGGGGGCGAGCTACACGGCCACGCGAGACGTGATCCTGCTGGACTTCCCGCTCGGGGCGGCCTGGCTGTTCTTCCAGGCCGACCGCGGCAACAAGCAGGGCGAGACCGACGAGACGAACAACGTCCGCGCCGTGCCCATCCAGCTCGTGGCGGCCGACCTGGTCGTCGAGGACATCGCCGTGGCCCCGGCGGCGCTGCTGTCGGGCCGGAACGTGACGGTCCAGTGGCGGGATGCCAACACCGGCAGCGGGGCGACGCCGGGAACGTTCTACGACCGGCTGGTGGTGAGGAACACCACGACGGGTCAGGTGCTGCTGAACACGCTCGTGAAGTACGACGCCGGCGCCGACGGGCACATCCCCACGGGCGAGTCGCGCCTCCGCCAGCACACGTTCCGCCTGCCCGACGGTCCGCCGGGCGCCGGGGAGCTGCTCATCGAGCTGACCGCCGACGGTCGAGCGACCGCGGGGGCCGTGGGCGACGTCCCCGAGTACAACGCGTCCGGCACCGCCGAGGCCAACAACACCGCGTCCGTGACGGTCACGTCGGCCCTCGCGCCCTATCCGGACCTGGTCGTCAGCGACATCGTCGCCCCGCCCGAGGCCGTCTCGGGCACCTGGGTGCCCATCTCCTGGACGGTGGCCAACGTCGGCGACGCCGACGCGGTGGGGCCCTTCCTCGACATGGTGTGCCTGTCGGAGGACGCGGCCGCCGGGGGCGATCGGGAGTTCGCGGCTCTGACGTTCACCGGGACGATCCCGCCCGGCGGCTCGGCGACGCAGACGGCGGTGATCGAGCTCCAGCTCGACTACTGGGGCGACCGGTACGTGGTCGTCGACACGAACGCCAACCGCATGTTCTACGAGCACTCCAGCCAGAACAACGTCGTGGTGGACGACGCGGCGATCCACATCCGCCAGGCGCCGATGCCGAACCTCCAGGTCGCCTCCGTGACGCCGCCGACCGCGCCGTTCTCCGGCCAGCAGACCCTCGTGGAGTGGACGGTCACCAACGCGGGCACGGGCTCGACGGGGGCCGCCCAGTGGACCGACGCCGTCTGGCTGTCGCGCGACGGAACGCTGGACGGGGGCGACGTCCGGCTCGGCGGAGCGGCCAACGTCAGCTATCTCGACGCCGGCCAGAGCTATGCCGCCTCGCTCACCGTCACGCTGCCCGCGTCGGCGGAGGGCAGCTACTACTTCCTGGTCAAGGCCGACGCCGACGGCACGGTCTACGAATGTCAGTGGGAGGGCGACAACGTCCGCGCGGCCGGGCCCGTGGAGGTCCAGCCCGGCCCGACGGCCGACCTGCGCGTGACCTCCGTGCAGGCGCCCGCGGCGGCGTTCTCGGGCCAGGCGACCACCGTCTCGTGGCGCGTCGCCAACGAGGGGGCGGCAGCCACCGCCGCCACGACCCTGCGCGACGACGTCTACCTGTCCGCCGACACGGTCCTGGACGGCGGCGACATCTGGCTGGGCAGGACCTACCACCACGGCGCGCTCGGGCCGGGGGCGTCGTACGAGGAGTCGCGCAGCGTCACCCCGCCCGATGGGCTCAGCGGCACGTTCTACTTCCTCGTGATGACCGACCTGACCAATCAGGTCTTCGAGCGCGCGGGCGAGGCCAACAACGTCACCGTCGCCGACCCGCCCACGCCGGTGTACCTGGTGGCGCCGGACCTGGAGATCGTCTCCGTGGACGCCCCGACGGCCGCCCTCGCGGGCGCGACGGTGGCCATCTCCTACCGGATCGCCAACAACGGCACGGCCACAACTCCCCACTCGTGGGAGGACGGCATCTACCTGTCGCAGGACGATCAGTGGGACGGCGGCGACGTGCGCCTCTTGCCCTACGGCGGGTCCGAGCGGCTCCTCGGCCCGGGCCAGGAGGCCGCCCAGACGGCGAGCTTGACCCTGCCGGATGACGTGGCGGGGATCTACTACATCGTCGTCCGCTGCGACACCCGGGACGGCGTGTTCGAGCTGGACGAGACGAACAACGTCGCCCTGGCCCCCCAGCCGATCACGATCGCCTCCGCTCCGGCGGACCTGGCGGTGACGTCCTTCACCGCCCCGGCGCAGGCGGAGGCGGGCAAGGCTATCGTCGTGGAATGGACCGTCGCCAACGAGGGCACCGGCCCGACCCGCGCGAGCACCTGGACGGATGCCCTGTACCTGTCCATCGACACCGTCCTCAGCCAGGACGACGTTCTCGTGGCCGACTGGGCGAGGCGCGCCTCTCTGGCGGCCGGGGCGTCCTACAGCCAGAGCAAGGTTGTCACCATCCCCTGGACCGTGGGGGGGAACTGCTACTTCCTGCTCCGAACGGACGAGCGGGGCGCGGTGTACGAGGCCGGCAGCGAGGACAACAACATCAGCCCCGCCGCGCCGGTGCTCATCGAGCAGCGGCTGGCGGACCTGGCCGTCACGGAGATCACCGCCGACGCGACGGCCATCGCGGGCGGCTCGCTGAGCGTCTCCTGGAAGGTCGCCAACAACGGGCTGGGACGGGGCAACACGTCGAGCTGGGTGGACGCCGTGGGCATCTCGTCTTCGCCCACCGGCGAGTGGACCACGTGGCTGGGGCAGGTGGCGCGCTCCGGCTGGCTCAATTCGGGCAGTGTCTACAGCGTATCGGTGGAGTTCCCGATTCCGGAGGACACGGCCGGCACGTTCTACGTCACCGTCGCCGCGGGCACCTGGGGCAACCTGCTGGACGCCGATCCGCAGAACAATGAGCGGACTTCCACCGTCGCCACCGTCATCGCGCTGCCGCCGGTGCCCGACCTGTCGGTCAGCCAGGTGGACGCGCCTGTCCAGGCCGTCGCCGGGCAGCCGTTTGACCTGAGCTGGACCGTCCGCAACGAGGGCGCGGCCCGCGCGCCGGGTCAGTGGTATGACGCGGTCTATCTCTCTCGGGACCTGCTGCTGGACACGTGGGTGGACACGTACGTCGGCTACGTTGCGCACGCGACGCCGCTGGCTGCGGGGAGCCACGTGGACTTGACCGAGACCTTCACCGTCCCGTCGGGGCTGACCGGGCTGTGGTATGCGTTCGTCGTGACCGACAGCGGCAACCGCGTCCACGAGCGAGACACCGAGGGCAACAACGTCTCGCACGACCCGTACGCGATGCTCATCGAGCCGGCGCCGCCGGCGGACCTCGTCGCCGGCACGATCACCATCCCCGCCAACGCCACGCCCGGGTGGGACGTGTCCGTCACTTACACGGTCGAGAACCAGGGCACCCACCCCGCGCTGGGCTCCTGGTACGACTCGCTCTACCTGTCCCTCGACGACATCTGGGACGTGGGCGACGCCTTCCTCGGCCGCGTCCTCCACCGCGGAGACGTCGAGCCCGACAACAGCTACGCCGAGACCTTCACCGGGCGCCTGCCGGGCGTCCTGCCGGGCGACTACCACGTCATCCTCCGCACGGACATCCGCAACCACGTCCGGGAGAGCAACGAGCAGAACAACGTCGCGGCCTCGCTGGAGCGGGCGTCCGTCGACGCCGAGGCGCTGGTGCTCGACGTCGCGGCGGTGGGCGGGCTGGCGTCCGGGCAGTCGGCCTACTACCGCGTGGACGTGCCGGCTGGGGAAACGCTCGAGCTGGTCTTCGACAGCGAGAACGACTACGCCTCCAACGAACTGTACGTCCGCCACGGGGCTATGCCCACCCGCGGCGTGTTCGACTATGCTCACCCCGTCCCCTTCCGGGGCGACCAGCGGGTGGTGGTGCCCGTCACGCAAGGGGGCACGTACTACATCCTGGCACACACGGCCTATGCCAGCGCCTACAGCAGCTACTCGCTGACGGCCCGGCTGCTTCAGTTCGCCGTGGACTCGGCCTCGCCGTCGGCGGTGGGCAACGCGGGGCCGGTCACGCTGGAGCTGACCGGCTCGAAGCTGACGCCGGAGACGGCGTTCGAGCTGGTGGACCCGTCGGGCCAGGCGCTGGGCGCCACGGCCGTCTACTTCGTCGACGCCACGCGGGCCTACGCGACGTTCGGCCTGGCCGGCGCGGCGGTCGGCGCCTACGACGTGCGGGTCCGGCGCGAGGACGGGGCGATGGCCGAACTGCCCGACGCGGTGCAGGTCGCCCCCGGCACCGGCCCGAAGCTCCAGGCGACGCTGGTTGTGCCGCAGGCCGTCCGCCCCGGGCGGTTCACCATCGCCGTGGAGTACGCCAACGTGGGGGACGGCGACCTGTACGCGCCCGTGCTGCACGTCAGCGGCCCGGCGGACCTGGCCTTCGGCCTGTCCTTCGGCGCCCAGGACGCTGTGGGGGACATCCGCGTTCTGGGCTACAGCCCGACGGGCCCGGCGGGGGTGCTGCGGCCGGGGCAGCGGGAGTCGCTGACGCTCTACTGCTCCCCCCTGCTGTCGGGCAACTACGCGTTCCACCTGTCCACGCTGTCGGTGGACCCCTCCCAGCCGACGCCGCAGATGACCGACTGGGACTCCTTCGGGCAGGCGTCGGCGCCGCCCTTCGCCGATCCGCAGGAGTGGGCCGCCCTGTGGAAGGTCCTGTCCGCAGAAAGCGGGGCGAGCTGGCAGGAAGTCCTGATCAACCTCGCCCGCCGGCTGACCGAGCAGCCGACGCTGAACGGCCGGCCCAACATCCTCGTCGGCGACGTGTTCACCGACCTGCTCTCCGACGCGGCCGGGCAGGGCGGCGGGCTGCTGGACGTCGAGCACCCGTGGATCCTCACGCACTCGCCCGTCGCCGCATCCGGTGGGGGGGTGGAGGCCGTCGAGATCGTCTTCAGCGAGGGGCTCGACCCGGCCTCCTTCACGCCGGCCGTCGTCAGCCTGACCGATGCCGGCGGCAACCCCATCGGCCCGGTGACGCTGACGCAGGTGATCGATCGCCTGTGGCGCGTCACGTTCCCCGTGCTGAGCGCCCCGGGCGAATACGGCCTGCGCATCGCGCCGACCGTCACGGACACCGTGGGGCAGGCGCTGGACCAGGACCGCGACGGGCGCGGCGGCGAGACCGTCCAGGACGCTTACGACGCCTCCTTCCGCGTCGGTCCCGACGGCACGCCGGCCGGGCAGCTCTACGTGGTCTCCCTGAGCCCCTCCGGACAGCACGACCAGCGCGAGGGCGTGGATCATCTGCTCGTTCGCCTCTCGCGGCCGATCTTCGTGCAGACGTTCACCGCGGCCGACGTGACGGTCGCCGGGCCCGCGGGCCCCGTGCAGGTCCTGTCCGTCGAGCCGATCAGCTCCACGACCTACCGCGTCGCCCTGTTGCGCCAGGACGCGCTCGGAGGGTACACAGTGGAGGTCGGCCCGGACATCACCGCCCTGGACGGCCACGACATGGACCAGGACGCCGACGGCACACCGGGGGAAGCAGTCGCGGACCGGTTTACCGGCTCGTTCGTCGTGGCGGACATCCACGGCCCGCAGGTGGTGGCCCACAGTCCCAACGACTGGATGCCGGAGCCCGTCGACGCGATCGACGTGACGTTCAACGAGCCGGTGGACGCCGCGTCGTTCACGCCGGCCAAGGTGGCGCTGACCGGGCCAGAGGGCGCGGTGGCGATCCTGGACGTCCAGCCGGTCGCGGGCACCGGCGGGCTGACGTTCCGCCTGACGGTCCCATCCCAGACGGCCGCGGGCCAGTACACGCTGACCATCGGCCCGGACGTGCGGGACGTCCACGGCAACGCGATGGACCAGGACGCCGACGACGTCAACGGGACGCCCACGGACGCCTACGCGGGCACGTTCGGGCTGCTGTACGGCGTGAGCGTCGCATATGGTCCCGGCCCGACCACGGAGCAAGTCCCGCTGGATCCCGACCCAGCGGACTACCAGGCGAACGTCGCCGTCAAGGGGCGCGTGGTGTACAGCGGGCTGCTGGCGGACTACTTCCCCAGCGGCGCCCACGTCACCGTCCAGCTCTGGGAGCAGGACGGCAACCGCGACAACTGGGTGGGGCAGCCGCTCCCCGGCGACCCGGCCGACGACCTCGTCGCCACGACAAACCTCTACACCGGGCAGGGCTGGACGAACACATCCGGGCACTTCCTCTTCGAGAAAGACACGCAAGGCTATTCCATCCTCAACGTGGACCTGGACGAGATCGACGACTCCGACCCGGCCAATCCCAAGCCCAAGCCGGCCGAATACTACGTCATCGTCTTCGCGCGGAACGAGCACGCCCACGTCGTGCAGGAAGGCACGGTGACAACCACCGACCCGAACGTGCAGGCCAAGCCGTGGTTCACCCCCATGCACCCGAGCTGGGCCGACACGTCGATGGAGGACCCGCCGGTCGGGGCCGCGAAGGAGTGGGGCGAGCTGTTCCACGCGCCCATCACCACCTCGCCGACCGTCGTGCCCAAGCTCGCCACGAAGCCCAACCAGTTCCAGTACTACACCATGGCGGACGTGGTCATCTCCGACGTGGAGTTCGAGCCGGCGGAGTGGATCCGGTACGGGGCGAACTGGATCAGCTACTACGCCGGGCAGCCCCCGCGGCGCCCCATTGCGGTGCGCTACCCCTCCGTGGGCGCCGACGACTGCTTCTTCCAGACGCCCACCGACTACATCTTCGTGGGCTCCACCCAGGTGGCCTTCCCCGTGGCCGTCTTGCACGAGTACGGCCACTCCCTGCATTTCGCCGCGTGCGGATACCAGAAGTTCCCCACGGCCACGGGGGGCTACGGAATCGTCTACGAAAGCCCCCACCAGATCACGGCGTACCAGGAGGCATGGCCTTCGTTCGTGGCGGCAGGGACGACGGCAAACTGGAAGGTCGTCACCTCCGGCTTCCTCGCGCCCGGCGAAATCGCCGGGGACGCCATCGATCGCAACCGGTCCGCCGAGTTCCTCGAGACGAACAACTTCTGGATGGGCTGGGACGGCTACGGGCTGACGAGCAACGCCGCGGCAGGCGACAGCAGGGTGGACGCCGAGGACCTGGCGATCTTCGACTTCCCGGAGGACGGGATCAACGACAACGCCAACACGGGCGACTGGGTGATGGGGGCCATCGAGAGCATCTTCTGGGACCTCGCCGACAGCTACGGCGACGACCAGGTCTCCGACCTCGCGGGGATGTGGCAGACCTTTGTCGCCACGGCCGCGATCGGCGAGCCCTGGGCCTTCTACAACGCCTACGTCGCCGCCCGCCCGGGCGACAAGCGGTTCATCGACGCCGTCTTCATCGACAACGGCATGCCCGTCGCCGACGACGACTTCGCCAACAAGGACGAGAAGCACGACTTCGGCAAGCTGAAGAAAGCCGAGTCGCTCGACGGGCTCATCCTCGCCTACAAGGACGCGGGCAAGGGCGACGAGTTCAAATTCACGCTGCCCGAGATCGACGCCAAGGGGAAGGACCGGACCTACGAGCTGAAGGTCACCCTCGAGGCCACCGACCGCGGCGTCTACAAGTACGGAGATCTGGACCTGCGGGTGCACTCGCCCGACTACGACTCGTCCAAGCCGACCGACTGGTGGGACACGGCCACGGGCAAGAGTGAATCCGTGCTGACGATCCCCAACCTACATACCAGCCGCTCGTACACCTTCACCGTCATCGTCTACGGGCACGGCGCGGTGCTGGAGGACTGGTCCACCCACGGCGGGGACTACCACCCCAGCTACAAGATCTCCATCACGCCCAGCATCGAGCTGAAGGAGAAGGAGGACGACGCGGACGACGAGGAGGTGAACGTGGTCGCGCCCATCGACCCCAACGACATCGTCGGGCCGGCCGGCTCGGGACCGGCGCGGTGGATCCCCGCCGACGAGCCCATCGGCTACATGATCCGCTTTGAGAACTCCTCCGAGGCCCAGGCGCCCGCGCGCCAGGTGACCGTCACGCAGACGCTCGACGCCGACCTGGACTGGCGGACGTTCCGCGTGGGCGACTTCGGCTGGGGCGACGTGTACGTGGACGTGCCCGACAACCGGGCCTTCTACACCACCCGGCTGGACCTGCGCGGCACGATCGGGCTGTACGTGGACGTGGCGGCCGGGCTGGACATCGCCACCGGCACGGCCTTCTGGACGCTCACCGCGATCGACCCGGCGACCGGCGAGACGCCCACCGGCGCGCTGGCGGGCTTCCTGCCCCCCAACGACGCGGACCACGCCGGCGAGGGCTTCGTGACGTACACGGCCCGCCCCAAGGCGGACTCGCTCACCGGCACGGTGATCGACGCGGTGGCGAGGATCGTCTTCGACACGGAGCCGCCGCTGGACACGCCGCCCATCTTCAACACGCTCGACGCCTCGGCGCCGACCAGCACCGTCCAGACCCTCGCCGTCGCGCCCGACGAGACGCAACTGCTGCTGGACTGGGCCGGAGACGATGACCCCGACGGCTCGGGCCTGGAGAGCTTCACCGTCTTCGTCTCCGTGGACGGCGGGCCGTTCGCCCCGTGGCTGACCGACACGACCCTCACCGCCGCCCCGTATCTCGTCGGCAGCGGCCGGACGTATGCCTTCTACTCCACCGCCCGCGACAACGCCGGCAACGTCGAGCCCACGCCGGCCGCCGCACAGGCCCAGGTCGCCCTCAACACGCTGCCCCTCGTGGACGCCGGGGCCGACGCGGCCGTCGAGGAAGGCAGCGCCTTTGCCCGGTCCGGCTCCTTCGCCGACCCCGATGCGGGCGACTCCTGGACGGCCACCGTGGACTACGGCGACGGCTCCGGCGAGCAGACGCTCGCGCTCGACGGCATGAGCTTCGCGCTCTCGCACGTTTACGCCGACGAAGGAACGTACGACGTGCTGATCACGGTGACCGACAGCCAGGGAGTCGAGGGCATTGACACGGTCACCGTCCTGGTCAGCAACGCAGACCCGACGGTCGATTTGATTCTGGTGGAAGACGGTATGGAAGGCCAGACGCTCAGCTTCAGCGCAACGGCGTCGGATGTCGGCGTAGAGGACGTCCTGACGTACACGTGGGACTTCGACGACGGCACAGCCGCCGAGACGGGGGCGGACGTTAGCCACGTGTACGCGGACGACGGCGAGTACACGGTGACGCTGACCGTGACCGATGGCGATGGCGGCATGGCGACCGGCACGCGCACTGTGCACGTGAGCAACGCAGACCCGACGGTCGACTCGATGCTGGTGGAAGACGGCATGGAAGGCGAGACGCTCAGTTTCAGCGCAACGGCGTCGGATGTCAGCGTGGAGGACGCGCTAACGTACACATGGGACTTCGACGACGGCACGCCGGCCCAGACGGGGGCCAACGTCAGCCACGTGTACGCGGACAACGGCGAGTACACGGTGACGCTGACCGTGACCGATGGCGATGGCGGCATGGCGACCGGCACGCGCGTCGTGCACGTTAGCAATGCCGACCCGACGATCGAGAGCCTGGACGGCGACTTGTCAGGCAACGAGGGCGACACGTTCACGTACTCCGCATCTGCGATCGATGTGGGCCTCAACGACGTTCTGACGTACGAATGGGACTTCGGTGACGGCAGCGACCCGGTCAGCGGCGTGGACCTCACGGACGTGAATCATGCCTACGGTCGGTTCGGGGAGTACACGGTGACATTGACCGTGACCGATGGGGATGGCGGCCAAGATCAGACGACGTGGCCCATCACCGTGAACCAGGTTGCCCCGCCGGTGGTGAGCGGTGTAGCCATCGACGATGGGAGCGGTCAGCGATCCATGGTCCGTGACTTGACCGTGGTCTTCGATCAGGCCGTCACCCTCGACGATGACGCCATAGCAGTGGTCAACGAGTCTGGCGATCTTGTCGAGGTGGGTGTGACCAACCCTTCGGGCGACGAGGCAACATACGTCGTGTCGTTCGCGGGCGCAGGGCTGATCGGCAGTTCGCTCGCCGACGGGCACTATCGCCTGGCCGTCTCGGCCGAGAAGGTCCGTAGCCTCGGAGGTCTGGCGCTTGCCGAAGATCACATCGCGGACTTCCATCGGCTGTTCGGCGACGTGGACGGTGATCGGGATGTGGATCGTGGCGACTACATCCAGATTCGCATGACGTACGGCCTCAGCGAAGGCCAAGCAGGCTTCCGTTCCGAGTTCGACCACGACGGCAGCGGCGTGGTGGATGGCGCGGACGCTGCCGAGGTGCAGAGCCACCTCAACACGTGGCTGGATGAGCCGAGCTTCGCCCTCCAGTATGCTGTTGACGTGATGATCGACGACGGCGGGAGCCAGCGGTCCATGGTACGGATCGTAACGGTAGCCTTCGAGCACACCGTGATGCTTGATGAGGGCGCGGTCAGCATCATGGATGAATCCGGAACGCTCCCAGGGATCTCGGTGGCTAATCCCAATGACGACGGAGCCACGTACGTCGTCAGCTTCACCGACGCGTCCCTGGTGGGCGGATCGCTGGCAGACGGTCACTATCGCTTGCACATCTCGGCAGACAAGGTACACGGGCCCGGCGGGCTGATCCTCGCAGAGGATCACATCACGGACTTCCATCGGCTGTTCGGGGACGTGAACGGCGACCGCGACGTAGACCGCAGCGATTACATCCAGATCCGCACAACCTACGGCCGCAGTGAGGGCCATACCAGCTTCCGTTCGGAGTTCGACTATGATGGCAGCGGCGTGGTGGACGCCTTGGATGCGGTTGAGGTCCGCCGCCGTTTGGGCACTTGGCTGGACGCCCCGGCGTTCCCCGAGCCGACGAATGGCGAGTCGCAGCCTGCCGGCGTTGCGGCCGCCGCAGAGCCCCAGGTCGAATCGATCGTCGTCAACGACGGCGCGGCTCAACGCTCGATGGTCACGAGCTTGACAGTAACCTTCGATCAACCGGTGTTCGTCGATGGCGCGGCATTCGTGCTGGTTCGCAACGGCTACGGGCCGGTCAATGTGAAGGTCAGTAACCCGCTCGGCGACAAGCGGACATTCCGGCTGACGTTCCATGGCCCGGGGATCACCGGCGGGTCCCTAGCGGACGGGGATTACACGCTGACGATTCGGCGGGCCCTCGTACGAGACCTCTCCGGCCGCGTGCTGACGGACGGGGACCACAAATACCGGTTCCACCGGTTCTACGGAGACTGGGACGGGGACCGGGACGTGGACTTCACTGACATGATGGGTATGATGCGATCCTACGGAAGCCGTATGGGCTTGCGCAGGTATGATCGTGCCTTCGACTATGACGGCGATGGCGACGTGGACATCTTCGACGTGTTCCCCGCGATCCATCGCTACAGAAAGGCCCTGCAATAGCCGGGGCCCTTCACGTAGAATGAATGGTATCGGCGAACAGACAAAGGGAGGATAGCCAGATGAACAGGAAGGGCTTGACCGGGGTGTGCTTGGTCGCCGCGGCGTTGCTGCCGTTAGCCTCTCTCCGCGCGGCTGTCATCTACGACCTTGTCACCGATCAATCCGTCTATGAGGCCGAATGCGGGGAGAGCGTCTCGGTGAAGGTATCCCTCCGGGAGACGCTCACTGATGGGAGCCCCTCGGAGCTTCTTGGCCGGGGCGGGCTGTTCAGCTTCGATGTGGCCTTGGACGTTACGACGGCTCCGACGGACCCGGCCGCTGCCACGGCGGTGGACGCCAACCCGAACTTCAACGGCGCGGTCAACAACGTGCCGCCAGTGGTGGTCATCGCGGACCGGGACCTGCTGGAGCTGGAGGGCGTGGAGCCGGTTGCAGTTGGCGCGAATACGTACCGCGTCCACCTGGCAACCTTCGCGATCCAGGCTGGTAACGTTCTTGACGAGATCACGGTGTTCAGCTTGACGGATTTCGAGAACCTGCTGACGCCGGGGACTGACTACAACACCTACTACTGGGATGACGTTCTGGCGCAGAACCCGCTCGACCCTGTGGTCACGGGTACCACGTTCTCGGTCAAGGTGATCCCCGAGCCGACGGCGCTGTGTGTGCTGGGCATCCTCAGCGTAGGGCTGCTCAGTCGGCGGAGGCGCATGTAGTTCACCGCCCACGACTTGGCCGCTGGTTTGCCAATATGTGCGCCCATGACCGCAACTATCGTTGACAGCGTAACTTAGTTGGGATTCAAAATCCCGTGGCCGCAAGGTCGTGAGAGTTCGAGTCTCTCCTCCGGCATCACGCGACAGATGGCGGCAGTAGCCGCCAGTACGCGACAACCCGCGTCACAACGCGACACGTTCCAGCCCACGTCGCGAGATCTCCCCGGGCAACTTGCTGCGGAGCACCATGGCCAACCGCGTAACGCAGGCGCGCGACTACAACGCCGCCAGCCGCATCACCGCGCTGGCCAACGACCTACTCAACGTCGGCTACGACCCGGCCGGGAACATGACGTCGGGACGCGCGCGAGACTTTCGCTTACAGTCACTTGGGCGGTGTGGATCGAACTTTCTGCGTTTTCACCCGACGTGCATTTCGACCAATGAAATCAGGCCCAAGCGACGGGACCCGCAAACGTAAACTTTTCGCCTAGAGCAACACTTCCTCCAGTGAGTGTATCCTAGCCCAAGTTACGGAGTTGATGGTGGTTTGGGGAGGAATTCACTTTGTTTTCGGCTGCGTCGGGACGTGGGATAAGGGGTTATGACCCCGCGTGGGCCCGATCGCGGCTCCAACGCCTTGTAGTCACGACCTTCTGGGTGTTCTCGCCGGGGATTCGGTGCCATCCTTACCTGGGAAGACGGACCTTCAGATGGCAGGGATGTCATGTTCCTCAAGCGGCTGACACGGCGCAAGAACGGCAAAGGCCACACCTACTGGGCCCTGGTCGAGTCGTTCCGCACGCCCAAGGGTCCCCGGCATCGCGTCGTGGCCTACCTGGGGGAACTCAAGAAGAGCCAGAAGAGCGGCTGGGCGAAGTTGGGCCGCAAGCTCGACAAGAAGGACCGGCCGCAACGGTCGTTGTTCGATCCCCCGCCGCACGAGGAGCCCGACGAGGACCGCTACGTCCCCGTGGATCTCAAGGGCGTTCGCCTGGAGCGGCTTCGGGACTTCGGCGACGTGTGGTTGGCGTTGGGGCTTTGGCGGCTGTTGGGGCTGGACGAACTGCTGGCGCGATCGATGGCGTCAGGCAAGGAAGACGTGCCCTGGCCGGCCGTGGCGGCGATCCTGATGATCGCGAGGTTCTGCGAGCCGTCCAGCGAACTGCACATCGAAGAGACGTGGTATCCCCGAACGGCCCTGGAGGACCTCTTGGGCGTGGCGCCGAGGAAGGTGCATACCGACAGACTGTATGAGGGCCTCGACCGACTCCTGCCGCACAAGGAGGCCATCGAGAGCCATCTCCAGCAGCGACTGGGCGAGTTGTTCGACGTGAAGTACGACCTGCTGCTGTACGACATCACCAGCACGTACTTCGAGGGGCTCTGCCGGGGCAATCCCATGGCCAGGCGGGGCTACTCGCGAGACAACCGGCCGGACTGCCTGCAGGTGTGTATCGGCCTGATCGTCACGACCGACGGGATGCCGCTGGGCCACGAGGTCTTCGACGGCAACACGAACGATTCGACGACCGTTCAGCAGATGGTCGAGCAGATCGAGGTCAAGTACGGCCGGGCCAACCGCGTGTGGGTGATGGATCGCGGGATGGTCAGCGAGGCGAACCTGGCGTTCATCCGCGAGCGGGGCGGATCGTATATCGTGGGCACGCCCAAGGCGATGCTGCGGCAATTCGAGCGGCATCTGACGGACAAGGACTGGCAGGAAGTTCAAGCCGGCGTCCAGGTCAAGCTGGTGGCCGGCCCGGCCGGCGAAGAGACGTTTATCCTGGCCCGCAGCAGCGACCGGCGGGAGAAGGAACGGGCGATGCACGATCGGTTCCTGCAGCGGATGGAGGAGGGGCTGGGCCGATTGCAGCGGTCGGCGGAGTCCGGCCGGCTGAGAGATTCGGCCGTGGCACACCAGCGTCTGGGCCGCCTGAAGGAACGGTACTGGCGTGCGTCGGGGGCCTTCGACGTGAAGATCCGAGAGATCCCCGAGCCGACAGGCAAAGCCAAGCTGACCGTCACGTGGAAGCGGAATCCGCGGTGGAGTGACTGGGCGGCGATCTCCGAGGGCTGCTACCTGCTGCGGACGAACCTGACGGAGGCGGATCCCTGCACGCTGTGGAAGCACTACATTCAGTTGACCGAGGCCGAGTGGGCCTTCCGGATCACGAAGGATGAACTGGAGATTCGGCCGATCTGGCACCAGAAGGAGCCTCGCGTCCTGGCCCACATCCTGGTGTGCTTCCTGGCGTATGTCCTGTGGAAATCGCTGGCCCAGTGGATGCGAGCCAGCGGCCTGGGCGATGCGCCTCGGACGCTGGTGGAGGAGTTCGCCCGGATCAAGAGCGGCGACGTTGTGCTGCCGACCCGCGCCGCAGACGACGAGCCGGCCCGGGCGCTACGGCTGCGATGCGTCACGACGGCCGACGAACACCAACGAGTCTTCCTGAGCCGCCTGGGCCTGGAACTGCCCCAACGCCTTCGATGGATCGAGGATGTCCCGATGGCTCCCAGCACCTGAAGCCTGCGCAAATGTAGTCACGACTTTTGCCCAAAACGGACCGTAAGTCCTGAAAACACGTGCTTGAGACCCCGCAACTCCGTAACTTGGGCTAGCCCAAGTTCCGCAGTTGTTGACGTAAGTTCTTTATTTGCGTCCAGCATCGGCCAAAGTCTTCACTACATCTCGTCCGTTTTGCGATCGGTCACCGGCAGACTGGCCGGCAGCACCAGACCCAGACGCCGGAGGAGAATC
>Ga0307380_10003621_pt1 | contig 21239 bp, 21 predicted proteins | sample UN3MG_FD_202239 | JGI IMG/M metagenome (GOLD analysis project Ga0307380, IMG submission 202239) | Soil microbial communities from Risofladan, Vaasa, Finland - UN-3 | ecosystem: Environmental > Terrestrial > Soil > Coastal area > Acid sulfate soil | place: Finland: Risofladan, Vaasa | collected... | reverse complement strand
AAACACGCGCTCAAGTAGGCCAAAGGCCGATAGCGCAACGAAAAAAACACCCGTGGGCGCATCGCGCTGACGGGTGTTGACCCCCCTGCCTAGTCTCTTTTGGTGCGCTACCGCGCTTCGCGCACCTTGAGCGCGAAAGCCAAAAAGCGAGACCCCAACAGGGCGGCGGCTCGGATAAGGAGCTGCCTAGAAATTCGAGCGGAATGTCGGCCACCGCCTGCCTTAAGTCAAGCTAGTGAGGCAGGGATTTTGAGAAGGCGTTCACCACGATGACGCCGGCGACGATGAGGGCAAGGCCAACCAATGCCGGGAGGTCGAGCGGCTGCTTGAACCACAGCCACCCGACCATGGCGATCAGCACGATGCCGACGCCGGCCCACATGGCGTAGGCGATGCCGACCGGAATGGTCCGCAAGGTGAGCGCCAGGAGCAGGAAGGAGACCGCATAGGTCGCCACGGTCACGATGCTGGGCAGGAGCTTGGTGAAGGAGTCCGAGGCCTTCAAGGCCGAGGTTCCGATCACCTCAAAGACGATCGCGGCGCCAAGATAGAGATAAGGCACAGGGTCACTCCCAGATCTATTGGCTTCTATGTATTTGAATTTACTTGTCTTTCAAGATCGCTCGGGTCAGCGAACCCAGCTCCACGGCAAGATCGAGCAGGGCCTCGTCGCCGCCCTCCCAGCCGATAAATGAGAGGCCCACGGGGCAGCCCGAAGCCTCGCCGGCGGGAATCGAGATCTGCGGCAGGCCGGCATGACCGGCAAGACAGGTGCTTTGCAGGGTCATGGCGCGGAACTCGGCGAAGGAGGCGCCGTCGGGGATGTCTCGCTCCGGCGGCAGCGTCGGCGTGGTCGGCAGCACGATGGCCGTTCCCGGCTTGACGATCTGTTTCAGGCGCTTGGTGACGTGATCGCGAACCTTCCGCGCCGCCTCCACCTCCTCGAAGGTGATGCCGGCCGCGATCTCGAACCGCTCCTTGATGCCGGGGCCGAGATCCACATTGTGGGATTGCACGAAGGGCAGCAGCGTCGATTGGATCTCGAAGCCCTGAATGGTGGCGAAGGCCTTGCGCCAGGACACGATGTCCTCGCCGGCAATCTCCGCATGCTCGGGCTTGGGGATGGTGCCTGCGAGCGTGTCGAGGGTCTGCCACAGGGCCTGGTCGGCACTCGCTTCGGACTCGCCGACGATGTCCTGGGCGAGGATCAGCCGGGTAATGGGCGCATCCACGCGTTCGCCTTCGAGCAGCACCTGGCCGAGTTTACGGGCGAGCTGTGCGTCGCGGGCGAGAAAGCCCACCGTATCGAAGCTGGGCGCCATGGCGGTCGCGCCGCGCATATCGATGCGGCCATGGGTGGGGCGCAGGCCATAGAGCCCGCAGAACGACGCCGGCACGCGGATCGAGCCGCCCGTGTCGGTGCCCAGCGCGAAGTCGCACATGGAGGCGGCCACGGCGGCGGCCGAGCCGCAGGACGAGCCGCCTGTCACATGGTGGCCGGCGCGGACATTGATGGGCTGGCCGTAATGGGCGTTCGTGCCGAGCACGCTGTAAAAGAACTCATCGCAGACAGTGATGCCGATGAGGCTGGCGCCGGCGTCCAGCAGACGCGCGATGACCGGCGCCGTCTCGGCTGCCGGGGCGGCGTGCTCGTAGAAATCCGGATTACCGTTGGAAACCTTGCGGCCCTTGATGGCAAATAGGTCCTTCACCATGAAGGTCAGGCCGGCCAGGGGGCCCTCGCTGCGGCCGACGAGCGGCTCCGTCACCGTATGGGGGACGAGGGCGCCGATCGTGTCGTTCTTGGGAACAGCGATGAAGGCCATGAGGCTCTCCTGGCGATATGCGATGATCAGAGAGAACGCCATATAAGTGAAGGCTTCGCAACGTCTTGAGATCGGCGGAATCGTTTGAGCGCTGAGAGGACACCCCGCCCGCGTCTGCCCAAGACGGTGTGGGCGCTCGGCTTCACGTCGCTGTTCATGGACATCTCCTCGGAGCTGATCCACGGGCTGCTGCCGTTGTTCCTCATGGTCAGCCTGGGGGCGAGCGCCGCCGTGCTCGGCCTGGTCGAGGGCATCGCCGAGGCGACCGCGCAGATCGCGCGCGTGTTCTCGGGCTGGCTGTCCGACCGGCTCGGCCGGCGCAAGGCGCTCGCCGTAGCGGGCTATGGCCTGGCGGCGATCACCAAGCCGCTGTTTCCACTGGCGAGCACGGTCTGGCTGGTGGCGACCGCCCGCTTCCTCGACCGTATCGGCAAGGGTATTCGCGGCGCGCCGCGCGATGCGCTGATCGCCGACGTGACGCTACCGGAAGCTCGCGGCGCCGCCTTCGGCCTGCGCCAGTCGCTCGACACGGTGGGCGCCACTGTAGGCCCGCTGCTGGCGATCGGGCTGATGGTTGCGTTCAACGACGACATCCGCACCGTGCTGTGGTTCGCGGTGATTCCGGCCGCCATCGCCGTCGCCATTCTCGTGCTCTTCGTGAAGGAGCCGGACCGGGCGCCGCAAGCCAAGCGCGTGCCGATCAAAGCGCGCGAGATCGGCCGGCTCGGCCGCTTCTACTGGTTCGTGGTGGCGGCGGGCGCGGTGTTCACCCTGGCCCGGTTCAGCGAGGCGTTCCTGGTGATCCGCGCCCATGATCAGGGGCTCGCGCTGGCGCTGGCGCCGGCGGTGATCGCGGTGATGAGCCTCGTTTATGCGGGCGCCGCCTATCCGGCGGGGCGTCTCCAGGACCGGTTCGGGGCGCGGCCGCTGCTGCTTGCCGGGCTCGCGGCGCTGATCGTGGCGGATCTGTTGCTGGCGCTCGGTCAATCGCTTGTCGCCATCTTCCTTGGCATCGCGCTGTGGGGCCTCCATATGGGGCTGACGCAAGGGGTGCTGTCGGCGCTGGTGGCGCAAGCGGCGCCGTCGCGGCTGCGTGGCACGGCGTTCGGCGTGTTTGGCCTGATCACCGGGCTTGCGGCGCTGGTGGCCAGTGTCCTGGCCGGTGTGCTGTGGGAGACGATCGGGCCGCCAGCGACGTTCTTGGGCGGCGCCGGATTCGCTGGCGTGGCGCTCCTCGCCTTCTTAGGTATCCGGAGCGACAGGGTCTCGGCCGGCTGACGAGGCATCAGGTTTTCCAGCCGCCGATGCTATATAGGCGGCAGGATTTGGAACGGGTGGTCATTGAACGGACTATCATGGACGCGAGCGCTTTCGCCTTCAAGAAAATGAACGGGCTCGGCAACGACTTCGTCGTGCTGGATGCCCGCGTGGACGCGCTTGCCCTTTCCCCGGACGCGGTGCGCGTTATCGCCGACCGCAAGGAAGGCGTCGGCTGCGATCAACTCATCGCGCTCGAGCCTTCGACCAAGGCCGACGTGTTCATGCGCATCTGGAACGCCGATGGCGGCGAGGTCGCGGCCTGCGGCAACGCCGCGCGCTGCGTGGCGGCGCTGGTGGCGGGCGAGCAGGGACGCCAGAACGTCACCATCGAGACCGAAGATCAGGTGCTCGGCGCGGTGGTTGGCGGCGACGGCCAAGTTACCATCGACATGGGCGTGCCCCGGCTCGCCTGGGACGAGATCCCGCTCGCCGAGCCGTTCCACGATACGCGCGGCATCGAGCTCCAGGTGGGGCCGATCGACGATCCGCTGCTGCACACGCCCTCGGTGGTCAATGTGGGCAACCCCCATTGCATCTTCTTCGTCGACGACGTCGCGGCGCACGATCTCGCCCGTTTCGGGCCAATGCTGGAGCATCACCCGCTGTTTCCCGAGCGCGCCAATATCTCGCTGGCGCAGGTCTTGGCACCTGACCATCTGAAGGTCCGCACCTGGGAGCGGGGCGCGGGGCTGACGCGCGCTTGCGGCACGGCGGCCTGTGCCTCGGCGGTGGCCGCCATCCGCCGCGAGCTGACGGGCCGAAAGGTCACGGTGAGCCTGCCGGGCGGCGATCTCGTTGTCGAATGGCGCGAGGCGGACGGCCATGTCCTGATGACCGGGCCTTATGCGCTCGACTTCGAGGGCACGCTGCCCGCGGGGCTGCTCGAGGCCGCCGGGGTCTGACTCCTTTCAGTTTTTCGTGTTAGAAGCCGCCAAATGCCCGATATCGAGATCATCACCTTTGGCTGCCGGCTCAACGCCTATGAGTCCGAGGTCATGCGCGAGCATGCGAACGCCGCGGGCGTCACCGACGCGGTGATCGTCAACACCTGCGCGGTGACGAACGAAGCCGTGCGCCAGGCGCGCCAGGCGATCCGGCGCGCGCGGCGCGACCGCCCCGACGCCAAGATCGTGGTCACGGGCTGTGCCGCGCAGATCGATCCGGACCGCTTTGCGGCCATGGACGAAGTCGACCACGTCATCGGCAATCACGAGAAGATGCAAGCCGCGACCTTCCAAGGGCTCGGCACGGACGACACCGAGAAGGTCGCGGTCAACGACATCATGTCGGTGCGCGAGACCGCCGGGCACCTGATCGAAGGCTTCGGCAATCGGGCGCGCGCCTATGTGCAGATCCAGAACGGCTGCGACCATCGCTGCACGTTCTGCATCATCCCGTTTGGCCGCGGGCCGTCGCGGTCGGTGCCGGCGGGCGAGGTGGTGGCGCAAGTGCGCCGTCTCGTCGAGAACGGCTACGCCGAGATCGTACTGACCGGCGTCGACATGACTGCCTATGGCGCGGACCTGCCGGGCGAAATGACGCTGGGCAAGCTTGTCCGCTCCGTGCTCAAGCTGGTGCCAGAGCTGCCGCGTCTGCGTCTCTCTTCCATCGACTCGGTCGAGGCCGATGCCGAGCTGATCGCCGCGATTGCCGAGGAAGAGCGGCTGATGCCGCATCTGCACCTTTCACTCCAGGCCGGCGACGACCTCACTCTGAAGCGCATGAAGCGCCGCCACGCTCGCGCCGACTCCGTTGCTTTCTGCGCGGCGATGCGGCGGGCGCGCCCCGATATCGTGTTCGGCGCCGACATCATCGCCGGCTTCCCCACCGAGACCGAAGAGATGTTCGCGAACTCGCTGGCGCTGGTCGATGATTGCGGGCTCACCTTCCTGCATGTGTTTCCGTTCTCGTCGCGCGAGGGCACGCCCGCCGCGCGCATGCCTCAGGTGAATGGCGCGGTGGTGGCGCGTCGCGCATCTGAATTGCGTGCCAAGGGCGTGGCGGCGCTGAAAGACCATCTCGAAGGCGCACGCGGGCGGCGCATCAAAGTGTTGATGGAGAGCGAGGCGCAGGGTCGCTCGGCGGATTTCACCCCGGTGCGGCTCGAGGCTGGCGCGGAAGCAGGCGCGCTCCTCGACGCGGTGGTCTCCGGCGATGACGGGGCGTCGCTGCTGGCGGAGATGCGCCCGTGAGCGAAAAGCCCGCGCCGCCTGAGTCCAAGCGGAGCTGGTTCGGGCAGCTCAAAGCTGGCCTCTCCCGGACCTCGAATTCGCTGTCGGAGAATCTCGCCGGTGTTCTCACCAAGCGGAAGCTCGACGAGGACATGCTCGATGAGCTGGAGGAGGTCCTGATCAAGGCCGATCTCGGCGTGGTCATGGCGGAGCGCATTCGCGCGGCGATCGCCAAAGGCCGTTACGACAAGGGGGTGACCCCGGACGCCGTGCGCGAAGTGCTGGCCGCCGAGGTGGCGGGCGTGCTTGAGCCGGTGGCGCAGCCGTTCACGCTCGACAAAAACGCTAAGCCCCATGTCATCCTCGTGGTCGGCGTCAACGGCACCGGCAAGACCACCACCATCGGCAAGCTGGCGCATCAATTCGACAAGAGCGGCGTGAGCGTCATGCTCGCCGCCGGCGACACGTTCCGGGCCGCGGCCATCGATCAGCTCAAAGTGTGGGGCGCCCGCGTCGGCGCGGAGGTCGTCGCCAAGGACGTGGGCGCCGATCCCGCGGGCGTCGCCTATGAGGCGCTGGAGCGAGCCAAACGCGAAGGCAAGGACGTGCTCCTCATCGACACGGCCGGGCGGCTCCAGAACAAGAGCGACCTCATGGCCGAGTTGACCAAGATTAATCGCGTGTTGAAGAAGCTCGACGAGAACGCGCCGCACTCCGTGGTGCTGGTGCTCGACGCCACCACGGGACAGAACGCCATCAATCAGGTGCAGATTTTCCAAGAGATCGCCGGGGTGACCAATCTGGTGGTGACCAAGCTCGACGGCACCGCGCGGGGCGGCATTCTGGTCGCCATCGCCGAGCGTTTCGGGCTGCCCATCAACGCCATCGGCATTGGCGAAGGTCTCGAGGATTTCGAGCCGTTCGATGCCCATGACTTCGCCCGCGCCATCGCCGGACCAGGACGTGAAAATGAAGCCGCAGCCTGAGACCGAGCCGGTGGCCAAGACAGTGGCCAAGACGGTCGAGCCCGCGCAGTCCGTGGCCGCCAAGCTCATCATCGAGCTGGGGCCACTGCTGGTGTTCTTCGGGGTGAATGCCGCCGCGGGCATTTTCGCCGGCACCGCCGCGTTCATGGCGGCGACGGTGGTGTCGCTCGGCTTCGCGTGGTGGCGCTACCATAAAGTGCCGGTAATGCCGCTCGTCAGCGCCGTTATCGTGCTCGCCTTCGGCGGGCTCACGCTTTATTTGCAGGACGACACCTTCATCAAGCTCAAGCCGACCATCGTCTACACGATGTTCGCTGTGCTGCTCGTGGGCGGCCTCGTCATGCGCAAGCCGGTGCTCGAACTTTTATTCGGACCGGTGTTCAACCTGACGGACGAAGGCTGGCGCAAGCTGAGCTTGCGCTGGGCGATCTTCTTCGTGGCCATGGCGGTGCTCAACGAGTTCGTGTGGCGCAATTTCTCGACCGACACATGGGTCAGCTTCAAGGCGTTCGGCTTCCTGCCGATCACGTTTTTGTTTGCGATGGGCCAAGTGCCCCTCATGCAACGCTACGGCGTGCCCGAGAGCGAGGCCTCCGACCAAGGCCCTAACGTTTAAGGTTACTCATAATCTGCTGGAGATCCTCGCCTTGTAAGCGGACTGGGCTCCTCCGATATGCCTCACCGACCCGTTGGTCATGCCTGGTTGTCTCACGCCGCGATAGGACAATTCTGCAACCTGACGTTTGCTGATCACGCTCTCGGGTTGTACAAGATGCTCTGCAGCGCCCTGAGAAGGCTAGGGTGGCTGAGGACCCCACACGCGTCTCGCGTGAGATTGGTGGCGCAGGCATGATGGCAAAGGCTGGAAATCCCCTGAATCGCTTGGCGGCGCACTTGTTGCACCGGGCGGGCCAGCGCGCCGCGGACATCTTTGCGGGTGAGGCCGGGGCCGGCGGTCTTACGCCACGCCAGTTTGCCGTGCTCGTGGTGGTGTCCGACGAGGAAGGGCTGACGCAGACGGACCTCGTGGGCCGGACCGGCATCGACCGCTCGACCCTTGCCGATATCGTTGCCCGCCTGCTCAACCGCGGGTTGATCCAGCGGCGGCGGGCCAAGGATGACGGCCGGGCCTATGCCATCAAGCTCAGCACGCAAGGCGCCAAGACTTTGCGTGAGGCGCAGCCGGGCGCGGCCGCGGCGGACATGCGGCTCCTCGCCAGTCTGCCACCGGCCAAGCGGCAGGAATTCTTGGAGTTCCTCAATCTGATCGTCGACTCCGACGACAATTAGTCGCGGTCTTCGCGCAAAGTCTTTGTCATCGCCCGGCTTGACCGGGCGATCCAGTAACCACCGCCGCGCGTGATCGCGAAGATCCGAGGTTACTGATGCCCGCCTACGCGGGCATGACAAGCTCACTCGGACGGCTTGTCCGCCGGCTTGCGCATGAGCGGCAGGATCTTCTCATTGATCGCCTTCTCGGTGAGTGGGCCCACATGGCGATAGGCGATCTTGCCGTCGCCGGAGATCACATACGTCTCCGGCACGCCATAGACGCCGAAGTCGATCGCCACCCGTCCTGAGCGGTCGGCGCCGGCCCGGGCGAACGGATTGCCGTAGCGGCCGAGAAAGCGCCGGGCCGAGGCGGGGTCGTCCTTGTAGTTGATGCCGTAGAGGCGGAGATCGGTGTCCTTGGCAAGCGCCATGAGCATCGGATGCTCCTCCAGGCACGGCACGCACCACGACGCAAACACATTGACGATGGTGGGTCGGCTTTCGGCGAGATCGGCGGCCGTGAAGCTTTGCATGGGCGCGCCGTCACTCGCCTTCAGCCCGTCGAGCGGGGTCAGCGTGAACTCAGGCACGGTCTTGCCGATCAGCGCCGAGGGCAGCTTTGAGGGATCGCCGGTCTGCAGCGCGTAAAAGAAAAGTCCGGCGAGGCCGGCAAAGATGAGGAAGGGCAGCGCGACGCCCCAGCGCCGGCGCGGCGTTGCCTGCTTCTCTGGCGTTTGCTGTTTGGCCTTGGCGGACTTGGGCTCGGCGGATTTGGGCTTGGCGGTCATGACCGGGGCTTCCGGGTGCGCGGTGTGGCCGGCTTCGGCTTGTCCGTTGGCTTCCGGGCGGGTGCTGACTTCGCCTTGGCCGTTGTCTTTCGCTTGGCCGCGGGCTTGGAGATCTTTGTCTTGGCAGTCTTGGCCTTGGCGGCTGGCGGCGCCGTCATCGCCGGCGTCGTCTTCGGAGGCGTCGTCGTTTTGGGCGGCATCGCCGAGCGCCGTCTGATGCCCTTGCGCTCCAGTTCGGCGAGCTTTCTGCGCTGCTGGCGGTCGTCCTCGACGGTGGTCAGCGCGAGAGCGCCCACGGCGATGAACGTCACGCCATAAGCGACGACGATAAAGAGAGCATGGGGACCGAGATCGAGCATGGCTTCGCTTTACGCTTCGACCAGCGCCGCGCGCTCGACTTGGGTCTGCTGGAGCGCGCGCACGCGGCGGCGCAGGATCTCAGCGCGCATGGCGATGAGATGCAGCAGCACGAACAGCGCCGTGAAGCCGGCCGCCATGACGAAGAGCGGCGTCAGCAGCGACACGTCGATGGTGGAGCCGCCGGTGCGGAACACGCTCGCCGGCTGATGCAGCGTGTTCCACCAGTCGACCGAGAACTTGATGATGGGAATGTTGATGGCGCCGACCAGGGCCAGGATGGCGGCGGCACGTCCCGCACGCCCCGGCTCCTCGATGGCCTGCCACAGCGCGATCAGCCCGAGATAGAGCAGGAACAGCACGAGCATGGAGGTGAGCCGCGCATCCCACACCCAATAGGTGCCCCACATGGGCTTGCCCCACAGCGAGCCGGTGACGAGCGCGACAAAGGTGAAGGTGGCGCCAATCGGGGCCGCGGTCTTGGCGGCGACATCGGCCAGCGGGTGCCGCCAGATCAGCGTGCCGAGCGCGGCGATGGCGATCACCGTGTAGCCGAACATGGCAAGCCAGGCGGCCGGCACATGGATGAACATGATGCGCACGGTCTCGCCCTGCTGATAGTCCGGCGGGGCCACAAACAAAGCGAGGTAAAGTCCTGTGCCGAGCAGGATGAGGGTCAGCGCGGTGAGCCACGGCACGACCCGGTCGACAAGGCTCAAGAAGCGCGTGGGATTGGCAAGGCCGATCATGGGGCTGATCTAGTGGGTTTGGGGATGAAGTGCAATTGGGCCTAGCGGAGCGCGGTGCGGAGCGCCGCGGCAGCTGCAAGAGGCGCGAGCACGATGCTGGCGAGGCTCAAAGCACACAACATGAGGAAAGGCGGCCAGGGCGAGCCGGGCCCAACGATGGCCGCCGACACGGTGGAGACGCCGAAGATCAGCACCGGCACGTAGAGCGGCAGCACGAGCAAGCCGAGCAGGAGGCCGCTCCGCCGCAAGCCCAAAGTGAGGCTCGCGCCGATGGCGGCGATGAAGCTCACGGCGGGCGTGCCGGCCAGCATGGCGAGCACGAGCAGCGGCATCGCATCGAGCGGCAGGTTGAGTAGCAGCCCAAGCACGGGCGCCAGCAGCGCCAGCGGCACGCCGGTGGTCAGCCAATGGGCAAGGGACTTGATGGCGGCGACGAGCGGCAGAGGCAGCGGCCCGGCGGCAAGCACGTCGAGGGTGCCGTCCTCATAGTCGTTGTGAAAGATGCGGTCGGCGGAGAGCAGCGCCGCCAGCAACAGCGCCACCCACAACATGCCGGGGGCGATACGGGCCAGCAGGTTGAGGTCGGGTCCGAGCCCGAACGGGGTGATGGCCACGACCACGAGATAGAAGCCGAGCACCACGCCGACGGCGCCGCCTTCGCGCCAGGCGAGCTTGACGTCGCGGATGAGAAGCGCGAGGGCCGGACTCACGCGGCGCGCTCCAAGCCGAGCGCTAGCTCATGCGCAAACCTGGTCTTGAGCGGCACGTGGCTCGATACGAGGGCGATGCCGCCGGCTTTGAGATGATCGCGGATCGCCGCGTCGAGCCGTTTCACCGAGGCCGCGTCGAGCGACACCGACGGCTCGTCGAGAAGCCAGATGGGGCGCGGGCTGGCGAACAGGCGCGACAGGGCCAGTTTCCGTTTCTGCCCCGCCGAGAGGAGACCGGCGGGTAGGTCGGCCAGCGGGTTCAGCCCGAAGGCGTTCAGCGCTTGCGCCAACCCGCTTTCGCCGCCCTCGAGATAGTTGGCCCAGAAGGCGAGGTTTTCGCGCACGCTCAAGGCGCTCTTGGCAGCGTCGGCGTGGGCCACGTAGTGGCAGAGCTCGGCAAGCGGCGTGTCGTCGGGCCCGGTCGCGGCAAGCTGCCCGTCCGCCAGCGGCAAGAGACCGGCGATCTGCCGCAACAGGCTGGTTTTCCCGGCGCCGTTCGGCCCGCTGACGAGCAGCGCCTCGCCGGGAGCGAGCGCAAAACTCAAGCCCTGAAACAGCGTCCGGCCGCCCCGCTGGCAGGCGATGTCATGGGCGCGGAGGCTAACCTTGAAGGGCAATTGCATGGATTCTGCGCAAAGTTGAGGCAGGCAGGTGCCGCGGACAGGCTCAGGGCGTCTCTTCGCGTCATTGTCTCGTTGCCGCAAGGCCTTTTATAGTGGGCCCAAGAGCACGCATCCAAGAGCCAAGGACGCCGTGGGCGAGATGGTGGCGCTTCTCGCGGCCGGTTGGCCACGCCTTTGCATGCTCATTCGCTGGGACCTGCCCGTCTATCGGGCTTCGAAGGAGACTTCTTTGACATCGGTGGTTTCGACCTCGCTCGACAGCTTCAAGTGCCGGCGCACGCTTCACGTGGGCAAGCGCTCTTACGATTATTTCGACCTCAAGGAGGCGGAGGCCGCCGGGCTTGAGGGCATCGGCCGGTTGCCGTTCTCGCTCAAGGTGTTGTTGGAAAATCTCTTGCGCCATGAGGATGGACGCAGCGTCACCGCCGATGACATTCGCGCGGTCGCCGACTGGCTGAAGGACAAGAGGAGCGATCGCGAGATCGCGTTCCGCCCGGCACGCGTCTTGATGCAGGACTTCACCGGCGTCCCCGCCGTGGTCGATCTCGCCGCGATGCGCGATGCGGTCACCGCGCTCGGCGGCGACCCGCACAAGATCAATCCGCTGGCCCCCGTCGACCTCGTCATCGATCACTCGGTCATGGTCGACGCCTTCGGCACAGGTGCCGCGTTCCAATTCAATGTCGACAAGGAGTATGAGCGCAACAACGAGCGCTATGCCTTCTTGCGCTGGGGAGCCGGCGCCTTCGACAATTTCCGCGTGGTGCCGCCGGGCACCGGCATCTGCCACCAGGTCAATCTGGAATATCTGGCGCAGACGGTGTGGACCAAGAAAGAGGACGGCGACACCAAGCTCGCCTTCCCCGACACGCTGGTCGGCACCGACAGCCACACCACCATGGTCAACGGGCTCTCGGTGCTCGGTTGGGGCGTAGGTGGTATCGAGGCGGAAGCCGCGATGCTTGGCCAGCCGATCTCCATGCTGATCCCCGAAGTGGTGGGTTTCCGCCTGACCGGGCGCCTGCGCGAGGGCGTCACCGCCACCGATCTCGTGCTGACGGTGACGGAGATGCTGCGGCGGGCGGGTGTGGTCGGCAAGTTCGTGGAGTTTTTCGGCATCGGTCTCGACACGCTGCCGCTCGAGGACCGCGCCACCATCGCCAATATGGCCCCCGAATACGGGGCGACGTGCGGCTTCTTTCCCGTCGACAAGGAGACGCTGGCCTATTTGGAGGCGACGGCGCGGAAGGACTCGCGCATCGCCCTGGTCGAGGCTTACGCCAAGGCGCAAGGGCTTTACCGCAAGGACGACACGCCGGATCCGGAGTTCACCGACACGCTGGCGCTGGATCTCGGCGATGTGGAGCCGTCGATCGCCGGACCGAAGCGCCCGCAGGACCGCGTGCCGTTGGATCGCGCCGCGACCGCCTTCGCCGAGGTGCTCGACAAGGAGTACAGCAAGGGCGCCGAGGCCAACAAGCGGGTGCCGGTCAAGGACAAGAATTTCGATCTCGGCCATGGCGACGTGGTCATCGCCGCGATCACGTCCTGCACCAACACGTCGAATCCTTACGTGATGGTGGGCGCCGGCGTGCTCGCCCGCAACGCCGTGGAGCGCGGGCTCACGGTCAAGCCTTGGGTCAAGACGTCGCTCGCGCCGGGCTCGCAGGTGGTGACCGACTATCTGGTGAAGGCCGGCCTGCAAGACGATCTCGACACACTCGGCTTCAATCTCGTGGGCTATGGCTGCACCACCTGCATCGGCAATTCAGGCCCACTGCCGGAGGAGATCTCGCACACCATCCACGAGCATGGGCTCGCGGTCGCCTCGGTGCTGTCGGGAAACCGCAACTTCGAAGGCCGGGTCAATCACGACGTGAAGGCGAACTATCTGGCTTCGCCGCCGCTGGTGGTGGCCTACGCGCTGGCCGGCTCGATCACGGTGGATCTCGTCACCGAGCCGCTCGGCACGGATAAGCATGGTGCGCCGGTCTATCTCAAGGACATCTGGCCGTCGTCGAAAGAGGTGGCCAAGCTGGTGCGCAAGGCGGTGAAGAAGTCGATGTTCAAGGAGCGCTATGGCGACGTGTTCCGCGGCGATCCCGAGTGGCAGGCGATCCCGGTCGCGGGCGGGCTCACCTATGGCTGGGACACGAAGTCCACCTATGTGCAGGAGCCGCCCTATTTCGTCGGCATGACGACCGCGCCGGACGCGGTGACCGACGTGACAAGCGCGCGCATTCTCGGCCTGTTCGGCGATTCCATCACCACCGACCACATCTCGCCGGCGGGCGCCATCAAGCACGACAGCCCGGCCGGCCATTACCTCACCCAGCATGGCGTCGCCGTCGCCGACTTCAACTCCTACGGCTCGCGGCGCGGCAATCACGAGGTGATGATGCGCGGCACCTTCGCCAACACGCGCATCAAGAACCAGATGGTGCCGGGGGTCGAGGGCGGCGTCACGGTGCATTATCCGTCGGGCGAGCGCCTGGCGATCTACGACGCGGCGATGCGCTACGGGAGCGAGGGCGTGCCGCTCGTGGTGTTCGCCGGCAAGGAATACGGAACAGGCTCCTCGCGCGACTGGGCGGCCAAGGGCACACGGCTCCTCGGCGTGCGCGCGGTCATCGCCGAGAGCTTCGAGCGCATCCACCGCTCGAACCTGATCGGCATGGGCGTGCTGCCGCTCGTGTTCGCCGAAGGCATGTCGTGGCAGACGCTTGGGCTGACCGGCAGCGAGACCGTGTCACTTCGCGGCTTGAGCGAGATCAAACCGGGACAATGGATCGAGGCGGATATTACCTATCCGGACGGCGGCGGGACGCGCGCCGTGCCGCTGCAGGTGCGGATCGATACGTTCGATGAGCTCGACTATTTTCGGAACGGCGGAATTCTCCACTACGTGCTGCGATCGCTCGCCCGCGATGCCGCGTAGGTCACTGAGTTGTGACCCTTGTTGAGCCGTTTTTCCGCAAATCTCGGGCCATTTCCTGCATTCTAGCGCCATGAGGCCAATCACTTTCTTCGCCTTGGGCGCGGGCGCTGTTGCCCTACTCGGGCTTTCAACGCCAAGCCAAGCCGAGCCGCACGGGGCTGGCGGCGTCACCCTGCTCGAGCTGTTCACGAGCCAGGGCTGCTCGTCGTGTCCACCGGCGGACGAGCTGCTCGCCGAGTACGGCGACAAGCCGGGCGTGATCACGCTCTCCTTCTCCGTCGACTATTGGAATTATCTCGGTTGGCACGACACGCTGTCGAGCCCCGCGAACAGCGAGCGCCAGCGCGACTATGCGCTCGCCCGCGGTGACGGCCGCGTTTACACGCCGCAAGTCGTGGTCGACGGCATCATGCACGTGAACGGCAGCAGCGAGGCGGCGATCGAAATGGCGATGCGGAACGCCACCAGGCGGTTGAAGGACGTCAGGGTGCCGGTCTCCATGCATGCCGACGGCAACAGCCTGGTGGTCGATATCGGTGCCGCGCCCACGACCTCGGACATGCGCGAGGCAACGGTCTGGCTTGCCGTGGCTAAAGATAAAGAGACCGTCGCCATCAGCCGCGGCGAGAACCGCGGCAAGAAGATCACCTACACGCACCCAGTGCGGGAACTCACGCCCATCGGCATGTGGGCCGGCGAGGCGATGACGCTCCGCCTGCCGCTCAAGGATCTGCAGACCATCGGCGGCGATTGCCTCGTGGCGATGGTGCAGGTGGAAGGCGCAGGCCCGGTCCTCGGCGCCGCCCTCTATGAGCGCAAGTAGTTCGGCCTTCGGCCTCCAACGTTTCAGGGACATCGATCGACAGGGCTAGGTTTGGGTGGACTCATCCGACAAAACAAAAGGGCCGGCTTGCGCCGGCCCTTTTTCGTGGCCTCTTCGAATGAAATGGCCCGGTCCGAGAGAAGACCCCGGGGGGGCTGGGGGGCTGAGATTCCGAAGCCTCTCTAGTTGGACCGGGCCGAGAGGCAACGTCGTTAATCATAGCGAGTTTTGGGGCGCGCCCGGGGCGCAACTAGGGCGGAACTGTGACTTATGTTTCGTTATGTTACAGTTCGTGTAGGGCACTTGTGCGGCTTGAAATTCGGAGCCCGCGCGGTCATCATGAAGGTTCCGTTACAGGAGGCGCGAGTTTGAGCGAAACGGAGCCGATAGTCGTGCCGCTGGCCCGCAAGGCTGGCGGCGATCTTAGCCCTTCCGAGGGCTCCCGGCGTGGCGCCATCTCGTTCAACCGCCAGGAACTCAACCAAATCCTCAATGTCTACGGCCGCAAGGTGGCGAGCGGCGAATGGCGCGACTACGCCATCGATACGCTCCGGGAGAAGGCCGTGTTCTCGGTGTTCCGGCGGAGTTCCGAATGCCCGCTCTACCGCATCGAGAAGGCGCCGAAGCTGGCGCGGCGCCAGGGCGCCTATAGCGTGATCGCGGCGACGGGGCTGATCTTGAAGCGCGGCCACGATCTCGCCCGGGTCTTACGCACGCTCGACAAGGGCTTGCGCCTCGTCGAGGCCTGAACCCCAGAAAATGAAGAAGCCCCGGAGACGGGGGGGACTCGGGGCTTCTTCGGTTCCTTATGGGGGGAACCTGTGATGGGGAGGGACGCCCATCACCACAAGCAAATATGGGGCGTCGAGCCGTTTTTCAACCGGCCCCCACTGCGCTGCTTGGTAGCAGCACTAACAAAAAGGCCCCGGCGGTGACGCCAGGGCCTTTGTCGTTCGTGCGTGCTGCTTGGCTTAGCGGCGGCCGCCGAACAGCGACAGCAGCATCATGAACAGGTTGATGAAGTCCAGGTAGAGCCGCAGCGCACCCATTACTGCCTTGCGGCCGGAGAGCGTGCCGTCGTCGTTGGCCGAATACATCTCCTTGATCTGCTGGGTGTCGTAGGCGGTCAGCCCGGCGAATACGAGGACGCCGACCACCGAGATGGCGAACTGAAGCGCACTCGACGCCAGGAACACATTCACCAGCATGGCGATGATAATGCCGATCAGGCCCATGAACAGGAACGAGCCCCAGGCGGACATATCGCGCTTCGTGGTGTAGCCGTAGAGCGACAATGCGCCAAAGGTGGCCGCGGTGATGAAGAACACCCGGGCGATGCTCTGGCCGGCATAGACGAGGAAGATCGACGAGAGCGACGCCCCCATCAACGCCGAGAACAGCCAGAACGAGATCTGGGCTGTGCCGAGGCTCATGGAGTTGATGCGTGCGGAGAGGAAGAACACCAAGCCGAGCGGCGCCAGGAACAACACCCATTTAAAGGCGCTGGCATACATGAAGTTGCCGAGCGGGGTCAGGCCGGTGATGGCGCCGTCGGCACCGGTCACCACGGCCATAGCATAAATCACATAGGCGACGACGCCGGTGATGGCGACGCCGGAGGCCATGTAGTTGTAGACGCGGAGCATGTAGGCGCGCAGGCCCTGGTCGATGGCGCCCGCGTCGGCGCGGCCGGCGGCAGCGCCTTGCCCATAACGTCTGTCGAGTTCCGCCATATAAGAGAATCCCTTGCTGAACGGTTGGTCAGAGAGCCAATTTGACTAGCAATATGGTGGTTTAAGGTTAGCTGCGCAAGGTGAAGAGACTGTGTCCGGCGGCGCGGGTTTGCCTTTATTCGGCCCGGAGATAGGGCGCGGCCTTGACCGAAAGCAGCCGCCAGGTGGTGATGGCGCCGACCGCCAAAACCAAGGCGAGGGCCAGCAGCACCGTCTGAATTGCGGCCCATGGCGCAAAAATAAACTTGATGTCGAAGGCGAAGGTGCATAGCGCCCATGCGGTGATGGTGGCGATGAGGATCGCCAGCAGCGAGGTGGCGAGCCCGAGCACCCCGAATTCCAGAAGCTCGGCGCCGATGATGCGGCCGCGTGTGGCGCCCAGCGTCTTGTAGAGCACCGTCAGATATTTCCGCTGCTGTTGACCGGCGGACACCGCGCCGGCGAGCACGGCGGCGCCGATCAAAAGCGTGACGCCCGCCGTCGCGCTGATAGCGGTCATCAGCTTGGCGAGGAGCGCCTTGGCCGCGTCGATGATGTCGCCGATCTTGATGGCGGTCACCAAGGGAAAACGTTCGGCCAGCAATTGGATGATCTTGGCCTCGCGCTCCGGGTCGGTGCCCTTCGGCAGCTCGAGCGTGGTGACGAGACGGTGCGGCGCGCCTTCCAGCGTGTTCGGTGAGAACACCATGACGAAGTTGATGGCGAGCGATTCCCAGTCGATCTTGCGCATGCTGGCGATCTCGGCCTCGACGTTGCGGCCGAGAATGTTGACGGTGACATGATCGCCGAGCTTCAGGCCGAGCCCCTTGGCGAGCTCGCCGTCGAAGGACACGAGGGGCGGGCCCGAATAGCCCTTCGGCCACCATTCACCCTCCTCAATGGTCGAGGCGCCGGGAATGGTGTCGGTGTAGGTGAGGCCGCGGTCGCCGGCGAGCACCCAGCGGGCGTCCGGCTTGACCTCCGCCTTGTCGACGGAGACGCCGTTCAGCGCGACGATGCGGCCGCGCAGCATGGGGGCGTCATTGAGCTTGGCATCGGGCTCGATTCCCCTCGCGGTGTCCTGGAAGGCCTTGAGATCGCCCGGCTCGACGTCGAGGAAGTAGTAGGCGGGGGCGTCGATCTCCACGTGGCTTTCGATCTCGGCGAGCAGCGAGGTGTGGATCAAGGCCACGGCGATGAGGAGACCGAGCCCTAGGCCCAGCGACACGGCGATCGAGCGGGCAAGCGAGCCGGGTGCGCCGATGCTGGCGAGCGCCAGCCCCCAGGCGGGCGGCTTGGAGCGGCGGAAGCGGGCGGCGAGCCGCTGCACGAGCAGGCCGAAGCCGAGCAGCAGCACGAAGGCGAACACGATGCCGGCCGAGATCGCGGCGGTGACAATGCGTTCTTCCGAAGCGGCGATGGCGAGCACGAAGAGCGCAAGGCCGGCCGCCGCCGAGCCGAGCGCAAAGGGAAGCGCGGACCGCTCGCTTTCCTCGGTCAGATGCGCGCGCATCAGCACGGCGGGGGAGATGCGGCTCGCGCGCCCCAGCGGCCACAGCACGAACAGCACCATGGTGAGGAGACCGGCCAGTGCGGCGACGATCAGCGGTATGGGGTGCGGCTCTATCGCCAACGCGATGGGCAGCGCATCGGCATAGAGCGTGGCGATTGCGGCGGGTGCCAGGGCGCCGAGCACGAGGCCGATGGAGATGCCGATGAGCGCCAGCAACAGCGCCTGGATGAGATAGACGTTGAGCACGAGCCGGCTCGAGGCGCCGAGGCATTTGAAGGTGGCGATGATGTCGCGCTTCTTCGCCATGTAACTCTGGATGGCATTGCCGACGCCGATGCCGCCGAGGAGCAGTGCGGTAAGGCCGACGAAATTGATGAATTGGGTGAAGCGCTCGGCGTCGCGCCTGAGCGTCGGCGCCGGGTCGGTCCAGTCGTTGATGGCGAAGCCGGCTTGCGGGAACTTGGTCTCGATATCTTTGCGCGCCGCTAAGAGCTGCTCGCGGTCGATGGCGATTTCTTCGGGCATCTTGGCGCGGTAGGTCCAGCGGATCAGGCTGCCGGGCTGCACGAGGCCGGTCTTCGCAAGCGTGCCGCGTGACATCAACAGCTTCGGACCATACGACAAGCGGTCGGCAAGGCGATCGGGTTGCTCGCCGAGAATGCCGCCGACGGTGACGCTGGTCTCGCCGATCTTGAGCGGGTCGCCCACCTTCAGGCCCAAGCGGTCGAGCAGGACGCGCTCGGCGACCACCACGCCAGGCGTCCGCCACACGGGGCCGGCGTCTTTCGGCTCGAGCACCGCGACCTCGCCATAGAGCGGGTAGGGGTCGTCGACCGCCTTGACCTCGATGAGCGCGCTCTTGCCGTCTTCCGCTCTGGCCATGGCGCGGAAGCTGGCCGACTCGCTGATCTGACCCAGCTCTTCGAGCGCGGCTCTCTCGTCAGGGTTGGTCTGGCGGTGGATCAGCTCGAAGGAGAGATCGCCGCCAATCAGCAGCCGCCCCTGCTGGGCGAGCGCCTTGTCGAAGGCGGCCGCCAGCGAGCCGATGGCGGCGACGGCGGCGACGCCGAGCGCGATGCACAGCACGAAGACGACAAGCCCGCCGGCGCCGGCGCGGAGCTCGCGCAGGGCGATGGTGAGTGCCAGCGGGAGTTTCAGCCGCGGCGGGGCGGATGCGGCGGAAATATCGGCCGCAGTCACGAAGCGGCCACGCGGCGCTTGGCGCCGCCGCTCACGATGCGGCCGTCGGCGACATTGACGATGCGGTCGCAGCGCTTCGCCAGGGTGCGGTCATGGGTGATGAGGAGCAGGGTGGCGCCGGTGCGGTCCTTCAGCTCGAACAGCAGGTCCATCACTTGCGCCCCGGTGGCGAGATCGAGATTGCCGGTCGGCTCGTCGGCGAGGATCAGCGCCGGCTTGGTGGCAAGCGCCCGGGCAATGGCCACGCGCTGCTGCTCGCCGCCGGAGAGCTGGCCGGGGAAATGCGTCTCGCGCTGCGACAGCCCGACCTCGGCCAATGCGGCGCGCGCCACCGGGAACGCGTCGTCCTGGTTGAGGAACTCCATGGGGAGCGCCACATTCTCGATTGCCGTCATGGTAGGCACGAGGTGGAAGGACTGGAACACGATGCCGATATTGGCGGCACGGAGATGCGCCAGGCCGTCCTCGTCGAGGGTGCCGAGATCGGTGCCAACGATGGTGACGCGGCCGGCAGTGGCGCGTTCGAGACCGGCGATGACCATGAGCAGCGTGGATTTGCCGGAGCCGCTGGGGCCGACCACCGCCACAGCTTCGCCTTCCGGCACGGATAAATCGATGCCGCGCAGGATGGCGACCGCCCCGGCGCGCGACGGCAGCGTGACTTGCACGCCTTCGATCTCTATCGCGGGGCGCTGTTTCAGGGTCTGGTCCATGGTCCAAGGGGGTTGGGCGGAGATCACACGCTCGGGAGCGGTTGGCAAGGCTAGCCGCATTAAGGGTAGCCGCATTAGAGAAGGTCAAACAGGTCGAAATGATGAAACGCCACATCGCACGCATGGGCCTTGTCGCCGCAGCCCTGCTCCTTGCGCTCGGTCTCATCGCATCCGCGGCGGGCCAGCAGGAGACCGTGATCGTCGCGCTCGGCGACAGTCTCACGGCGGGCTATGGGCTGCCGCAGGCCCAGTCGTTTCCGGCGCAGCTTGAAGCAGCACTGAAGGCGCGTGGGCAGAATGTCCGCGTCGTGAATGCGGGCGTGTCGGGCGACACGGCGAGCGCCGCGCTCAAGCGCCTCGATTGGGCGCTCCCGGACGATGCCAGCGCCGTCATCGTCGAACTCGGCGCCAACGACGCGCTGCAAGGCCTACCGCCGGACAAGACCGAGGAAGCGCTCGCCAAGATCATCGAGCGGCTGCAAGCCAAGGGGCTGACCGTGCTGCTCGCTGGCATGGAGGCGCCGCGCAATATGGGCGCTGCTTACGTCGAGGCCTTCGGCGCGATCTATCCGGAACTCGCGGCACAATATGACGTGCTGCTCTATCCGTTCTTTCTGGATGGTGCCGCGCTCAACGACGGACTGATGCAGAAAGACGGCATCCATCCCAACGGCAAGGGTGTGGCGAAGATCGTCGAGAACATGCTGCCGAAGGTCGAAGAGTTGTTGGCGCAGGCCGATGAGAAGAGCGGGACATGATGATGAGACACAATCCGAGAAAGATACACATGAGATCGATTGCTTTAGCGCTTGCCGTCGTCTTGTCGCCGCTCGCCGCGCATGCCGGTGAAGCCGTCACCTATGAAGTCGGTGGCGAGAGCTTCGAGGGCTATCGCGCCGCCGCGAGCGGCGAGTCCAAAGGGCTCGTCTTGATCATCCACGATTGGGACGGTCTCACCGACTACGAGGTCAAACGCGCCGACATGCTGGCGGACATGGGCTACGACGCCTTTGCCGTCGATCTCTACGGCAAGGGCAACCGGCCGGCCGACACCGGCGCCAAGAAGGCGGAGACCGGCAGACTGTACGAGGACCGGGCGCGGATGCGGACGCTGATCCTCGGCGGGCTCGCCGAAGCGCGCAAAGACGGTGACGAAGAGGTGATGGTGATGGGCTATTGCTTCGGCGGCGCGGCGGTGCTCGAGCTCGCCCGCTCCGGCCAGGCGAAGAATATCGCCGGCTACGCCACCTTCCACGGCGGGCTGGCGACGCCGAAGGGCCAAAGCTACTCTGCCGACACGCCGCCGATCCTGGTGATGCATGGCGGCGCCGACACCTCCATCACCATGGACGATGTGGCGGCGCTGTCAGGAGAGCTGGAGAGCGCCGGCGTGCCATACGAGATCCAGGTCTATTCCGCCGCGCCGCACGCCTTCACCAACTTCGACGGGGACCGCTACCAGAAGCGGGCCGACACCCAGTCGTGGGATGCCTTTTCGGATTTCCTTGCCACGAATTTGTCGGAGTGAGCGCGCAAAG
>Ga0307380_10003618_pt1 | contig 21250 bp, 19 predicted proteins | sample UN3MG_FD_202239 | JGI IMG/M metagenome (GOLD analysis project Ga0307380, IMG submission 202239) | Soil microbial communities from Risofladan, Vaasa, Finland - UN-3 | ecosystem: Environmental > Terrestrial > Soil > Coastal area > Acid sulfate soil | place: Finland: Risofladan, Vaasa | collected... | reverse complement strand
GGCACTGGCTCGCCAGATCATGTACGCCGCTCGCGGCAAGATACTCGAATTGGTCGATGACGTCCAGAAGCTGGACTCCAACTACTTCACGCAGACTCTCTTGCCGGGCTACATGAAACGCCACCCCGAAACGGCTGCTTGGGACGTGGCGTACGATCCACGTGGACACTTCCACGAACCACATACCGAAAAGACGGTGGCGCTGGGCACGCTGGACGTACGCAAGTATCTGGGAGACGTTCGGAGCCACGCCGTGGGCGACGTTGCGAACTTCGAGTTCAAGAACAGCGCCTATCCCACTTGCGGACCGCAACACCGCTTCAACGCCATCATGTTCATCGAAAAAGAGGGTTTCATGCCGTTGTTCCAGCAGGTTCAACTGGCCGAACGCTACGACATTGGGATCATGTCCACCAAAGGCATGTCGGTGACAGCGGCTCGGCAGATGGTCGACACTCTGTGCAGCGAAAGTGACGGCGTGCCTTTACTGGTTCTCCGCGACTTTGACCAAGCAGGTTTTTCCATCGTCCACACGCTGCGACACAACAGCGAGCGTTACCAATTCCGGAACCGAGTCCAGGTGATTGATCTGGGGTTGCGCTTGGCGGATGCCGAGGCATGGAACCTGGAATCAGAGGAGGTGTATTACAAATCCAGCCCGGCGGGATTGCTTCTCCGCCGCGGCGCCACCGAAGAGGAAATCAAGTTCCTGTGTCCACACTGGGGCAAACGTGGTCATCGTGTCGAGTTGAATGCCTTCACTTCGGAGCAATTGATCGAGTGGATCGAATCCAAACTCCATGAACATGGAATCAAGAAGGTCATCCCGGATGGCAAGACCTTAGAAGCTGCCTACCGATGGGCCACCGAAATCGAGTATGTCAACGCACGCTTGGAAAAGATCGCCCAAGCTGCCGCTGAGGAAGCTGAGAAGGTGGAGATTCCCAAAACGCTGGAGCGCATAATCCGCAAGCGACTGAAAGACGATTCTGCGACGCCATGGGATCGGATTGTCTCCGAGGTGGCTGCCAAGAATTGTAAGGAACGTACGTCCCGACGAAACGCGCAAGCAAGAAAACGGGGACCATGAGGACGGGTTCTTTACAATTACCTGCGTTTTCCGTCGTGGAGGAAGTAAAAGAACAAAGCGTCGTGCTGGCCGGCGAAACTCAGCACGACGCCTTGGAGGTTGCACATGCATGATGCGAGCAGTTCTCGTGCGAGTCAAGGTTCGGTGCTGAAGATCGCGCTGGAATACCATCGGCGCGGCTGGTCGGTCATTCCGATTCGCCCAGGAACAAAGAAACCGGCTTGTCGAAGTTGGAAGCCCTACCAGAGCGAACGGCCCGAGGAGACGACCATCCGGCGGTGGTTCTCGGGCAACGGGCAAAAGGCCCTGGCTGTCATAATGGGGGAAGTCTCCGGCGGTCTGGTGTGCCGCGATTTCGACGACATGACCAGCTATGGACGATGGGAAGCCAAACATCCCGACTTGGCCAGAACACTCCCCACGGCCGAAACCGGACGCCCCGGACGCCACGTCTACGCAAGGGCCGATATCGGGCAGATTCGGTCTGTGAGCAAGACCGGTGGGGCAATCCTCGAATTCGATGATGGAGAACTGCGGGGAGCCGGCTACTGTCTCGTTCCCCCGTCGCCACACCCCAACGGCACAAGCTACCGCTGGATTGTCCCGCTCGGAGACGAGGTGCCGGCCATCGACCTGAACTGCTCGGGATTTTTCCCATGCAACAGAGAGGCCAGAGAGAACGTAGAAGCCCGAGGAGACCAGAGTAACCAGAAGACATTTAGGTGTGTGGATGAATGTTCTACAAAAAAACCACCCACTGAATGTCTTATGGACTCTCTGGCGTCTCGGCACTCTCTGTTGCACCGGCAGGTGGAAGCGGCGATTTCTCGGACGCTGCCCACCGGAACCCGACAACGGCACAAGCTGCTTTTCGAGTTGGCCAGGGAATTGAAAGCCCTGCCCGGGTTGGCCGATGCCCCGATTGCCGAGTTGAAGCCCTACGTGAGAGAATGGCACAAGAGGGCTTTGCCGCATATTCACACCAAGCCCTTCGAGGAAAGTTGGTTCGATTTCGCCGAATCTTGGGGGAAGGTGAAGTTCCCCAAAGGAAAGGAGCCCATTGCCATGATGTTTGCGAAAGCAGTCGAGGCGGAAGTGCCCGAAGTGGCCAAGCAGTACGAACAAACACAGCTGCGATGGTTGGTGGCTCTATGTCGAGAGTTGCAGCGGGCCTGCGGTGCCGGGTCGTTCTTCCTCGATACCCGGACGGCTGGCCGGTTGCTCGGCATCCATCACGCCACAGCATCCCGTTGGCTTCGAGGATTACGGCACGACGGGATTATCAAGCTGGAATCGAGGGGGAGCCGAGAAGAACGCCGGGCCAGCCGGTACCGCTATCTGGCCCCGCTCTGACTTTTTCCGGAAGTCTACTTGACACACGGCAAGTGATGCCGATAATCGGGAGTATGGGAAAGAAACGCAAACAAAAACCGACCCTAAGTGACCAGATTCGCCGGCTCATCGAATCCAGCGGAATGAGCCGGTATGAAATCGCCAGACAGACCGGTATCGAACAATCGGTTCTAAGCCGGTTCATGTCGGGCGAGCGAGGGCTGACCACGTTGACCCTGGACAGGCTCGGGGAACTGTTCGACCTGGAAGTGGTCCATCGCGGTCGGAAGCGTTCCTGAGGCTTCCTGCGGAATCTGAAAGGTAAGGTGAGAGGATGCGAGTGTTCAGACCGACCCGGACAACCAAGTCGGGTCAGAAGAAACCCTACGCAAAATGGTACGTCGAATTCCGGGACCACTTGGAAAGTATCCGCCGGCTGCCGGCATTCACGGACAAGAAGCAAAGCGAGGAACTGGGTCGAAAGATAGAACGGCTGGTGGCGTGCCGGTCGAACGGAGAATCGCCCGATACCGCGCTGGGGCGGTGGTTGGAGTCGATGCCGCCCAAGCTGCGCGACCGGCTGGCAGCAATCGGTTTGCTGAGCGGAGAAAGCGTGGCAGCCGGGAAGTTCTTGGCCGCACACTTGGACGATTTTCAGGCAGCCTTGGCGGCCAAAGGGGACACGGAGAAACATGCCCGGCTGGTTGCCAATCGAGCACGACGACTCGTCAAGAAGTGCAGGTTTCAGTTCTGGAATAACCTATCCGCCTCCAAGGTGCAAGCGTGCTTGGCGGAGTTACGTGACGGCGGCAACGGGCTGAGTATCCAGACCAGCAATTTCTATCTGCAAGCTATCAAGCAGTTCTGCAAGTGGATGGTACGCGACGGCCGGGCAAACCGGTCGCCGTTGGAGCATTTGCAGGGCCAGAACGTCCAGACCGACCGGCGACATGACCGGCGGGCGCTTGCGGTTGAGGAAACCCGCTGGCTGCTGCGAACCACGCTTGCCGGCCCAGAGCAGGCAGGGGTTTGCGGCGCGGAACGGTATCTCATCTATCGGTTGGCACTGGAAAGCGGTCTGAGGGCGAAGGAAATCCGTACGCTCAGCCGGTCCAGTTTCGACTTTACCGCAAGACCCGCAACCGTGACGGTCGAGGCGGCATACTCGAAGCGCCGGCGGCTGGATGTGCTTCCCCTTCGCCCCGACACAGCCGACCTTCTAAGGGAGCATCTGGCCAAGAAACTTCCCGAGGCAGCCGCGTTCGCCACGCCCCAGAAAGACAGGCTCGCAGGGGTCGTACGGGCCGATTTGGCGGCCGCTCGGGCTGAATGGATAGATACAGCCCCGACCCTGGAAGAACGCAACAGACGCGAATCCTCGTCGTTCCTGGTGTATCGTGACGAGTCCGGCCGAGTGGCCGATTTCCACGCCCTGAGGCATACATTCATCACGAATCTGGCCAGCAGCGGGTCCCATCCGAAAGTTGCCCAGTTGTTGGCCCGGCATTCGACCATCACCCTCACCATGGACCGGTACACGCATTCGCTGTGGGAAGACCTGAGCGAGGCCCTCGGGCGATTGCCAGACCTATCCGGACCGACAGAGCAGCCCCAGCGGGCGACCGGGACCGACGGCCGGAGAAATGTGGCCGAAAGCATGGCGCAGAGTGTGGCGTTTTGTGTGGCGCTAAAGGACCCAGAATCAAGCACCCTCGTGCAGTCCGGTGCAGTGAACGCCCAAACGGCCACCGGACAGCCCGGGAACGGAAAACCTCGGGAATTCGCGGAAAACAGCGGAAAAACCGGGGAAGAAAATGGCGGAAGTGCATGGGAATCGAACCCACCGGCGACGCGCATCACGCGCCGCCCGACGGTTTTGAAGACCGCGGCCACCACCAGGTGTGCAAGCACTTCCGATCTTCTGACTTCGGCGCTCGAAGGCTCTCTTGGCGCTCCGGCGTATTCATCGCTACCGAAGCTGGTTCGAGTACCTCCAGCTTGAGAGGCTTGTTCTTCTACCAGCATACAGCCGGATCGCGTTACGGCAAGGTCGAGGGACTCGGCTGCGGGCCAATTACCTCTGGCAGCCACCTGGAGGAGGGGTGCCGGCCCGGCGCGAGCCACACTTGCCGTGTTGAAAGCGGCTTATCGCTGGACCTAGGCGATTCTCCACGGTTTCTGCGAAATTCTCAACAGTATTCTCAACAATGCTATTCTCAACAATGCTGCTAAGAAACGCGCACGGAACCCGAATAACTTGCGAAAAGCGCATAACCTATGCTGCCGATTGTGGGTGCAAATAGAGTAATTGAGCGCGTTGTCGCCAGCCGGTATCATGACTGTTGCGCGATGGGCTGCAGTTCTTGGGTGAGAATCTTCTACTCTCTGCCGCAGGAGAAACCTGATGCACCGAAAAATGGTTTGGGCGTGTGGCCTGGTCTTGTTGATGGTGATATGTCCGAGAGCGTCGGCGGCCGACTCGCTTCCGCCGGCCAATCGGTGGATTTCCCCGGAGGCCATCTTCGTCGTGGAGGTCTCTCAGCCGGAGGCCCTGCTCGACTTGGCCTTCGATCCCAAGATGATCGAAGCCGTCGCTTCCCTTCCGGCCTATCAGAAGCAAGCGGAGCAACCGGGGTTTCGGCAGTTCCTGCAGGTGGTCCGGTTCCTGGAGATGACGCTCGATACGCCATGGCCGACGGGTGTGCGGAAGCTCGTCGGTGGCGGCGTCACGCTGGCGGCAAGTGCCGACGGCGGCGCGTTGTTGATCGTCGACGCCCAAGACGCCCAAATGCTCCAGCGGCTGCACGAGATCCTGTTGGGCTTTGCGAAGAACCAGGCGGAAAAACAGGAGCAGCCGGGCCGTGTCGCTTCTGAAGAGTACCGAGGTGCGACCTGCTGGACGTTTGGCGGCGATGAAGCGCATGCCATTCTCGGCAACCGGCTGCTGCTGGCCAATCGGTCCGAAGTGCTGAAGGCCGCCCTCGACCTTCGCGCGAAACCCGACGGCCAGAGCCTGGCCTCGTCGCCTGCCTACCAGAATGCCCGGGCGGCCCTTTCCGGCGACATGGTGGCCTCGGCCTTCGTGAACTTACAGCCGCTCAAGCAGCATCCTCCCGTGAAGGATCTCCTGACGCAGAGTTCTTCCAACCCCTTGGCGACTCTGTTGCTTGCCGGGGTGACGGAGGCCCTGCGCGACTCGAGTTGGCTGGCCGTTGGGTTGGACGTCGAGGAAGACACGCTGTCGCTTTCCGCCGTGGTCGACGGCAAGGCTGGTGGTGAGAACAGTCCCGCAGCCTTCGCATTGCCGAGCCGAGACGCTGAAGGAGCGCTGCCGAATCTCGCGGTGCCGCGCCGCATTGCCGCTGCCAGCCTCTATCGCGACCTGCACCGGTTCTATGCCGCGAAAGACGATCTGTTTCCGGAACGCACTTCCGGGCTGATTTTCTTCGAGAACATGATGGGGATCTTCTTCAGCGGGATGGACCTGACCGAGGAAGTCTTTGGGGAAACCCGGCCCGAAATCCGCGTGGTGGTGGCCGAGCAGGACTACGATTCGGCCGTGGGCACGCCCCAGGTTCAGTTTCCCGCGTTTGCGGCGGTTTTTCACCTCGAGCGGCCCGCCGAGTTCGCCGAGGTGGTAGAAGAGGCGTGGCAGAAGGCCGTCGGGCTAATCAACTTCACACGCGGCCAGCAGGCACAGCCGGGCTTGATCATCGATCGGCCCGTCCACTCCGGCACCAAGTTCACCGTGGCCTATTTCCGATCGCCCAAAGACGCCGATCGCACGAACGTCGACGCGCGTTTCAACTTCCGGCCGGCCTTGGCAACCGAGGGCGAATACCTCATCTTCAGTTCCACCGAAGGCCTCGCCGGGGACTTGATCGACGCGCTGAAGAAGGAGCAAGCCGGCACGCCGAAGCCGCTGGCCGAGACCCACAGCCTGGTGGAACTCGACGGGGCCGGGCTGCTCTCGATTCTGGCGGCCAATCGCGAGAACTTGATCCGCCAGAACATGCTCGAAGAAGGCAACACCCAAGCGGAAGCCGAAACTCAGATAGACCTGATCTTGGCCGTGCTGAAGTACCTCGACGAGGCGAAACTCAGCGTGGGAAGCCGCGAGGGACGGCCCCAGGCAAACCTGAAGTTAAAGTTGGATCTACCCTGACGCTGCTCGCGGAGAAAGGGGAGCCGTCTATGTTCGCCGACAACCGAACCGTCCCGGACCAAGGCCGATCGGAACCGCCCGGTACGCCGGACGCCGGCAGGCCGATCGATCCCGATTGGGCCTGGGCACCCTACAAGCCGGACACGCAGCGGCCGTGGGACCTGCGCCGGGCGGGACACCTGTTTCGTCGCGCGGCCTTCGGTGCCGATTGGGGTCAGCTCCAGCAGGCGTTGGCCGACGGCCCGCAACGCACCGTCGATAGGTTGTTGCGTCCCGACGCCGACGTCGAAGCCTTCCATCGAACCTACGACGAGTACGAGGCCTCGACTGCCGGCTCCGACTCGGCCGACGGTCTGCGGGCATGGTGGTTGCGGCGAATGATGCAGACGCCGCATCCACTGTTGGAGAAAATGACGCTGTTCTGGCACGACCATTTCGCCATCAGCAACGCCAGGGTGAAAAACGCCCTGTTGATGCACAAGCACGTGCAGTCGCTCCGCAGCCATGCCCTGGGCCGTTTCGCCCCGTTGCTGCAGAGCGTTTCTCGCGATCCGGCCGTCCTCTTGGGACTGGAGGCCGCCGCCAACCGCAAGGCCCAACCCAACGAGCAACCGGCCCGGACCATCGTCGAAGTCTACAGCCTGGGACCGGGCCACGCCACGGAAGAGGACCTGCGCAGCGCCGCCCGGGCGTTTACCGGCTGGTTCGTCCTGCGGGGCCAACTCCGCTACATCGAGCGCGAGCACGATACGGGGACGAAACGGTTCCTCGGCGAAGAGGGCGACTTCGACGCCGATGCCGTGGTTCGGATTCTGCTTGGGCAACCGGCCGTATCGCGGTTGTTGGTTCGCAAGCTGTACCGCTGGCTGATCTGTGAGACCGAGGAATCCGACGACGCACTGCTCGCACCGCTGGTCGAGTCGTTCCGCAAGGATTACGACGTGGCCACCTTGGTGGAAACGATGCTGCGTTCGAACCTGTTCTTCTCGCCGGCCGCGTACCGGCAGCGGATCAAGAGTCCGGTGGAGTTCGCCCTGGGGATCGTCCGTGGCCTGGAGGGGATGGTTTCGACCACGCAGTTGGGTCAAGACCTGGCGGCGTTGGGTGAGAACCTGTACCATCCCCCGACCGTCCGGGGATGGCGGGGAGGACAGTATTGGATCAACCGTGCCACGCTGATCGGCCGCAGCAACCTGGCCGGGGCGTTGCTCTCCGGCTCGGAACCCTACGGCGACAAACTCGATCCGGCGGCGATCGCCAAGAAGCACGGCTTTCCGGACCCCGAGCCGGCCGGACGTTTCCTGCTCGACTTGTTTCTGCAGGGAGACGTCGAGGCCGACGTTGGCGACCGCCTGCTGCGGGACGTTGCCGCGGCCGGCGGCGATCTTTCGCGTCGGCTGCGCCGATTGGCCGGGACCATCGTGACGCTGCCCGAGTTCCACTTGGCTTGACCAAATCGGGAGGAAAACCATGTTCACTACGCGCCGCGACTTTCTGAAGACCTCGCTAGGTACCTCGGCGTTGTGTTCGCTGGGTCCGGCTGTACCGGCGTTTCTCAGCCGTTCGGCCCTGGCTGCAGCGCCGCGGCAGGACGACGGCCATACGATCCTGGTCGTGGTCCAAATGGCCGGCGGCAACGACGGCCTGAATACCGTGGTGCCCTATGAAGATGACGAGTACGCCCGCCGGCGGCCTACCTTGCGGTGGGCGGCCAAGGAAGTGCACAAGATCGACTCGCTGTTGGGCTTCCATCCGCGGATGCAGGCATTCATGCGGCTCTATCAAGAGGGACACCTGAGCATCGTTCAGGGCGTGGGATATCCCAATCCCAACGGTGACCATGCGGCGGCCATGCGGGACTGGCAAACCGCCAGGCCGCACCAGCCCGACTGCCAAACCGGTTGGCTCGGTCGGGCGATCGACCACGCCTGCCACCCGGGCGAAGCGAACACACCGGGTGTGTTCGTCGGGCAGATCGCGCAGCCTTTCGGACTCAACACCGAGAAGGCGGTCGTCCCCTCGATCAAGAACCTCGAGCAGTGCATGTTGACGCCCGAGTTCGATTCGGCAGGTCCCGCCCAACGCACGCGGACCGGCGACGACAACCCGCTGTTGGACTTCCTCAGGCTCAGCGCGCGAACCGCCCATGCCGACAGCCGACGGATCGAAGCGGCGGCCAATGCCCCCACGGCCGAGTATCCGCCGCTGCCGCTGGCGCAGTCGTTGAAGACCGTTGCCCAGTTGATCCGTGCCGAGTTGGGGATTCGGATCTTCCACACGGAACTCGGCGGCAACGGGCCGGGCGGATTCGACAACCACGCCAACCAACGCGGCAACCACGGCGCGCTGCTCAGCCAACTGTCCGAATCGGTGGCCGCCTTCGTCGACGACCTGAAACGTGACAAGCTGCTGGATCGGGTGTTGCTGATAACCTTCTCGGAGTTCGGCCGCACCGTGGCCGAGAACGGACGCCACGGCACCGGACACGGCTCGGCCGCCCCGGTGTTCCTTGCCGGTGGTCGGCTCAAGGGCCGTTTGATCGGCGCGCACCCGGCCCTTACGGAGTTGGAAAACGGCGGCCAGAAATTCCACACCGACTTCCGCCGGGTTTACGCCACCGTCTTGGACCGCTGGCTGGGAATGGACAGTTCGGCCATCCTCGGCGAGAAATTCGATACGCTGGACGTGCTCGAGGCTTGAGTACCCTACGGACTCGTGGGCACCCGGTTGTCGACCAGACTGTTGTGATAGATCATCGGAGCGGCGACCGCTCCGGCAACAAGGCCCGTCACGGTGGCGGCCTGGCGCAGACTCACCACCGGAAGAACGATCGGGTGCTGTCCCCGAACGATCAGGCCGCCGATGGACACGACGATCTCTTTCTGCGCATGCGGTGGGGCCGAGGACGCAGACCACGCACGAAGAAACCACCTACTCGGGCCGTCGCCGCTCCGGACGACGATCTGGTACGGTCCCGGCCTGACGTTCTCGAATCCGAATCGGCCGTGGCGGTCCGTGCGCGCCAGGGCGACCGTCCGCCGGCCGGTGAGCAGTTCGACCTGCACTGCGGCCACGTTGTCCTGACCGGGGGCAGTGCCGAAGTCGACCACGCGGCCTGACAGCGCGCCGTCGGGCAGAAGACTCACGTCCACCACGTTGCCGGCCGAATAGGACGGGCCGCTGCCGGCCGTCACGTCGCCATCCGCAAAAGAATCCGCCTCAACGGCGCCGGGCAAAGCCGCCGGGCACGGTTGCTCGAGCAATACGAAACCGCAGAACACGATGGCCAGGATGGCCAGGACGGCGAGCCGCCCGCCGGGAGGCATCTGTTTCTGTACCGCTGGCCGGAGTACGTCCACGCTGGGATCCCTCTACGTCTTGCTCAGGGACTGCTGGGGGCGCGCGACTTCGAATTGTGGACCGCGATGGGAATGGCGATCGCCGCGCTGACCAACGCCGTGAGGAGAAACGCGTCGGACCTGAAGAAATCCCCCAAAGGCATCTGGCCGCGGACCACGTCGCCGCCGACCACGATGGCGGCAATCTGCCTGGATCGGGGCGGGGCCGTGCCGGCGACCCACGTGCGAAACTCTCGCGTGAAACCACCCGTCGATACCCGGTAGGTCCCTCCGGGCAAACCGGCGACCGAGAAACGCCCCGAGGCGTCGGTCTGGACGGCGGCCACCTCTCCGGCGGCGTTGTGAACGAGGACGGACATCCTCGCCACCGGAACTCCCTGAACGTTGACCACGACGCCGTGGAGCACACCCTCGGGATCCAGTTCGATATCGCCCGCCGAGCCCGCGTTGGACAAGGTCCCGCCGAAAGGTTGTGCCCCTTCCAAGACCGAGCCTGGCAGCATCAGGCCCAAAGTTGCCAATACGACGCACGCTCGCGCCAAGAGTCGCGACAAGCTCATGGAACGTTTTCCTTGCAGGGAGTTGTTCACGGGCTGGAAATCCGGTCGATTCGGTGGTTGTGAATTGCCACGGGCACGCCCACGGCAACGGCCACGATCCCGGCGATCACCCAGGGCTTTCCCAGCCAGTATCCGATCGGGCCCTCGTTGGCACGAATCGGTCCCTCGGTGGCCAGAACCAAGGCACTGCGACGGGCCAGGGGGGGCGCGGTGTCGGGGGCCCAAAGCCGGAACGTCCCGTAGGCCCGTCCGGCGACGATCTCGCACGGTCCGGCGCGAAGGCCGCGAACCTGGAAGTTGCCGGTCCGATCCGTTTCCGTCGCCGCGACCTCCAACCCCATCTGCCGAACCGAAACGCGGGTTCCCGCCGGCGGCATGCCTGCCGACTCGATCACCTGCCCCGACAACAAACCACCGTCGCTCAATTCCACGTCGACAAGCGCCGAAACCGGGTCGGCGACTCGTCCGCCGGCCGGCTGGCCGTTGACTGCGGCCGACAGTATCGGGGCGGGAAGGATCATTCCTGCACAGGCCAAGCAGAGTATCCCGAGTTTCAACACTCCGACATGCTCCATTGGACAGATCCTTTTCCGATGCGGTCTTCGACCGCTGCGAACGCAAACGAAATGACCCGCGAGGCTTCAAGCACGCTTGGGGAGAAGTCCCGTGTCTCTGAAGAGGAGGGCGGATGCTACTCGAAACCTCCCGGTAGGAAAATACCGAATCCGTGGAAATTCCTGCCGTTGGCTGCCGTTGGCGAAGTCCGTGTCGGATTCGAGATTTCTCCCTGTGTAAAACTGGGGGCAATAGGGTGGTTCGCAAAACGTTTCCTGGGTGTCCAGGTGAACTACGGTCGCAAAAGCATCAATATGGGCTACATATCACCACGCGGAGGCGTGAGGATCTTCTTCCGGGAAAATCGGACGCCGAAGATTGTGAACCCCAAGCATTCCGTTTGTGCAAAGCTGGCCGATTAGCCAATCCGGGGTGAGCGTGCTGTCTACGCCGAAGGAATCATCGCGGATCGGTCGATGACGGGATAGACGAGGAGGCCGCATCGGATTAAGCTTGATTATAGATGAATCGAGCATTTCCAGGGTTTCGGCAACGCACGTAGAACGGACAGGCTTGCCGCGCCACGCCGCGCCCCTTGGACCAACCATACCGTGGCTCGGGATGATATGCGCCGGCGTTCGGTCTCCGGCGCATCCGCTCGCCCCAACATCCGGCAAGCCGGTCGATCGATGAAACCTTCCTTCTTTGCCCGCCGCAGCTTCACCGTCTTGATGGTGGTGACGTTCATGTTGCCGCTGATCTGGATGGGCACGCGCCGGGCGGTGCTCAGCAACAAGAACGACGTCAAGAAGTGGCTGCCCGAGGGCTTCGACGAGACCAAGGATCACCAGTGGTTCGAGGAACATTTCCCCCACGAGCAGTTCGTGCTGATCAGTTGGGAAGGCTGCACGCTCGAAGACAAGGACTCGAAGCTGAGGCTGCTGACCAAGAAGCTGACGCCGCCGCAGGACGCAAAACGGTCGTCCGAGGAGCCGCAGTATTTCAAGGAGGTGGTCAGCGGCCTCACGTTGGTCGAGAAGCTGGAAATCCGAGGCTACCCCCGCGAAGAGATTCTCGAGCGGTTCGAGGAATCGCTGATCGGCAAGGAGCGGGAAGACGGAGACCGTAATACCTGCCTGGTCGTCACGCTCAACGACACTTACCACGGCCGGGAACTCCGCGACGTGTTGGAGAAGATTCGCGCCACGGCCGAAGAATGTGCCGTGTCGCGCGACGAGATCCGCTTGGGCGGTCCGCCCGTGGACAACGCCGCGATCGACTACGAAGGCGAGCGGACCTTGATCCGGTTGGCGTTCCTGTCGCTGGCGGTCGGTCTGGGAGTCTCCTGGCTCTGCTTCCGCAGCATCCGGCTGACCAACATCGTGTTCGTCTGTGCGCTGTTGTCCGCCGGGACGGGCATGGCCATCGTTTTCTTCAGCGGAGGGATCGTCGACGCCATCTTGATGTCGATGCCGTCGCTGGTCTACGTGCTGGCGATTTCCGGGGCGATCCACATCGTCAACTACTATCACGACGCCGTCCGCGAGGGCGGGCTGGCCGGGGCCGCCGATCGGGCCCTGCAACACGGCTGGCGGCCCTGCACCGTGGCCGCCATCACCACCGCCATCGGGCTCGGCTCGCTGTTGAAGAGCGATCTGATCCCGATCCGCAATTTCGGACTCTACGCGGCCTTGGGCGTGTTGGCCTCCTTGGGATTCGTCTTCCTGCTGTTGCCCGCCCTGCTCCAATATTTCCGCGTGATGGGAAAGATCAACCGGGCGTTGGTGGCGCGATTCGTCCGCATTCCTGCCTTGGTCCGATACGCCGACGCCCGGATCGAGGCCACGGCCGGTAACGGGGGACGCCGCAACGGCGAGGAAGACACGGTGTTCCTGCGATTCTGGCTGGCGATCGGCAGCTTCATCACCCGCCGCAACGGCTGGGTCGCGGCCGGTTGCGTGGCGCTGATGGTCTTTTTCGCCGTGGGTGCCACGCGAATCCAGACTTCGGTCAAGCTGATGAAGCTCTTCTCGGACGACGCCGAGATCATCGGCCACTACGCCTGGCTGGAGGAGCACCTCGGCCCGCTGGTTCCCATGGAAGTGGTGATCCGCATCGACAACGACAAATGCCGCCTGACGCAAGTGGAACGCATGCGTTTGGCCCGGCGGGTCGAACTGGCCGTGGAGAGCCTCAAGCCCCAAGTGGGCGGGGCCCTCTCGCCGGCCACCTTCATGCCCGACATCGAGTCCCCGCAGAGTCAAGGCGGACTTTTCGGGCGATTGGTCAAAGGCACCCGCGATCGCGTCACCAACGACATACTCCAGGAGCACCCCTTCCTGCTCGATGAAATGCGCCAGTATCTCGTGTTCGACGAGACAACCAACGAGGAACTCTGGCGCGTCAGCGCCCGGGTGGAGGCGTTGGGAGACGTCAACTACGCCCACTTCGTCGAAGACCTGAAACACAAGGTCGATCCGGTGATCGAAGCCTACCAGCGCGCCGGATGGGAAGGCCTGTCGGTCACCTATACCGGGCTGGTCCCGCTGATCTACAAGGCCCAGACCGAGTTGCTCAAGGGACTGTTCCAGAGTCTGCAACTGGCTTTCGTGCTGATCGCGTTGGTGATGATGTTCGTGTTGCGGAGCCCCCTGAACTGGTCGGAGGCACGCGGGATCGGAGGAAAGATCCGCGCGGTGGTCGTCATGGTCGTGGGAAGCTTCATGGCCGGCCTGCTGGCCATGGTCCCCAACCTGTTCCCCGTGGTGGTCATCTTCGGTGTGATGGGCTGGCTGGGGATTCTGGTCGACGTCGGCTCGATGATGACCGCCAGCGTGGCGTTGGGCGTGGCCGTCGACGACACGATCCACTACCTGACCTGGTTCCGCCAAGGCATGGCCGAAGGACGCAGCCGCAAAGGGGCCGTTACCTGGGCGTACCAGCGGTGCGCCACGGCCATGTCGCAGACCACGCTGATCGGCGGCATGGGGCTGGCCGTGTTCGCCTTCAGCAGCTTTACGCCCACCCAGCGGTTCGGTTACCTGATGCTCGCGCTGCTGGGTGCCGCGTTGATCGGCGATCTGATCTTCCTGCCGGCGCTGCTCTCCGGCCCCATCGGCCGATTCTTCCGCAGCGCGAAAAAGGAGGAACACCCTGACGAGTCGCCGGAAGTCTTCCAGGAAGATCTCGACCGCGAACCTCCGCCGGACGAACCATCCGAAGACGATTCCGACGGCCGGTGCATCGCCGTGCCCATCCAACACCCGCCGCACCGCAAGCCCACGCGCAGCTCGAGCCGGGCGTCGTAACACCCAACGGTTTTTCGGCGGCTTGGCATCAAGTCTGGGATGTCACGGTGGGTGGCACGCCCTGAGGAACGAAGGGCGTGGTACGTCGGGAAAACACGCCCTTCGTTCCTCAGGGCGTGCCACCCCAAAGTTTACCGCAACGATGTCAAAAACCGTTTGGTGCTAGCGCTCCGTCAGTAGTCGCGAGACGGCCCGCGCGGTTCGGCGGCGGCCATTTCCGGCCGGGAATCGCGATCGACCCCGCCATAGACGCCGCCGTACGGACCTACTGCAATCGGCGTTTCCCCGGTTCCTCTCTAGCGTGGATACGACCGATGACGCCGCAAGAGTTCATCACGAAGTGGAAGCGGGCGAATCTCTCCGAGCGGAGCGCCTGCCAGCAGCATTTCCTCGATCTGTGCGACGTAGCGAGGCCAGCCCAAGCCCGCCGCGGCCGATCCCGACGAGCGCCTCCTACACCTTCGAACGCGGCGTCACCAAGACCGCCGGCGGCAGCGGCCGGGCCGTCAGCGGGACCTCGAGGCGTTGTTTCCACCAGGGTGTACTTGATCGCCATCCCCCATTTCTTTCGTGTTTTTTCTCGTTGTTTCTTGGAGGCCAACCCTACTAGCGCGGGGTATCGCAAACGGGGCTCTCACAAACGAGATTGACCCGACTACGTTAATCGCAATACGTAACATGCTTTTCAGAAACGACTTACATGCACTGCCAGCAGTCCCCTTCCGATTGGGGTAAGGTTTTCCGGCCAAGGGGTCCAGGTCGGAAATATGAATAGCGTGCCAAGATCGGAAAAAAATACCGCGAAAACCCACCGGCGAAACTGACTTTTGCTTGACTTCGCCCGAATCGAGCGTATCGTAAAGAGAAGGCGATTCCTATGCGCTCGCACCCCACCTGTTCCTGACAGGGTGTGGAATTAGGAAGTCCTGGCAAGAGGGCGAAGGAATGTAACATGTTGGTACTGTCAAGGAAAAAGAACGAAAGTATTGTCATCAACGATGACATTACGATCGTGGTCGTGGAGATCCGAGGAGATAAGGTCCGCCTGGGGGTGGAGGCCCCGAAGGAAGTCCCAGTCCACCGGCGCGAAGTTTTCGACGCGATCCACCGCAACGAGCTTGCTGCGAAGAACAAGGCCGCAAGTAAGACGGACGCCGCTGAACCAAGCCAAGCTGACGCTGCTGAGACGAGCGGCGACGCATAGACTGCTCTTTTCGTCGGCCAACCGGCCTCGACGCCTCCCCGCTTTCCGCCTCTTCTCTCGACCCGGTTCTCGATGCTCATGACGGGGCTACCGGTCTGCCCGCCGGTCGACTTTTGCGCAAGCACCCCTTGACGGACCCTCTGCCGGCCGGGTATACAGATTATCTTGGCTCCCGCTTGATGGAGCCGGCGGCCCCGTCGTCTAGCCAGGTTAGGACACAGGCCTTTCAAGCCTGCAGCACGGGTTCAAATCCCGTCGGGGTCACTTCTCATGGCTTCTTACGATGCCGTCTTGCTGGTCTCTTACGGTGGTCCGGAGCGACCGGAAGACGTGCTCCCTTTCTTGGAGAACGTCGTCCGCGGCAAGAGGGTGCCGCGCGAACGGCTGCTGGCGGTAGCCGGGCACTATGAACTCTTCGGCGGCGTAAGCCCGATCAACGCGCAGAATCGGGCCTTGCTGGCCGCGCTGGTGGGCGAACTGAACGCCCACGGCCCCGCCTTGCCGGTCTACTGGGGAAACCGCTGCTGGCATCCCCTGCTGGCCGACACGGTCCGGCAAATGGCCGAAGACGGGGTCCGTCGGGCGGTGGCGCTGGTCACTTCGGCTTTCAGCTCCTATTCCACTTGCCGGCAGTACCTCGAAGCCATCGAACTCGCCCGAGAGGAAGTCGGCGCCGACGCACCGAAAATCGACAAGCTGCGGGTCTTCTACAACCACCCGGGCTTCATCGAACCGATGGCCCAGCGCGTGGCCGCCGCGCTGGAGGAGATTCCGCCCGAGCATCGCTCCGCGGCCAGTCTCGTCTACACGGCGCATAGCCTCCCGGCGTCGATGGCTGCCAACTGTGATTACGAGCAACAGTTGCAGGAATCGTGCCGGCTGATTTCCAAGCGCGTGGGGCGATCCGATTGGCGGCTGGTCTACCAGAGCCGCAGCGGGCCGCCGTCGCAACCGTGGCTGGAGCCCGATGTGCGCGACTACCTTCGCGAATTGAGCCGGCAGTCCCCGGGCGCCGACGTGGTGGTCGTGCCGGTGGGCTTTCTCGCCGAGAACATGGAGATCGTCTACGACCTGGACGTCGAAACCCGGTCCGTGTGCGAGGAGTTGGGCCTGAACATGGTTCGCGCGGCGGTGGTCGGGTCGCATCCGCGACTGGTGCAGATGATTCGCGAGTTGATCGTCGAGCGGATGCAAGAGAATCCCCTTCGGCTTGCCTTGGGGACGTATGGCCCGTTTCCGGATGTCTGTCCGGCCGATTGCTGCCTGCCGGCGGATGCCCCTCGATCGACGTAACCTCTTTCCGCAAAAAGTCTTGCGATTCTTTGCGAAAACTCGCTTGACATACTCATATCACTATGATATCATAGTGATAGTTTCGCGCTATCACATGGTCCAGTGGAGGCGTTGCGATGAACCGCGAGAGAGAAATCCGCGTGTTGGGTGGTTGGCCGATGTTGGTGGTCAACATTGCCCTGTTCTTCCTGGCGGCCGGCCTGTTGGTCGCCTTCATCTTCTCGGCCGTCGAGGCCGAGAAAACACGGCATCTTCCCAATTTCTATCTCCTGGTGGGAAACCTGCTCGTTTTCGGCCTGGCACTCTTCTCTTGCTTCGGACATTTCACCTTGCAGCCGAACCAGGGCCGGGTGCTGATCCTGTTCGGATCGTATCGGGGGACGGTTCGCGAAAGCGGCTTCTATTGGACCAACCCGTTGAACACCAAACGCCGCATCTCGCTCCGCTCGCGGAACCTCAACGGCGAGAAGCTCAAGGTCAACGACAAGCGGGGGAATCCGATCGAGATCGCGGTGGTCGTGGTCTGGCGGATTCAGGACACGGCCCAGGCCTGTTTCGACGTGGAGGACTACGCCGAGTACGTCGAGGTGCAAAGCGAATCGGCCGTGCGGCACCTGGCCAACTGCTACGCTTACGACCACGGCGAGGAGGGCGAAACGACGCTCCGTAGCGGCGTGGAGGACGTTTCCGAGACCTTGCGGAAGGAACTCCAGGAGCGGTTGGCCAAGGCGGGCGTGCTGGTCGAGGAAGCCCGGCTGACGCACCTGGCCTACGCGCCCGAGATCGCCGGCGCGATGCTCCGCCGCCAACAGGCCGAGGCGATCATCGACGCCCGACAGAAGATCGTCCACGGGGCGGTCAGCATGGTCCAGATGGCGCTGGCCGACCTGGCCGAGAAGGAAGTCGTCCACCTCGACGAGGAACGCAAGGCGGCCATGGTCAGCAATCTCCTGGTCGTGCTCTGCGGCGAGGCGGAAGTGCAGCCGGTGATCAACACGGGAACGTTGTACACGTAGCACGTCGGCATGAAATCGCGCAAGTCATTTCTGCTCCGCATCAGCCCGGCACTGTACGAGGAACTCGAGGCCTGGGCCCAGCAAGAGTTCCGCAGTGTCAACGGGCAGATCGAGTACCTGCTCAAGGAGGCGGTCGCCCGGCGGAGAAGATCCGACGTCGAAAAGCGGGAGCCTTCGATTGCGGACGAAAGGGCCGAGGGTCGTTAGGGCCCGCGCAGAAATAACTTATCCAATTGGGTGGCACGCCCTGAGGAACGAAGGGCGTGGTTTGGCAGGTTTTCCACGCCCTTCGTTCCTCAGGGCGTGCCACCCTCGCTGAAAAATGTACAGGTTGTTTCTGCGAGGGCCCTTAGTCCGGTTCGAAACGGAATGGGCGAGAGCAGGGGAATCGAAGTCCGCAGCGGATGGACCGCCTTGCAGAATGCGATGCACCGCGGTTTAATTGACGAGACATCCATCGCTCCACGCACGACGACGCAGATCTCGCCATGGAACTCCGCCCTCTGGGAAACACCGGCATCGAAATCTCGGAAATCGCCCTGGGCTGCTGGCCGATCGCCGGCATCACCAGCCCGGGAACCAGCGATCGGGACAGTATCGCCACGATCCGCGAGTGTTTCGAACTGGGGATCAATCATCTCGATACGGCCTATTGCTACGGCCGCTCGGGCGAAAGCGAGAAGCTGATCGGCCGGGCGTTGGGCCGCCGGCGCGACGAGATGGTCGTCGCCACCAAGGGCGGGCTGCACTGGGACGACGACGGCGTGATGGCCTACGACGCCTCTGCCCAGACACTGCGGCGAGAGTGCGAGGAGAGCCTGCGGCGGCTGGCGACCGACCGCGTGGAGTTGCTCTACCTGCACGCCCCGGACAAGACGGTGCCGGTCGCCGAATCGGCCGGCGAACTGAAGCGGCTGATGGACGAGGGCAAGACGCGAGCGGTGGGTATCTCGAACGTGACGGTCGCCCAAATGGAACAGTTCGCGGCCGAATGTCCCATCGCCGTCTATCAGCCGCCGTACAACATGCTCCAGCGTCAGATCGAGGCCGACACCTTGCCGTGGTGTCGCGAGCGGGGCATCGCCGTGCTGGTCTATTGGCCGTTGTTGAAAGGGCTCTTGGCCGGAAAGATGGGCCGGGACCACGTCTTTGCGGACACCGACAGCCGGCGGAAGTACCCGATGTTCAGCGGCAAGGAGTGGGAGAAGAACCACGACCTGCTCGATCGGCTCCGCGAGATCGCCCGATCGGCCGGCCGCACGGTCGCGGAGCTGGTGATCAACTGGACGATCCACCAGCCGGGCATCACCTCGGCGCTCTGCGGGGCCAAGCGGCCAGAGCAGATCCGCGAGACGGCCGGCGGCTCCGGGTGGCGGTTGACCGACGAGCAGCTTGCGGCGATCGACCAGGCGCTCGCCGACCGCGGCCCACCGGAAGCCGCCGTACCGGTGTGAGGGGCCGTGAAGATTTCAGATGGTGCCCACGGCTTGCGTGCATAATCTGGTACAAAATGTTCAAAATGATGGTTGAACTTTTGTACAGAATATGCTACGCTCATCTCCATGTGACACGGGTCATTTCACGCGTCCACGCAGCTTTCGTGGACCAGCCCACTCGCTAGATGGGTACTGATCCGGCTGCGCGATGCAGTGTCCCGGGGAGGAATTCGTGCGATGGAGATGAACCGATTCACCCATGAATCAACGTTTTGGGACCTCGGATGGTTCACGGAGGCGAAAACCGACGAACTCGAGGAGGATTCGCCCACGTGGACATGCGACCCCTCCGCGGTATGGCTTCAGGTCCTCGATGCGTTCGACCTCGACGGCGAAACGACCGAGCCGGAGCCGGAGTACGGTGATTTTTGGACAGAAACGGACGAAGAACAGGAGATCTGAACATGATTGGGGCGGCTGTCGAGCGTGAGATCCGCGCATTGCTTGTCGAAGGCAGTGTTTCTCAACGAAAGATCGCCCAACGCCTGGGCGTCAGTCGCGGGACGGTCAACGCGATCGCCTGCGACCGCCGGCCCGACTACGCCGCCCGACGGCGAGAGCCGCCGACTGATTGGATCCCCCCCAACGGTCTTCCCGCCCGTTGCCCCGGCTGCGGCGGCCTGGTCCAGATGCCCTGTCTGGCGTGTCACATTCGGGCGATCATGCGGCGGCGCAGCGATCCGTTGACCACCAGCGGTGTGCTAGCCGATGAATGGCAGGGGCAAGGTAAGTTTTTGTCGGGCCGTGCCGAAGTTGGGAAGTTCCCCTGAAATGAGAAAACACTCGATACCGTTCATCGCGGCGCTTGCCGCATGGTTGACGATCGGCAGTGCCGCGACCGGGGAGAAGATACCCCGCAACGAGCATCCCCGGCCCGATTTTCGGCGGGATCTCTGGACGTGCCTCAACGGGCCGTGGCAATTCCGCTTCGACCCGGAAGACCGAGGCTTGCAGGAGGCCTGGTACGCGGGCCCCGCGCCATTCGACCGGCAAATCACCGTGCCCTTCTGCTGGCAGAGCAAGCTGTCGGGCGTCGCCGATCTCACCGGCCAGGAGATCGGCTGGTATCGGCGAACGATCCGCATTCCGCCGGAGTTCGAGGGCCGGCGAATCTGGCTCCGCTTCGACGCCGTCGATTGGGATGCCCGCGTGTGGATCGACGGCCACGAGGTCGGACGTCATGAGGGCGGTTACACGCCGTTCGAGTTCGACGTAACGCCGTGGGCCAGACCGGGCGAAGAGGCGACCGTGGTCGTTCGCGCCGCCGACGCGACCGACCGGGAATTGCCGCTGGGCAAGCAGGTGCCCGGCTGGTACACGCCCACCAGCGGCATCTGGCAGACCGTGTGGCTGGAAGCCCGGCCGGCACAATACATCGACCGACTGCGGCTGACGCCCACGCACAACGGCCGTCGCTGGGTGTTGGCCGTCGAGTTGGAGGCCGCCGGCCCGGACGGCGAGGCCGAGGTGGAAATCGCCTCGCCCGATCCGACCGTGGAAAACTATCGCGGCTCGATCGCCTTGTCGGACGGTCGCGGTCGCCTGCAAGCCAATCTGAACGTGGCTCAACCGAAGTTGTGGACGCCGGACGAACCGCACTTGTACGATCTGGACGTTCGTCTCAAGGGCGCCGACGGAACGATCGACACCATCCACACCTATTTCGGCCTGCGGACGATCCAGCGCGGTAAGTACGGCGACTTCGCGCATGAAGTGATCCTGTTGAACGACGAGCCGATCTATCTCCGCGGCGCGCTCGACCAGTCGTTCAATCCCTCGGGCATCTACACGGCCCCCAGCGACGAGTTCCTCCGCCGCGACATGGAGATCGCCAAACGGGCCGGGTTCAACTTCCTGCGGATCCACGTCAAG
>Ga0307380_10003617_pt1 | contig 21260 bp, 20 predicted proteins | sample UN3MG_FD_202239 | JGI IMG/M metagenome (GOLD analysis project Ga0307380, IMG submission 202239) | Soil microbial communities from Risofladan, Vaasa, Finland - UN-3 | ecosystem: Environmental > Terrestrial > Soil > Coastal area > Acid sulfate soil | place: Finland: Risofladan, Vaasa | collected... | reverse complement strand
AGGAAAGAAGTGGAGACCAATCATGGTGTTAGCGACGGACGGAGCTCATGTGCCAACGCGACCCGAAAGTGCAAAAGGAAAGAGAAGAGGCAGGAAGAAAGAGAGAGCAAAGAGTGGGGTGCACCCCAGACTCTTACTACCGACTAGCAATCAGAATGAATCACGGCTTTCCCACTCGTTCATCGGATGAAGAAAGAAGAGCGGAACTATCTCTGATCTGAGGGTTTATCGTTGCCATCTCTGTAGTTTCATCATCAAACACCGCCATTTCCATCCCGAGACCTCCTCGAACATGTTATACGAAGTTGGCACATATGTAGTGAATGGAATATAATCTTACCTATACTTAACAATATGTTTGGTGGGTAGGATAATGTAATTCTTATTTGTATAAAAAATCTTGGTGGTAGTTATGAAGACGTTGAAGAAAGGGCAGGGGAGTAAATGGTGACCCCCCCTTCCCATATTTTGGTAAATCACGGATAAAAAAGGGAGCGGACTTGAGATAAGAACAATAGGTACCCTGATTCTGAAACTTGAGGGTTTGTCTCAGGTTAAGAACTACGTTGAAGAGAATGGCAAGGACTGCGATTTCAAGAAGTATAAAGAGCTCGATATTATCTCTTTAAATAATAGTTCGTCACATAATTATATGATGAACTATGAAATTCAGGCAGGTACTACGGCTACTGGAGTCAAATTTTGGTGAACAAGGGTTCAAAGCCAGGGATGCCCAGTCTGCGATACAGCGTTCCATCAGAGACTCCGGGAATTTCATAGAGGATCAAACTATGCGCTCGACGATCAGTACGAAATCGATCTCGAACGAACTCAGGCGATTATACCAGATGGGATTTTTGAAGCGGAAAAGGATAAAGAGGGAATGCACGACTAACCGTGGAAAAACGTGCTTCCGGGGATACGAGTATGTTTATTCCCTATCAAGCCAGGGAAGGAAGTATTTGGGACATTTAACAAACCCGGAAAGGCAAACTATTGATTTGCTTAAGAGTTTAGTAGACCTTCGGATTTTAGAGGACATAACCAAAAATTTACCAAATGATCGATGGTGGCTGGCAGGGGATATTTATAAAACGCTTGCGGAAAATCCTGATCTAGTAAGGTCATTTGCTATCGTGATGGAGGTGAATTTGATAACGAAACTTCCTCGGGATATGTGGGAAGCAGCATGGGAGTTATGGAAGGAACATAACATAAAAGGTACTAAAAAAGAGATTCAGCAAAAGCGATGTCATTGGTAACGCTCTGTGGATGGGGCGAGATCCATCAACGTTGTGTTTCGATAACTCCAGAAAGCATTTATAAGCTCGATAATGGGCGTCATAAGGGAACTTAGTGGAGCTAGCTATCCTTTAATTGGCAATTCTGCCTGCCTGCCTATCTGCCAGCTGGCCGGCCGTTTTTTCGATCCAATCCCCTCCTGCCCATCCCCTATCAGAAGAGAACTGAACGGGCTCACCTCGCCTTACTTCACTTCACGCACCGCAGTCCAGACACCGGGAGGAACAAGCTGCCCAATACAACTACAAAGATCTACAAACATTTAGATCTTCCCTACGGAGGCGTCTTTCAGCATTGCCTGGTCACCGGCATCTGCGGAGAGGTACTTGTTGTTCAAGTCGTTTACCACAAGAAGCCTCATTTTCATTTTATGAAACTAATAATAGAATTTGAAGGAAATAGAAAAGCTTTTTAATAAAAACCATCTACCAAGTAGATGTGGTTACCTTATATAGATACCATAAATGGGCACCGCAACAGAACCTCACCGAAAAGGAGGCTACCCTGTTCTAAGGCTTACACCGAGAGTATGATCAAAACAGAGCGTATGGAACTGCAGCAGCTCTTGGAGAAGGTTTACCGTGAGCGAGGCTTTGACTTCCGTGAGTATAAGGAGACTACCTTGACCAGACGGCTGAGCCGGCGGCTTCATGTCCGACGTGCCCAGACCTATGACGATTACACTCGTGTTCTGGATCAGGATCCGGCGGAGTATGACAAGCTCTTTGACGACCTCACCATCAACGTTACCAGCTTCTTCCGCGACGAAGTGGCTTTCAAGGCACTGGAGGAGACGGTCCTGCCCATGCTCATCAATAAACACACAAATACACAGAAGCGTCTCCACATATGGAGTGCAGGCTGCGCCACCGGCGAGGAGCCCTACTCCCTCGCGATGCTCCTGCGGGAATGCCTGGGCAATGGGCTCGACGAGTGGTATATCTCCCTCATAGCTACCGACATTGATAGTAAGGCGCTTCAGCACGCCCAGGAAGGACTCTTCTCCCCGAAGGGTGTGGAAGGCATCCGGTTGGCATGGCTGAAAAAGTACTTTGTTCCTGAAAACAACGGTTTCCGTGTCCGGTCAGCGGTGAGAGACATGGTAACTTTTGCGGTGCATAACCTGGTTAGCGACTCCCCCTACCACGATTTGGACCTGGTGGTCTGCCGCAATGTACTCATCTACTTCACTCCGGCGTTGCAGACACGGGTGCTGGACGGCTTCCACAAAGGGTTAAACCAGGAAGGGTTTCTGCTTTTGGGCAAGGCTGAAGTGCCTGTGGGAGAAGCGAATCGGCTGTTTCAATTAGAGAATAGTAAGGCAAAGTCATATCGGAAGTGCGGTTGGATGGCGAGTAAAAGGTACGTGGACGAGCCGCTTCAAGCTTCTCAAATCTCAATTCAACACGTAGCACAGAAGGCTCAGGAGGTGGTGGTCATCGGCGCGTCCGCGGGAGGCATTGATGCGCTCACGCAGGTCTTATCCGGTCTGCCGGCCGACTTACCAGCAGCGTTATTGGTAGTTCAGCACCTGCAGGCTGAACGAGAGACCCTCCTGCACGAGCACTTAGCTCGTCACAGCCCGCTAAAAGTATGTTTGGCGCAAACCGGAACGCTTCCTGAAGCTGGCGTCGTCTACCTCGCCCAACCTGGTCTGCACCTCTGCATAGAGAATGATCGAATCGTTTTGAACAATTCAGAACTTGTGCATTATGTACGTCCCTCGATTGACGTGCTCTTTACGTCTGCAGTGCGCTCTTTTGGCTCCAATGTGCTTGGAGTCATTCTCTCCGGCACGGGCCGAGATGGCACCCTCGGCTGCCGGGAGATCCGTGCGAAAGGCGGAGTGACCATCGCACAGGATGAGCGCACTTCACCATACTTCATCATGCCTAAGGCGGCAATTGACGCAGGAGCTATTGATTACGTACTGCCCCTGCAGGAGATTGCCAGGAAGATTGTAGCGCTTGTAGAGCATGGTGCTACAGAAAATAAGGAGGTAAAAAAGTGAGAAAAGTAAAAACGTCTCGGAATCTGAAGACTCGGATCGCGACCTCAAGAGAGGCCATGGACCGGAAAATACCTGCTCCTACGTCCAGTAATATCCATCATGGCCACCTCGTCCTTGGAATGCGTAACGTAAATCATATCGAGTATGAACTATGGGAGCAGGATGTTGGTGAGTACTTGCGTGTTGTGGACAAAGGACGTTTAGACCGCGCAAACCGCTACTATAACGCTATGAATAATGTTCAGAAGTTGCTCATGGAGGTTAACCGTCGCAGCGCGGAGCTGCAGATCGCCAACGAGGAGATGCAGGCAACCAATGAGGAGATGCAGGCAACCAATGAGGAGATGCAGGCAACCACCGAAGAGCTGCAATCGACCAATGAGGAGTTACAGTCAACCACCGAGGAAATGGAAAGAGCCAATGCATATCGCCAGACGCTCATGGACTCAATGACAGACATCCTGCTGACCACCGATCAATCAGGCGTGATTACTGATGTTAATACGGCGACAGAGCTAATCAGCGGCTACCAAAAGGATGAGTTGATCGGCCAGCCGTTACATCAGTTTTTTGCCGAGCAAGATCGTGCTCAGGCAGGCATTGCACAGCTCCAGGTGGAAGGGGGGCTTTCGAATTATGATCTCACCGTAGTTACAAAAGCGGGGCGAGAGGTGCCGGTAAGTTTCAATGCTACCGTGTTGCGGGACCCTGACAACCGCATCACGGGTTTGTTAGGTACGGCGCGGGATGTCACTAAACAGAAGCAGGCAGAGCAAGAGTTGCAAAAACTTGTTGATGAACTAAGGGAGTCCCAGTCCAAAGTCATCCAGGCAGGGAAGATGACTGCTATGGGCACAATGACTGCCGGCGTAGCCCACGAACTGAACAACCCAATGATGGGCATACTCAATTTTATTCAGTATTCTCTCAAACACACCTCCGAGGATGACAGGAGATACACCGTCCTTCAAGACGCCGAGCGTGAAACGAAGCGCTGTGTCGAGATTGTTCAGAATCTCCTAACCTTTTCACGCATGGATACAGAAGGTGAAGAAGACTACCAGAAAGAGAGTTGCGCTGCGATCCTCGACCGGGTTCTTAAGTTATTATCCTACCGTATTGAGCGAGAAAAAGTTGCGCTCACTCAGCATACTGCTCAAGGAACCCCGGACATCTGGATGAGAGTAAACAATATTCAACAGGTATTCTTCAATCTTCTGAGCAATGCTCTGGACGCTTTAAAGACGAGCGAGAAGAAAGAAATCCATGTCGACATGCACCGTGAAGGCGAATTTGTCGAGGTGAGCTTTGCCGATAGCGGTTGTGGCATCCCCCCGGAAATTCGTCAAAAGATTTTCGACCCGTTTTTTACCACCAAACCTGTCGGGCAAGCGACAGGGCTGGGGCTATCTATCTGCCACAGTCTCATCAAGACACACAATGGAGAGATTTTGTGTGAGAGTGAGCCTGGCGCAGGAACGAAGTTCAAAGTCTTATTACCAATAAAAAAAGCAAAGGCGGAAAAAAAACAAAATGAGTAAACGGATTTTAGTGATTGACGACGAGGAGGCGATAAGAAAATCGTTTATTCTGGCACTTGAGGATACGGCGTATCAGGTGGATACCGCGGAATCGGGTGAGAAAGGGATCGAGATGGCACAAAAGAATAACTATGACTTATTCTTTCTTGACCTCAAGATGCCCGGCTTAAACGGTGTGGAGACATTGCGCGGACTACGAGAAATAGATAGGGACGTGCCTGTTTACATCGTAACCGCTTTTTTTAAAGAGTACCTTGACGAACTCAAAAGCGCCGAGGGCGAGGGGATAAATTATGAAATTCTCAAAAAGCCCATCGGTATTGATCAGATCATTCTGGTTACAACAGGCATTTTGGAGGGGGCAGCAGTATATTAACAATCAGGAAGGAGGATACCCTATGAAAAAACTTAGACTGTACGTTATTGGAGAAACGCCGAGGTCGGCTAAGGCCATTGCAGATTTAAAAACGATTTTGGAAGACGAGTTTAAAGATCACTATGCTCTTGAGGTCGTCGATATCTTTAAGAACCCGCAATTGGCCGAGGATGATAAGATTTTAGCTACACCGACAGTAATAAGGATTTTTCCGTCACCGATACGGAAAATCGTTGGTGATCTGAGCGATAGAGAAAAGATATTGCTTGGGTTGGATTTGATCGAGGAGGAAAAAAAACAAAATGAGTAAACGGATTTTAGTGATTGACGACGAGGAGGCGATAAGAAAATCGTTTATTCTGGCACTTGAGGATACGGCGTATCAGGTGGATACCGCGGAATCGGGTGAGAAAGGGATCGAGATGGCACAAAAGAATAACTATGACTTATTCTTTCTTGACCTCAAGATGCCCGGCTTAAACGGTGTGGAGACATTGCGCGGACTACGAGAAATAGATAGGGACGTGCCTGTTTACATCGTAACCGCTTTTTTTAAAGAGTACCTTGACGAACTCAAAAGCGCCGAGGGCGAGGGGATAAATTATGAAATTCTCAAAAAGCCCATCGGTATTGATCAGATCATTCTGGTTACAACAGGCATTTTGGAGGGGGCAGCAGTATATTAACAATCAGGAAGGAGGATACCCTATGAAAAAACTTAGACTGTACGTTATTGGAGAAACGCCGAGGTCGGCTAAGGCCATTGCAGATTTAAAAACGATTTTGGAAGACGAGTTTAAAGATCACTATGCTCTTGAGGTCGTCGATATCTTTAAGAACCCGCAATTGGCCGAGGATGATAAGATTTTAGCTACACCGACAGTAATAAGGATTTTTCCGTCACCGATACGGAAAATCGTTGGTGATCTGAGCGATAGAGAAAAGATATTGCTTGGGTTGGATTTGATCGAGGAGGAAAAAATTTAAAGGTGTCCAGAACATGATCGCGCAAGGTGCTAAGCCAACAGGGAGGTCAAGTCCATTAATTATGACCTTGAAAGAGCGGTTAGAAGAGTTTGTCGCGGACAACGTGATCGTCCTGCGCAACGTTCTTGAGGCGACAAAACGGCACCGAACGTTAGAAATCCTCAAATTCCGCGGAACCTCGCACCAGTACGTGGAGATGTACGGAGAAATGCAGCGGGGTATCACCGTACTCAAGATGCAGGGGTCCCCACACGACAAAGATATCCGCAGGTTCACCATTGATGGCAACGGGATGCACATCGGCAAACCGTTCCGCAACGTCACCGGCATCCTGAGTGGTCAACCGATTTATACGTCATCCAGTGAACTAGAGCGAATCGAGGAGATGTTCGCGGAGGAGCGAAAAATAGTATAAAAAAGAGGGGTATTTAATCAAAGGGTGATTATGATGAAAAAGGAAAGTGCAAGAAGTAGAAATGCAATATTAGATGTGGAACTCTCAACTTTCAATATACCGCCTTCCGGTGAGATTTTGGTACTGGGGAAACGCGCCCCTATTGGACCGCAAGCAGCGAAAAGATTGTTAGATACCGCTGCGCCAGATGAATTTGAACTTATCCAACCAGGGGATGATTTAATAGACGGCGTATTAGTTAAAAAATACCTGTTTTTAAGGGCTGACAGAGAGTCACTAATTAAGGCAATACTTGAAGAGTCAAAGGCAATTATGACTGAGCAGAGTATGATAACCATAAAATGTGACATAAGAATAGCAATAAGAAGAGAGATCTAGGATTGATTGTATTGCAGGGTAAAATGCTACCAATAAAAAAAATATTGAAGGATTTTTCTAAATTGTCTTCTTCGGAGAGTGTTGGGGCAGCAATAAAAGTAATGGAGCAGACGAATGTTGAATATTTACTGATCGAAGAAGAAGAAGGCGAGATAAAAGGAATGGTAACACCCTATGAACTTGTCGGTTATCCTTCCTCGCGGCTTATCTTGGACTCCGTAATACAACCAGTAGGCAGTATATCGGAAGAAGCTTTGGCGGATGAGGCGTTAAAAGTATTAGAAGGGAAAAAAGTAAGCTTTCTCCTGGTTTTGAATAAGGAAGGAATGCCTGTTGGAGTTGTGAATCGAGAAATAATTATTAATTCCCTTTTTCAAGAATTAAAAAAATTAAATAAAGAGAAGGACAAATACATCGCCAAGCTGAAGCGGACAGAGGAGGCGCTACAGGTCAGTAGAGAAAGCTTCCACAATATAGTAGAAAGAAGCGCTGATGGCATCATCGTTGCAGACCGGGAAGGAGTAGCGCGTTTTGTCAATACGACTTTGAAATCCATGTTTGGCCGCAAGGCAGAGGAACTTCTGGGTGAATTGTTTGGCTTTCCTATTATGGCAAGTGAATCTATGGAGATTGATATTGTCCGCAGGGTTGGAGAAATAGGCGTAGGGGAAATGCGTGTGACAGAAACGGAATGGGATGGAGAAAATGCCTACCTGATATCTATTCGCGATATCACCGAGCGGAAGCGGTTCATAGAAGCAACTAAGGCATCACTACGAGAGAAAGAAGTGCTTCTGAAGGAAATTCACCATCGGGTCAAGAACAATTTGCAGATCCTCTCCAGCCTGCTCAACCTTCAGTCTGAACATATTGAAGATGAACAAGCCTTAGAGGCGTTCAAAATAAGCCAGAATCGGATAAACTCGATGGCACTTATCCACGAGGAATTGTATCAATCCGAAGACCTGGAAAACATTGACTTTGCCGGGTACATTCGGAGATTAGTAACTGATTTGTACGGTTCGTACGGAGTTGACAGTGAAACCATCAAACTGAATCTAAACGCCGAAAATATTTTACTGGGCATTAATAAAGCAATTCCCTGTGGTTTGATAATAAACGAGTTGGTTTCAAATTCTATAAAGCATGCTTTTCCTCAGGGCAAAGTAGGCGAAATCTCCATCAGCTTTCATTCGGATAGTGATACTCTTACATTGCGTTTCAGCGATAACGGTGTCGGCTTCCCGAAAGATCTGGACTTTCGAGCCACAAGATCTTTAGGTATGCAATTGGTAACCACGTTGATCAAGCAGCTTGATGGCTCTATCGAGCTTGATAGAAGTGCGGGAACAACCTTTACGATCTCATTTACAAAATAAGTACTTAGAGAGGCAGAAAAAAATGGCAAATGCACAGATATTGGTCGTTGAAGACGAGGGTATTGTAGCAATGGACATACAGAAGAGGTTGGAAAGATTGAGCTATTCTGTCCCTGCTGTCGTTGATACCGGCGAGGACGCGATTAAAAAAGCGGGAGAGACACACCCCGATTTGGTGCTGATGGATATCCATTTAAAAGGGGAAATGACTGGCATCGAAGCCGCAGAACAAATTCGGAATGCGTATAATATCCCGGTCTTATATCTCACCGCATATGCCGATGACGAGACCCTGGAACGTGCAAAGATAACCGAGCCGTATGGCTATATCCTCAAACCGTTCAAGGATAGGGAACTGCACTCCAACATCGATATCGCTCTCCACAAGCACAAGATAGACCGCGAGTTAAGGAGCTCCATGAAGGCGTTAGAGCAAGCGAACCGTGAATTGAAGAACTATGCCTATACCATATCGCACGACTTACGGGATCCACTCGGCACTATTCAAGCGTTTAGCGAGTTCGTACTGCATGAGTACATGGATAAACTCGACGAGCGAGGAGAAAACCAGCTGGCTATGTTGCAGAAATCCGTTTCGAGGATCGTAGAGCTGATCGAGGACTTGCTCATCCTCTCTCGCATCGGTATGGGATATATTGAGGTCGAGACCGTGGATTTGAATGCCTTGCTGAACGAGATAACGAGCGAGTTAAGTGCGCAGATTGCGGCGTGTGGTGGAGAAGTAGTCGCCACAGGTCAATTGCCAACCATCTCCGCCTTCCGGGTCTGGATGAAGGAACTCCTCCTCAACTTAATTGAGAACGGATTGACGCTCAATAAATCTGAGAAGCCACGAGTAGAAGTTTCCTGTGACGATCGTGAAAAAGAGAATGACTACCTCTTCATGGTGAAAGATAATGGCATTGGCATCGAAGAAGAAAATCAGGCGAGAATCTTCAACCTCGTTGATACGCCACTATTGGAATTCGGCAACGTAGCCGTTGGTCTGGCTATCTGCAAGAGAATCGTCACCGAATTCGGGGGCACCATCGGGGTTGAGAGCAAAACAGGTGAAGGCCGCACGTTTCGCTTTACTATTCCTAAGTTGTACCAGTATTTTGGATCTGTTTAGGTGAGGTGTATACTATGCAAAAAGACCGATCGAGGAATGGCAAAAGAAGGGGGTGATTAAGATTAAATTAGGTAAGATACCATCGGGTATTAGCTCACTGGATACGATCATACGGGGTGGTTTTCCCTCAGGGTCATTTGTCCTGCTTCTTACTGACGTTGGAGCCGGGGGTGTCGAGTTCGCCATTTCTTCTGCGGTCATGTTATCCCGCATAAAATCTGAGCCAGAGCTCTATCGAACGGTAAAAGAGCAGGTTGAGAGAACTTTAAATAAAGAAGAATATTTTAAAGTTCCGGAAGGTATCTGTTATGTATCGTTCACGCATTCAAAAAGGGACACTATACAAGAGATTTATCGCTCATTCCCTGATAGTTTCGCTACGGTAATTCGAGATAACCTGGTATTCAAAGATTTCTCGTATTTATATTATCGTGATTCAATCGCTCCTTCGTCATGGATAGCAGAGGAAGAGGAACTACGTTTATCAATTCTAAAGAGCGAGGGAGGAAAAAGGGGTTTGCTCGAGGAGCTCATAAGCTTTTTGAATGTACAAGCGCCAAATAACCTGGTGATTATAGATTCACTCACGAATCTGGTGAGAGCCTGCTATGACACAATCCGCTGGCATGACCTGGTTTCCTTTTTAGAGGGTTTGCAACGAGTTTCTAAAAGATGGGATGGACTTATTTATGGGCTGCTCACCGCGGATATATTCGAGCGTAGTAAAGAAGAGGAAATAGCAGACTGCGCTGACGGGGTACTTATATTTGAGTGGTCTCAGGAGGGAGTCTCACAGCGTCAACAGACGATGTATGTGAAGAAGTTCAGGGGATTGATGCCTCACATGGAAAAAGATAATATAATAAAATTTGACACTACTGTTACCAGTACGGATGGTTTTGTAGTAATCAATGTACGAAGAATTTCAGGGCATAGATAAAGGATAGAGGGATGATAAGAGTTAGTACTGGAATAGAAGGATTGAATGAAATGGTGAATGGAGGCATACCAGCCGGGCATACGGTTTTAGTAATGGGACCTGCGGGGGCAGGGAAAACAACTTGTGCATTGCACTTTATATGGGACGGCCTGGTCAAGGATGAATCATGTCTGTTCATCAGTCTGGAGGAAGACGAACAAAAAATATTGAAAACTGCAGCCAGATATGGCTGGGATTTTCAACGATACGTAGATAAAGGGACTTTATTATTACTCAAGCTCGATGTATTTGATATAAGTGCCACGATGGCGAGGCTAAAAAGCGAAATGCCGAAGCTCATTGATTCTAATAGCGTGAGTCGTGTGGCAATTGACCCGTTCACCTTATTAGAGATAATGTATGAAACTGACCATGATAGACGTGTGCAGACCTTTGAGTTATGCAATATTATTAGTAAGACTGGGGCTACTACGATGGTCACCTCAGAAGTGGGGAAGGATGGGCGCAGTTCATGGTTTGGCTTGATGGAATACGTGGTGGATGGTGTAATGTTATTGCGCACCACGCCAATAACAGGAGGGAGCGAGGACCGGATGGTATTTACCATTTGGGTGACAAAGATGAGATGGTCAAATCACAGTAAAGAAATCAAGCCATACGACATAACAGAGAAAGGTATAATAATACACAGCAAGTCAGCCGTTTATTAACTAAATATTTTTTGTCAGTGAGATGAGAAACATGGGTGAAGAAAATCAGCAGAAAATCAAAGTGGAAAAAGCGAAGCCACATAAATTCAGTCTAAACATATTGAAGGGTCCGGGGGAAGAGCGTGAGCCAGAACCCGCTTTAGAAGAGAAAAAAATTATGGTTGGGACGGTTACACCACAGATTAAAACTGTACTGTCTGAACCTCCACGTGAACCTCCATTATCAACCGTAGTAGAGGGCGACGGTTTGACTGAGAGCAAGGGCATACCTGAACCAGACCCTGACGCTGAGATATATCAAAAGGTCCGTGACGAACTGTCAAGAAATTTGTTGGAAAATCCCGTCTCAATTACTGTAAAGTCTACGGAGCTTCTAAAAGTGGATTTGGCGGTACTCAGAACCTTGATAGAAAAAAATAAGATGAAAGGCATCGTCATATGTGGAGATCGTCCAGCTACCGGGTATATCAAATTATTAAGAAGTAGAGGATTAGACCCCGATGCCGTTTACTATATTGACGTCATCACCCTATTTTCGGGTCACAACCCGACAGGGGATGAGAAGAAGCCAAATGTCGCCTTTATAAACAATCCTTCTGATCTAACCTCGCTTGATATTGCACTCACACAAGCAATTGAACGCTTAAATAAAGAAACGGTAGGAGAAGAAAAAGTCTTTTTGCTGCTTGATTGTTTAGCATCGCTGCAACTGTATAACACGCATACAAGGTTAGGTATGTTTGTGCATAATCTTACAACAAAATTGAAAATACACGACGTCTACGGGGTAATATTCCTCTTAGAAGAAAACAAAGGGTCCGTGTTATCCAGTACAATACAGACGTTCTGCGACAGAAATATAGCACTATAGGTAATTGCTCAATGTCTTGTGGCGAAAATACTCAATCAGAAATATTGATTATGGCCCTACCAGTTTTATGTGCTCATACGATCCCTATCGCCAGCATAAATGAATAAGAAAGAAGAAAAAGAAGCGCTAAGGAGTGCAAGAGAAAAACTGAAAAAGGCACTGTTTGAAGTGCAAAGTATAACCAAAACCGAGAAGCGTCTGGATAAAATAGTTGCAAGGAAAAGGGCACTTACTGAAAGGGCGAAAATAGAGGAAGACGTGGAAGCTCTCGAAATGGCGAAAATAGAGGAAGATACAGCGAGAGCCGATCTGGAGAAGATACGGGACCATAAAAGCCGAGCAGAGGCTGAACTGAAAAAAGCAATTGCCGACCTGAATAAGATAACAGTTGCTGCGATTGGTGTGGCAGGTGGAAAAAAGAAAGTAAACAAATATACCGAAACCAAGAGGAAAACCGCGAGCAGAATTAAAGGTAGGGATATACTTGTTTATGATACTTCTACTTACGGAGATCTGGTAACATTTAATGGCTTACCTGACTATGAAGAGGTGGAACGGCATTGGATAAATGAGCCATTCGCATTTGTATCAATCCTGTACCATGAAAACACGCATCAATCTCTCTACTTTATTTCCGAACCAGTGCTTACGGCTTTCGAGAAGGAATTACTCGAAAGGATATACAACAACTTGAGGGATTCCCTCATGCACCTGGATATTGACTTTGAACGAATGGATAAAGAAGCTATTCTACATGAGGAATACACTAAAATATTGGATATCTATGGTATAAAATTAGAGGTGCAATCGTTTTATAAAATCTGGTATTACCTTAAGAAGGATTATATTGGTTATGGTAAACTCGATGTTTTAATGAGAGACCCTGGAATAGAGGACATATCTTGTGATGGGGTTGGTGTCCCGATATTTTTGTACCATCGTAAATGGTTAAACGTCGAAGTGAGCATGAAGTTCAATGAGGAAGAATTAAATAACATGGTGATAAAGTTAGCACAGTTGGGCGGAAAATCAATTTCTTCTGGCTACCCGATAGTGAATGCGAGATTGCCGGATGGTTCACGACTGGAAACCATACTTGGGCGTGAAATCTCAACACATGGGAGTTCGTTTACAATCAGAAAGTTTAGAGAAGAGCCGTTCACACCGCCTGACCTTATCAGTTACGGCACGTTTTCTTCTGTTGTGATGGCTTATTTGTGGCTTGCCGTGGAAAATAACAAAAGCATGATATTTATAGGAGGAACAGCATCAGGCAAGACGACTTCACTCAATGCTGTTTCGCTCTTTATACCACCGGTATCAAAGATCATCACGATTGAGGATACGAGAGAGCTGACACTATTTCACCAGAACTGGATAGCGGAAGTGGTGCGAGAAGCATACGTAGGTCAGGAAGCAGCATCTATTGATATGTTCGAACTGTTACGAACAGCGTTAAGGCAACGACCTGAATTTATTATCGTGGGTGAGGTGCGAGGTGCCGAGGCGTTTACACTATTCCAGGCCATGAGCACGGGACACACCACCTATTCAACGATGCATGCAGGAACCGTACAGGCGGCAGTAAATCGTCTGTTGAGCGACCCGATTAACGTTCCACTCATGATGCTGCATTCTTTGGATATCATGTTGGTGCAGATACAAACGTATATAGGCAGGAAAAGGGTTCGCAGGGTGGATCGATTGGTGGAATTTGTCGGTATAGACCATGCTACCGGCGATATAAGTATAAAGGAATTATATGTGTGGAATCCCGCTCTGGATATAATAGAAGAGCTGGGTGGCTCAAAAGTTTTAGGTGATATTATGAGCTTGCGTGGTTGGAGTAAAGATACAATAGATAAAGAGCTTGCGAATAGAAAAAGGATATTAGAGTACATGGTGGATAAGAATATCACAAATTATAAAGTGGTGTCAAAGATTGTGCATGCGTATTCGATTGACCCGAAAGGTGTAATGAGGTCGATCGAAGAAGATAGCATGACCCTGCTTGGGCAAATGGTAAGTGAAGTAGAAGGGGAATCAGTGAGCGTAATGGAAGGGAGCGGGGTAGGAGTGTGAAAGAATATGAGTGTACCTGTAAGCACAGAAACGATTGATAAGCTCGCTTATAGTATCTTCGGTAAGTTCGGTAAAGGAGAAAAATACAAAGAACTGCAGCGTACATTGCGACAGGCACGAATCGGTGTGCCATTTGATGTTTATATGTCACGTGCGTTGTTAATATCACTCGTGCTTTCTTTTCCGTGTGGTATTATCAGCACGTATCTATTTTTAAACGAGTTTGAAATGGCACGATCCTTTTTCGGGCGATACGTATATTTAAACGAGTTTGAAATGGCACAATCCTTTTTCGGGCGATACGCATACATACTATTTGTGCCTTCTTTTTCCGTCTTCTTTGCCCTCTCTGTCTATCAACTTTTTATGTCATATCCCCCATTTCTGTCAAGATTGAGGGCGAGGAAGATAGATATCTCTCTTCCTAATGCGATAGCACTTTTGCATGCCTTGAGCAGGGGTGGTGGAAACATCATCGGTTTTTTTGAGATACTAAGCAAAAATAAAGACTTGTATGGCGAGGTAGCCACTGAGATGGATATGATTATGAAGGATATCAAGGTATTTAACTGCGATATAAAAGGTGCGATAGAAAATGCGATGTCAAATACGCCTTCGGATAATTTCAAGAATTTCTTGGAGAGTTTACTTACCGTAATCAGCAGTGGAGGAAGTTTACCTGATTTCTTTTCTAATAAATCGGAACAATACCGGGTAATAGCGTTACACAAGAACCGGGAATTTATGGAGATGATAAGTCTTCTTTCTGAAGTGTATATCTCGGCATTTGCAGCAGGACCCCTGTTTATCATTACCTTGCTCATGGTACTGGGAATACTTGGAGGAACTAACTATTTTCTGCTAGCGATAATTATCTATGTCATCGTTCCAGGCAGTGCACTGATGTTTATCCTCTTATTGAGTTCGATTGTTGAAGGAGAAGAGTTTTCGGTGGTTGAAGCAGGAAAGAAGGAGGAAAGACAAGAATTAATAGATGTGAAACTAAAAGAAGGGGAGGAAGAGCTTAAAGATGAGGAACGAGAACTATTGAAAAGAGCAGATTTTAGATTTCACATGAAGCAGATAGTGAGTGATCCACTGAGGGTGTTTATTGAAAAACCAGAAAAAGTGTTATATATATTTGTGCCTCTAGGCCTGCTATTCTTTGCAATGGCTGCTTACAAATGCTTTCCAATAACAGATAGCAAGCTGTTTATATCTGCAATTGATGATTATCTTATATTTACGGTGCTCATCGCATTAACGGCATACAGCGTATTTACAGAAATCTATTTTAGAAGAGTTAAGAAGATCGGGGATAATTTCCCCGAGTTTTTAGATCGGCTTTCGAGTTTACACGAGTCCGGGATGACATTACCAAGGGCAATTACTTCACTGCGCACATCTGAGCTTGGTGTTTTGAATACCGAGATAAGGAGAATAGATGGAGATATCAAATGGGGGAGTAGTGTAACAGAAGCCATGGACAGATTTGGACAAAGGATACGAACAAGGGCAATTGTACGTGCGGCAACGCTTATCAAGGGTGCCAGCAAGGCAAGCGGGAATATCAAGGAAACACTTTCAATCACTGCAAGCGATGTGTTAGTCAGCAAGACGTTAAGCCAGGAAAGAAGGAGCACTATGATACCCCAGATTATTGTTATTTATATTACTTTTTTCATTTTCCTCTACGTGGCATTCATTGTTGTCACCGGTTTTTTATCAGGGGTACCTGAAGTGTCATCTGCGGAGCAAGCAGCGGCAGCGGCACAAACCGGGATTTCAATTGGCGATATTGACGTGGAACTGTCTAAAAGGCTGTTTTTCCATGCTTCTGCGATATTAGGTTTTTTCTCGGGGTTTGTAGCGGGGACGATGGGAGAAGGTAATGTGAGATTGGGGCTAAAACATTCCCTTATAATGCTCTTGACCGCCTATATTGCGTTCACATTTGTCATATAAGTGGAACTTTCTTGTGAAATCTCGTGTTTATCCTGTATCTTGCATCTCACTTATATTACACGATCAAATACCGTTTGGTTCTTGCTTGAACCATCATCACCAGAAAACACCGTTACTACTTTGACGTGTTCATTGTAATTGCGAACGTAAATTATGCCGGACTCGCCGACATCGTTTATTGGCTCCGTTTCATTTACCATCTGATTCAGAATGAACGTCCCGGTTGCATTAGTGTACGTTAAGAAATCTATACGTGCATCAGGCGGTAAAATTGTATGGATTGTGCATGCGACGGTATACCTGTCGAGACGGACTAAATTGACCGTGGTTTGTTGTGGTAAATCCGGCGGCTCTAAACGGGATGCCCACGTGAGAACGAGTGTTGCCATAATAAGGCATACCATAACCATCAAGAGTTCGCTACCCGCAGGTGGAACCCCTCGGCCACCGGTTTTATATACCCTCCGTTCCCAGAGTATTTTAAGTAATTTTCCCCTGGTTTTTCTCTCTCGCATATTTTAATAGTTATGTTAGGTTAGCTCGGTGATTATTTTTTCGTATATCCCTCTGCAAGGTCATAGCAGAACAAAAAATTAAAATACGTGTCATTGAAGACATATCGTGCATATCTTAAAGGCCACGATTTCTCCAAATCTATGTTATGCCATCAGCCCAGGATTACACCGAATTTTGAGCAGATACTATCTCCCCTCAAGCCGTTCCAGTTCATGATTCATACAAGTTCAGCTCTCTTCAAATTAGCAGAAATAATCAGCAGAGGAGAGAAAAGAACCCAGAACTCTGACTTCTGTTCTCTGTCCGGCATCTTGTATCTCGCATCTTCATCATATCTTCATCATATACAGCTTATAAGGGTTATGAGTGTTCCGGCACTAACGACGCGTATGCTAATAGTATCGATCCGATTTCCCCTAAACGCTCAATAATTGTGTTACCAGCTTTAGAAATTTCTTCGTTCCCCTTTTTCTTCCTCAACCACCTCCTTTCGGACCATAAGAAACACACGAATGGGTGAAAAATCTTTTCTTTTTTCACCAATCTACACTCGATCTCTCTTCTATACTATATTCTCGAATTGTATACCACGCTCGTGGTGCCATCAGCCCAGTTGCCGGTCACTACTAAGTATGCGGGGGAAGCATTCACTGTAATCGTACTTGTACTGCCGACACCTGGAGAGCTCATATTACCCAGAGTTACATCAGTCCCAGCCCAGCTTATTGAAGCTATACTTGCTCCAACTGGCTGGATGCTCATCACTGTCATTTGTAGTAAAGTTGAATTTTGGCGGCTAACTACTACTCCACACGAATTCGGCGTCTCAGGTGTGGAGACAGTAGAAGACCATGCCATGATGACCGCTGCCATTATTACAGTCACGGCAACCATAAGGAGGACACCGATGACCGGGGAAACCCCACGCTTGTCCCTTCCGAAAGATTTTCTTCTTTCTCTTTTCATTTTCATATCACCTCCCAAATTTTTTATGTAACTGAAAAAGGTTGATCAAAACCATCGTTTCCTTCTGCGGGATTAACCCCGCCGAAGGGTGGATGTCAGATAGCCTTTTGTGGTTACCTTATATGGTAACCATAGATAATTATACTATCTGGGTATATATAAAACCATCGCATCGTATGGCTTCATCCCAAAAGTCGGTACAGATTGAGGTGACACCATACCTGTCGCCTTTAGCGAGCGTGTGTTATATCACCTTGAAGAGCGGATATACTAATTGGGGGTTCTGGGTGTTCACTAAGGATGCCAGGCGGGGATTACTGGCAGTTCGCCCAAAGGGGGATTCCCAGATCCTTTGCCCTTTCCACATAAAGTGCCCTTTTGACATTATACGCCAATACTTTCAGCGTGAGTTCTCTACGTTTCAGCCAACCATTTATGCTCTTTATATCGGGCCCCCAACACTTTTTGAGACTGGAGAACGCAGCCTCTACGATGCTTCTTATGTGATATTCGGCCATCCATTCATCGGGATTGTCCGTATATGCCTTGAAGGCTATTTGCCACGCCGGATAACCCTTTGCCTTACCCGTAGCATTTGCCTTGAAGCAGAGGAAGGGCTTGCCCTTTTTGTCCGCCACCACCTGGCAGTTAATCCGGGAGGAATACGCTTTATCTCCCGCAACCTTACCGAGACGGGGCAAATCTCTGATCAACCGTTTGAATTCTTTGGAATCCGCGCCTTTCCAATCCGTTATGGAGAAATGCAAGATTATCCCCGTTTCAACGTCCATGACGATGTGGAGTTTGAAATAATCTTTCTTGTTGGATTGACGCTTTATTCGGATGTCAAACCACTTGCTGCTCGTCTTAAGACTAAATCCAGAGCTATCAACAGCAATATCCATGCCTCTTCGCCTCATTTGAAAGGGGACAAGCCTTGAAATCAATCGAATATACGATGTAGGCATTTCCGTCATTCCTTTCGCTATAACACTATGCCCCGGCAGTCGTTCGGTATGCAGTTGCTGTGCTACGAAGGTGTGAGATTTGAGGTACGCTTCTATACCATCATACGACCGGCTAAGGGCTATTTTCGCGATACAGCAGACGGCAACGATCCTTGGATCCCAACATGGACGACCAAACGAATTGCGTTCCCATGGGACGTTTGCTCTACTTACCGCGCCGATTATGCACAAAATAAGGAGTCTATCGAGATCCCGATTCACCTGGTTGACAACACGCGGAGAAACTCTTCTCTTCGGCTTCCCCATATCGAGGCATTTTCTCGCATAATACTAAATAAGTATCATTCCCTATGCACAATTTGCGATTTGATACCTTGTGGAAATACAAGGATTACACGTGCTGCTGGGCATAGGTTACGCCCTATAGTTTTGGGATGAAGCCGCTTTTATCGAAAGATTTATATATGCCCTTTCGTAAATGTTATATATCACGAGCAAAGATAGTGCTACTTGTTTATCCTTAATTGGAGCATTGAGCATACTCGCAGGTGTCAACTCAGAGTTAAAAGAGGAAGAGAAGGAGAAGGAGGATGCTGCTACACTCCGTCTGATGGGCTGTCCTTTTACTGATACGCTGGGTTTTTTTCACCTACTCGTATGCAGTAAATATACCCAAGGTTTGGTAGAAGCGGTAAACGATACAGCAAAAGGGAGATTGGTAAAGGGGCTGTGCGAAGGGGATGACCATTGTGAGCTCGAGGTTAGCATAGAGTAGGATAGGCAATTTTATATGAGAAAATACAAATAATAGAAATAAAAATGGTCAAATGGATAGGAAAAAATTTCTGCGGGATGAACGAGCGGTTTCGCCTGTTCTTGGATTTATATTGATAGTTGCCGTCGGCATCAGCATGCTCACCTATGTGCAGGTCCATTCTGTGCCTGTTTGGAATACAGAGATAGAATTAGATCACGTGGATGCCGTTTATGAAGAGATGATGTACATGGCATCCGATATTGAGGATGTGGCGATTTCTGGTGTCCCAAAATCGAGTGACATTCCGCTAGGCGTCGAATATCCGAGTAGGGGTATATTTCGCAATCCTCGTCCGGGGATGGTGGGAACGTTAAGCGTAAGCTCTGATCAGGCGGTCACGATTAATTATACACTGTCAGGGGTAGCGTACAATAAAACTTATTCTTCATGCTCAATACGCTATACGGCATCAGGAACTACGATGCACCCAACGCTTGTATATGAGCATGGAATTGTAGTACGGGATTATGGCGAGTATGGTAACAGCACCCCGTGCGAACAAACGTTACTATCCGGAGACAATATCAATTTAGTGATTAGTAATGGGAGCTATTCGTCATCTTCAATGGAAACCGGAAGGCTGCCCATATATTATAACGCGGAGTCAGAAACCGTGTCGGGAAATATCACGAACGTAACTATAACGATAACCACCAACTATACGAACATTTGGAGAAATCTTCTCGAAGGCAAAAATACAACAAATACAACGGTATCTTTCTCAGAGAATAAAATAATAATTACCAGCACAGCGATTGAAGAGATAAGCCTGCCCGAAATGTGGAGTTCATTCTCTGGTATATACGCAGGCATGATAACATTTAGCACAGAAGTAATCGAAGAAGGAGGAGATGGAGGGGTAGGAGGGTATTCGGGGACTGGTGGTGGTATAATGACAAGTGGAACACAATGGTGGGATATACCAAGCAGCACAGCTATTACTAAAATCAATATTTCAAATATAGTCGTTGATCAAGCCCCCGTGGCGCCAGCAGATTTAGGTGACGACATCATAATGATCATAGTTACCGATTCTGATAACGATTGGTGGAAAATGGTAATCGAGTTCGGGACGCCTGACGAAATAAAGAGTATAATAGCAAGATCAGGAACAACATCCAATGTTAGTACATATCAAGGCACACCCATTGTATTTGATAGTACTACAGTCATAGATTTACTCCCCGAGTCAAATTATGATAGACCTGATGCCTGTTATCAAAATGCTGAGATTGGTGACGACAATATTGTAGTAACGTACCTCGGCGATGAAGTAAGTTTAAAAAAGACCGTACTCATCAGCTATCGTATGACAGTCGAGTAGTGGAATTTTGCGGCAAATAACGTTAACGCGGAGATGACAATCCACTATAGTATAGCCATAAAGAAAAATGTGTGCACATTAATAACCCAAACAAGTATCATTTGTAAATGTGACTGCAACAGTTTATACTGCACCCCGTATAGACAAGGTCTATGCCGATCTGACCATGCTCACGAACGGTGCGGAATACGAGTCATACCCCGTGTATGTCTTGACCCTAAACATGAACTCGACCGGCACTATAAAAACCTCGATAGACCTGTCAGACGCTCTTGATACCTTCCCCAACAACTTCACGGCAACCTGGACCGTAGGGACACAACCTATATAAAAAACGTGAAAAAAGGTCAGCTATTCACAACACGGTGGGTTACCAACTCCACGTATTTTCGTGGCGAAAGGGCAGTAAAGCGAGAGATATATATTCCAGTGCAAGGGATGGATAGCATTATGGGGGTGCATTACCTGATTCTTACACTTAAGAATAAGTCTATAAAAAGGTTATAGGCTTGATAGTTTGGAGTGGAAAATAAGCATATTTAAATGTTTGTATATTCATCCCATGTGGTGAAAAAGGATG
>Ga0307380_10003616_pt1 | contig 21262 bp, 16 predicted proteins | sample UN3MG_FD_202239 | JGI IMG/M metagenome (GOLD analysis project Ga0307380, IMG submission 202239) | Soil microbial communities from Risofladan, Vaasa, Finland - UN-3 | ecosystem: Environmental > Terrestrial > Soil > Coastal area > Acid sulfate soil | place: Finland: Risofladan, Vaasa | collected... | reverse complement strand
CACCCTCTTCCCGACCGTCGCCGACGTGCTCTGCTATCTGGAGGGCCTGAAGCGCAAGAACCTCGTCGGCGCCGCGTTCGGGTCGTACGGATGGAGCGGCGAGGCGGTCCAGCGCCTGGAGGAGTGGCTGACAAAGATGGGCGTCGCGCTCGCGGCCGAAAGCGTCAAAGTCCGGTACGTGCCGGACGCCGAGGCACTCCTGGCGTGCCGCGCCCTCGGCCAGGCGGTCGCGCGGAAACTCGTGGAGACGGTCGGCAATGAGTAAAGAGCAGGCCCTGGAGGCGCTGTGGCGGCTGACGTACGGCCTGTACGTCGTGACGTCGCGGCAGGGCGAGCGTATCAATGGCCAGATCACCGACGCCCTCGCGCAGGTGACGCTCGAGCCGCCGCGCATCGCCCTAAGCGTCAACAAGGCGGAACTGACGCACGATTTTCTCGCGGAGAGCGGCGTCCTCGGCGTCTCGGTCCTGGCCCAATCGGCGCCGATCGACCTCATCCTCCTTTTCGGTTTCCGCTCCGGCCGCGACGTGAACAAGTTTGAGTACGCCGAGTACAAGACCGGCGTCACCGGCGTGCCGCTGCTGACGAAGAACGTCGTCGCGGTGTTCGAGGGCAAGGTCGTCGAGCGCGTGGACCTGGGAACGCACACCGTCTTCATCGCCGAAATCGTCGAGGGCGAGGTCCTGAGCCCCGCGCCCGCCCTCACGTACACGTACTACCAGGAGCACCTGCGCGGGCGGACGCACAAGAACGCGCCGACGTATCGGCCGGCCGCTGTGAAAAAGCAACCCCAGGAAGGAGACCGCAAATGAAAAAGTACAAGTGCACGGTATGCGGCTACATCTACGATCCCGCGAAAGGGGACCCGGTGGGCGGAATCAAACCTGGAACCGCCTTTGAGAGCCTACCGGCCAATTGGGTCTGCCCGGAATGCGGCGCGGCGAAGAGCGAATTCGTGCCGCTCGATGCGTAGCGGAGAGGCGACGTTGAACAGGCGAGTGTGGGTGCCATGCTTTCGCTTGCGAAAGCATGTTTCCAACCCTCGGATGAGCATGCTTTCGCAACAGCGCGAAAGCATGGCACCCGTTGCGCGCCTCTGCCCTCGGAAGGAACCGCCATGGACCTGAATCTCCGCATCGCCGGCGAGGCCGGCCAGGGCGTTCAGACGACGGGCAATCTCCTGGTGGGCGCCTTCGCCCGGATGGGCCTTTCGGTTTTCGCAACGCAAAGTTACCTCTCCCGCATCCGCGGGGGTCTGAACTGGTTCGACGTCCGCATCGGCGACCGGCAACTTTTCAGCGGCCGCGAGGACGCCGACCTGCTGGTTGCCCTTCTGCCCGAGGCGCTGCCGACCCTTCAGCCGCACATGAGCGAGGGCGGCGTCGTCCTGCTCGATCCCGGTCCCGATGCATCGGGAGGATCGTCCGATGCGCCGGGGTGCATCGCGCTAGCGCTCACCAAAACCGCCAAGGACGTCGGCGGGTCGGAGGTGATGGCCAACACGGTGGCGGCGGGCGCAGCGATGCGGGTACTCGGCTATCCGCTGGACGGCCTCCTGAGTTTCCTCGCGGACGAGTTCAAAAAGAAGGGCGAGGAGACCGTCGCCGCCAACCGCCGATGCGCCGAGGCCGGGGCGAACCTCTTCGGCAGCGAGCCGCCGCACCTCAACGCCCCCAAGCCGCGCGGCAAGGCCGTCTCCCTGGCCGGTGGGACGCAGGCGATCGTCCTCGGCGCCGCGTCGGCCGGCGTGAAGTTCGTATGCGGCTATCCGATGACGCCGGGCACAGGCGTCCTCCAGGGCCTGGCAGCCGTGGGCGACTCCTTCGGCATCATGGTCGAACAGGCGGAGGACGAGATCGCGGCGGTCAACATGGCGTGCGGGGCGACGTACGCCGGCGTGCCCGCGCTGGTGGCGACGAGCGGCGGCGGGTTTGCCCTGATGGCCGAGGGTCTTGCGCTCGCGGGGATGCTCGAACTGCCCCTGGTCATCGTCATCGCGCAGCGTCCGGGTCCCGCCACGGGATTGCCGACGCGGACCGCCCAGCAGGACCTTCTCTTCGCCCTGCACGCGGGTCACGGCGAGTTTCCGCGAGCGATTTATGCGCCGGGCACGCCCGAGCAGGCGTACACTATCGCGCGCCGCGCGCTCGAGACCGCCCACAAGTTCCAGTCGCCCGCGCTTATCCTCACGGACCAGTTTCTCATGGACCTCCAGACCGACACGCCGCCGCTCGATGCGACGCTTCGGCCGATTGACCGCTGCATTCTGGCCGACCCGCCGGAGCCTTACGTCCGCTATGCGGTGACCGAGAGCGGCGTCTCGCCGCGCGCGATCCCCGGCGGAAAGGCATTGGTGATTGTGGATTCCGACGAGCACACCGAGGACGGGCACATCACGGAGGACCTGGAGGCGCGCGTCCGGCTCCAGGACAAGCGGCTGCGGAAGGCCGGCGGCCTGCGGGCCGAAGCGATGGCGCCCGAGCGCTACGGCCCGGAGGACGCCGAGCGGCTGCTCGTCTGCTGGGGCTCGACCTACGGTCCGTGCCGCGAGGCCGTGGACATCCTCCGCGAGCGCGGCGCCAGCGTCGCGATGCTCCACTTCGCCCAGGTCTGGCCGCTCGACTCGGATAAGGTGCGAAACGCGATTGCGCCGAACGGCAAATCGCCGCACCGCATCCAGTGCGTCGAGGGCAACGCGACGGGCCAGTTCGCCTCGCTCCTGCGGACCGTCGGCGCGATTGCGGAATGCGAGAGCGTGCTGGAGTACGACGGCCTGCCGTTCACCGGCCGCGGACTCGCCGAAAGGATCGGCCATGATTAATCCGCCGTCGGACAACAAGCCCGCGTGGTGCCCGGGCTGCGGGAACTTCGGCATCCTCAAAGTGCTGGACCTCGCCATCGAGGAGGCGGGCGTGGACCGCCGGCGTCTGGTCCTGGTGTCCGGCATCGGCCAGGCCGCCAAGTTGCCGCATTACACGCGGGCCAACGTCTTCAACGGCCTGCACGGCCGGGCCCTCCCCGCGGCCACCGGCATCAAACTCGCCAATCACGCCCTCGAGGTCGTCGTCACGAGCGGCGACGGCGACATGTACGGCGAGGGGGGGAACCATTTCCTCCACACGCTGCGGCGGAACATCGGCATCAAAATGTTCGTCCACAATAACCAGGTCTATGGACTGACGAAGGGTCAGGCGTCGCCGACGAGCGACCCGGGGTTCGTGACGAAGTTCCAGACGCACGGCGTCATTCTGCGGCCGATGAATCCGCTCGCCCTTGCCATCATCGAGGATTGCTCGTTTGTCGCGCGCTCGTTCGTCGGGGCGCAGGAGCACCTCAAGGCGATGATGGTCGCGGCCCTGAGGCACACGGGCGGGACGGCCCTGCTGGACATCCTCCAGCCGTGCGTCTCGTTCAACCGCCGGAACACTTGGGCGTGGTACCGCGAGCGGTGCAAACCCATCCCCGATTCGCACGACCCGAAGGACAAGATGCGGGCGCTCGCGCTCGCGATGCAGTGGGACGGGGAGATCCCGATCGGCCTTTTCTACACGTGCGACCGCCCGACGTTCGAGTCGCAGCAGCCGGTGCTCAAAGACCGCACGCTGGTCGAGCAGTTCGCCGCAGCCCACGTTTAGCCGTCGGCGGCACGCCGATGGTCCTAACCCTTCCGCCGCCCTTCGCTTGCCACGCCGTGAAGGCGGGAGCCCGGTCGCCACAACTAAGAGAACATGTCAGATAACTTTGCAGCCAGCACTACCAGAATCCCCAACAACATCAGAACGAAAAGCAACGACAAGAGAATCTTGCGTTCCCGTATCAGGCCGTAGAGGAGAACCACCATGTTCACGAGAAGAATGGCCATCCCCGCTGTAAAACATATCTCGCCTGGAAGCGGATCCTGAAACAGAATTCCAAGCAGAAAAGACAGCGCCAGCAAAGCCATAATCAGCGCCAGGGCAATCCGGCGAAGCAGTATGTGGGCCAAGGAGTAACCTGCGAACAACACTGCGATACTTATCATGGCCACATCCGGGTCCGGAAAGAAAATCATAAGCGGTAGAACAGACAGCGGCATCAAAACAAGAATCGACACCAGGAGAACTTTCTTGGTTCTAGACAAACCCACGGCCGCGTCGCCGGGTTCCGTCGGCTGCTGTGATCGAGCCTCCGTGATTGGGCCTCCATCGGTGAGTTCCGGGGGACACATACTTAATCCCTTTCTCTCTTGTTCGAGGGGTTGGCCGGCGCCCCAGAAAAAGTATACCTCGGGCAAACGAAAAACAACAATAATGAATATCCAACGCCCAATGTCCAACACTCAAGGAAACCTCACCGCCGGGGCCGCGTGAGGCTCAGACAATGTCGTGGGCCGCTTTCCAGCGGAGGCCCAGGTCGAGGATGCGCTGGAGGAGTTTGGGGTACGGCAGGCCGGCATGTTCAGCGGCTTCGGCAAAGTCCTCACCGAGCGCCAGTTGCGGGTTGGCGTTGGCCTCGAGGAGGTACGCCCGGCCGTCCTCGGCGAGGCGAAAATCGAGCCGCGCATAGCCGCTCAGGCCCAGCGCGCGGTAGGCCCGCCGACTGAGCCTGGCGAGGCGCGCCTCCATGCCTTCGGGCAGTCCCTCGGCCCGGCGCGTCGAGACGCCGAGACGCTTCTGGTACCCCGCGTGCCACTTGACCCACCGCGTCGCCAGGAACGGGGCGCCTTCGGGCTGGTGCTTGATGAGGAGTTCCCAGGGCGGCAGGACCGAGAGCCGCTCGTTGCCCAGGACGCCGACGTAAACCTCCCGCCCGGGGATGAACTGTTCGACGATGGCGCCCGCTTCGAGGTTTTCGTGGACGAAGGCGACGCGTTCGGCGAGGGCCTTGTCGTCCTCGACAACGGACTGGCGGCTGATGCCGAGCGAGGCTTCCTCGATGAGCGGCTTGACGATGAGGGGGAAGGCGAGGCGCTTCAGCCGGCGGACTTTCTTGCCCCGGGGGCAGACGGCGAAGTTCGGCGAGCGAATGCGGTGGTAGGCGAGCAATTCCTTCGCGAGGCCCTTGTCGCGCGAGAGCGCAAGACCCAGCGGGTTGCACCCCGTGTACGCCAGGCCCAGCAGTTCCAGCAGCGCGACCACGTTATGATCGTACGGGATGACGCCGTACACGTCCTCCATGAGGTTGAAGGCGATGTCGGGCTGCCACTCGCGCTGGACCTCCTGGACGGCCTCGATGTTGCGCAGCAGGCCGAGGGTGCGGACCTCGTGGCCCAGGTTGCGGAGCGTGACCTGGACGTCGTACTCCATTTTCCACGGCTCGTCGGTATAGTCCTTGCCCTCGTACTTCTCGGGGGGCACGAGATCCTTGTCCGCGAGCACCAGAACGCGCAGTTTCTTCACAGTTCGAGCCACCTCCGGCCGCTGTAGAGAAAGTTCATGCTGCTGACGGTGAGCATGATGGCGGCGTCAATCCGGGTCTGCTCGGGCGGTCGGGCCAGGCGCAGGCGCAACTCGCGGCACCGGCCGATGACCTCCCGGAGGACCTGGTCGAGCGTGTACTCGTATTGCCCCGTCCATCGGGCGACCATGCGTCGGACGGTGGGGCGGACGCGGCGCAGGAAGGCCGCGGCGGGCTCGTTGGCCGCGTGCTCCGGCGCGTCGGAAAACAGTCGCCTCAGGTCCGCGTCGAAGAAATCGGGGTACTCCCGGCCGTACCGCTCCTGTTTCTCGGCGTAGTGCTCGCGGAGGGTCTTACGGATTTCGTGGAGGGGGTCGATGTGCTGGCGCGGCCGTCGGCGGGGCGTGCGGCCGGCGATGCCGGCCATCACCTCGTCCACGTACTCCAACTTGCGCATCGCCGGCCAACCCTCATAGGCCTTGCGCCAGTTGGACCGCGGCGCCAGCCACACCGCGAACGTCTCCGCGAAGTCCTCGTCGGGGTGCGCCTGGGCGTACCAATAATCCAAATGTTGCACATAGTTTCTGCTGAAGGGTTTCGGCAGATAGGACGTCGGGTACGGTTTGGACGACTTGCCGAACAGCCGCTGCCGACCGCGCCGCAGATACAGCCGGTACGAATGGTCAATGGCGTGGCCGACCTCATGGCGAAGGAGGCCAAGGCATTCCCGCCGGCCGGCGCCTTCGGCCTCGAGCATTCGGCTCCGCTCCAGGCGCGTCAGGCGCGGATGGAGGAGGTAGAATGGCACGGCGCAGCCGGCCACGCCCGCCGGCGTAAACCACTCCTCGGAAACCCAGAAGTGCGGCCGGAAGTGCAGCCCCCGGCTCGCGAGTTCGTCCAGCACCTGTCGGATGCGCGGCTCGACGGGTGAGCCTTCGATGCGCACGCCAAGATCGCAGAGGCGGACGTCCAGGAGCCGCTCGGTCGCCAGGTCGGCCCAGGCGGGCCTGCGCCGCCTGGCGCGCCTGCCGCGCCGCACGCTTCGCTTCGGCTGTCTGGAGGCCATGGCGCTCCCGGTTCTCTCGGCGCCCCTTGCAGCGCGGTTGCCATTCTAGCACGGCCGGCCGCGCCACGCCACCTCTGGCGCCGCACGGCGAGGGCGCGGACACGGCGGGTGGCATGGCCACGCTTTCCCGCGTGGCCCTGCATTTGCACGGTTTGTTCATGGCCGCCCGGAACAGGGCGGCCATGCCACCCCGCGACGGGACCGTCGCGCCAGGCCACCCGCCCATGGCCGCGGCCGGCACAGCATGGACACCGCGGCGGCGTGCTGGTAGAGTGTGACCGGTGCACATCCCACAGGACAAAGGAGCGGCGACCGTGACCCACGCGGCTGAGACGAAGAACATGGCCCTTTTCTGCGACTTTGAGAACGTCGCCCTGGGCGTCCGCGACGCCCACTACGCCCAGTTCGACATCCGCAAGGTGGTCGAGCGGTTGCTCTTGAAGGGCAACATCGTCGTCAAGAAGGCCTACTGCGACTGGGCGCGGTACGAGGAGTTCAAGGCCGCCATGCACGAGGCGTCGTTCGAACTGATTGAGATTCCGCACGTCCGCATGTCGGGGAAGAACTCGGCCGACATCCGCATGGTCGTGGACGCGCTGGACCTTTGCTACACGAAGGGGCACGTGGACACGTTCGTGATTATCAGCGGAGACTCGGACTTTTCGCCCCTCGTGAGCAAACTCAGGGAGAACAACCGGATCGTCATCGGGGTGGGCGTCAAGGAAAGCACGTCGGACCTTCTGATTGCCAACTGCGACGAGTTCATTTATTACGATGATTTGGTGCGCGTCCAGCCGCCGCGGGCGCGTTCCCGCAGCCGGCGCGGCAGCCGCAAGCCCGCCGGCACCCAGCCCGCCAAACCTCCCGCGCCCGGCGAGGACAAGAAGCAGGAGGCCTGGGACCTCATTGTCCAGACCTACGAGGCGCTCGTCGAAGAGCGCGGCGAGGGAGAGAAAATCTGGGGGTCCATGATCAAGCAGACCCTCAAACGCCGCAAGCCCGGTTTCAGCGAATCGTATTTCGGTTTCCGGTCGTTCAGCCAACTGCTGGAGGAGGCCCAGGCCAAGGGCATCCTGGAACTGGAACTCGATGAGAAATCGGGTGGCTTCATCATCAAGGCCTGCCACACGCCGTAGCCGACGAAGGGCGGATCATAGCGCCACGCGCGGCGTTCGACGATACCAAGCACAAGGTCCGCCACGCCGTCGCCCCGCTGGGCGTGCCTTGTCCCGGGTGCGGCAGGTCCTGGTGAGTCAAGATGGCACATCCCGGCGGCCGCCCGGCCCCAGGACGGAAAGGGGTGCGGGGGCGGTGGGGCATACGTTTGCATACCATTGTCAGGGAGGACACCTGCATGGCGAAGCCCACACATTCGGACTGGCATGAGGCGTTCCACTGGGGATTCGGGCGCGGGTTCTGGTACATGGACCCGCTCGACGAAACGAAGGACCTGGCGCCGGACGAACTGCTCTGGTCGCCCATGCCGGGGATCCACTGTGCCCTCTGGCACGTTGGTCACATCGCCCACCGCGAACGGTTCCACATCGCCGTGCTGCTCGAAGGGCGGCCGGAAGACGAGGTGATCCCGGCCCGGTTCGGGATCTTCGGCTGCGGCATCGGGTTCCCCTCGGCCGACATGCTCCTCGAGGCGGTCGGCTCGGTAGAGGACGTGAAGGCATGGGTCCGCGAGGTCCGTCGCCAAAGCCATGCCTTCATCGACTCGCTCGACGAGAAGGACTTCAACCGCTTGCCCGCAAGTTCGTTCGAGGGCAACAGCATTGCCAGGGTCTTGATGCAAACAATCGGTCACACCGGTGTCCACATCGGGCGCATCCAATTGCTGCGTGCGATGATGAAAAATGGCGCGGCCCGCGAGTAGCCCCGCGGCGAGCGATGCCGATGTTGCGGCTCGTCCCACGGCCACAGCCCTGGCCTGAAGCCCGTCGAGAGCAAACGCCGGGATCGCGGCTTGAACTTACGACGCCGGCCAATTAAGGTGCCGAACGCGACGGCCAATCAGGAGGCGTGCCTTGGCGACCCCAGAGGAATTGAACGCGGTCAAGGAGGCGCTCGGGGAAGTGACCCGCATGCTCGAGAAGATGCGCTCCTGCCTGAGCGTGTTGAGCGAAGACCAGGTCTTGTGGGTGCCGCCGGGCGAGGACGTCTGGCCGATCCAGCGCGCAGTGGCGCATTGCGTAAACTGTGAACATCGGGCGATCACCGAACTCGCGCGTGCCCTTGAGGGAAAACCGACCCCGGAGACCGTCGCCGCGGACACCGGCATCTTCGCCTGGTTCGGTCCGACGCCCTATGCCCTGGCGCGGATGGTGGCCGAGTTAAGGGCGCAGATCGCTGCGCTCTCAGACACCCTCGACCCCTCGCACCTTGGAGTCAAAGCGGTGCGCTATCCCAAGCATCCCCCGCGAGCCCTGCGCAACTACGTCGAGGTCATGCGTCGCCACACCGAACGGCACCTGGCAGGCATCCAAAGAAAGATGGAGGTCATGCCGGCCGGCAAGGCGTGGGACGCGGAGGTGCGCGAGATGTATCCGCAGTTCGCGCGGGGCGCTTCGGAGGATCGCGGCTGACGGGTGTGGCCGACGAACACGGGCTGCCGCAAGCGATCCGGGTGCGGCAGTTGTTGGAGGCAGCGCGCGAGTCGCTGGAGGATGCGCAGGAGAAGGTGGACGCGTGGCGGGAGGACTATAACCGGCAACGGCCGCACAGTGCGCTGGGAAACGTGCCGCCGGCGGAGTTCGCCGAGCGGCGCGAACCTCCGGCCTCGGCTGCGCCTCGGCCTCCGGTTCACGCCGCCGCCCCGGAGCACGGGCCATGAAAAAGTCTCACACCGGGTGGATCAGAAATGGGGGCAAGTTCAAGCGAGGCACGGACTCTCATAATCCCTGGACCAAAGAATGGGTGCAGGTCACGATTATTCGCGGTACACAACTTCCCCCATGGTGTTGAACGTATGAGACGTGAGGGTTGGCGACGTTCCGATGATCTCTGACTGGAGGGACCGTTGTGACGGAAAGCTTGACTTGGTGGCCTTACCTCAGCCTCGTTAGCCTCGTTTTTTTCTTGGCCTTTCCTGCGGTCGTAGCGGCCAAGGCTCCGGAGGCGCCGCCTCCCCTGGCCAAGGACGACATCTTCTACCCGTATCTGAAGGAAGTGCCACAAGTCACCACGGTCCTCCGCGAAGAGGTCCGGGACGGCGTCCGGGTCACCGAACTCCGGTTTTCGAGTTTCGAAGGGAGCCAGGAAGGCCAAGTCAACCCGTCTGAGGTCTATGCCGTGTTGGCGCGGCCTGCGGGAACCGCGCCAGGCCAGCGGCCGGCCATGCTCATCTGCCACGGTGGCGGCGGCACGGCGTCGGACGGCGGCCCGATTGCCTGGGCCAAACTGGGTTACGTGGCCCTGGCGCCGGACCTCCCCGGCTACGGCGCCAACGACAAGATGAAGAGCCTCGGCCGCGTGACGAAGATGCCGTTCGGCACCGGCGGGTTCGACGTCACCCCTTCGCCTCATGCGTCAGTCCTTTTTGACGCGGTGGTGGCCGGGCTGCGTGCGTTCAATCTCCTGGGGGCGCAAAAAGACGTGGACCCTTCCAAGATGGCCATGACGGGCATCAGCTGGGGCGGCTACATGACGACGATGCTTGGAGGGCTTCTGGACGTGCGGGTCCGCGCCGTCTTCAACCTGTACGGCTCCGGCAGCTACCAGGAGGCTTCCATCGGCGCCGGGGCTCTGGAGAAAATGGCCGACAAGGATCGCCAGGTCTGGATCGCCCACTTCGATGCCGCCACGCGCCTCCGTCGCATGCGAGCCACATACCTGATGTACGCGGCCACCAACGACATCTTCTTTCAGCCCCCCGCCATCATGACCACGTTCGACGCGGTCCCCGGGTCGAAGTATCTCTGCTTCGGCCCCAACAAGAGCCACTGGGTGTCCCTGCCCGGCGGACCGGTGTCGTGGTCGTCGCCGATCTTCACGGAGATGGAGCCGGCTTTCTTTGCGTACGTTCTTGATGGCAACCACCCTCCGCTGGCCGAATTGAACGTCGTGAAGGCCGACCAGACCGGAACGGTCGCTTTCGAAGTGAAGAACCTCCCGGCCGATGCCGAGCCGTGGGTGTACGTGGCCTGGAATACGAGCAAACCCTGGGTTGAACGCGACTGGGCCCTCCTCCCGTGCCGGAACAGCGGCAACGGAGTTTTCACATGCGTGATCCCCAAGTCGGTGCCGGAGTGCGACTGGTTCGGCGGAATCACCTTCACGCTGAAGGCCGGTGGGCTGGAGCAACCCATGAGTCTCAGCACGAAGATCCAACGGTACAACGGAAAATGAACGCACCGGGCCACTGGGCGCTGGGCGGAATGGCAAGCAGGGGTTATAATGGTCAAGACGGGACCGGGAAAGGGTATGCCATGAGAAGCTTGATGTGGGCAACCGTGGGGATGCTGTTCCTGACGGGTATCGCCTGGGCGACGGAGACGGAGAACCTCGGCATCCGGATCTTGCCGGCGCCCGGCCCGGTCGTCGTGGACGGCCAGTTCGACGACTGGGACCTTTCGGGCGGCGTGTTCTGCTGCGGCGACGTCGAGAACGCCCGCGAGAAGATGGCCGTCTGGTTCCACCTGATGTATGACCAGGACAATCTCTACATTTTGACGCGGTGGATCGATCCCACGCCGCTGAACAATCCCGGCGTGACAAGCGGCGACATGGGGTTCGCCGGCGACAGCCTCCAGTTCCGGTTCATCACGGCGCCGGGCACGCCCGACGAGAAGTGCACCCACGTCACGGCGTGGCGCGGCCGCGACGGCAAAGACGTCGTGGACCTGGTGTTCGGCCGGGCGTTTGACCAGGGCGACGTCCGCGACGCCAAGACCCAGGGGGGGCAGCAGGTCTTCTGCGTCAAGGAGGACAAGAAGGGCTATGTCCAGGAGATCGCCCTGCCCTGGAAGTTGCTGGCCAAGAGCGGCGCGGCCCCGAAGGCCGGCGACACCGTCACCGTCACTCTGGAACCCAACTTCACCATCGGCGCAAGCGGCCGTATGTCGCTCAAGGACATCTTCAAGCCCGGCGTGACGCCCAACCGTGTCTTTACGTTCATGGCGTCCCAGGTCTGGGGGCCGGGCACGATTGAGGCCAAGGGCAACGTGGACCAGCGGCCCGTGCGTCTTTCCGACGGTCGCGAGTTTACGGTCCGCCTGGCCAAGGGGCTGCCCGACGTGGACTGGACGGGCGTCATCAAGAGCCGCGAACTCCAGGGCCTTAAGCCGATCGCCATCACGCTCGCCGAGGACGGTTATGTTTCGCTCGTCATCAAGGACTCCGATGGCGTCGTGGTCCGCGAACTCCTGACCGCCGCCTTCATGACGAAGGGCGCCCACGAAGTGAAGTGGGACGCCCTGGGCACGCCCAACTGGCGCATCCCCGGCGACCCCGTGGCGCCGGGCGCTTACACCTGGAGCGCCATCTATCACACGGGCATCGGCCTGCGTCTGAAAGGGTGGGCCTGTAACAGCGGCATAACGCCGTGGGATTATCCCCCCGGCAAGGGCAACTGGGGCGGCGACCATGGCTACCCCGCCACCTGCGCTGCGGATGACGAGAAGGTTTATCTCGGCTGGTGGGCGGCCGAGGCCGGCAAGGCCCTCCTGGCCTGCGACCTTGACGGGAAGGTCCAGTGGAACAACACCCGGGGCGGGATGGGCGGGGTACAACTCGTGGCGGTGGATGGCGATACGGTCTACGCGCTCAACGAGAGCGCCCTTTACCGCGTGGAGAAGAAGGGCGGCGCCTACACGCCGTGGGCCGGATCCGACTCGACCGACCTGAAGATTGAGCCGCCCAACGCCCTGGCCGCCGCCGGCGGCAAACTGTACCTCTCGTATACCGGCAAGAATTCCGTCGAGGTCCTCGACGGCGCCGACGGCAAGCCCGTCCAGCAGCTCTCCGTCCATGCCCCCGGCGGCCTGGCCGTGAGCCAGGACAGGCTTCTGGTCATTTCGGGAGGCAATTCCGTCGTCGCCGTGGACCTCCAGAGCGGGCAGTCCAAGCCGGCAGCGGGTGGTTTCCAGAACGCTGCGTGCATCGCCGTGGACAAGGGCGGGAAGATTTACGTCGGCGGCCCCGACAACCAGGTCAAGGTGTTCGGGGCCGACGGCAAGGAAGTCGCCGCCATCGGCCGCAAGGGCGGACGGGCCACCCTCGGCCAATGGACGCCGGACGGCATGGCCTTCATCAGCGGCATAGTCGTTGACGCCCAGGACAAGCTGTGGGTGATGGAATCCGATGGCAATCCCAAGCGGGTCAGCGTCTGGGACTCCAAGACCGGCAAGTTCGTCAAGGAGTTCTTCGGCCCGACGGACTACGGTGCGAAGGGCGGCGCCATCAATCCCGCCGACCCGAACCTGATGGTCGGCCATGGCTGCGAGTGGCGGCTGGATCCGAAGACCGGTCTCGCTTCCTGCGTGACCATTATCACGCGTGAAGGGATGGGCATCTCGCGGTTTTTCATCGGCTCCAACCAGAAAGTCTACCTGGCGGTCTCCCTGAACTGGCTCACAGGGCAGAGCCCCACGCGGATCTATGAGTGGTTGGGCGAAGGGCAGTGGAAGAATCGCGCTTACCTCTGGCAGGAAGGCGACAGCACCAAGTACTGGGCCGATGAGAACGGCGACCAGCAGGTCCAGCCCAACGAAGTGACAACCGTCAATGGCATCATCACGCTGGGCCACTGGTACATGAACTGTTCGCCCGAAGGCACCCTCGGCAGCGGCAACCAACTCTTCAAGATCGTCGGGTTCACCTCGTGCGGCGCCCCGAAGTATGACCTCAGCAAGCCCATCCGGCTTCCCGAACCGGCGTTCGTGTCGGGCGACAGCCGCTTGGCGCTGACGACCGGCGCCTATTCGGCCAACCACAGTTGGATGAACTGTTACGACGTCGCCACCGGAAAAATGCTGTGGCGGTATCCGGACACATTCGTCGGTGTGCACGGGTCGCACAACGCTCCGCCTCCGGAAGTCGGCCTCGTGCGCGGTTCGTACGGCCCCTGTGGGTCGGCGAAGTTGCCCGAGCCGATCGGCAACGTCTGGGTCATCCCCACCAACGTCGGCGAGTGGCACATGATCACCGAGGGCGGGTTCTACCTGACCCGCCTCTTCCAGGGCGATCCGATGAAGACCGAGTACCCCGAGCAGGCGATTCCGGGCGCCATTCTCGACAACTGTCCGCCGGGCGTGGGCGGCGAGGACTTCGGCGGCTCCATCACCCTGGCCAAGGACGGCAAACTCTATCTCCAGGCCGGCAAGACCGCCTTCTGGAACGTCGAGGTCGTCGGCCTCGAGACCGTCAAGGCCCTCAAGGGCGGCACGATTCAGGTCACGGCCGAGGACGTCCGGAAGGCCCCGTCTTTCAAGGCCCAGTATCAAACCGGAGGAACGACCGAGGCGCTGGTCCTGACGGCCGAGAAGATGACGCCGACCTTCACGGGCGACCTCGACGCCGATTTCAAGGGGTGCCAGGTCATCCAGTACCAGAAGACGGAGGAGGCCGCGGCACGGTCTGCGGCCGCGTACGACGCCCAGAACCTCTACCTGGCATGGGACGTCAAGGATAGCACGCCGTGGGTCAACGGCGCCAGCGAAATCGAAATGATATATCTACACGGCGATACAGTGGACTTCCAGTTGGCGACCGACCCCAGCGCCGCGGCCGGCCGCAATGACGCCGTCGCGGGGGACCTCAGGCTCTCGATCGGTAACTTCAAGGGCAAGCCCACTGCCGTCCTCTATCGGAAGGTCTCGGGCGAGAAGCACCCGAAGACGTTCAGTTCCGGCGTCATCAAGAGTTACGTCATGGACAGCGTGACGGTGGTCGAGGGCGCCAAGATCGAGGTCAAGAAGGGCGCCAAGGGGTACGTCGTCGAGGCTGCCATTCCGCTGGCCGTCCTGGGTCTGAAGCCGGCGGACGGGCTCAAGTTGAAGGGTGACTTCGGCGTCACCCACGGCGACCCGTCCGGCACCCGGACACGCCTGCGGTCATACTGGTCGAACCAGCACACCGGCATCGTGGACGATGCGGTGTTCGAACTGATGATGGAACCCAAAAACTGGGGAACCATCCAGTTTTAAGCGGTCCGACATAAATTTTGCGCGGTGGGTCTCAGGACCCAACGCGCAGGGGAAGCGGCCCCGTGCGCAGCGCGGCGGCTACGCTGCATCGAGGGCCCCCGCTGTGCACAAGCCCCGAGGCTATCCAAGGCCGAGACCATCTTGTATCAACACACGCGCCGCGGCGTCAAGTTGCTGTCGCCCCAGGTTATCCCGAGTTCGGCCGGCCGACTTTCTGCGAAACCGCCGGCGCGGATCCGTGTTCGATTCAGTAACCAAGGAGGATGGCCCATGCGGATACGGATCAGGAACCTGACGTTCGTTGCCCTTGCGGTTGCGATCGTGGCGGTGGATACGGCCTTGGCGGGTCCGACCCCCGCTCCGCCGCCTTCCGCGGCATCCCTTGCGGCGGCCGTGCAACCGGCCGCAAAGGAGCCCGCCTCCGCGGCCGCATCGGGCCACGATTGGCCGCAGTGGCGCGGGCCGGATCGAAACGGCGCCGTGCCGCCGGGCGGGCCTGCCATCGCCGACAAGTGGCCGCAGGAAGGTCCGGCGAAGTTGTGGCAGAGCGAGCCTGTCGCCAGCGGCCCCCCCAGCGGCCCGGCCGTCGGCGTCTCGGGCGCCGGCCTTGGGAGCCCCGTCGTGGCCGGCGGCCGCGTCTATCTCTATGCGAACGACGGCCAGGACGTGTTTTATTGCTTCGACGCCGCCACGGGCAAGACCCTCTGGAAGAAGACGTTTGCCGCCCCCGTCAGCGGCGCGTCCAACACCGTTTGCGTTGCGGGAGAGAAGTTGTATGGACTTGGCGGCGGCGGCACGGCCTATTGCCTCAATGCCAAGACCGGCGACGAAATCTGGAAAACCCCCGGCCTCGGCGGCTACAAGTGTTCCTCATTCCTTGTGGCCGAAGGTAAGGCCGTGGTGCTGGGCGAAGTGCTGACGGCCCTGAACGCCGACACCGGCCAGGTCGTCTGGAAACAGGAACAGATCAAGTCCGGGAAGGAGGGGGCGAATTCCCCCGCCCTCTGGAAGAGCGGCGGAAAGGCCTACGTCATCCAGAACGAACTGGAAAGAGGGGTCTTCTGCGCGGACCTGACGGACGGCCGTGTGGTCTGGAAGGCCGATGGCGGCAGTTACTCTACCGCATGCATCGAGGGCGACCGCATGGTCCTGGGGGTCAACGATAAAATCATAGCCTACCGCCTGTCGGCGTCCGGCGCGGAGAAACTCTGGACGGCGCAAAGAGGGGGAGACCGGGCCTCCTCCCCGATCCTCTACAAGGATCATGTCTACACCGTGGCCGGCAGCCGTGCCCAGTGCGTCGAACTCAGGACCGGCAAGGTTCTTTGGGACGGCTCGCCCGGCGGCGGCGAGATATCCTCGCCCGTCCTCGTCAACGACAAGATGGTGGGTGTGTGGGAAAGCGGCAACGCCCTGGTGATGATCCGCGCCACCCCGGAAAAGTATGAGATGTTGGGCAAGGTCAACGTGCCCGGCGCGCACTGCACGTCGCCGGCGGTGGCCGACGGCAAACTTTATGTGAGGTTGAAAGACGCGGTGGCGTGCTACGACCTCGTCAACCCGGTCCCCGCCGCCAAACCGGAAAAGAAGTGACCGGAATCCGCGGCGCCATGAACGATCCGCGCGACGACCGGTGGATGGTCAAGACCCGCCGCGCTGTGCTTAGGCAAACTTGATTCACTCTAAGCCGCGGCATCGTTGACCCTTGTGGAAACCGGTATGGATTGGCGTTGACAGCGGGCCGTAGCACGATATTTTTTGTTCGGACGGTATCGGGCTCGCGGAGCGCAGCGCGTGCCGCCGCCACAAGGCAGCGGGGGTTCATCCTGGAGGAGGCAGCCGTGGCCAGCGAAGTCAAGCCGCCGTTTGATATCCTCTGCGACGAGAAGACGGGCCAGGTGGCGTCGGTCCGGCTCTACGGCCAGGACCTGCTCGACCCGGGCCGGCCGTGCGAGTCGGAGTTGTGGGTCAATGGGCATCCCCTGCCCCTGCGGCCTCACGTGGACCCGAATCAGCCGGCCCAGCCGCACCTCAAGGGCGAACGGTTCGTGAACCAGTTCTCCGGGTGGGGCCTGGTGCTGGCTCGGACAATGGGCCAGCGGCTCGGCCTGAAGCACCAGTGCTACGGCGTCCACACGCACGTGCGGCGGGAACTGTGCGATCAGACGTACCCGGTGCCCGGGCCGGGCGGACCGGTCGTCGAGGCGCCGCTGTGGGTGGACACGTTCTCCATCCTCAACTGGAACTGGAAGTTCTGGGGCGAGGATACGCGGATGATCTTTGCATCGTCGCACTCCAACGGGCCGACCGGCGAGTGGGGCCATTGCGGTTACGAAAACGATACGCCCGAGACGTGCAAGGGGTTCCTTCAGAACATCTGGCGGCGGATCTATCCGGGATGCCTCGTGATCCACGGCGGCTTGTTCTACAACATCCGGACGGGCCATTGGCTGGCCATTACCTGCCGCCAGCCCCACGTCGGCTACATCCTGAACATCGAGAAGGCCGGACGCGGCGTCAGTTACGATTTCACGTTGCACGCCCCTTTCCACCCGGGCGATGCGCTGCAACTGCCCGAGGTCAAGTTCTACTGGGGGGCCGACCGACCCAGCATGATGTCGTGGATGGGCGACTATGTGACGCATTACTATCAAGAGCCGCCCGAGTGGGTCCACAAGACCACCTGGGGCCCCGGCCTCGGTTGGAACAATCAGCCCACGTGGACCGACCAGGCCGACTTCTGGGAAAAACAACTCGACCGCGGCGCGTTCAACGGCATCTCGTATTGCCTGGTCACGAACCGGCCGATCAGGAGCGGCACGACGCCGCTGGGGTACGAGCCCGATCCGAACCACGGTCCGATCGAGGAGTTTCGGACGATGTGCCGCCGGATCGCCGCCCGCGGCGTGCCGATCCTCATCTGGATGTCCCACAGCGGCCTGCTCTACCAGGGCGGCAAGGAGATTGACGACGACTGGTTCATCCGAGGTGTGGATGGCCGCACCTCCGCCTCCTGGGGCAACGTGGACGGCGGCGGCATGATGCACATCAACCCCGGCCACCCCGGCTACATCGAGTACACCAAGAAATGGATCCGATTTTATATCAAGGAGTGCGGATGCAAGGGCATTTTCTTCGACTGCCTCAGTTGGGCCTTCCCGCCCGACTTTAAGCCGCGCCCCTTCATGCGATACCCCGGCGACACCAACCTGATGGCCGTCAAGTTCATGCAGGAGGTCTACGCCTGCATCAAGGAATGCGATCCGGACGCAATCATGCTGGGCGAAGGCGCATCGCTCGAAGGGCCGGTCAACGTCTTCTCGATCAACGCCAACCCGCGCCGGGGCATCGACGGCTTCGGGCCGCGCGATTTCCTCCTCCAGTTGAACCAGTACGCGCCGAAACGCATGGTTCTCGACCAGGGCCCCAGAATGTTACCGGCCTGCGGCATGTGCACGCTCAACATCCGACCGGACAATGAGGCCCTGAACCGCTATCTCACCCGCCTCCTGGCCGAGCGCGGCGGGCCCAAAGCCTTCACCCACATCCCCGGCGACCTTTCCGTGATGGACAACCTCCTGGTGGTATCTGAGCCGGACCCGCCCCAGCCGCCGCAGGATGTGCGGCTGCCTGAACCGTGGACCAACGTCGTGCGGCTGGTGGATGAGATATCGGGCGGATCGGTGGCGGCGGACAAGAACGGAACATTCCAAAGTGTCCGGCCGGGTGTCTACCGGATGGAGACCCGCTGAGGACCGCGCCGCGTCGAGGCCCGTCGCGAGAGTCTGGGCCAGGTGCGTGTTTCCACGAAGCATTCGATCCAGGGCCCCCGCGTCGAAAAAGTCGGTGGGGGACTTGTCCTTGTCCGGCTGGCGCTCGATCACCTTGTCGTCAATCCTGGCGCCCCCTGCCGCACAGGCGCTTGCAATCGTCCGTCCGCCACCGTAATATTCCGGAAACCGAAACGGGTTTGCCGGAGAACCTCATGAAGACACGAAGCGCGTACGTCAAGGCGCCGTGGCAGTTCGAGATCCGCTCGATCGACCTGCCGGATGTGCCGCCGTCGGGGCACGTCCTCGTGCGCGTGGAGGCGTGCGGCGTGTGCGGGACGGACGTGACGGACGCGGCCGAGAAGGCGCACCAGTGGCACCCCTTCGGCCACGAGGTCGCCGGGGTCGTCGAGCGCGTCGGCGCCGGCGTCGAGCACCTCAAGGCAGGGCAGAAGGTGGTCCTGGAGTCGTCGAGTTTCTGCGGCCGGTGCGACGTCTGTCGCACGGGCCGCGTGGACCTCTGCCAGGGCGGGGCCCCGCAATTCTGGCAAGAGCCGGCCATGGGGTTCAGCGACTTCATGATCGCGCCGGCGTGCTGCGTGGTGCCCTACGAGGGCCTGACGCCGGAGGTCGCGAGCCTGACGGAACCCGCCGGCGTCGCCTACGATGTGGTCAAGACCGCCGACATCCAGATGGGCGAGCGGGTGTGCCTGGTCGGCCCCGGTCCGATCGGCCTGATGGCGGCGGCGCTGGCGATCCACCGCGGAGCCTCGCGGATGGTCTGCATCGGCCTGCCGTACGACGTGCGGCGGCTGAAGGTTGCGGCCGACTTCGGGGCCGAAACGTTGGCCGTCGGCGGGTCCCTGGCGGACCGAAAAGACCTGCACCGGCAGTTCGACCACGTGCTGATGACCGCGCCGACGCAGTTCATCGCGGCGGCCCTGGCGCTGTTGGATTACGGCGGCATCATGACGTTCATCGGCATCGGCACGGGCAGCGGCGAGATCACGTTCGACGCCAACGACTTCCATTTCCGCAAACTCCAGTTGCGGGCCAGTTTCGCAGCGCCGGCGATCTATTACCCGGCGGTCCTCAGGCTCCTGAAGGCGGGCGTCATACCGGGCGACCGGATGATCTCACACGTGCTGGGCCTGGCGGACATCGCGAAGGCCGTCACCGCCGGCCGCGACGAAAAGGAAACCGTCCTCAAGGTGGTCGTCGCGCCGGGCAAGGGTTGAAAGGATGCGGCCGATGAAAACGGTCGTCGGAGTCGTCGGGGCAGGGGGCATCTCCCGCTTTCATTTCCGGGCGATGGAGGAGACGAAGACGCCCGTCCGCATCATCTGCGACGTCAACCGCGAGGCCGCGCGGCCGCACGTTGAAAAGTTCGGCGCCGACTATACCGTCCGGTACGAAGACGTCGTGGCGCATCGCGACGTGACGGCGGTCGTGGTGCTCGTGCCGTCGCCGCTGCATTACGAGATCGTCAAGGCGGCGCTCGAGGCCGGCAAGCACGTCGTCTGCGAAAAGACGCTGACGCTCTCGGCCCGCGAGTCGCTGGAACTGGGGCGCCTGGCCGAGAAGAAAGGCCTCCTCCTTTTCACAAATTACATGAAGCGGTTCTTCCCGGCGGTCCGGAAGGCCTGCGAACTCGTGCCGCGGCTCGGGCACATCATGAGCGTCTATTGCCGCACGTACCAGGGCGTCGGCAACGCCGACATCCACACGGGCGCGATCCCGCCGTCCTTCTTGCCGGGTCCCGACGGCCAATCGGCCGTCATGAAGATGGCCGGCGGGGGCGTACTGGTCTGCGGCGGCAGCCACATCGCCGATCTGCTTCTATACCTGGTGGGCAAACCCCGGGGCGTTTTTGGGCGGGCCTTCGAGCGGCCGGAATGCGACCTGGACTTCATGTTCCACGCCCTGTTCGACTACGCCGACGGCGGCGTGGCCCACTTCGAGGCGAACTGGCATTCTCTGCAGCGGATCGGCTACGAGCGGCGCGGCTGGGACGAAGGGTTCGAGATCAGCGGCGTCGGCGGACGCCTGGTCCTACAGACCCCCGTCTGGGACCAGCCCGAACACAATGCCGCAAGGCTTGTGCATTACGACAATGCGACCGAGACGTGGACCGACTACGCATTCCCGATCGTCAATCCGTTCGTCGAGGCCGAGAAGCATTTCCTTTCGCAGATCGCCAGGGGCGAGCAGGGGCCGATGGACCGGTACGTCGGGTACCGGGTGGACCTCGTGCTGGAGACCGCGAAACGTTCCGCCGCGGCAGGGCAGCGGCTGGAGTTGGACTGGGAGGCGTAGCCGGTCCGCCGGGCGGCGCGCCAACGTGGGAGAGTCGAACGAGACTTCGTCTTATGCCTTGAGGCGCACGAGGGCCTTCGGCGACCGGCGGGCGCGCACGTCGGCAAACGCGGCGGCGATCTCCGAGAGCGGATATGCCCGCTCCGGGTCGTACCACAAGTCAACCTTCAGCCGGCCCTGTAGGTACAGTTCCGAAACCCGCTGGTGCGTCTCCGCTTCATCATAGCTACAAGGAATGACCGCAAACGCGCCGCGGGCCCGCTCGGGGTTCATCGAAATCCGGCCCTTGTCGTCCAGCCCGTACGTGCCGTACGTTCCGCCCTGGGCAAGGCACGGCAGGACCGCGTCCGCGACGCCCATCCTGCCCACGGCGTCGATGATATAGGCAAAGCCGTCCGGGTGGGTCTTCTGGACCGCCTCCGTGAGGTCCGCGCGCTTATAGTCGAAATAGGAATGGACACCGGCCTTGGCCCTTGCGGGTCCCGCCATTGCGGCCGAGCCGATCATGGCCACGCAGGATGCGCCAAGCATCGCCGCGTGGACGGCGTACGCCAGGCCGTTTCCGCCCGAGCCCACGATGAGAACCG
>Ga0307380_10003614_pt1 | contig 21264 bp, 9 predicted proteins | sample UN3MG_FD_202239 | JGI IMG/M metagenome (GOLD analysis project Ga0307380, IMG submission 202239) | Soil microbial communities from Risofladan, Vaasa, Finland - UN-3 | ecosystem: Environmental > Terrestrial > Soil > Coastal area > Acid sulfate soil | place: Finland: Risofladan, Vaasa | collected... | reverse complement strand
ATTCCCGGACCCATGGATTGCTTTCTGACCCTGCGGGGAATTAAAACCCTGGCCCTGCGCATGGCTGCCCACTGCCATAATGCCACAGAGATTGCCCAATACTTGGAGGATCATCCGGCCGTGACCAGGGTATTTTACCCCGGCCTGGAAAGTCACCGGCAACATGAATTGGCCCTTCGCCAGATGTCCGGTCCTGGCGGCATGGTCTCCTTTCTACTTCAGGGAGAGGAAGCGGCGGCGCGGATTGTGGCCAGAGAAACGAAACTGTTTACCCTGGCCGAATCGCTGGGCGGCGTCGAATCTTTGATCGAGTTGCCGGCGGCGATGACTCACGCTTCGGTGGCCGATACGCCCCTGGCCATTGACCCCGGCCTCGTGCGGCTCTCGGTTGGAATTGAAGATGTCCAGGATCTGATCGCCGATCTGGAGCAGGCTTTATACCGGGCAAAAAATTGACGATTCTCGAATTTGGCTTTTAGCCAGCACGTCTAAGAGCCTGATCATTCAACTCCCGCCCAAAGCTCCCCGCCCGGCAGAATGGGACTGGCCCCCCGGTTCTGCTATACTATCGTCGTGAAACGAAAGCTAAAAATCCTGGTTGATATGTTCGTCGAAACCGGTAATAAGTTCGCCCAGGACAGGGCGACGCGCCTGGCAGCCGGCCTGGCCTATTACACGATGTTCTCCCTGGCGCCGTTAATAATTATCCTGACCGGCATTGCCGGACGATTCCTGGATGATGCTTTAACCGGTGAGAACTTCCTTGAGATCATCCCCCGAGTAGTTGGTCCGGAGGCTGCTGATTGGATCTTAGGTCTCGTGGAAGGGACCACTATTTTTGACGATTCCTCTTCCTTCACGATTGCAGCCATCATCAGCCTGGGGATCATGATCTGGGGCGCAGCCAATATTTTTAACCATATCAAGGAAACCCTAAACTTTATATGGGGGGTTCGCGCGGCGCCAGGCCGTAGGGGAATTATCGCCACGGTCAGAGGGCGCTTGATAGCCTTCCTCACCGTGTTTTTTTTGGGGATGCTCGTTGTGGGCTTTTTGCTAATGAATACGGTGGTTGCCTACATCATACCGCGAATCGAATCCACGATCCTTGAATCGCCTCTCCTGACCGATCATTTCCCAGATGCGGTTCAGACCTTCAGCGAAACGATTTTGCCCTCCTGGCGCGCAGTCCAGTGGGCTCAGTACATTTTGGCCTTTGGTTTGATGTTATTGATCTTTGCGTTTTTCTATAAGTTTATGCCTGATGTGCACATAGCCTGGAAGGATGTCTGGGTAGGCTCGGCCGTTACGTCCCTTTTTATCACAATTGGCACCATTGGCTTGAGTCTCTACTTCCGGCTGTCATCTATCGGGTCGCTCTACGGCGCGGCCGGTACCATCATGGTTATTCTTTATTGGTTTTACTATTCGGCTCAAATGTTCCTTTTTGGGGCTGAATTCACCGAAACGTATGCCATGCATTATGGATCGGCTATTCGGCCTACTGTCAATGCGGTTTCTTTTGAAATGGTCGTCGATCAAAAGGTAAATTCTGCCGTTGGGCCAGCGACTGATGAAATGAATGATCATGGCGAAGCAGCGGATGGGGAGATAAAGTCCGGGGTCCCTATCGCCTAGCTTCGTAAGGATTGGCTTATGCCTGACCGGCAACATGGGCTAGGTATACAACCCATTCGTTGGCGTCGTACAAGGGGAGGCCATCCCAGGCTGGGAAAATGTTAACGCCGGCAAATCCTGATTTCCCCACCATTGCGGACATTCTCTCGATTGAGTAGCTTTGGTCACAAAGGATAATTTCCTCAAGCTCGCCCGAATCCAGATGCAAAATCGTGAAACGTTCAATCGACATTTTCTCCTCGTCGATCCAGAATCGCTCGCCCAAGTGCAAAAATGGTCCGTCGCCCCAAAGGCCGGTATCGTCGGTGTGCCACCAGGTACCGTGGCGCTTGTCGATATTGTCCTGGTTTAGAAGCTCGACAACCAGACATCCACCCGGACGCAAGGCACTTGCACTCTGTTTCAGAAGCCACTGCGCGTCCACGGGCGGAAATACGGCCAACTGTCCATAAAGAAAAATGGCGGCATCGAACTCAGCCCCTGCAAAGTCCATCTTCCGCACATCTTGCTCCAGGAAGGTACAGGTGTCCTGTACGCCATTTTTTTTTGCCAGCTCCCGGGCATAAACAACGGCGGCCGGGCTAAAATCGACACCAGTCACCTGGCAGCCGCGTTTTGCCAATTCTACGGCGTAAAGTCCCGGGCCACAGGTGATGTCCAACACCCGGGCGCCCTTTTCCAGGCCGAGGTGGTCCCACAACCACTGGATCTGTTGATCTCTTTCGGTTGTTTGCCGGGAAGCCGCTCCATGAGATTCATCCAGGTGTTCCCGCAACATGCGCCGGGAGAAATCTGGATTATTCCAGGGCAAATTTCCGCCCTTAATCCAGGCCGGCGGCCGGTCGGGTCGCCGGTAGATCCGCCATAAAGCTTCTGCGAATACTGCTTCACTATTTTCATTCATTCAGAGTCCTCAGCCTATCGATAAATTCGCTCAGCATCATGGCCGTCGCCCCCCAAACTTTGTGCCCACCAACCAGGAAAAAAGGCACTTCGACCTGGAAACCACGTATCGCCCACACTTCTTCCCGGCAGTTGGCGGGATCAAGGAGATGGGCCAGGGGAACCTCAAGAATTTCGGCCACTTCATCGACCTGGGGGATGAACACTGGACGGCCGGCATGCCAGGCTACAAACGGGTGCACTTCGTAATCACTGGGTGGGATGTAAAGGCAGGCCAGCCGGCCCAAATGATTCAAGTTGGAAGGATCAACGCTCAATTCCTCCTGGGCTTCGCGGACGGCTGTGGTTATTAATGATTCGCCGTTTTCGCGCCGTCCGCCGGGAAAAGAGATCTGCCCGGCATGAGAATTGAGATCATCGCGTCGCCGGGTCAGGACCAGGTGGACAGCCTCGTTGAGCAGGTAGAGGATCACCAGGACACCTCCTTCGCGGGGCCGGCCGGCCAACTCAGGCGACCGGATACCCCGCGGCCGGGGAACCATCTTCTTTTGGGCTGCCTCGGCGTCAAAATCGGCCGACTTCAGCGCTCTGGCAACATCAGTTTGTAAATATTCCATTTTCAATCTCTACTCAGTTCCGCCAGCCCGCGATGTATTGCTCAACCTCCATTGAATAATGCCAATGGCCCAATTAACAAACCAGAAACATCATTATGTTATCAAATATGGCCACAGGTGATCGGCAAACTTTACAGATTGATTCTCTTCAATCTAGGATAGCAGAAATCGGCCGGACCCCAAAGCGGGATCTTCCAGAAGGCAATTCCATTGTAACCTTTTCGCTTGATCGATTTGGGAGATAGGTTTTTTGGGCGATGGGGGTATTGACGCACTAAGAAAGAGATCTGCTGGCTGTTAATATTGATCGATTAAATAGCTGGATCTCGCGATCAATTGTTTTCCGGGCGGAACGGACCTAAAATTGGCTGGCCAGCGAGGGTTGTGCGAGAGGCAATCGCCATGGTTGCCCGTCAATATCAGAATGAATCTTGGCTTTCCCATTAACGCTGACTGGTGCATTATCCTGGAAAGCGAAGCCGGTAGCCAGAACCGTAATATGCACCTCGTCGCCAAGGGCCGGGTTCATCGCTGCCCCGAAAATTACATTCGCCATCGGATGGACTCTCGAGGTAATTATCTCAGCCGCCTGTTCTACCTCAAGCAGGCTCAGATCCAGACCACCGCAAACATTAAATATCAGACCGCTGGCACCATCAATGGTCAGACCAAGTATTTCTGAACGAGTGGCCATTTCGGCGGCAATTCGAGCCCGGTTTTTACCTTCACCGCGGCCGGTTGCGATTATCGCACCACCACCTTCGAGCATGATGGAACGAATATCTGCAAAGTCAACATTGATCAACCCGGGATTATTTACCAATTCGCTTATACCTTTGATAATCTGTTGCCAGATAGAGAGGGCCAATTGGTATACCTGATGGAAACCGACTTTACCATCAGCCAATTGTAGCAAGCGATCATTGGGAATAACAATAAGTGTGTCAGCCCATTTTCTCAACCAGGTAACTCCTTTGCGAGCCGCATTCTCCCGGTGAGGTCCTTCGAAAGCAAATGGGTAGGTAACAATGCTAACCACCAAAGCACCCTGCTGCTTGGCGATTTGGGCAATAATCGAGCTTGCGCCTGTACCTGTTCCACCACCAAGGCCGCACATGATGAATACAATATCCGCTCCCTGAACGACTCTGCTGATTGACTCGGCCGAATCCAGGGCTGCGCGTTGTCCCTGTTCGGCAAGAACAGACTCCTCATGTGGTGAGTTTAGACCGTGACCTATGGTTATCTTCACTGGGGCTCGGGATAAACTAAGGGCCGAAGCATCGGTATCAATAGCAATGAAGTCGACGCCAAATACGCAGGCGTCAATTAGAGAATTAATAGCTGCATGACCACCGCTACCAACGCCAACGACCCTGATTTTTGTAACTGGATGATATTGGATTCTCCGTTGCATACCTTACCACCTACATAAATCTATCACAGAGGAGTTGCTCCCTCTGCCAGATGGCAGAGGGAGTTCGCAGAGGGGATGTTAGTAGCCTTAGGTAACCGTCAAAACATCTCTTATCTATCTCTATCGACGCCGAAGAAAGGCTGGAATCGCCAAATCATCGTGGGCGAAATCCGGTCTCGCCCATACATTTTGGCCAATGGATGTCTTTTCTGGGAAAGCAGGTGTCTTGCCGTTCGTAGCTAGCGGCGCCTTCTTTTTCACCTCGATGTTTTCAATCATGCGCTGTCGCGGTTCGTAATTTTCGAACCCAGTTGCGACAACGGTGACCCGAATCTTATTTACCATGTTGTCATCGATCACCGCACCGAAGATCAGATTAACATCCGTATGGGCCATCTCTCGAACAATACCGGCCGCCTCGTACACTTCATGCAATGAGAGATCGGGACCGCCAGAAATATTGAACAATATGCCTTTGGCGCCATGAATGGTCAAGTCGAGCAAATTGGATGTGATGGCCCGCTCGGCGGCCAGCTGAGATCGATTTTTTCCTTCTGCCTCACCGACCCCCATCAAAGCCGCGCCCCCTTCAGCCATAATGGTCTTTACATCGGCGAAGTCGAGATTGATAATTCCGGGTACAGTGATCAACTCGCTGATCCCCTGAATCCCCTGGCGGAGAAAATCGTCGGCCAGGCAGAAAGAGTCTGCCAGGGTCATTTGCTTGTTGGTCAGTTCAAGAATTCGATCATTGGGGATAACGATGAGTGTGTCGACCTCCCCACGTAGATTATCAATACCTTTCAAGGCGACGGCCATTCGGCGGCTACCTTCAAAGAAGAATGGTTTTGTAACCACCCCAATAGTGAGTGCGCCCTCTTTCCGTGCCTCCCTGGCAATGATCGGTGCGGCGCCTGTACCTGTGCCTCCTCCCATGCCGGCTGTCACGAATATCATGTCAGCACCTTTGACCATTTCGTATATATGATCAATAGATTCAGCAGCCGCATTTTCTCCAATTTCAGGATCTCCCCCGGAACCAAGGCCTCTCGTTGCACTCTCACCAAGGCGTATACGAGTAGTTGCCTGGGATCGTAAGAGAGCCTGGGCATCTGTGTTCATGGCAATAAAATCAACGCCCCGGATCCCTCGATCGATCATGCGGTCTACGGCATTGCTGCCACCGCCACCAACCCCAATGACACGAATATCGGCAAGACTTTCTAATTCAGATGATCTCCGCATTTTAATACCCCCGATAATAAGAACGATATGATTGGCACGACGAACCCGTACAGGACAGACTTGATCAAGTCAAAAAGACCATTAGTGCCTGCAATTTCAGATACACGACAAGGAAATCGGGTATCCTCAGGGCCGGTTATTTCGATGTAGGTACTACGTTACGATTACCCCATAAACTTACTTTAATGGAGTTTGTATGTCAATAGTTCTAGAGGCATATAGAGCCCGGTATATATAGAAGATGGACCATCGAATTCAAGCATTCAATGAGCTTAATGTTGCTTCGTCATTTATTGTTGATTTAAGCTGCGCCTGGGACAATCGAGTACCGGTCAAATACGCACCGCTAAGATTGGCATCTTTGAGATTGGCCCCAGAAAGATCCGCCCCACTCAAATTAGCGCCTTGGAGAGTGGCGCCAATCAATGTGACGCCTTTTATTTTACAATTCTGGAGATAAGCGTTATCCGCTTGAACCTCACTTAGATTTGCGCCTGATAGATCGGCATTCATCAGATTAATTAATAACATATTCGATCGCACCAGATTTGATTTCTTCAGGCAAGCGCCGGTGAGATTAGCGCCCTTTAATTCAGTATGGGATAAATCAGCCGAAATCATCTGACAATTGATTAGATTTGCCCCATTTAAAGTGGAATAAGCCATCATAGCACCGCTTAGATCTGCCTGGGGGAGAAATGCTTCGGAAAGATCAGCGCAGCTTAAGTTCGCACCCTTGAGAGAGGCATTTGTGAAATTAACATGGGCCATTTTTGCGTCATGCAAATGGGCCCTATCTAACTTTGCCTCGATTAGGAGACCGGTCGAGCCTTTTCGTTTGTTTTTTTGAATCGGGTCAAAGGTTATGCCTTTTAAGTTCGCCTCGGTCAGGTCAGCACCGGTCAGATCTGCACCATGCAGGCAAGTCCCTACCATGTCGGCCTTGACCAGGTTACTAAAGCTCAAATTAATGTTGCTAAGATTGATCCCCTCTAGGCGAGCATAGGAAAGGTCTGCACCTCTCATGGAAATCACCGGTATCGACCCCGATATCAGGTCTGATATATAAAGAAATTTTATAAGATCACCTTTGTACGCCCCGTCCAGAGCATTCAATGCATGATGGGTCAACGCCCTGGCCACCTGTCGAATCTCACTCAGGTTAGTTGATTCTTTCAGCTGGTAATCAAGAATCAGTCTGGTTATTCGGTCTACGAAGAAGGCTAACCTATATTCACTGGTACTTGCCGATCTAAGTGTTCGCCAGCGTCCAGGGGACAAAGAAGAGGAAGCTAAAAATACCAGAGCCGGATCAGCTTGACCTGGCTGATTATGCTCATAGTCGGGCAATTGCTCACCAGATTCAGGAGAGGTGCAATATTGCGCTTCAGGCGATTGTTGCTCTTTTGGCATTGGTTGGGGTTCTTTTCTCCCTATCGTCCCATCGCCGAACGAAACAAAATTCTCGATTCTTCCCCAGGACTTAAATTGGCTACCTCTCGAAGGGCTTTAGTTAAGCCTTGATAAATAAAGGTTATAGCCATCGGACTGTTTATTTGGGTGATATTTTTGACTCTTCTCAGCGGTTGGCCTGTAATCCATCCCGACATTAGATGTCGCAAGACTAACCTTGCCCAGCATCGCAGCGACTTGAGCGGTTGGCAATTGAATCATCGTTTCACAGCACGGGCATGGAACAATGGTCTCATCACTACTGGTGTATATGGCATGCTTGTGGTTGCCGACCCTGGCTCGAAATGTTTCGATAGCTTCAAATGGCGGCTCGCCAGAGGCCATATCCCCAAAGAAATAGATGTCCAATCCACAAAGGCAATCAAAATGGATAAATCCTGCTGTCATCATAATAACTTCCTTATTTGTCGGGTGGTCCCTAATTCATAACAATAGTTAGTTGAATTCACTTCCATTCGGAAAAATTGGCAAGGCAATGTAGAAACGGGTACCAATCGAAAGCCGGCTTTCACACCAGGCCCGACCGCCATGGCGTTCAGCGATTGATTTGACCAGCGCCAGGCCCAAGCCTTTTCCAGCAACGTTGCCACTATCATGCGCTCTGGTTCTGTAGAATTTTTCGAAAACTCGGCCGACTTCGGATTCGGCAATTCCAGGTCCGTTGTCAGTGACGCAAATAACCAATTCGTCCCGACGTGTCTCAGCACCCAATGTCAAATCACCACTGGAAGGCGCATACTTTATTGCATTTGAGACGACGTTGGAGATGGCTTGCCTGATCAGGTCAACATCCCCGTCAACAACTGGCAAAAAATCCTCCACATGGTAGGTTAAGTGTAATCCGTTGGCGCGGGCTTCTTCAGAATAGCTTTTAACAATACGTTGAAATATATCTTCCATACGGAACGGGATTTTTACCAAGGAAACCCCGGCTTCAAGACGATTGAGATCTAGAAGCACCTCTATCAAATCTTTCATGTCCACGACTGCCCGTTCAACCCGACTGAGCCAGATTGTCTGTTTTTCAGTCAGGGGGCCATCCATTGGAATAAGCTGGGAATAGGTTAACATCTGGGTAAGTGGGCTGCGCAAATCATGGGAGACGTTGGCCACAAACTCCGTTTTCATCTCGTCCAATTTCTTGAATCTAGTGACGTCCCGGAGGACAACTACCGCACCGGCCGAGTTGCCCCCATTATAACTCAGGGTCGATACCAGCCCGTCGAGGACCAGACCATCATTCCCTTTCACTTCGACATGGGCTGGATCTGCTCCATTTCCGCCTAACGCCTCGATAAGATCTTGGTTGTGGAGCACCGATTCCAGCTTTTTACCCAGGATCTCTTGACTTTTAAGGTTAAAATATTGCTCCATGGCCCCATTACAAAGCATTACCCGGTTTGACTCATTCGTCGCCAAAACAGCATCACTTGTGCTAGAGAGGACGGCTGATAGACGCCGTCTTCCTTGCTCAATGCCAGCCAGTAGCTTGGCATTGGCGATTAAGGTTGATGCATTTGAGGCCAATGTCCGGAGGAACCTCAATTGACTGGCTTTCCAATACCTGGCTTCCTTTCGCCAGACCCAAATCAGTCCCAGATGCTGCTCATCCGTCTTCAGCGGTATTGCGACCAGCGCATGAGGTAAATCCTGACCAGGCAGGTCATCAGAGAATACACTGCTAACTTCTTCTTGCGACCGGCAAATCAGCTCAGATCCATCCTGCATGGTCTGCAGTAGCTTTTGATTGAAACCTTTCGTCAACTTTATGTCGGGTGGTTGCGTAAAACTTAATATTTTGTTGTCGGCCTTTCGAACAATAACGATACGTGCTCCTGATCCGCCTAAACCGATCAAAGCTGCATTGAGGATCGTTGGCATGCCTCGATGGAAGTCAAACGTCGTCGCTATCTCTTCGCTAACCGCTAGCAACAAGCGCTGTTCCTCCCATTGTTGCCTGTAGGCAATTTGTAACCGGCGGAAAGCCGTTGCGAGGCCGCCAATCTCATCCCCTTCGCCGACGCCCTTCACCGGCGAATCAATACCCTGACTGGCAGCACGTTGCGTCTGCCGGGTTATTTGTTGGATGACGTGGCTGGCACTATCTACGATTAGGTAGAGCATCACCGTAGCAAAAATAAGACCCAGAATAAATACAAACAACCCTTGACCGATTAGGCTTAACCCGGAGGCCAAAAGTTCATCTCTGGGTACAACCAGGCCAATAGACCAATCATCACCAAAGATCGCTTTGGAAAACTCACTATAATTGCGATCACTGGCGCCAAGGCTAGCTGCTATGGCGTCCCAACTATCTGAATCGGGTTCGTCGCTGAATGAAAATTGGGTCACGTCGCCCGGCTCTGGAAAAATCTTTACTGCGTCTGGGGTAATCGTAAATTCGCTTCCGTTATATCTGATAAAGGCATAACCTTCAGAAAAATTCAATTTGATGCTTTCCAACGCCGCAGCAACCTCATCTGCAGCGACCCGTCCAATGACGATTTTGTCAGCTTGCTGATTGGTTGGCGCCCCTACAACAAAACTCACTAAAGAGTCATCGGCAATCTTTCCTTCCGCTGGCACAATTACGGGAGTGCCCGTGAGGAGCACTTCCGCGACGGCGGCACGTTCCAACCCGGTCAGCAGAGGCAGACTCCCATCAGGGAAATTAGCCAAAATAGATTGATCCCGATTAAGCACCGTAATGCTTTCAAATGAATCAAGCAATAGGTCCTTACCGTTTAAGGTGTTACCTGATTCACTGCCTATGTCCGCTATGGTGTTGATATCTTTTGCCGCCCACTCTAACAACTTTGAGCGCGGAAGCTGAAAATCTTCTGCGACTTTTGAAACTGTTAGAACTTGTTCCGCGATCCGGTCAACCGTTGACCCTGTCATGGTCGAGCGGGTCAATCCATAAGAAACGATTACCATGAGAAAAGTCAATAATGCCGCAATAAATAGGAAGGTCATGATGATCCGGCCATTAAGGTTGTTGGAAAATGGCAACCCAATAGCCTCTGGATGTTGGGTGGTATATGGCGTCACTCGCCTGATCGCCGTTATGATTAGCCCGGCTACAACAGCTATGACAAACACTGGAATGGCTTCGGTCCACGTCTTTACCAGTGTTGAATTTATGGAGCCGATAAAACTTCTTGAAACGGAAACGATGGCGAAAGTTGATAAGGCAATCAGGAAAAGCTGTAATATGGCGCCCTGCATACCGGCCATGACAGGTGTGCGAAGCCATTTATACAATCTACCTTCCATCCGCAATTGCATCAGCAAAGCCACAAGAGCGGCGACGAAGACGGGTGTAAAAACGTCGTATATATGGTGAGCGTGCCAGAAACCGAAGGTAATACTATAGGAAAGGGCAACAAGAACAGAAGCCGCCGGATTGATCCAGATTGCTGCTAACATGGAAAGGAGCAAGCCAATAAAAGGCACCACCCAAGGGAAGTTGATGATGTGCTCCAACTGCGTCCAAATCGCGAGTTCTTTTAGCAGTGGGTTACCGAGGATACCGGCAGCTACTGCAAGCAGACATAAGCCACTTGTCAACAGCCAGCCGCGGAGTTGGATATTCTTCAACTGGTGACTTAGGGAGTAGGCCAGCAACCCAAAAACGGCGATGAAAGCTATCAGCACCGTCAGGCCAAGAATGCCCGTCGAAAAATTCAGATAGGGAGTGGGCAGCCACTCACCAGTATCCCAGAACATCCTCTCCTCCGATTTTCCTTTATCTGTGTTTTATTAGGCTCGCCGAAATTGGTGCGTAAAACGACAACTTATGGTGATAATGTTAGCGGGATTATAATGTTAATTGAAACGCACCCTCAGAACCCAATAATGCACCGGACTCTTCACGCTTTTTTCACAAGTGTAAAGAGAATAACAGCTTCTATATAAGATTGTCAATAATAATATCACTATACAGGACTAATGGGCCATGATTTTTTCATGTATTATGTATAGCTACAATTTTGACATATGTTATCGTAATAACCAGCGTCGCTGATCCACCTATATGCGTAATTATATACAGAGTAATTCGGTGGTTGGTTGATACAAATTGGCATGATTTTTTTTACACCTGCCATCGATTTCACCTGTCTGAACCAATAGGAGATATCCGTAGGTACTACATATCTTGACAGAGAGGGGGTTGTCGGGTATCGTGTAGGTGGATTTTTTCTGTCGTAGTACCATAACTTAATATGTTGCCCCAGAGCCATGAACCAATGGTGTTTTGCGTATACCAGATTGGTATCTACCCGAAGGTCGAGACAGGCCAGCGGAAACGTCATACACCAAAATGGAGTTTACCATGCCTGACCAACCCATTACTGTTGACGATAAACTCTTTGTAGGTCGTGTCGAAGAACAAAAACAATTTCGCGCCGCCTTGACCGAGGTCTTAGAGGCCCCGCCAAATGAAAATTTGCCCTATGTAACCCTGCTTCACGGCGATGGTGGAACAGGCAAAACGACGCTGGCAAAACGATTCCGCGACATACTTGAGTTCGAACCCCCCTTCTCCGGCAAGTTCAAGATCCTTTGGATTGACTGGGAGGACGAACGAAAAAAATTTCCTGGTTTGCAAGTTGGCCGGCAGCAAATTGACCCCGAAACTGTTTTCAAAGTAATCCACGCCGCCTGTATTCGAAATAAATGGGGTCGCCAATTTTCAACGTATCGCAAAGCTATCGTGAAGCGCGAAGAGACTTCCAAACAAGTGGCCAAGGCTATCACGGCCGATAACGATTGGGATGAACTGGCCATACTTCGCACTCTGAGCGTGGATGCCCTGGCCAAGATTGTTCGCTTTCGTTTGCCCATGATCGGCGATGGCGGAGAGGAAATGGTTGAGACGTTCCTCGATGCAGGCTTACAGGTTGGCGCGGAGCAGGCGGTTAAAATTCGAGCGGCCATCGAAACCCAACTGCGCGCTCACCTGAAAGCAGACAATTTTGATTATTTCCTTAACCCGCACGAACAATTAGCCCTGGCCTTGGCTCGAGGCCTCAATCGGGTCGCAAAAAATGATCCTGTGTTGGTCGTCATGGATACTTACGAGATTGTCGATCATAATGATATTTGGGTCCGGGTCCTCACAAGGGCGGCCGGGCCGAAGGTCTCCTGGATATTGAGCGGTCGCAACAATCTGCTTGATAGCCGTCAATTTGGCTCAGCCTATTTCAAAGGGTATGCTGACGAAAGCCCTCGCCGGCTGCTGGCCTACGAAATGCGCCCCCTGGCTATCGATGATATCCGCTACTATTTTGAGCATAGCGCCCCAGAAAGAGAATTAGACAGCCAGGAACTCGAGGCAATCAGCCAGGTCACTCGAGGTATCCCCCTGGCGGTTAAAGAGGCAGCCGACATCTGGAAAGCAGGCGCGGATCTCGTGGAAATTACCGGAGACCCTCGGGACGCTTTTGCCGGGAGCCACATCGTCCAACGGATGACCGACCGCTACATGCAGCATGTCGTCGCCGAATCAGATAAACAGGCACTCTACGCCCTGGCCCTGGCCGAGGGAGACGTCGATCTGCTGCGGAAAATGCTCCAAACAGAAGATGGCAGCACCTTTGACCTGGAAGAATTATTACGCCGCCTGGAGCGCGAATACGCCTCGGTCCACGCCGATCACGCGAGATTACACGACGATCCAGCCATTTTTTTTCAGGAATTCCTTCAGGCAGATGTTCGCAGGACCAGCGAACGAGTCCTTAACTTGAACCGCAGGGCGGTCGCGGTTTTACGCCAGCGATTAAGCGATTTTGAGGCGCAAGTATCGCTGCTGGAAAACCGTTGCCAGGATGACAACTGGACGAAAGCAACACTCGATCTGATCAATTACCTATTTTGGGTTGATGAAACTGAGGCGCTTCGTTGGGCCATCCCTCGTTATCTCGAGAGTACGTCTTATAGCCGGGATCTCCAGAATGGTTTGCTGGCCGTTATGGCCCGCTGGAAGCATTTGAGCGAAGGTGGCGAGAGCCTCTACAAAGTGCTCAAGACCGGCATGGAAGATGCTGAATCGTTGATTCGGGTTTTTACCAGGCTTGCAGAGCGGGGCTGGCTTGACGGGCCGGGGGTCGAGGAGCGCCGGGCTATCCTGGCATTACAGCAGGGCAACCTGCACCTACGTCAGCGACACTACCAGGAAGCCCAGGAACAGTATGATCAGACAGTATCTGGCCTGCCGGCCGATGGGAAAATCCTTAAAACCCAGTTAGCCGATGCGTACGAATTGTTGGCCCATCGTTTATTATGGCCGTCCGATCGTTACAATCCCGTCTATGACCTGGCCGCAGAACAGATACTGAACCGGGTGCTGGAGTGGTTCCCGGATAGAAGTTTTTCCTGGTATTTACTGGGCGTTAACCTGGGAGCGGCCGAACAGCAGGATGAGGCGCTTGCCGCGCTGCAAAGGGCGATCGAACTCAATCCCCAGCATACGGCCGCCTTCAATGCGCTGGGTAATCTTTATGCGGCCATGGACCAACATGACCAGGCCAAAGCCGCGTATGATCAGGCCCTGCAAGTCGATCCGGCATCGGCCTCGGGCTATGGCGGTCTTGGAGCGGTCCACCAGGCCTTGGGCAATCAGGATCAGGCAATTGCCGCCTACGAGAAGGCTATCGAACAAGATTCAGGCTATGTCAATGCGCGGATCGGGCTTGGCCGTATGTATCTGGTTTCCGGCCGGAACGAGGACGCATTGACTGCCTTGCGGGAAGCGGAAGCGATGGCTGATGACCGGGCTGTCGTTCAGAATTCCCTTGGCGAGGCCTACATGGTCGCCAAGAAACCTGAATTGGCCCTGGCAAATTTCAACAAGGCGATCAATCTCGACGCTGCCTTTGCTACCCCTCTCATCGGCGCCGGTCTAGCTTACCTCGCTCTGGGGCGACCAGATGAAGCGGGCCAGTCGTTCAACCTGGCCCTTACCGTGAGCCCTAGTTTTAGCACTGCTCATGCCGGCTTGGGTGATTTATTTAACAGCACCGGTGATTATGACCAGTCCATCGCCGCTTACGAACAGGCTATCCAACTCGGCGACCGGCGAGCGTCCACTTATGATGGCTTATCCCAGGCCTACCAAGCCAGCGGCCAGTTCAGCAAAGCGCTCCAGGCACACGAAAAGGCGGTTAGCGCCGATCCCGAGCATCCCTTCTCTTACGAAGGATTAGGTAACATATTTATGGCCTTAGGCCGCTATGAGGAGGCTAACAGCGCTTATCAAAAGGCCACCCTGGCTAGCGAACATTTGGTCCGTCCGTTGACAGGCCAGGGCGATGCCTTTAAGGCCTTAAGATCCTATGATCAGGCGCAGGCGGCCTATGAAAGCGCCATCGAGCAAGATTCGAATTATGCCCCCGCCTACCGCGGATTGGGCGATGTTTGTCTCTCTAAAGGGTCGATTGATCAGGCGTTACCGGCTTATTGCCGGGCTATCGAACTTGATCCGACCGACATCGGTTGCCAGATTGGTCTGGGCGATACCTATTTGGCCAAGAAATATTACAAGAATTCTATTGGCGCTTACCAACAAGCGTTAGAGTTGGCGCCGGAGGATGCCCGGCCATACAAGGGACTTGGGGATGTCTATCTCCAATTGAATATGCCCAACGCTGCTCGAGGCGCCTATGAAAATGCCATCAGCCTGAATCCAAAAATGGCGTCAGCTTACAATGGTCATGGCAACACCTTGGTCCAACTCCGGCAATTACGCCAGGCCACCAAGAGCTTTCACGAAGCCGTCAAGCATGATCCAGACGATCCGGCGCCATACATTAGCCTGGGCCACCTGTACACACGCCATTCCCGCTATGAAGAAGCCAATATGGCATTGGAACGGGCTGTTGAATTGGCGCCTGGCAATGCGACCGCCTATGAAACTTACGGCGACTTAAAACTGGCAGAAGGGCAATTAGTTGAGGCCATCGGCGCTTATCACAAGGTGTTGGAACTGGACCCAACCCAGATCGATGCCTATAGCAAGTTGGGCAAAGTTTACCGGAACCTAGGCCGAACTGAGGAGGCCCTACAAGCATACCAGACCGCTTTATCGGCAAATCAAGAGGATCCAGTAGCTTTTGCCGGATTGGGCGCCGTTTATCTTTCCGTGGACCAGGCAGATGAGGCACTAAAGGCTTTCCGACAGGCGATCAAGGTCGATCCCTACTATTTAGACGCCCACCTGGGACTGGGCCAGACTTTTCAACATCTCGGACAGACCAATGAAGCATTGCTAACCTACCAGCGTGCCCTTGAACTCGACGATAATTATGCGCCGGTTCACGTTGGCCTCGGCGATATCTACCATCAATTATCTCAGTATGATGAGGCCGAGGCGGCCTACCATAAGGCAATTGAAATACGTCCGGAAGAGTACGAAGCCTATAACGGTCTTGGGACATTGTATTTAACTCAGGGTCGATATGACGAAGCAAAAATAGCCTTTGAACATTCGCTCGTTATCGACTCTAAACAACCAATCTCTCAACGGAACCTGGCCCAAACATACAATCTCCAGGGCCGGGTACAGAAGGCGCTAGATCTCTATCAGGCGGCGATCTTGCTTGATCCTGGGGACGCCGCAGCCCATGCCGGGCTTGCCTATTGCCACCAGCAGTTGGCGCAGTATGCACCGGCCGGCGAGGCCTTTGCCCGAGCATTGGCCCTGGATCCCAAAGACGCTGAGTCACATAATGGATTGGGTGAAGTCCAATTAGCCCTTGGACGGCTGGAGGACGCTGAAGCTTCCTTCCATAAAGCAGTAACCTTACGGTCCGAATGGGCCATGCCCTACGCCAACCTCGGAAAAACTTATTCGGCGCTTGACCGGTCCAAAGAAGCTGTTTCAGCGTTCGAAAAGGCCATGGCCCTTGATCCGCAAGTCGAACTCGCCTACCGGCAACTTGGTGATCAATATGCGGCTGAAGGCCAACCTGATAAAGCTCAATCGGTGTACCAAGACGCCCTTCAGCAGAATCCAGAAGATTCCCTGGCTTACCTCGGACTTGGCGATGTCCTGCTGCGCCTCGGCCACTATGAGCAAGCCGAAGCAGCCTATCAAGATGCTGCCAAGCGCGCGCCTGAGATGGCCGCGCCCCGGCGGGGGCTTGGCGATGTTTATGTGGCCACCGGTCAACATGAAGAGGCTTTTGCTGCTTATGAGGCGGCGGCAGCCCGCGACAAGAGCAATGCCAGTACTTACCGGGGCCTTGGCGATGCCTATGCTGCTGTAGGACGCTATCCAGCAGCCCAAGAAGCTTACGAGCAAGCCTTGACGCTACAACCTCAGTTGGCGGCCGCAATCCGGGGGCAAGGCAGAGTGTATCAACTGCTTGGCGATTTCGACGAAGCCCAGAAACGATATGAACAGGCGCTTGATCTAGATCCGGCCGCAGTTTCCCTCACCGATCTGGGGGATCTTTATTTTGCTCTTGGTCGCTACACCGGGGCAGTGAACGTATTCCAGCAGGCGCTTTTGGAAGACCCCCTGAATGCCGGCGCATTGAATGGGATCGGCGACGTCTATTTCAAACAAAAGCGCCTTCACGACGCGCGGGATGCCTACCGTCAGGCATTGGAAGCTGATAATCAGCAACCGCGGTCATATGTTGGTCTCGGCAATGTGGAATTGGATCTAGACAATAATCGCCGGGCGCTGGCGGCATACTGGCAAGCCCTAAACCTGGACAATAAAAACGTCCCGGCACTAAAAGGGGTTGGCGCCGCCTGTGCAGCCCAGGGCGACCACGAGCGTTCGTATAAAGCCTACCAGCGAGCTGCCGGTTTTGAGCCCCAGGATGCTGAGATCTATTTAGGTCTAGGGGCAGCCAGCCTGGTGCTTGAACAAAACAAGGAAGCTGAAGTAGCTTTTCAGCGAGCCAGCACGCTGAGCCCCCATTCCGCAGAAGCCTTTAGCGGGCTGGGGCTCGCCCTGGCAGGGCAGAACCGCCCCGAAGCAGCAATTCAAGCGTTTGAGCAGGCCCTCGAGTTGGATCCAAACCGGACCATAGCCCACTTCGGCCGGGCCGGCGCTCTAGCGGAAATGGACCAAAACCAAGAGGCCGTCGCAGCTTATCGCCGCACCATTGAACTCGACGATCAAGATAAGAATGCCTACTTCGAGCTGGGCCTGGTCTTACATAAACTTGGCCAGGATGAAGCAGCCCTAGAGGCCGCGAAAACAGCCCAGGCGATGGGCATAGAGACAGCCGCAGTCAATTGTCTCATTGGCGAAACCTCTATGGAACTAGGTCGTCTGGCAGATGCGAGCAAGGCGTATCATTGGGCGGTGGAGTTGGATCCCCAAAGCGCCGATGCTTACACGGGTCTTGGTAATACATATTTTGCCGAAGGCCTGGTTGACGAGGCTTTGGGGGCCTATAGCGAGTCATTACAGCTGAATCCCAACCATGCTGCCACCTATTACCATCTGGGCAATCTCCAGCACGCCCGTGGGCGCATATCTGATGCCCTGATCGCCTACCAGCATGCTACTGAACGCCAGACCGATTATGTTGAACCTTTTCATGGAGCCGGGCGCGTCTACACTGAGATGGGTCGCTCGGCTGATGCCATTACCGCCTATAAACATGCAATCCGCCTTGCGCCAAATGACGCCACCGGCTATCGGAAATTAGGCGAACTTTATCTTGGTTCAGGACGTTATACTGACGCCCTTGAGAGCTATCAGCAGGCCGACTCGCTATCGCCCATGAATGCAGATATTCAAAGAGGCATGGGATATGCTTACTTGCATCTAAACGAAACCGACAACGCTTTGAGCGCGTTTCAACAGGCCTTGGAACTGGCACCCCAAGATGGATATGCTCTGGCCGGAATTGGCGATATATTCACCCGGCTTGGACGCAATGAAGAAGCACTTTCTTCATATGAACAAGCACTGGTACAAGCGCCAGACCACGCGGCCGTTCACACGGGTTTAGGTCACATCTACCTGCGTCTTGGTCGACTGGACGAGGCCATGGATTGCTACCTGGAGGCCGTCGGCCACGATTCAAAGGATCCAGCAGCTCGCACCGGAATGGGCGACGTCTATTTTCAGATGGGCCGCATCGATGAAGCGATCGCCGCTTACAAACGCGCGACCGGTCTGAGCCCGACTTATGCACCGGCCCATGTGGGGCTGGGCAACGTGCACCAGGCTCTCCGTCAACCTTTTGATGCCCTTAGCGACTATGAACGGGCTATCAGACTACACGCCGCCGATCCCGTCGCTTATCGAGGCCTGGGGAGTGTCTATACCGACCTGGGTCGAGGTGACGAAGCGATGAAGGCATACGAGCAGGCTCTAGCGTTGGAACCCAACGACCCGCTCATCTATGTTGGCATAGGCAATGTACATCGCGATAGCGGGGCATGGCAGGAAGCTGTGGCCGCCTATCTAAGGGCAACCCAGTTGGCCCCAGATAATGCAACGGCCTACGCTAATTTGGCCGATGTCTATAATGCCAATAATCGCACCGAGGACGCCTTAAGCGCGTACAAGAGGGCCATTGAACTCAATCCAAAAGACGCGCTGTCACGCGGGTCCCTTGCAGGGCTTTACCGGCGATTGGGGCATACACGGGAGTACGACCAACAAATGAACGTGGCCCGCGAGTTGATTGCTGAGGAGAGCGAATATAACCAGGCTTGCCTGGAGGCTATTGATGGGGACGTTGATCGGGCGCTGGCATTTTTGAGGATAGCGCTGGAGAAGCACCAGGTTCAACGAGAATGGGTGCGTCGTGATCCTGACCTCGTAGGAATTCGGGATGATCGTCGCTTCCAAGAGCTGGTCGGGTTGGCCTGAACAAATAACTCGAAAAATATTGCAGCGCTATCTGACCGGCAACAGCCAGTGTTAGAAGGCCTGTATATCAACGCCGTCCGATCTGTTTCCCAATACCTTTGCCCACCCACATTTCGTGGGCAAAGTCCGGATTGCTGGCCGATGCAACAAAGTATGTAACCCCCTGGACAACCGGCCGCGACTGTAACTCCCGCCAAAACATCAGGTATTCCTGGGCCATTTTTGAAGGAATGGCCGGGCCTAGATTGCGGCTGGCTTCGGTAATCCAGATTGGGTGCGCCCGAAATCTACTTATGTAGTCATCTAGCGTCTCTAGTGCCCGTTCCATGGGTTGGAACTGAGACCAATAAAGATGGACACCAAGACCATCAGAAACCTCAACAGCCGGCCGGGACGCCTCAAGGAACTGGACATGATCCAGCTTTACGCCGGTCACTTGTCCACCTGGCGAGAGACCGGGATAGATAAATCGAACGCCAGGTAAGGTCTGACGATATCGTTTTAGCAGCTCTTGATACCAATTGTTGAAGTTAGCCCCATCTGACCAGCTACTGCCAAGTCCTTCGGCGAACAAGTTAGGTTCATTGTGAAGTTCGACGACGACGTCCTGATGGCGGAGTTGGGCCAAGGCCCGGCGAACATCAGCGACCGTATCGGCCACAAATTTTCCCGGGCTAATCTTTCTACCTTCCATAGAAAGGAAAGCACGGACAATAAACTGGGCTCCAGGATGGGCGATTGCCAGCTTGCGAATATCGTCAGCGCTGTGAAAAGAGAGCACCTTGATAATACCTGGGCGCATCTCTGCAAATTCAACATGCTCAGCTTCTCCGATATCGGGATCGGCCGAGGCATGCAATCCGATCCGAGCCCGGCCCATAAGCGGCGCATCTGGGTCTTGTCTGTCGTCATCCTTTTCCGGAGATTCCAGGAAATCTTCGACAACACGCACCGGTGTATATTCCCCTTGGGGCGCCCCTGTAACCATAATCTCACCACCGGCGGGAATAAAACCTAACAATTTACCATCTCGATGTGGCGCTGATCTTAAATTGCTGCCATAAGTGGCCACTTTGGCCCGGCTACCGGATATAAGCAGGCCATTGGTGAATACCCAACCGGGAATCGTACTCGGACCAGGAGCTGGAGCCGGGTTGGCTGGCGGGTTATTTAGCCAGGGTTCAGGCCTGGTGACATCGGGTTGAGGAGTAGTGACATTGATGACATCAGCCGTGTTCACCAAGATTGGGGTATAGTCCTTCCGAGCGGGACCGGCAACCCGGACCGTAGCATAGGCTTTTACCAGGCCAGTGTTTTGTCCATTCTGCTCCGGACTGCTACGTAAGTTAACGCCTAATCTTGAGGTTAATGCCTGGCGGTCCGCTAACAGGCTGAGATATTGGGTCAGTACCCAACCTATATAGCCATTCTCTGGAGGAATAATCGCCGGATCAGGTGGCGGCACAGGCAAAGTGACCGGTTCCAAGAAATCACTGCGCCGGACCCTTATCGGCGAGTATTGACTCTCTGGCATACCGAGTACGCTCACCGTGCTGTTGGCTTTGACCAGCCCGATATTCAACGCACTTTTTTCCGGCCCACCACGCAAGCTGACGCCGTGTATACCGACAATCGCCTGTTTTCCGGCAAAGACCAGGAGTCGCTTAGAAGCCCAACCATCAACGGTGGAGACGATCGCCGGTGGTTCCGGAGCGGGTTTTGGCTGGCTCGAACTACTCAGGCCAATCGTTGCCAAGGGTACCTTAACCCGGGTAAAAGGCTCTTTCTGGGAGAGCTTGATGATGATTGAACCGGTTGGGATGATTTTCTTAAGGTCAGGATTGATATATAAGGTTGCCCCACCGTCATTGACCTGGGCCAGGTTACCGCGAACAACCATCGCGTCTGTCAGCACCCAACCCTCAATGTAAGGTCCAGCCGGTTCTTGCCAGCCCATCAGTGGCAGGAGAAATGGCGTCGGGTCAATGATATTATGCGGCCATTTCCCGATTGTTGTGTTTTCTTTCTTGAGGGTTAGATGAAGGTGCGAGCCAAAACTATTGCCCGTGTTGTCCGCCAGGCCCAGGACGGTTCCTGCTTCGACAATTTGGCCTTTCCGGACC
>Ga0307380_10003611_pt1 | contig 21285 bp, 15 predicted proteins | sample UN3MG_FD_202239 | JGI IMG/M metagenome (GOLD analysis project Ga0307380, IMG submission 202239) | Soil microbial communities from Risofladan, Vaasa, Finland - UN-3 | ecosystem: Environmental > Terrestrial > Soil > Coastal area > Acid sulfate soil | place: Finland: Risofladan, Vaasa | collected... | reverse complement strand
GGGGTTTTTTTATCTTCCGCTACTGCTGGTGGGGCCTGGTGATACTGGTTTTTCAACAGCAGGTCGCTTCTTATTTCCAAGAATTGATCGCTCACTTCCCTGAGCTCACTGGACAGGTTGTGGCCGAAAGCGTAAAGCTCCACTTTCGGCCCGATTTTTTTGACCAGGCGCACCAGAGAGACAAAATCCCCGTCCCCGGTGACCAGAGCCACCACATCGAGGTAGGAAGCCAGCTCGATGATATCTATGGCCATCCCCATGTCCCAGTCCCCTTTGGCCGTGCCGTCAAGGAAAGACTTGAGCTCTTTGCGGCGGACCTGGTAGCCTTTTTTTTCCAGGACGCTGATAAAGCCGCTTTGATCGATTTCGGAAGATTCCACGATATAGGCCACTGCCTTGATCAGCCGGCGGGGTCCGACGATTCTCTCCAGCATGGATTCATAGTCAATGCGCGCACCATCAAGCTTTTTAGCCGCGTAAAACATGTTCTGCACATCGACAAAAACGCCGACGCGCATTTTATCCTCGGGGATATTCTGCAGACGGCGCTTGAGGGCTTCGCTGCCTCCGGAGAGCAGGCCTGCGGATCCCTGCTTGTCCGATTCCTCGATATTTTCCAGGCGCTTAACCAGACTTTCAATCACCAGCTTCTGCTCCGTAAACAGGCCCTTTAACTCTCGTCCCAGGCTCGCAATCCGCTCCTCAAGCTCCGTGACCTTGGTCATGCACAACAGTTTCGTGCCCAGCTGGCTGCCCATGTCACGGTAGCGCTGGCTAAGTGTCAGGTCAAACTCTGCCAGGAGGTTATCGTGTTTCTCATGCAGGAGCACCCAGAGAAGGACCGCTGCTGTTTTCCGGTCGTAAGCGCCTTCTGACTGAAGGGTGGAAAGCATCTCATGCAGTCTCTGCTCTCCGAGACCGAGATAGCTCTTGAGCCTGCCGGCCAGCTCCTGGTCGACCGCCCCCCAGAGACTGCCGCTGCCCCTTTGCGGACCGATTTCCCAGGCCTTAGTCAAAATCTCCACGAGCTCGTAGATTCTGGCCTGGCGAAGGTCTATGTCCGGGTCCCGCGTGGTGCAGCGATTCGCCAGCTCCAGAAGGCGATGGCGTTCGAAGAGGTTTTCAAGGAGCATAGAGAGCTGCTTGTTTGTCGGGAGTCCGGACCTTTGTTCTTTTTCTTGAGAATTTATATTATGCATCTTCCTTTTTTCACCTTTGGTAAACTGGTTAGCGTAAGCTGAATCCGATCTTTACAATTACAGAAAACGTATCGGTGACAGTTAAAGTTTCATTGCTGGATTTGGATTTTTCCCAGACGAAGTCCCACCAGAAAAATGAATAAAACCAGGAAAGCCAGCATCAACAGCGCCTGCTCATAGTGAATCATTGTCAAAAAGAGGGCGCAAAAACCGGCGAAGCTGGAGAAAGTATAAATCAGGAGCACCGTATCGGCCGGACCAAGCCCCATTTTCACCAGGCGGTGGCTGGAGTGGTCCTTGCCGCCGAGAGAGATCGGGCGGCGCCGCAAAATTCTCGTTACAGTCACCAGGGCAGTATCGAAGATCGGGTAGATGAGCACCAGGATCGGGATGAACAGCGATAATTTGAACTGGTTTGTGACCCATCCTGACACCGTGCTCCAGCTCCCTATGATAGAAAGCCCGGCGATAACGAATCCGATGAACAGGCTTCCCGCATCCCCCATGAATATCCGCGCGCGCGGGAAGTTGTGGGGCAGATAACCCAGGCCTGCGCCCATGAAAATAAAAAAGGCATATCCCAACTCAACATGACCGTTGACAAAGGATATCAAGCCAAAGAAGAGGCTGGAGATCACCGCCACCCCGCAGGAGAGCCCGTTCATGTTGTCGATCAGGTTGAAAGCATTGGTCATGCCGATTATCCAGAACAGGGTAAAGGGATAAGTGAGGTATTTCAAACTTTCAAGGCCCCATGAATATCCCAGATCGATAAAGAAGTTGACCCTGATTCCGAAATAAATGAGAAAAAAGCCGGCGATAATCTGCCCGATAAGTTTGACATGGAGAATGACTCCGCCGGTGGCATCATCCACATTGCCCACAAAAAGCAGAACGGTTCCTCCGAGGAGTAATCCCAGTACCTGGTTTTGGGCATCATCGGCGGCGAGAATCCCCCCTGCAGAACACCAGATCACCACAAAAGCAAAGTAAAGCGCCAGCCGTTTACGGTGGAGTAGAATACCATAAAGCATGACCGCCAGGCCGACCAGCATAACGAGCCCCACCCATGGTCCGATCATCCCTTTATACACCAGGCCGGCCAGAAAAGCGACATAAATTGCATTACCGCCCAGCAGTGGTACCGGGTGGTCATGAAAACGGTCTGTGCGAGGTTTGTCTACAGCTCCGGTGCCGAGGGCCAGGCGCTTGAAAAATATTATCAATACATACGAAAGAAGACACGCCCCGACTAGCGTTAAAAGAGCTGAGGTGAGAACCTCCCGGCTTATTATAAGCATCTAGACTGTCCTTGACTCACGGGCAAGAAACTTTCCGCACTTTTATGCGTGTGGAATGTTATTCTGGAATTCAGATCTGTCCAACACCGGGAAACTCCGAATCATTCACAGCAAAGCAGGCAGGTGTCCGGCTCATGAGAAAGGCTTTTACCTGCCGGATTTGGGGTTCAGCAAGGTGTCCGGCCCTGCTTCTCTGACATACTCGATTACCCGCTGGAGAATTGTATCCAGATTATACATGGGCTTGTATCCTGTCCGGCTGACTACCTTGGAAATGTCAGGTACTCTCCGGCGCATGTCCTCGAAACCGGCCGCATAAGCTTCGTCATAAGGGACTAACTCGATTTCGGATGGGCTTCCCACCATTTTCTTGATTTTTTTGGCCAGGTCCAGGATAGTGATTTCTTCGCAGTTACCCACGTTGAAAATTTCACCCTCGGCCGCGGAGTTTTGGGAGAGGCGGACCAGATACTCGAGCGAATCGTCGACATAGGTAAAACAGCGGCTCTGAAATCCATCGCCGTAAACCGGCATAATCTCTCCCTTGAGGGCGTAGGCCACGAGTCGGGGTATTACCATCCCGTAGCGTCCGGTCTGCCGGGGGCCGACAGTATTAAAGAGACGGGCGATCACCACAGGGAGTTTTTTCTCGTGATAATAGGCCAGGGCCAGGAATTCATCCACCGCCTTGGAGCAGGCGTAGGACCAGCGGTTTCTGGTGGTCGGGCCCATGAGGCTGTCATCATCTTCCTTGAACGGCACCTTTTCGCTTTTCCCGTAAATTTCGCTGGTCGAGGTGATGAGAGTCTTCTTTTTGTATCTGTTGGCGATCTTTAACACCATCTCAGTTCCTAAAATGTTAGTCTGAATTACTTCCACTGGACGGCTGACAATGAGTTCGACCCCCACGGAGGCGGCTAAATGGAAAATAATATCGCATTCGCAGACCAGCCGGTCCATTACCGTTTCGTTGAGAATGTTTTCAATGGCGAAAGTAAAATTTTCGTTGCGGGTCAAATGTTTGATATTTTCCATCCGCCCGGTGGAAAGATCATCGATTATGGTCACACGATATCCCAGTTCCAAAAGCTTTTCGCTTAAATGAGAACCGATAAATCCGGCTCCGCCAGTGATTAAAGCTCTCATTATCTCTCCTGTAGTCTAAGACGCAAAAATAGATTTTAATTATTAATCAAGGCCACGGGTTGCTGTGCGGAAAAATTGCGGGCGAAGAACGCCTAAAGATGGCTGGACAGTCGAAGGATACCGGCATCTTTGATTCAAGAGCAGTGTTATTGTCTGTTTTTTTACTTTGAGCGCCTTTTTTATTCGAGAATCCATCGTTAAGGCCGGTCGAGCTTCCCCTTGTAAGTATTGAAATGATTTAATCTTTCACCGGATAGAAGTTGTTGATACAGACTGTCGATATCCTTAACCAGCCGTTTTTTGTCAAACAGGGGATAGGTTTTTTTCCTGCCTTCGATCCCCATCATTTTCCGGCGTTCAGGCTTGCGCAACAGATAGAGAATTGCCGCGGCCAGACTCGCCGGATCATTAGAGGGTACCAGTAACCCGTTGTGACCATCAAGAATCAGATCCCGCACACCTCCTACATCGGTTGAAATGACCGGTTTGCTTGCAGCCATGGCTTCGATCAGGGCCACAGGCAGTCCCTCGTTGAACGAACTCAGGGTGACAATATCCAGTCCAGCGTAAATCTTTACCAGATTGTGCTGGAACCCCATAAAGATGACCCGAGACACCAGTTTAAGGTCCCGGGCCTTTTGTTCGAGCCGGCTGCGCAACTCGCCGTCGCCGATAATCAGAAACCGCACCTCATCATACCGGTCGAGCACCAGCCGGGCGGCTTCGAGAAAACAGTCGTGGTTTTTTATCGGCACGAGTCTGGCGACAATGCCGACTAACAAAGTACGCTCGGAAAGGGACAGTTCTCTGCGCAACTGATTCGGGTCAGCTTTGGAAAATACAAACGGTTTCAGGTTGAGACCGAGCGGGATGGCTACGATCTTTTCCGGCAGGGCCACCTTGTACTTGATGATTTCCGCTCGCTGCTCATCGCCCACAGTGATAATAACATCGGTAAATTTAGCCAACAGGCGCTCTAACCACAAGAAAAATTTCGTGCGGAAGAAACCGAAATAGCTGTGAAAGACATGGCCGTGAAAGGTATGGATAATTATCGGCACGCCAGTCAGTTTGGCGGCAATCCGGCCGAGAGTGCCCGCTTTGGCTGTGTGAGTGTGAACGATATCGGGTTTTTCAGCATTGATCAGCCGGATCAGCCGGATCAAGGCCCGAATGTCATCTTTGAAGAAGATTTCCCGCCCGAGGGCATCAATAACTATGGGCTCTACACCCTTGTTCTGGGCAAGCTCGTAGAGATTGCCCTCATAGGGAGACTCACGGCCGGTGACCAGTTTTGAGATGTAAAGGTCGCGATCGAGTTCACTGTTCAGAATGATGACATGCAGAGCCGGGCCGCCGATATTCAAGCGAGCTATTATCCTGAATATTTTATATTTTCTCTTTTGCTCCATATTTAGATTCTTACACATTTAAAATTGAGAGATTATCTCTCACAATTTTCTAACTGACTGATAAATAAAGTGTTCCAGGTTCAGGGGCACAAATGAACAAAGGGACATAGAGAACTTTAAAATCCACGAAGAAAGGCGAAAATTGAACGATTGTTTTTGGCGTTTAACCTGATAATTTCATAATAAACAGTGACAATAACTTTGTGCCTTTGCCACTTTGTGCCTGAAAGTTCAAATTTTGCGAATGACTTGTTTTATATTAGGATATACCTAAAAATTTCAAATATTTTTGGCTAGTTTTTGAGTGAGCTGAACCAGCGGCTGGTTTTCTTAAGCTCTTCGGGAAAATCCGTTTGCGGTTGATACCCGAGCAACTTCCGCGCTTTATCGATCGAGGCTTGCGAATGTCTGACATCCCCGGGCTGCGGCGGCTCGAAGACCGGCTCGACAGCGGGGCGGCCGGCGATCACTTTGAGAATCTCCAGCAGCTCCAGCAGGGTAAACCTTCTACCGCAACCCACATTGAAAACTTCTCCACAAAAATTTCCATTCGAGGTAGCCGCTAGGTAGTTGATCTCGCTCACATGATCCACATAGGTGAAATCGCGGGATTGCAGGCCGTCCCCGTAGATAACCGGCCTCTGGTCGTTAAGCAGGGCCTGAATAAAGCGCGGCACTACCGCTGCATAGGGAGAATCGGGGTCCTGGCGCGGGCCGAAGACATTGAAATAGCGTAAAGAGACAGTCTCAAGCCCGTAAACCTGAGAGAAAGCCCTTGCGTAATATTCGCCGGCCAGCTTGGTGACCGCATAGGGCGAAAGCGGGCTTGGAGTCAGCTCCTCTCTGCGGGGGAGAACCTCGCTGTCGCCGTAAACCGAGCTCGATGAAGCAAGAATCACCCTCCTGGCTTTCGCCCGCTGGGCTGCCAGAAGGAGCTTGAATGTCCCATTCACATTGACATCGTGGCTGGCAGCGGGATCGGCAATCGAGCGCGGTACAGAGGGCAGGGCGGCCTGGTGAAAAATTATCGGGCAATCGCGGATTGCTTTTTCCACAAGAGATTCGTCTCTGATATCTCCCTCGATAAACTCCAACTGTTCGATCATCGAGTCGAGATTTTCGAGTTTGCCGGTGGACAGGTTATCCAGTATCCTGACACGCCACCCTTTTTTCAGAAGATACTCAGCCAGGTTACTACCAATAAAACCGGCACCCCCGGTGATCAGACAATTCATTACCAGACCCTTTTCTACCGATGTTAATATCTTTGACTACAAACTCCAGGGGTAAAAAATCGCCCCTGGCAAAGTAGAGAGACATCCCGGGAAAATCCAGTCTGTCAGCTATCAGTCATGTCCGGTACCCAGGCCGCAAAGAAGCAGCATCACGCATTTTCTAACCAGAGAGGTATACTTCCCAAGGACAGGGCACGGCTTGCCTTGACAATTAAAGTTTTATCAATCCAGGCCTGGAAGTCCAGATATTTTTTAAAGGCGGTCGAGCCACCAGTAGTCGATAATTGCCGCGTACTCGTGAAAGATCGCTCTTATCTGCGCCAGGCGGTCTCCTTGGCCCGGGTCGAAAAAAATGTTATCGACAACCGGCACCAGGTGAATCGAATCCGGCGTTATCCCGCTTGAGGGGAAAAACTCGAGCTGGCGGTGGAAGAGCAGCTTGGTGCGCAGCATGTTGTAGCGGCTCGAAATCACCAGGGCGGAGGTATACCCGTGTTTTGACATTAGATCCAGGCAGTTTCTCACATTTTCATAATTATTCCTTGATCTGTCCTCCACCAGAATGTTCTCTGCAGGCAGACCTTCGCCAATGGCCACCCGCTGCATGTTTTCAGCATCCAGGTTATTGAATTGCTGGAACCCGCTGGAGAAAATAATTTTTCCGGCCAGCCCCTTGTTGTAAAGCTTGACCGCCAGACCAGCCCTTTCCAGGGTCGAAGTGCCCGGCCTGCCGGTTTCCCCCACGCCGCCGCCGAAAACAAGGATTACATCGCTGGGCGCCGGAGGATTTTCTATCCATAAGGGGCGGCCGAGGATGTAAACCAGCGGCGACCAGTAAAGCGCAGCGTAAAGGAGCAGCACAGCCGCTGCCACGGTGATCACTTTTTTGCGGTGGGCTGCAAAGGTTTCAGCCATGCGGTCCCGCCAGCGACTCTCCTCGACTTTTTTGAGCTGGGAAATTTTAGTCTGGATCAGCTTGCACATCATCTCGATTCTCACCGGCCAGGAGTTTGCCTTCGCCAGCTCGATCCGCCGAGCACGAGCCTCCTCTTCCTCCGGGCTTCCCGCAGAAGCGAGCCTCTGTTTTATCACCCGGGCCATAGCTTGTGCATCCTCGCAGATATCGACCATCCCTGGATGTTCTCCATTGAACCAGACCACCTCCCGGATGGGAGTCGAAACCACCGGAATCCCCATAGCTAAATATTCATTCAGTTTGGTTGGATAAACATTATCCGTGTAATCGGTTATACGGTAGGGGATAAGGCCGATATCCATGTAACGCAGGTAGTAAGGCAGCATCCGGTGGGGTTTGCCGCCGAGCAAGTGGACATTGGGAAGTTCACGCAGAGTTTGCACTGGTTCCTGCTCAGGTCCGACAAAAACGAAACTGACCTCGGGTAAAAGCTTTGAAAGCTGGACAACAAGCTCCTGATCGCACCAGCGGTGGAGGCCGCCTATATAAGCGACCCGTGGAGGACTGATCGGGAGGAGATCATCCGGCGCATCTTTGAGCTCACTTTCCCGGGCCTGGCGGAACCGGTCGTAATTGACGGTGAAAGGAAACTTGTGAACCTCTTTGTTGTGAGGGGCACAATGCTCCCGCAGAAGTTCGGAAGTGACAAAGACCAGGTCGGCCAGGTGAATTATCCGTCTCTCGCTCTTGGCGATTTTCGAGGCTGCCGGGGAGCTGTGCTCGAAACTGTCGATGCAATAATAAATCAACAGTTTATAGGACAGATTTTGGATCAACTCCAGGGTGAGGCTGCTCGGCAGAAAAGCCCAGAGGATAGGACTGGCGCACTTTTGGGCCTTGCACCATGAATTGAGGACTTTCAGGATCAGGCGCTTGTTTATCCAGCGCGCCATCCTGGAGTAGGGAAACGGGAGAATGATCGGGCTGAAAACGAAAAGGTTTTTATCCACCCGTCGAATGCCCTTATAGCCGAGGCGCCAGTTGCGGAAGCGGTTCACCAGACGTTTGTAATCCCGCAGTCGGGGAATGCGCACTCCGGTATTCTCGATAAACAGCACCCGGTTGCCGCTGGCGGCCAGGGACTGCATGATCTCCTGATGGCCCTGCCAGTTGAAATCCCAGTCGATCGAGGAAAAACAAATTATGTCTTCATTGACTAACATGGTAACCCGTGTATCCAATCGTCCCCAGGCCGTAAAGCCTGGGCAGCCGGACCGCGGGCACCCGCGCGGTTCGGGGCAATTTCAGTCCTCCGGGTCCGAAGGGCGCTCGAGGATTCCGCCCTCAACAGGCACCTTGCGGGGCAGGAATAATTTGAGAACGGCGGTTTTTATAAACTTGCTTAAAAGAACTACTCTGTAAAAGGCATTCAGGAAGACTGAAGCCAAGTGATCGGAGAGCCCCCGATCCCTGTGACCCGCTTGTTGTGTCAAGGGCCTTAATTGAATTAAAAGCAGCACCAGAAAAACACTGATTATCAGCCCCGCACTCCAGGGAGTAAGCAGATCGCCTGCTGGAAAGAGCTTTAACAGCAAGAATCGCGTCACATAAAATACGGCCAGAAAGATAAGCGCAAAGAGCATAGTATTTTTACTGGTCAGAATTTTCTCGCGGTCCTGCCATAAAATGAGCAGGCGGGAGCCCAGACTGCTGTCAGTCAACAGGCTGGAGATTTTGATCTCTTTCAGCCGGCGGGCCTCAGAGCTGAACTGCCTTGAGACCCACTTGTAAGTTCTCGCCGCTTTGGCTACCTCCAGAAGGTCGCCGGCTTCCTGATAGAGGTAATCTTCCACTTTAAAAAGGGGGGGGACACGGCTGACAAGGGCAGCGACGCGGCTGCCCCGAGCCACTCTGAGACAGACCTCGCATATTGAGCGCCACAGCCTGGCAAAAAGACTACCGGAATATATCAACCGGAAAAAGCGGGCTGCTAAGGAATGCTCTACAATCATGGCTTTTCCCCCGGCTCCACTGGAATTTGAGAGTTTAAAACCGATCTTGACCTCCCGGCGCGGGCAAAGGTTTTTGGCCTGGAGATGATTCTGCTTTCAAGGTACGGGTTGGCGCCTCTTCTTTTATAATAAGGAATATTACCAGACCTGACCATATTTTTTAACCAGCGAAAGGATATTTCCTATTAAGCTGGATTATTCGTAAATTAACCACCCGCAGGGGGCAGGCACAATTTTTGCCAAAACACCGCGCCATGGTAAGCTCAATCAGGAGTCGTGCAAAAATTGTGCCTGCCCCCTTCCTCAGCGCACTCCCAAAGATCTGTGATTACTGTATCTCCTTAATCCTGTGCGAGGTTTTATGCATAATCCGGGTCAAATGTCTGCGCCTCGATCTTCTGTACCTATGGAAGCAGGGATTTATGACAATTGTTCACAATTGCTTACGGCTGGCGAGAGCCGGATTGAAAACGGTATTAAAAAAATTCAGGAGTTTTGCACCCCACTTCGAGCTTTAAGGATTACCTCTTTGAAGCGGGGCGCCATGACCTGTACGCTGTAGTGTCGCTCGACAGTTTCCCGTCCCGCTGCTCCGATCGAGCTACGTAAGGCTTCATCGCCTGCCAGACGGCAGAGAACCTCCACCCAGGCTTCCTCTTCCTCAGGCAGAAACCCGTTAACCCCATCCCGGATCAACTGCCGGTTCATACCCACCGGGCTGCAGACCGCCGGGATCCCCACCGCCATATACTCGATAGCTTTAAAGGCGCATTTTCCCTGAGTCCAGGCGTTATCCGGCATCGGCATGATGCCGATATCGAATGATTGAAGCTCGGCGAGCTCGGTTTCCGATGACCAGGCCACACAGGCAATACCCTCAGGCAAGGGCCCTGTGAGATTCCCACCAACGATGCGGAAACAGGCGCGGCCTGGGCAAAGCTCGAGAACCCGTTTCATAACGGGCTTGAAGCTTTCGACAAAATCGATAGTGGTCAAGCTGCCGATCCAGCCGATCACCACCTTGTCCTCTCTCCTAGTTCCTTCTGCCCGGGGTACAAAGCGGTCTGTGTCGACCACTGTGGGCAGCACCTCGACTTGCCGCGCACCCATCGCTCTGGCAAAGGCTGCCAGGTAGTTGTTTCCGGCTATAGTTATCCGGCTGCCCCGGATAATCGAGCCGATCTTGCCCGGGCATTTCCAGCGGGCGAACAGGCGGTTGGACCGGGCCACATTGGGCAGGAATATGGCGTCATCGAAATCGTACACATAAGGCTTTCCCATGAGGCGCAGCAAGCCTTCGAACCAGGCAGGCCCGACCGGATAGGCCTCCCGGTGGATAAAGACAATGTCGTAAGTCAGACAGCGGAAAAGGTCAAGCACCCGGTTCAGCGTGCAGACCAGCCCATGAAAAAGCTTCTCCCGGTAATGACCGGGTTTGTAAAGCACAGGCCATATCGATTCCGAGTAGAAAGGCCGCACGTGACAGCCCAATCCCTCCCCGGTGAGGTACTGCAGAAACTGCAGCACCCGGAAACGGTTGCTGGCCCCCTGCGGTGGATAGGGTACGAGAAAAAGGATTTTCATCTAGCGGTCTCTTCCTTTTCTGTCATTCGGCGGTAAAGCTCCAGATATTTATCCGCAGCTCTTTCAAGAGAGAAATATTCCTCTGCGACCCTGCGGCAGCGCCTGTTGAGAGAGCTGTCGGCAAGAAGGGCAATGAGCCGGTCCACAGCCCGGCTGTAGCTTTCCTGGTTAAATTCCTCCAGCACCACCCCCACCCGGTTTTTTTCCACATACAGATCATGGTCGCCGATTCCTGAGTTGAGCACCACAGGCACTCCGCAGGCCAGCGACTCGGCGAATTTCGTAGCGCAGGAAGCCTGCTTGGAAAAAGAGGGCCGGATAAAGAATATCGAGCAGTCAGCCTCAGCCAGGGCCTCCGGCACCTGTCTGTAAGAGAGCCGTGCGACAGTGACCTTGCTTTTTACGGCCTCGGGCAGATCGAGTTTTTCTGTTGCCCTGTCAACAAGCGCCGGGTCGGAGGGAGTGACCAGCTTGAAACTGCTCCCCGGCCTCTGGGCATAAAGCACGCCGAAAAAGTCCAGCATCTCGCCGACCAGGTACCAGGTGCCGAAACTGCCGAGATAGACCAGCCTGAGCTGGTTTCCCTGGCGCTCTTTTTCCGGCGGCGGGCGGAAAAGCTCGAGGTCCGCACAGGTTGGGATGACCGCAACTGGGGGAGCCGGTTGGGCTATCATCCCCCGGACAATCCCAGCGCCGCGTTCTGTCAGGGACACGACAGCATCCGCCCTGGAGAGAAAGCTCCTTTCCAGGCGCTTGAAAAACCTGTAAAGCACACCCCCGGCAGGCCACAAGCCCCCCTCCACCCTTTCATCCACCCAAAGCCCGCGCATGTCGAAGAGGAATTTAAGCGGGACCAGAGCGCACAGGCCCAGGGCGATTGTTGCGGCGATATAGCTTCTGGCGTGCAGCACTCCCACACGGCGGCGGAGCACTATCCAGGCGGCCGCAAGAAGCCCTGCGGCTATATCCCAGACTGTTGAGACAACCGCGGGGCGTTTATGATAGCGCAGGTACTTCCAGCCGATGCCGCAAACTGCCAGACTTTCCCTGACTTTTTTTAGCTCTTCCCCCTCAAGTTTTTCAGGTTTCTCAAAGCTCAGCACGAAGAGAGCTGCTCCGGCCCTGGCGAGCTTCCGAAGGTAAGGCTGGATCTGCGAGTAACCCAGGGGATCGAGCAACCCGTCATAGCTTATATACAGTACCGGTTTCATGATCGACCGTCGAAAAAGGCCCGCTGCCACAGCTCGAACATTAAAAGGATCCACAAGTGGTGGCCTAGGTCGCGCCGACCCTCCAGATGGAGCTTGATAATGCGTTCCACCTCGGGGGCTTTGAAAAAACCTCTCCTGACAGCGGTCTCACTGCACAGGTTGTCGCGCAGAAAATCTCGCAGCTCCCCTCTGAACCACTTGCCGATCGGCACGGCGAAACCCCATTTGGGTTTTTTAAGGATCTCCGGGGGCAGCCACTCTTTTACCGAGTCTTTGAGCAGGGCTTTCAACCGGCTGCCCCTCAGCTTATAGTGTGCCGGCAGGCGACTGGCGAGCTCCATCAGCTCATGGTCCAGGAATGGGCTCCGGCCTTCGAGGGAGACCGCCATTGTGGCAATGTCCATCTTGACCAGCAGGTCGTTCGGCAGGTAGAAATTGACATCGGCCAGAACGCCGGCATCCGCTCCGTCTAACTCCCGTGCTTCTGCGAAAAGTCCGGTTAAAAGCTCGACTGAATCGGTGTGCCCGACCTCGGCCAGAGTTTCCTCGGCCAGCAGGGTGCGTTTTTCCTGCTCGGTGAAAAAACCCATCCAGCGCATAAACCTGGCCGGCCGGTCAAGGTCTGCGGCCTCGGCAAAACGCCGCAGGCCGGCAACCTTGCTTGTGCGCTCATACGCGCGTGGAGAGAGCGTCTTGAGGCAGGAGCGCAGAGCCAGCCGGGCCGGGTGTGGCAGGGAATGGAAAATGTCGGCCAGACGGTTTGCGTAATGGCGGCGGTAGCCGGTGAACGACTCATCGCCCCCGTCCCCGTTGAGAGCCACTGTCACATGCTCTTTCGTCATTTTGGCCAGGTAGTAAGTCGGGATAGCCGAACTGTCCGCATAGGGTTCCCCGTAGCGCTCGACCAGCATGGGCAGCACCTCGAGGGCTTTCGGCTCGACAATAAACTCCCGGTGCTCGGTGCCGTATTTCCGGGCGATTATTTTCGCAAAAGGCAATTCGTTGAACTTCTTGTCCGTAAATCCGATAGAGAAAGTTTTCACCGTGGAATTGCTGACCTTGCTCATGGCGGCGACCACAGCGCTCGAATCGATCCCGCCGCTCAGGAAGGCTCCGAGAGGGACATCGCTCACCAGCCGCAGGCGGACCGCTTCGAGGAGCTTCTCGCGGATTGCCTCGCAGGCTTCTTCGTGGCTCAGGCGGACCTTGGGGCTGTAGCTGAGCTTCCAGTAGCGCTCGATGTCGATTTTCCCGGCCCGGTAGACCAGGTAATGCGCTGGAGGGAGTTTTCGCACCCCCTTGAACGCGGTAAGCGGCGCAGGCACGCACATGTAGGTCAGGTAGTGGTAGACACCCACCCAGTCGATTTCGCGGTCGATACGCCTGTCTTCAACCAGGGAAGCAAGCTCGGAAGCGAAGGCCAGGCGCCCCTCGCGCTCGCAGTAGACCAGGGGTTTTTTCCCCACGCGGTCGCGGGCCAGGATGAGGGCCTGGCGCTTTTCATCCCAGATGGCGAAAGCGAACATGCCGCGCAGGCGCTCGAGCATCCCGCGCTCACCGAAGCTTTCATAGGCGTGAAGGACAGTTTCAGCGTCCGAGCGGGTGCTGAAGCGGTGGCCCAGGCTTTCGAGCTCAGCGCGCAGTTGTCGAAAATTGTAAATCTCTCCATTCAAGATCAGAAAACAGGTATTGTCCTCATTAGCCATGGGCTGGTGTCCGCCCTCGAGGTCGATAATACTCAGACGGCGGAAAGCAAAGCCGGCGCTCACCTCGCCCTGCGGCTCACCCAGGGCCCTGGAGTTGCGGTAAAAACCCTCGTCATTCGGACCGCGGTGCACCATTTTCGAGGCCATTGACTTGAGCAACTCAAGGTCCACCGGCCTTCCACGGCTGTCGACAATGCCTGCCAGACCGCACACAGCGCAAACCTCCCTGACGAACTTTAGAAAACTCACTTCTCAGTTTTTCCCGGATTATTCATTCCAAAGACCGGGACCCGTTTGCAGACCGGGGAATATTATTTTTGCCTTTATCTGAAAAAGCGGTACAGAAACAGGTAATAGATGGCCCGGAGACCATCACGCCAGCCGATTTTTTTCCCTTCCTGAGTGGTGCGGGGATTGTAGGAAATCGGCACCTCGGCAATTTTGCAGCCGAGCTTAAGGAACTGGGTGGTGATCTCGGGTTCTACCTCGAAACCGATGCACCTGAGGCGGAGGCGTCGGGCCACATCAGCGCGAAACATCTTGTAAGCGGTTTCCATGTCGGTGAGCCGGCAGCCGAAAAGAATATTGGTCAGCAGGGTAAGAAACTTGTTCGCTAAACGGCTCAGTGGTGGGATGTTGGGATTGGACTTGAGGAACCGGGAACCATAGACCACATCAGCGCCCTCCTTGATTTTGCTCAACAGGAGGTGATACTCCTGAGGGTCAAGCTCGGCATCTGCGTCCTGGATGATCACTACATCTCCGGTGACATAGGTCAGGCCTACACGGATTGCCGCTCCCTTGCCGAAATTGACCGGAGAATGGTGCACCTTGGTCACCTCGTGCTCTTTTTTCTTGATTGCCTCGACCGTACCGTCTGTGGAACCGTCATCGACAACGATAATCTCTTTCTCAATGTCTACCTTGTTGACCAGGTCGATTATTTCCTCGATTGTCGACTTCTCGTTGTAAACCGGGATGATGACTGAGATCTTCATTTTTCCCCACCACTTTGACTAAGTTTTTCCGGCTGATAGCTAATTGGTTTAAAAGAAGTTAGGTCTGGTTAAACCTGCCGGTCAAGTTAAATTTTTGCCGCTTCTTCGAGAAGGGCGAAAAAACGCGGTGTGGTAACTGAATAATCGTATAATTTTTCCACCCGCTCCCTGCCTGCCCGGCCGAGTCTCTCTGTGAGCTCACGGTTAGCGAGAAGCCTGCAGAGGGACTCGCCCCATTCGTTCTGGTTACGGATAAAAAATCCAGTGCGCCCCTCTTCCACTATTTCGAGATTTGCTCCCACGAACGACGCCAGGCAAGCCACTCCGGCAGCCATGTACTGAATCAGCTTATACCCGCCTTTACCGCGGCACCAGAGATTATCTTCAAGGGGCATCAAGCCCACATCCAGCCGGCAGAGGAGCTCTTTTTCGACAGCCGGCGACCACGGCTCGAAACGGGTCCGGTCGCTCAATTCCCCGGTTTCGAACCTCCGGGCGCCGATAAAAAGGAAGCGCACCTCGGGAAAGCTCCCAGCGAAACAGGCCAGTTGCGGCCAGATCGCCTGGAGAAAAGGTGTTGTGGCCGGAGAGCCGATCCAGCCTACAGTAAATATATTATTTATCGGCCCTGCCTGCTTCCTGCCTTGTGGTTCAGCATCCTGATAGTCTTTTGTCCGGTAGGCTTTGCAGTCAACAGGGCTGGGCAAGACCGACACCTTTTCCTCCCGGGCGCCGTGCGACAGAGCCTCGGACCTGGCGGCCCGGCTGACGGCGATTACCCGGGCTGCCAGGCTCACCTGGCTGGCAAACCTGGCTTTGCGGTTTGGCTTGCCCAGGTAGACAGCATCATCGAAATCGTAAACGATGCTCCGGTTGAACAGCCGGATTGCTTCCTGCAGCGGGACTGGCAGCAGGACCCGCTGGATAAAAACGACATCGCAGACTAATGAGCCGGCGAGCAGGCGCAGGAGCGCTCCGAGCTGGTAGAACTTCTCCTGGATTCTACGCAGCCAGCCGCTGCGCTCACCCGCTACGATCCGTCGGCAGTAATCCTCCGAGGTAAAGCTTGCCAGATGGGGCTCAAGCCGCTCGAAAGACTCAGTTCCCCGGAAGCGGTCAAGGTACTCAAAAACACGGATTCTGCTTGCCGGGGATAGCGGGGTTCCCTCTGTAAGAAAGAAAATTTTCATCTAACCGCTCAACTGCACAATAACAGGCACAAAGTAATTGAAACAGCTTTAAACTAAACGAGCAGAACTCAATATATTTTGATTTTCCCTTCGCGCCTTTGCCTTTCCGGTCCTGCCTGATTCAGCAGTTTATTGCAGGTTCCTGTCCCGGGTTGTCACCTGAAATAAAAGGCTTCCGGGACCACATCTGAGGCCTCCTCGGGCAGGGCTCCTCCCTCGAGGTGGTAGTTGCACCATTCGAGGAAATTCTCGGCGACCGAGATCCAATTATGAGCTTTATTGCTCTTGAGAAAATCCTTAAGACCATCCCTGGCAGCTTTCCATTCGCCCTCTTTCATCAGCACTGACATATTGAAAACAGCAGCCCTTTCGGCATACTGGCTTTCGGGAAACTTTCGGGCGAGCTCCTGGTAAGCCTCTCTCGCACGGGCGAACCTGGCGCAGAGCTGGTAGTTTCTGGCCCGGTAATAGAGCCTTTCATCAGGCCTGGTCAGATCGAAAGCCTCGTGGGCGAGATTTCTGACAGCCAGTAAATAAGCATCCTGGAACAGGCTGAAATAGACTTTGCCCAGCAGATCGTGGTAAAAAACGACTAGGTTACGCAGGACTTTTCTGGTGCCGGAGACCTTTATTATCGGCGGCGCCCAATAGTTCGGCGGATAGTCGGGTGCAAACAAATTATTATAGAAGCCTACGAACCATTCTGAGTTGAAATCCCCTTTACGGCTCGAGCGGAAAGCAGGGTTTTTGTTCTGAATGTCTTTGAACTCAGCGATTGCTCCAGAGCTGTCTTTTAGAATAACCCCGTGCATAATATCGACAATGCCCCAGCGCCCGTTGATCAGCACACGGGCCACAGAGTGCGTTCTGTAGCGTGAGTTACCCCTGAGATCTATGAAAGAGGCTTCAATCCCTTTGAAAGACAGAAGCTGGGCGAAGATGTTTCCCTGCTGGTCGCAGCGGGCTATTCCGGAAGCCAGGTCGTTAAGCGGCGTAGCATCCACAGGCGGGGCGCTGAAAGGGACAAAAACACTGCAGTGAATGAAATCCAGCACTCTTTCAGCGGCCAGTTGAGTATCTGCTGCATCGCCGATAGCCTGGTCGGCGATTACGGCATAGGTATAAGTCCGGTAAATATAGTCGCGCAGCCTGGCAGGGCCGAAAAGGCTCAGGAAAGGCCAGAAAAACAGAATGATTGCCAGGCTGAGAAAAAGATATTTTTTCATTTGCCCTTCAAAGTCAGTTCGTGAATCTAAGACCCACAGAAAAATGCCAGCCGGGCGGTACAACCGCCGGAAACTCACCGGGCCAGCTCGCTGTATATTTCCGCATAGCGCGAGGCGAAGCGCCTCAGGTCGAATTCCGCGCTGGCGGTCTCGAGGCAGCGCCTGCGCATTTCGCTTTTCTTTTCCTCCAGGCGCTGGAGAAGAACCTGCGGCTCCAGGCTTTCCTCGAGCGCTCCTCCCACTCCATAGCTTTCCACCAGCCGGACCAGTTCCCGATTGGCCGGGTGGGTGAGAACCGGAAGCCCCAGGGCGAGATATTCCCCGAACTTGAGGGGCAGGAAGGTCTCACTGGTCAGAAAGTCAGCCAGTACCAGGAGTCCCCAGTCGGCAGCGTTAAGGTAAGCAGGCACCTCCTCCGGGCTCACATTCAAGGCTTTCCAGTGAGTCCCCGGTTCGAGGCCCAGGCTTCCGAGCGACTCAGCCAAAGGCGCAAGCCTTTTTTGATCCGAACTGGTCAACAGGAGCAGGAAGCTTTTGTCTCCGAAAATCTGAAAAAAGGCGTGCGCCGCGGCTGCTGTTCTCTCCGCCGGGTATCTTCCGCCCAGGGTCCCGGAAAAAGCAAGCACCTCCCGCTCTTCGAGTCCCAGTTCCCGGCGCTTTTCTGTACGCAAGCCGGGATCAGGGTGGAAAAGCTCGAGGTCGACAAAGTTGGGAATGGCTTCCACCCGGACTTTGGGATCAGCCTCGCTTATCCGGGTGCTCATGGCAGGGGAGACCGCCATCACCCGGTCCGAGCGCCTGAACATCCATCTCTCGACAGCCTTCCAGAACCTGAACTCGAGGCTTCCCGGGCTCCAAGTACCGTTTACCAGACCTTGCTCAGGCAAAAGGGTCCGCACATCGAATATCACCTTGACCCTGCGGAAAGAGAGTTTCGCAGCCAACAGGGCGATAAAGCCGGCATAGTAGTACCGGCAGTGCACGACCCGGGCCTTACGGACAAGAATCTGATACCAGACAGCTGGCAGGGAGATCAGGCTGAGCCAGGCCAGTCCCAGGGGCCCCATGTTGAAAAAGGCCGAGGGGAAAAGCGTTCGCACGACTGCCAGCCGGAGCCCTTCTCTTTCGAGCTCTGTACGAATGTTCCCGAGCTCCCGCCGGTAGCGGCGGAAATTTGAGTGGACCCCCCGCCTGGTCAACTCGAACCAGGGGAGCAGGCAGACCAGGGTCAGGCGGATGCCCTTTCCGCTCTCCCTGTTGATGCCGAGGAGAAGCTTTTTCACCTGGTTCGAGAAGATCGCGTTGTCTACAATATTTTCGAGCGCCACTAGGTAGATCACGCTGAGCGCGCGTTTATAAGACTCTTTTTGGAGAGGTTGCAAATTGAGCTCACATTATCCGGACATGAGGGTTCATGAAACACTCCGGGAATTATCGATCGCCCCGGGTTCGACGACCAGAGCCACTTTATGCCCGTCTTTTTCGTAACATCTGCCGCAAGTCCCGCAGCAGGCGGATTCTTTTGTCCCAGGGTCGATAGAGAGCTCCAGTCTCACCCCGCACTTGCACATCCAGCCCTGGAGCCTGGCCGGTATGCCGAACACCAGGGCGAAATCGGGCACATCGCGGGTTACCAGGGAAGCCGCTCCGATAAAAGCGTGCCTGCCGACAGTGTTGCCGCAGACCACGGTGGCATTGGCTCCGATAGTCGCTCCCTGCCTGACCAGGGTGTCCATGTATTCATGCTTGCGGGGCGTATGGCTGCGCGGGTTGATAACATTGGTGAAGACCATGCTCGGCCCGCAGAAAACATCATCCTCGAGTGTGACCCTGTCATAGACAGATACATTGTTCTGGATTTTCACCCCGTTGCCCACGACTGCCGTAGGGTGAATGACAACATTCTGGCCCATATTGCAGTTTTTGCCCACCCGGGCACCGCTCATCACGTGGCTGAAATGCCAGATCCGTGTCCCTTCGCCAATCTCAGCCCCTTGATCGATATAGGCGCTCTCATGGGCGAAATATTTTTTTTCGCTGCCGGACATATTTTTATTCCTCCCGAATTTTAACCGGTTCTCCGCCCTGTTCAAGCGACCTCGATGCCGCATCCATAACCCTGACAACCCTCAGGTCAACAAGCCTATTAAAGGCTCGAGCCGGGTTTTTCCCCAGGAGCTGGTCCAGTCGCAGCAATAGAGGTCACAGCGCTACCTCCGGCTTGAGGCGCTCCTCCGGAGGAGCCTGGAAGAAGCTGCGCCGTTTTTTCAGCTCGGCGACAATCCGTTCGGCGACCTTGCCGTCCCAGAACTCGAGCGCTCCCCCCTTTTTGCCCCGGCCTTCGAGTACACGCAGCGCTTCATTATATATTCTCTCGCCGTCATGTCCCACCAGAATATTGGTGCCCTGCTCTATGGTTTCCGGGCGTTCGGTATTTTCCCGCAGAGTGAGGCAGGGAATGCGCAGGTAGGTTGTCTCTTCCTGAATACCCCCGGAATCGGAGATAACGAGCCTGGCTGATTTCATCAAGGAGAGAAAATCCAGGTAACCCAGGGGTTCCACCAGGTGAATGCCGGGTTCTCTTTTGACCTGGTCGAGCAGCCCTGAGGCGGCCAGCATCTTTTTAGCCCGGGGGTGGACAGGAAGAACGATGGGCAGAAGCCTGGCAATCCTTATCAGGGCCTTGATTATCTCTCCCAGTATGATGGGGTTGTCCACATTGCCCGGGCGGTGGAGGGTCACGATACCATAATCGCCGCGCTTCAGGCCTAGAGCGTCGACAGACGGCCTGTTTTCAGCGAGCTTCAGACAGTTGATCAGGGTGTCTATCATAATATTGCCCACCAGACAGATTCGTGATGGCGCTATTCCCTCGGCGAGCAGGTTTTCATCCGCCCTCCGGCTCGGGGTAAAAAGCAGATCGCTCAATGTATCTGTGACTATGCGGTTTATTTCCTCAGGCATTCTTCGGTCCCGGCTGCGCAGGCCGGCCTCTACATGGGCGAGCCCGATACCCAGCTTCGAGGCCACAAGGGCCGCAGCTACCGTGGAATTGACATCTCCCACGACAATCACCAGATGAGGCCTGGTCTGGAGCATCACCCGCTCGAAACCCAGAATTATTTTCGCGGTCTGCTCGGCATGGCTCCCTGAACCCACCCCGAGGTGCACATCCGGCTCCGGGATCTCCAGTTCATGAAAGAACACATCGTTCATCTGCCTGTCATAATGCTGGCCGGTGTGGACCAAAATAAACTCGAACTGGTCCGGTTCCATTCTCAGCCTCGAGGCGAGCGGGGCTATTTTCATGAAATTGGGCCGTGCGCCCACAACTCCAGCTATTTTCAGTTTGGTGCTCACAGCTCTTTGCGCCTCTTTTTCTTTAGACAATCTTGAACTTTACCCGGAGACATCCGCCTCAGTCCTGCCATGATAAGGGCACTGAAAGCCTTGCCCCGGCGAGTTTTTCCCCTGGCACAAATACGGCTTCAAAGCCAGGCTCAATATAAAACATTCACTCTATGAATGAAAGGTCGCCCGATTCAAGCCCCAGGCACCGGTCATTCAAATTTAAAATTGCGCCAGGCGCTTGCCAGCTCAGGCTTTCCCCTTGGCATGACCCGGAAACTCCAAGGGTTGTAAAGGGGCAGGGCCCGCCAGAAAACCGGATTGAAAGGGCCGAAAGTCTGGCTGTTGCCCTTGACCTGAAAGCTCCCCTTGAGGTGATACTTGCCCTGGCCCACCTCGTATTCCACAAGGTATTCGCCTGCGGCCGGGCCGGTCCAGGAGACAGGGACCTTTCCCTCGCGGGATAAGTAGGTCACCACTTCCCCCTCTTCAGGGAAGATTACCTCGAGCCGCGAGAGGCCCTGGAACAGGCCATTCAGACCCGCCCGGGCAGAATCCAGGGCTTGAGCGGCTGTGATAGCAGAGCGCAGGGACCGGTTTTCAAAGACCTGGGCCAAAAGCAGCCCTTTCAGCCGCTCGGTTTCAAGCGGGAATCTCCGGGCCGCATCGTGCAGTTCGCCCGGGTCCGTTTGGAGATCGTAAAGAGCATAGCGCGGATTTTCTCCCGGCGCAATTGACTCGACCAGCTTGAAGCGCTCTGTCCTGACACAGCGCAGCCAGTCAGGCTCCAGAGAATCAGGG
>Ga0307380_10003610_pt1 | contig 21291 bp, 14 predicted proteins | sample UN3MG_FD_202239 | JGI IMG/M metagenome (GOLD analysis project Ga0307380, IMG submission 202239) | Soil microbial communities from Risofladan, Vaasa, Finland - UN-3 | ecosystem: Environmental > Terrestrial > Soil > Coastal area > Acid sulfate soil | place: Finland: Risofladan, Vaasa | collected... | reverse complement strand
GCTGCCATCAACCGCTTCATCGAGGAGACCAACCAGATGCCCAAGCCCTTCACCTGGACCGCCAATCCTGACAAAATCATCGCCGCCGTCAGGCGAGGGCATCAAGTGTTGGATTCAATCCACTAGCTCACAAATCGCCATGGGAAATCACCCTTTGTTAACGGGCGCTTGCGACAATTCGTCTTAAGTTAGCGTCTGTGTACGACGCAACGTTCCGTTGTCCAGTCAGGACGGAAGGGATGCGAGTAGCGTTTGTGCGTATGGCGTCAATCGTGACGCTTGCCTTGATTCCAGTCCTGATCGCGGCCTGTAGCTCGGACAAGGGCGCTGGGTCTCTCCTCGGCGCCTTCACCGGTGGCGCGGCTGGAACCCAAAAGGCCAAAGGGCCCGACCGGGCCACGGCGAAGGCCTCCGGCTCGGTGGTCGGCGGCATCGGCGGCAATGAGATCGGCCAGGAAATGAGCACGCGGGAGCGCGGTGTCGCGGCCAATGCCGAATATCGAGCGCTGGAATATGGCCGGTCCGGGGCACCTGTTGCTTGGGACTATCCGGCCATGAGCCACCGGGGCTCGATCGTGCCCGGGCGCCCCTTCAAAAAGGGCGAGCAATATTGCCGCACCTACACCCACACCATTAATCGGGGCGGCTCGGCGGAGGCGGTCAAAGGCATCGCCTGCCGCGAAACGAACGGCACTTGGCGAACCGTCAGCTAGCCTTCGTCCTCCCTTGGCGCCTCTGCCGGTCCCGCCGGCTGGAGCCTTAAGCCGCTCCCAAGGCGCAGGGCTCAACTGCGTCTCCCTCCCGAAGCTTCCCCCCTCGACACCAATCCCCTATGGCTAGCCTCCCTGAACAAGCGGAGGTCCGCCCCCAGTGCTGGTCTGGGTGATCTTTGCCGCGATGACGGCTACGGTGCTCTACGTCTTGCTGCGTCCGCTCGCGGGCGGAGGCGCAAGCGAGGGCCCCCGCGCGGCCTTCGACGCGACGGTTTACCGGGATCAACTCAAGGAGGTCGAGAGCGACCGCGAGCGGGGCTTGATCGGCCCGGCGGACGCGGAAGCGGCGCGTATCGAGATCGCCCGTCGCCTGCTCGCGGCTGACGCCGAGGAAAAGAAGGAAAGCGGCGGTGGGGGCGCGAAGCGGCCGGCCAATAGGGTCGCGATCGGGCTCGCGCTGATCCTTCCCCTGCTCGCGCTCGGCTTCTACCTCGTCTACGGCTCTCCAAGTCTTCCCGACCAGCCGCTTGTGGCCCGCTTGCAGGAACCGGCCACCAACCAGAATCTCGATGTGCTGGTGGCGCGGGTGGAGGCACGGCTGCGCGCGCACCCGGAGGAGGGGGAGGGATGGGACGTCATCGCCCCCGTCTATATGGGCTGGCGCCGCTATACCGATGCCGCCGAGGCCTTTCGTCATTCGATCCGCCTCCTGGGTGAATCGCCGAAGCGTCTGTCCGGCTATGGCCACGCGCTGGTGCTTGCCAATAATGGCGTCGTGACCGAGGACGCCCGCAAAGCCCTCGAGCGGGCCGTGGCGCTCGATCCAAATCTGATCGAGCCTCGTCTCCTGCTCGTCATCGCCATGGAGCAGGATGGCCAATTCGCGGCGGCAGTGGAAGCTTGGCGTGCGCTGCTTGCCGGCGCGCCGGCGGACGCTCCCTGGCGCAAATTGGTGGAAGAGCGGCTCGCCCAAGACGAAGCGCGGCTCGCCGGCAAGCCTGTTCCCGGCACATCCGTCGCGGACAGCGTAGAAGGTTCGGCGCCATTGCCGTCACGGACCGGAGGCGGACCGGCGCCAGAGGATATCGCGGCCGCGCAAAAGATGAACCCCGCCGACCGGCAGGCGATGATCGAGACCATGGTGCAGAGGCTCGCGGACAGGCTCGCGCAAAACAGCGACGATCTGGCCGGGTGGCTGAAGCTCGTCAGAGCGTATAGCGTGCTCGACCGCAAGGACGAGGCGGCGAAGGCGCTCGAACAGGCTAAGACCGAGTTCAGTGGCGACAACCAGGCGCTGCAACAGCTCGATGCGCTCGCGGCCGAGCTGGGGCTCAAATCTTGATTTGGAGTCGGGTTGAATGACACGGAAGCAGCGGAGAGTGGTTCTGATCGGCACGAGCCTCGGCGTGCTCGCGCTCGCGGTCTGTCTGGTGCTGCTCGCCCTGCGCGACTCGATCGTGTTCTTCTACACGCCGACCGAAGTGGCGGAGAAGCATCTCGACTCCGGCCAACGCTTTCGCTTGGGAGGGCTGGTCGAGGACGGGAGCGTTAAACGCGGGGAGGGCACCGCAATCCGCTTTGTCATCACCGACAAGCGCTCAACCCTGCCCGTGACCTTTGTCGGCGTTCTCCCCGACCTCTTCCGCGAGGGACAGGGCGTGGTGGCCGAAGGCATGATGCAAGCAGATGGCGTGTTCCACGCCGACAGCGTGCTCGCCAAGCATGATGAGAACTACATGCCGCCCGAGGTGGCGAAGAAGCTGAAAGAGCAGGGGCTCTGGCGCGAGGACGCGCAGGCCGGGACGCCGCAGGGTGCGGGCAAGGTCAATTGAGCGGGAGCAGTTGAAAGCATGATCGCGGAGGCCGGCCACTACGCTCTGATCCTCGCCCTTGGCGTCGCCATCGTGCAGACGGTGCTGCCGCTTTGGGGCACGCGCCGCCACGATCCCCAGCTCATGGCCGTCGCCGCGCCGGCGGCGCAAATGCAGTTCCTGCTGATTGCCATCTCCTTCGCGGCGCTGACGGTGGCCTATGTCACCTCCGATTTCTCCCTGCAGAATGTTTGGGCCAATTCCCACTCCGCCAAGCCGATGATCTACAAGATCGCCGGCGTGTGGGGGAACCATGAAGGCTCGATGGTGCTCTGGGTCTTGATCCTGGCGCTGTTCGGCGCCGCGGTCGCGACCTATGGCTCCAACCTTCCGCGGGAGCTGCAAGCCAATGTGCTGGCGGTCCAGGGCTCCATCGCCGCGGCGTTTCTGCTGTTCATCATCACCACGTCGAATCCCTTCGTCAGGCTCGACCCCGCGCCCTTCGACGGGCAAGGCCTCAATCCGGTGCTGCAGGACCCGGCACTCGCCTTCCACCCGCCGTTCCTCTACGCGGGCTATGTCGGCTTCTCCATGGCCTTCTCCTTTGCCGTGGCGGCGCTGATCGACGGCCGCATCGACGCGGCCTGGGCGCGCTGGGTGCGGCCTTGGACTCTCGCCGCCTGGATGTGCCTGACTCTCGGCATCGCCATGGGCTCTTGGTGGGCCTATTACGAACTCGGCTGGGGCGGGTTCTGGTTCTGGGATCCGGTCGAGAACGCCTCCTTCATGCCCTGGCTTGCCGGGACCGCGCTGTTGCATTCCGCGCTCGTCATGGAGAAGCGGAACGCGCTGAAGGTGTGGACCATCCTCCTTGCCATCATCACCTTCTCGCTCAGCCTGATGGGGGCCTTCCTCGTCCGCTCCGGCGTGCTCACCTCGGTCCACGCCTTTGCCGTCGACCCGGCGCGCGGCATCTTCATTCTCGCCATCATGGGCGTCTTCATCGGTGGAGCGCTGACGCTGTTCATGATCCGAGCACCGCTGCTGGCGCAAGGAGGGCTGTTCGCGCCGATCAGCCGCGAGGGAGCCTTGGTCCTCAACAATCTGATCCTGACCACGGCTTGCGCCGCGGTGTTTGTCGGCACGCTCTACCCCCTTGCGCTCGAAGCGGTCACCGGCGAGAAGATCTCGGTCGGCGCTCCCTTCTTCAATTTCACCTTCGTGCCTCTCATCGTGCCGCTGCTGCTTGCGGTGCCGTTCGGACCGATGCTCGCCTGGAAGCGGGGAGACATCGTCGCGGCCGGACAGCGGCTCACCGCCGCGGCGATCCTGGCGCTGGTGGCCGTGGTGGCGGTGCTGGCATGGCAACAGCATGGACCGTGGCTTGCGCCCTTCGGTATTGGCCTTGGGATTTGGCTCGTCTTCGGCGCATTGTCGGAGATCGCCTTCAGGGCCAAGCTGCTCGATTCGTCTTGGGCGGAGGCCTTCCGCCGCCTCGGCAATCTGCCGCGGTCGGTCTACGGCACCTTGCTCGCCCATGCCGGCGTTGGGCTCGCCGTCATTGGCATTGTCGCGACCACGGCCTGGCGCAGCGAGAGCATCCTGGCGCTCATGCCGAAAGAAACGGCTAAGATCGCCGGTTACGAGCTGACCTTCGAGGGCGTCGCCCCAAGGGAGGGGCCGAACTATCGGGAGCGCGTCGGCCTATTCAAAGTGTCGCGTGGCGATAGGCTCATTGCCAGGCTGGAGCCGTCGAAACGCGAATTCACCGTCGAGCAAAGCGGCACCACGGAGGCCGGCATTCATGCGAGCTGGCGCGGCGATCTCTATGTCGTGCTTGGCGACGAGCTCAAGAGCGGCGCCTACAGCGTCAGGATCTACTTCAACCCGCTCGTGCGCCTGATCTGGCTCGGCGCCGTGGTCATGTTCATCGGCGGGGGCCTGTCGCTGTCCGACCGGCGTTTGCGGGTGGGAGCGCCGAAGCGGGCGCGCGCCTCTGGCGAAGGGCTGGCTGCCGCCAAATAGGACCATGTCAGGCCACCATCCTTGTCCAAGATCTTGCCGGGCCATCGGCGGCAACGCCCTGACGGCGCTGTTTGCCGGTTTGATCTTGGTTCTGACGGTGCTGCCGGGCAGGGCCGTGGAGCCCGACGAAGTGCTCCAGGACCCGCAGCTCGAGGCCCGGGCGCGGCTTATTTCCGAGGGGTTGCGCTGTGTGGTCTGCCAAAATCAATCGATTGACGATTCCGCCGCCCCGCTGGCCAAGGACCTCCGCCTGCTGGTCCGGGAGCGATTGAAGGCGGGCGACAGCGATCAGGAGATCGAGGATTTCGTCGTGGCCCGCTATGGCGAATTTGTGCTGCTGAAGCCACGCTTCACCGCCCACACCCTGTTACTGTGGTTCGCAACGCCGGCGATGTTCCTGGTCGCCCTCCTGATCGTGATTTTGTCCTATCGGCGCCGGTCCGCCGCTCCCGGCTCCGCGGCCCTGAACAAGTCCGAGCAGCGCCGGCTCAAGCAATTGCTAGACGATCGCTGATTGTCGCGACGGGGCTGACCCCCCATATGGGCTGCGGGAGCTTCGGCTCACGCCAACGGGGTCTTGGACCAGGGGCAACCTTACCGAAATTTAATTCCCCCGAAACCAAGGCGTAATTGCCTAACCCCTATATTTCTCAACCAGAAGCCTCGCTTTGATCCACGCGGGGCTCGGGACCATGCGGATTTCTTTTTCCAGGAGAGAGGTGACCTAATGAATCATCCTGACCAGAGCCCCGTGACCGGCGAAAGCCCGCGCGAGCGCAAGCTTGCGCGTGGGCCACTCGCGGTGACGGCAGCTGCGCTGATTGCCGTGAGCGCGTTGGGGCTCGCGCTCGGCCAAGACATGCAATTTGCTTCCGCCGAGCCGGCGGAGACCGTGCAGACACCTTATGGCGCGGCGCCGCTGAGCTTTGCCGACCTCGTCCAGAAGGTCAGCCCGGCGGTCGTCAGCATCAACGTCAAGGGAGACGCCAAGGTCGCCCAGAACGAGTTCCAGATTCCTGGGATGCCCGACATTCCGGAAGACAACCCACTCTACGATTTCTTCAAGCAGTTCCGGGGCCAGGGCATGCCCAACGGACAGCGGCCGCCGCGTCCGCAGCCGACGCTGGCACAAGGTTCGGGCTTCTTCGTTACGGCCGACGGCTACGTCGTCACCAACAACCATGTGGTCGAGGACGCCGAAGACATTACGGTGACGATGGAGAACGGCGACAAGTTCCCCGCGACACTGATCGGCTCTGACCCGCGTACTGACGTTGCGGTGCTCAAGGTCAAGGCTTCGAAGGAATTTCCCTACGTCAAGTTCTCCGATAAGAACCCTCGTGTCGGTGACTGGGTGCTTGCGGTCGGTAATCCGTTCGGTCTCGGTGGCACGGTAACGGCTGGTATCATCTCCGCCCATAATCGCGACATCGGCTCGGGTCCCTACGACTATCTCCAGATCGATGCGGCGGTGAACCGCGGCAACTCAGGCGGTCCGTCGTTCAACCTGGACGGCGAAGTGATCGGTATGAACACCGCGATCTTCTCGCCCTCCGGCGGTAATGTCGGCATCGCCTTCGCCGTGCCGGCCGTCCTGGTCAAGGAGGTCGTCGGTCAGCTGCAACAGCATGGCACCGTCGATCGCGGCTGGCTTGGCGTCGTCATCCAGAATGTGAGCGACGACATCGCCGATTCGATCGGCATGACCGAGGCGAAGGGCGCCATGGTCACCAAAGTGGCCGAGGACGGTCCTGCCGCCAAGGAGGACGTCAAGGCCGGTGACGTGATCGTCGAGGTGAATGGCGACTCGATCGAGGATTCGCGCGACCTCGCTCGCAAGATCGCCGAGCTGCATGCGGATACGCCCGTGAAGCTTGGCATCATGCGCTATGGCGACAAGCATCAGGTCGACTTGAAGCTCGGCAAATTCCCGAGCGGCAAGAAGCTCGCGGCCCTCGAGGAGGACAAGCCCGACGCTGGCGAGCAGCTCGATAGCCTTGGTCTTTCGCTCGCACCGGCGATGAAGGTCCCTGGCGCCGGCGAGGATGGCGTCGTCATCACGGAAGTCGATCCCGACAGCGATGCCGCCGACAAGGGGCTCAAAGCTGGTGACGTCATCCTTCAAGTCGCCGGCGAGACCGTGTCGGAACCTGGCGATGTGGCCAAGGGCGTCAAGAAGGCGATGGATAAGTCCAAGGACAAGGACAAGGTCAACGTCCTTATTCAGGTCAAGACCGGCGACCAGACGCGCTTTGTTGCGCTTTCCCTGAAGAAGGCCAAAGTCTAGACCTTCTACGCCGGAGGGCGGCGCGGTTTCCCCCCACCGCGCCGCCCACCCGTTTTTGACGTCTGCAGGGGTCCCCAAATGGCTCTTGCCTCGAACGAACAACCAGTTGCCGCAAGGAGACGCCCAGCCATGCGCGTGCTGGTGATCGAGGACGATCAGGAAACGGCGAGCTTCCTCAGGCGTGCGCTCAAGGAACAGGGTCACGTCGCGGAATACGCCGCCGATGGCCAGACTGGCCTCGACCTCGCGAGAGTCAACGCCTACGACATTCTCATCGTCGACCGCATGCTGCCGAAGCTGGATGGGCTCGCGGTGATCGGAACTCTCCGCGCCGAGGAGATCAGGACCCCGGTGTTGATCCTGAGTGCGCTCGGCGAGGTCGACGACCGGGTCAAGGGGTTGCGCGCGGGCGGCGACGACTATCTCACCAAGCCCTACGCCTTCAGCGAGCTGCTCGCCCGGATCGAGGCGTTGGCGCGGCGCACCTCGCCAGAGGAGGGGAGCACGCGCTTCGTCGTCGGCGATCTTGTGCTCGACCGCCTGTCGCATAAAGTGACGCGCGCGGGCGAGGCAATTCTGTTGCAGCCTCGAGAGTTCCGCCTGCTGGAATATCTGATGAAACATGCCGGTCAGGTCGTGACCCGCACCATGTTGCTCGAGAACGTATGGGACTATCACTTCGATCCGCAGACCAACGTCATCGACGTGCATGTGTCGCGGCTTCGCTCCAAGATCGACAAGAACTTTGCGACGCCGCTGCTACACACGGTGCGCGGCGCCGGCTACTCGATCCGTGACAGCGCTCACTAAACTTTTTCGCACCACCACGTTTCGACTGTCGCTGACCTATCTCGCGCTGTTCGGCGCGGCTGCGGTCGTCGCCATCTTCTATATTTATTGGAACACCACCGTGCTGCTGACCCGGCAGCTGCACGACACGATCGATGCCGAGCTCACGGGGCTCGCCGAGCAATATACCGGTGGCGGCCTTAACCGCCTGGTCCGCACCGTGGCCGATCGCAGCCGGACTCCGGGCAACAGCCTCTATTTCGTCGCCGATGCCGACGGCCGCCGCGTCGCCGGTAATCTCACCTCGATTTCCGAGGAGCTGGCCAAGAGCTTGGGCCCCGTCGAGTTCGAATATCGCCGTCCGGCCGAGGGCGGCATCGAGACCCGGCTTGCCTTCGCCAATGTGTTCCGGCTGCCTGGTGGCTATCGCCTGATCGTCGGTCGCGATATCGAGGACCGGCGGGAGCTGGGGCGCGTGATCCGCTCGGCCATGCTGTGGGGACTGAGCGTCATGGCCCTGTTTGGGATTGGCGGCGGCTATTTGGTCAGCCGCAATCTGCTTGCGAGAATCGATGCGGTCACCGAAACTGCGCGCACCATCATGGAAGGCGACCTCACTGGCCGCCTGCCGGTGACCGGTTCCGGCGACGAGCTCGACCGCTTGTCGCAGAACCTCAATCTCATGCTCGCGCGAATCGAACAGCTGATGGCCGGCTTGCGCGAGGTCTCCGACAACATCGCCCACGATTTGAAGACGCCGCTCAACCGCTTGCGCAACCGGGTCGAAGCCGCTCTGCGGGAGCCCTATGGGGAGACGGCCTATCGCGAGGCGCTTGAGCACACCATCGAAGAGGCCGACGGGCTGATCAAGACGTTCAATGCGCTCCTTTCCATCGCGCGGCTCGAGGCCGGAGCGGCAGGCGACAACAAGGAGAGGCTGGACGTGGCGGCGCTTGTGCGCGACGTGGCGGAACTCTACGAGCCGGTGGCCGAAGAGCGGGGCATCATGCTAAAGGCGGAGGCGGTCGACCCGGTGTTTACCCGCGCCGATCGCCAGCTGCTCGGACAGGCCATCGCCAATCTCATCGACAATGCCATCAAATATGGCGCGCCCGACCGGGCTCAAGGCGTCAACGGAGAGAGGCCGGAGGTGAGCGTGACGGCCGGGGCTGTGGGACCAATGGCGGAAATCGTGGTGACCGACAGAGGCCCGGGCGTGCCGACTTGCGAGCGTGAACGCGTTCTCGGCCGATTCGTCAGGCTTGAGGCGAGCCGTTCCGAACCCGGCAGCGGGTTGGGGTTGAGCTTGGTCGCGGCCGTGGCAAGGCTCCATGGCGGTGGTCTTAGGCTCGAGGATAATCACCCGGGGCTCAAGGTGGTCCTGTCCTTGCCGGCGGAAGCGCCACCGCTCGACGACGAGACCGCAAAACATGCAGCCGCCGGGCCGGAGCTGAAGCCGGCGTGACGGCCTTCTTCGAGCGCATCAGCGAGTGTCCGCCGATCTTTGACGAGATGCGCGGAGCCGATCTGCTCGAGAGTCTGGCGAAGGGGTTTGAAGCCTCCGAGGGGCTCGCGCCTGCCGCGCTCCTGCTGAAGGAGAGACCCGAGGTCCGCCAGCTGCTGGCGGCGTCCCTGTCCGGGGCGCCCTATCTCGCCGCTCTCGCCACGCGCGATCCGGGCTTGCTCGCCGAGTGTCTGTTACGCGATCCAGACGTCCATCTCGATGAGGCTTGCACCGGTCTTGCGTCAGCGGCCGATGCCGCGACGAACTCCAAGGAGGTCATGATTGCGCTCCGCCGGTTCAAGCGGCGGATCGCTCTCCTCGTGGGTCTGGCCGATCTCGGCGGCGTCTGGTGGACGGAAGAGACGATCCAAGCGCTGAGCGTCGCGGCGGAAGCCGCAGCCGATCAGGCGGTCAGATTCCTGTTTCGTCAAGCCCATGCCAGCGGGCAGATCAAGCACCCGGCGCCCAGAGGCTATTTCGTCATCGCCATGGGCAAGCTCGGAGGCCGCGAACTCAACTATTCGAGCGACATCGACATCATCGTCTTCTATGACGCCGACCAGGCTGGATTGGCGAAAGACGTCGAGCCCTCGGACTTCTTCGTGCGGCTGACCCGGGAACTCGTGCGTCTCTTGCAGGAGCATACCGGGGACGGCTACGTGTTTCGCACCGATCTCCGGCTGCGCCCCGACCCGGGGGCAACGCAAGTGGCGCTTTCGACCGATGCGGGTCTCTCCTACTACGAAAGCTTCGGGCAAAATTGGGAGCGCGCGGCGCTGATCAAGGCGCGCATCGTGGCCGGCGACCGCGACGCGGGCCGGGAGTTCCTCGACCAAATTGCCCCCTTCATCTGGCGCAAATATCTCGATTTCGCGGCGATCGCCGACATCCATGCGATGAAGCGGCGGGTGCACGCGCATAAGGGACACGGCAAGGTCGCGGTCGCGGGCCACGACATCAAGCTCGGACGGGGAGGGATCCGCGACATCGAGTTCTTCGCCCAGACGCAGCAACTCATCGCCGGGGGGCGCCACCCCGAGCTTCGCACTCGCGGCACGATCGAGACGTTGAAGGAATTGGCCGAAGGCGACTGGATCGCACCGAGCGCGGCGGAGGACCTTACTCGATCCTATTTCTTTCTGCGCCGGGTCGAGAACCGGCTGCAGATGATTGGGGACGAGCAGACCCATACGCTCCCGGACGAGGGAGATGAGCTGCGCCGGATCGCCATGCTGTCCGGCTTTGCCGACACCGACGACTTTGCCGACGCCCTGCTGGCGGAACTTGCCAGGGTCGAAGCCCATTACGGCGCTCTGTTCGAGAAGCTGCCGCCCTTGCCGGAGGACGCCCCAAGCATCGTCTTGCCGGGCGACGAGGCCGATCCGGCCGCGCTGGCAACGCTCGAACGCTTGGGCTTCCGCAATCCGGAACAAGCCATGGCCGCGGTCAGCGCCTGGCAGTCCGGCCGCTATGCCGCTACGCGGAGCGCCCGCGCCCGTGAGCGCTTGAGCGAATTTCTTCCCTCGCTGCTCGATGCCTTCAGCCACACAGCCGAGCCGGATTTGGCGCTGGGCACCTTCAACAAGGTGATGGCGGACCTGCCCGCGGGCCTTCAGCTCTTCTCCCTGCTGGCGGCCAATCCGAGCCTATTGCGCCTGATCGCCGACATCATGGGAACGGCGCCGAGACTCGCCGCCATCATCGGCCGGAGGCCGCGCCTGCTCGACGTCGTGCTCGACCCCGGCTTCTTCGGCGCTGTGCCGACGCCGGGCAAGCTCGAGGAAATCGTGCTGAGGGCGCTGACCGAAGCGCCCGACTACCAGGACGCGCTCGACCGGGCCCGCATGGTCGGCCGCGAGCAGGGGTTCCTGATCGGCGTGCGCGTGCTGTCGGGAACCGTCTCGGCGCCGCAGGCGGGTGCGGCTTACGCCACCCTCGCCGAAACGCTGATCGGCTCACTCGCCGCGCGGGTCGAAGCCGAGCTCGAAAGCCAATATGGACGCATGCTGGGCGGAGAGGCCGCCGTGGTAGCCATGGGAAAGCTTGGCGGCAGAGAGATGACGGCCGCGTCCGATCTCGATCTCATCACCGTCTACGACTTCACCGGCGAGGATGCGGAATCGGATGGACAAAAGAGCCTGCCAGGGAGCCACTATTATACGCGTTTCACCCAGCGGCTGATCGCGGCGCTGTCGGCGCAGACGGCGGAAGGCTCACTCTATCAGGTGGACATGCGGCTCCGGCCATCGGGCAGCCAGGGCCCGGTCGCGACCAAGCTTGTGAGCTTCATCGACTACCAAGAGCATTCCGCCTGGACCTGGGAGCATCTGGCGCTCACCCGCGCGCGTGTGGTGTCGGGTCCGCCCGAGCTTCGGCAGGTCATCGAGCGCACCATCTCCGAGGTGCTGCGCCGTCCACGCGATCGCGCGCAAATTGCCGCCGACGTTCTCACCATGCGGGCGAAGATCGACGAGGAGAAGGGAACGCACGACATCTGGGACCTGAAGCACGTCCGGGGCGGGCTGGTGGACATCGAGTTTCTGACCCAGTTCCTGCAAGTGGTCAGCGCCCATGACCACCCCGAGGTGCTTGATCAGAACACCGAGAGGGCGCTGGCCAAGCTGCTACAGGCGCAAGTGATCCCGCTGGGCGACGCTGACATCCTCGTGCCGGCGGCGACGCTCTATCACACGCTGACCCAGGTCCTGCGCTTGTGCCTCGACAAGCCGTTCGTGCCGGAAGAAGCGCCACGGGCATTGAAGGATTTGCTCGCCCGTGCGTCGGAAATGCCCGACTTTGCCAGCCTCGAAGCGACGCTGACGGACATGCTCGGCGCCGTGCACGACGCCTTCGAGCGGATTGTCTCCGGCTAGCGATCTCGCGGCTCAGGCCGTTGCCGCCTCGGTTTCGCTCTGATCGGTCTCGGCCTTCACGGGAAGGGTGCAGGTGACGGTCGTGCCGTGACCCTCGCGGCTTACGATGCGCAAGGAGCCACCATGCAGCTCGACCAGGGCCTGGGAGATGGCGAGCCCCAGACCGCTCCCCTGATGGCTTTTGGAGAATTGGTTCTCGACCTGCTCGAAGGGGCGCCCGAGCTTCAAAATATCGGCCTCGGGAATGCCGATGCCGCTGTCCTTGATGGCGATGCGGACCTGTCCGCGCGCCCGTGACAGATGGACGTCGACATTGCCGCCGTCCCGGGTGAATTTCACCGCATTGGCCAAGAGATTGAGGAAGATCTGTTTCAGCGCCCGGCGATCGGCCTCGAGCATCAGGCGCGATGGGCCGTGGCGCGAGACTGCGATGCCGCGGTCGGTGGCGGCCTGGCTCACCACCTTCATGCTGTCCTCGACGATGTCGGCGACGTCGACGGTCTCGATGTCGAGCGTCATGCGGCCGGCCTCGATCTTCGACATGTCGAGAATGTCGTTGATGACTTCGAGCAGGAAGGTGCCGCTCTCATGGATGTCGTGCGAATATTCCTGATATTTGGCATGGCCGAGGGGCCCAAACAAACCCTGCTCCATGACCTCGGAGAAACCGATCACCGCGTTCAGGGGCGTGCGCAGTTCATGACTGATATTGGCGAGGAACTCCGACTTCGCCCGGTTGGCGGCCTCGGCGCGGTTCTTCTCTAGCGCGTATTTCTCGGCCAAATCGACAAGCTGCTGCTTCTGCTGCTCAAGCTCCCGGCGCGAAAGCCTGAGCTCGGCGACGCTGGCGCGGAGCTGTTGCTCGCTGTCAGCGAGGCGCTGCTGGCTTTGCTTGAGGACGGTGATGTCGGTGCCGACGCTGACATAGCCGCCGTCCTTGGTCCGCCGTTCGTTGATATGCAGCCACCTTCCGTCCTCGAGCTGGGCCTCATAGGTGCACGACTCTTCGTCGCCATTCACTCTGACGCGCTGGCGGATCACAGGGTCGGAGGCCGAGGCAATCACCTCCTCATAGTGATTGCCGGGGCGGAGCGCACTGTCGGGCAGTCCGTGGAATTGCTGATATTTGCTGTTGCACATCAGGAGCCGGTTGTGGTGGTCCCACAGCACGAAGGCTTCCGAAATGGTCTCGACCGCCTCGCGAAGGCGCATATTGGCATCGGCCGAAACGGTGACGTCCTGCTCGGCCCCGGCGATGGCGGTGAGGTAGGGCTCTCCGGTCTCGTTGTCGCGGGTGATGTCGCCGCGGAGCCTGATATTCACCCAATGGCCGTGGGCGTGACGGAGACGGAAGATCCGATCGAAATGGGTCTTGTCCTCGCGCAAATGCTGGTCGATCTCCCGGCGGAGATCGTCGCCCGGATGTAGGGACTGCGCGATGGCGTGGAAGGCCATGGCGTCCCCGCTTGGCGTCCGGCCGAGGAGCCGGTACATCGGCCCCGACCAATGCACATGTCCCCGGGCCAGATTCCAACGCCAAACCGGGCAAGCGGACATGGCCTCGGTGAGTTGCCCCTCAATCGCTTCGTTCCGCCGCGCCTCTACCGGAGCCAGATACCAGAGGCTGCCTCCGAGCAGCGCCAGTACCAGGCCGGTGCAGACCAGAAGGCTGATCTCCAGGCTCGCGTCGTGGCGCCAGCCCGAAAGGGCGGCGCTCACGGGCTGGAGGAAGGCGATTTGCGCATGGTCGTCTTGAATGTCGCGAACGGTGACGATCGCGTCCGTGCCGTCGGTCAGGGTCATGCGCAACACGCCCGCATCGGCGCCGAAGGTCGTGAGGGGTTGCTGGGGGCCGAGGACCGAGAGCAGGGTCTCGGGGCCGGAGGTCATGAGCGGGGCGCGGGCTTCGATCTTGCCATCCGCGCCCGCGAGAAGGATCGTGCGGTCGTCAAGAGTCGCGCCCTTGGGCAGGCTTGAGGCCAGCGCCCGTTGCCAGTCGCTGTCAGCGGTGAGGGTCTCGTCGTTGAGGCGCAGGGCGGTGAGGTCCGCCATCAGCGCCAGCCGTTCTTGCGCCAGGATGAGCGCCGACTGTCTCGTTTGCACGGTCTGGGTGACGACGCCTAAGGCGGCGAGCGCGGCGAAGACCGCAATTAAAACGGGTACCGCGCGGCGCAGCAGCTCGGCCTTGGGAAGCTGGCCGACGAAGATTTCGCGGATACGCTGCCAATGTAGTCCCGCGATCGCAAGCGATTGCTCCTGCGCGGAATTGATCCGCGACATCCCGGTCCCCCTTCAGTATTCTCCTGCCTCGCGCCGGAGAACTGCCGCATCTCCGAATCGCTTTTCCATTTGAGGAGACGGAGCTGCCCTATGTCTAGGGAAAATCTGTGGAGAATCGGTTAATAACTGATTGACGGAGGTCCGAATCAGTCGGTGCCGAGGGTTTTGCTGACGATTTCGTAACTGTCAGTGGAAAGCTCGCTCGCGGCGAGCTGCCGCAACGCGGCTTTGGCCAGGGCCTGGCGCCCAGGTTCGAGCGTGCGCCAGCTTTCGAAGGCGCCCAGCAGCCGTGCCGCCATATGCGGGTTGAAGCGGTCGATCTGGAGGGCGGAAGCCGCCAACAGCTCATAGCCAGCGCCATCGGCGCGGTTGAAGCCGGTCGGATTGGCATGGGCGAAGCTTCCGATCAGCGCGCGCACGCGATTGGGGTTCTTGAGCGAGAATTTGGAGTGCAACAGCAGCTTCTGCACCGTCTCGACCGAATCGGGCCGCGTTGCCCTTGCCTGAACCGCGAACCATTTGTCGAGCACCAGCGGCTCGTCCTGCCAACGCTCGTAAAAATCGGCAAGCGCTTCGTCGCGCAGTCCGAGGTTGAGGTGAGACAGGACCGAGAGGGAGGTGATGGCGTCGGTCATGTTCGAGGCTTCGCGGTAATGGCGAAGCGCGCGTTCGATCTCGGCTGCATCGCCGGTGCCGACGAGAAGGTCGAGGGTGGCGCCGCGGAGTGCACGTTTGCCGGTGTTCTCGGCGTCGGGTGAATAGGGGCCTGTCGTGGCCGCCCCGTCATAGATCTCCGCCAGCGTCGCTCCAATCTTGCGGCCGATCGTGGCCCGCAGCGTCTCATAGGCTTTCCTCACCGCATCGGGATCGACATTCGAGCCAAGCTCGCGCGCGATGTCGGACTCGTTCGGAAGCCTGAGAAACTCGGCGCGATAGGCGTCGGACAAGGATGTCTCGGAGGCCGTTGTCGCCAGTGCTTGAGCGAGCCGCGCCGCCTCTTTGCCGGTGACCGGTTCGGTGTCACCGCGGCGCGACGCCGCCGTCAACAGGTTCGAGGCGTAGGACTGCGCCGCCTGCCAGCGGTTGAACGGGTCCTTGTCATGCATCATCAGGAATTCGATCTGATCGGGATCGAGGCTGATCGTGAGGCGGACCGGGGCCGAGAAACCCCGCAGTAGCGATGGCGTCGGCGCGGCGGGCACGTCGCGGAAGGTGAAGACCTGCTCGCGCTCGGCCACCTCAAGCAGGCCGTCGGTCAATTCGGTGCCGTCGTCGAGTTGAAGCGGAAGGTCGTCGCCGTTGCCGCCAAGCAGCCCAAGCTTGAGCGGGATCAGCATCGGCTCCTTGCTGGTCTGCCCCGGTGTTGGCGGCGTCACCTGGCTGACGGAAAGCCGGGCGGTCTTGGCGCGTGCGTCGTAATCGAGGGAGCAGGCGAGCTCGGGTGTTCCGCTCTGGGTGTACCAGAGCATGAACTGGGACAAATCGCGGCCGGAGGTCTCGGCCATGGCGCCGACGAAGTCCTCGACGGTCACCGCCTCGCCGTCATGACGTTCGAAATAAAGGTCGAGACCTTGGCGGAATCCCTCGCGGCCAAGCAGCGTTTGCAGCATGCGGCAGAGCTCCGCGCCCTTCTCGTAGACCGTGGCCGTATAAAAGTTGTTGATCTCGATATAGGAGGCGGGGCGGACCGGATGGGTGAGGGGGCCCGAATCCTCCGGGAACTGATGCGTCCGGAGCGCGCGCACGTCGAGGATGCGCTTGACCGGTCCAGATCTCAGATCGGCGGTGAATTCCTGGTCGCGAAAGACGGTCAGGCCTTCTTTCAGGCAAAGCTGAAACCAGTCGCGGCAGGTGACGCGGTTGCCGGTCCAATTGTGGAAATATTCATGCGCGATGACGCCTTCGATGGCGGCATAGTCGCCGTCGCTGGCGGTGTCGGGCCGCGCCAGCACGAGCTTGTCATTGAAGACGTTGAGGCCTTTGTTCTCCATCGCCCCCATGTTGAAGTCGCTCACGGCGACGATATTGAACACATCGAGATCGTATTCGCGGCCGAAGCGTTCCTCGTCCCAGCGCATGGCACGCTTCAACGACTCCATGGCCCAGCCGCAACGATCCTCCTTACCGGGTTCGACATAGATGTTGAGCGCCACCTCGCGGCCTGACGCTGTGGTGAAGCCGCTCGGCACGCAAGCGAGATTGCCGCCCACAAGCGCGAACAGATAAGAGGGCTTGGGGTGGGGATCGTGCCAAATGGCGAAGTGTCTGCCGGTGCCGGGAATGTCGCCGGCACTCACGGGATTACCGTTCGCCAGCAGCACCGCTGCCGCCTCGCGCGACGCCTCGATCCTAACCGTATAGACGGAGAGCACATCGGGACGGTCGAGGAAGTAGGTGATGCGGCGAAAGCCCTCCGGCTCGCATTGGGTGCAGTAAGTGCCGCGCGAGCGGTAGAGGCCGGAGAGCGCGGTGTTGGCCTCCGGGTCGCACAGGGTCACGGTCTCGAGGGTGAACGGTCGCGCCGGCACGTTTGGGATCGTCAGCGATTTCTCATGGAGCTGATAGTCCCCGGCCGAGAGCGGCACGCCGTCGAGGGCCAGGCTTTGCAGAATGAGGCATTCACCGTCAAGGACCAGGGGACGCCCGCTCGTTGCGGCCTTCGGATTGGGACGGAGTTTGAGCTGGGATGTCACCCGAGTGGCATTGGGATCGAGTGCGACGTCGAGATCGACCTCGTCCACCAAATAATCGGTCGAGGCATAGTCCTCAAGCAGCTTCGGTCGCCGGCCGGATTGATCCATTGATGCTCCACCATTTCCTCGCCCCGCCGCTCTTAGAGGGTGGGGCGCGCAATGCCAAGGGTGGCTTGCGGAAGGGCCGATGCCGGGTTCAAGGTTGAAGGTCCGAACCTTGATGCTGGATGACGAGGCCGCGCCGTTGCCTTATGACGCGTGGCCAATGTCCCAGCGCTCCCTCACTCTGTTCAGGCCTTCCCGCCGGTCGCTCCTGATTCTCGTTCCGTTGGGCGTTGCCGCGCTCGCCTCCGCGCTCTTTCTCCGCACTGGCATCGTCGAGAATACCCCGATCGGTCTTTTCCCGTGAGCAGGGCTGGCGACGATCTCCGCCACGCCGGGGCGCGGCCTCGGCCGGTTGGCAAAGAAGGCCACGATGGCGAAGGCGGCCACGGGACCGGAGAGCAGAGCCACATCCTGCCTTAGGTGAGCTTCACATTGCGCAAGCGGAGCGCGTTCGTCACCACCGATACCGATGAGAGGCTCATCGCCGCCGCGGCGATCATGGGCGACAGCAGCATGCCGAAGACGGGGTAGAGCACGCCCGCGGCGATCGGGACGCCGAGCGCGTTATAGGCGAAGGCGAAGCCGAGATTCTGCTTGATGTTGCGCATCGTTGCCCGGGCGAGCTGCACACCCCGGACGATGCCCCGCAAATCGCCTTTGAGCAGCGTGAGGCCGGCGCTCTCCATGGCCACGTCGGCCCCGGTGCCCATGGCGATGCCGACATCGGCCTTGGCCAGCGCCGGGGCGTCGTTGACCCCGTCTCCGGCCATGGCCACGACGGCGCCTTGGCGTTGCAGCTCCGCGATCAGATCGAGCTTCTGCTCCGGACGCATGCCGGCGCGGACCACGTCGATGCCAAGCTGGGAGGCCACCGCCTTGGCGGTGGTGGCGTTGTCACCCGTGGCCATGACGATCTTGAACCCGAGCTGGTGCAGTCGCTTCACCGCTTCGGCAGCTCTCGGCTTGATGGGATCGGCGACGGCGACGAGGCCGGCGAGCTTGCCGTCGTCGCCCAGGATCATCACCGTCTCGCCATTGCGACGCCGTCGCTCTGCCGTCTCGGCCAGAGGCTCCGCGTCGATCCCGGCGCCTTGCATCAGCAGCGCATTGCCAAGATAGGCGGCGCGGCCGTCGATCCGTCCCTTGACGCCTTGGCCGGTGACGGCGTCGAAGTCCTCGACCTTGGGGAGTTCCAGGTCTTTCGCCTTGGCGCCGCGCAGGATTGCGTCGGCCAAGGGGTGTTCGCTGCCGGCTTCAAGCGCGGCGGCGACGCGCAACACCTCGTCCTCCGTGAAGCCGGGTGCCGCTTCGATGCCGGTCAATGTCGGCTTCCCTTCCGTCAGCGTTCCGGTCTTGTCGACCACCAGCGTATCGACCGAGGCGAGCCGCTCCAGTGCCGCCGCATTACGGACGAGCACGCCTTCCAGCGCCCCGCGTCCCGTCGCCACCATGATCGAGATCGGGGTCGCGAGCCCGAGGGCGCAGGGGCAGGCGATAATCAGGACGCTGACCGCCGCGACGAGGGCGTAGGCGAGCTGAGGCGAGGGCCCGAAGACCAGCCAGGCGATGAAGGCAATCACCGCAACCAGGATCACAGCCGGCACGAAGATGGCGGAAACCGAATCGGCCAGGCGTTGGATCGGCGCGCGCGAGCGCTGCGCTTGCGCCACCATGTCGACCACTTGCGCCAGCGTGGTCTCGGCGCCGGTGCGATCGACGCGCATGTCAAAGCTGCCGGTACCATTCAAGGTGCCGCCGGTGACGCGGTCGCCCGAAACCTTCTCCACCGGAACTGGCTCGCCGGTCAGCATCGACTCATCGACCGCGCTTCGACCCTCGATCACGGTTCCGTCGATCGGCACTTTATCTCCAGGGCGGACACGCAAGACGTCTCCAACTTTCACCGAGGCGAGCGGAATGGTTTCGGTCTCGCCGGCGGGCCCGACGACGCGAAGGGCGGTCTTCGGCGCGAGATCGAGGAGGGCGCGAATGGCGCCACCCGTGCGCTCGCGGGCGCGGAGCTCCAACACCTGGCCCAAGAGGACGAGGGCGACGATCACGGCGGCGGCCTCGTAATAGACCGGAACGCGTCCATGGGAATCGGCCATGGAAGGTGGGAACAGGCCGGGTGCGATGGTCGCGACGATGCTGTACAGAAACGCCGCGCCGGTGCCGAGGGCGATCAGCGAGAACATGTTCAGCCGCCACCAGCGGATTGAATCCCAGCCGCGGACGAAGAAGGGCCAGCCGCACCACAGCACGGCGGGGATCGCGAGCAGCAATTGCAACCACTGCTTGCCGCTTGGTGAGAGGAAGGGGAGGAGGTCGACGCCAAACACGTGGCTGCTCATGTCGATCAGGAGCAGCGCCAGCGACAGCGGCACCGCGACGGCGAGCCGCCGGGTGAAGTCCCTCAGCTCCGGGTTGTCGACATCCTCCGGCGGGATGCCCATGGGCTCGAGCGCCATGCCGCAAATCGGGCAGGCGCCTGGCCCTTCCTGCACGATCTGGGGATGCATCGGGCAGGTGTAGAGGATCCCCCGCGGCAGAGGCTCGGCCTCACCCTTCTTGGTCAGATAGCGGTCAGGGTCGGCCGTGAATTTGGTGTGGCAGCCTTCCGAGCAGAAATAATAAACGTGGCCGGCGTGTTTCGCGCTCGGTCCGCCGCGCTCCACGTGCACGGTCATGCCGCATACGGGGTCGATGGTCATTTGCCCCGCATCGGGGGGCGCGCTGTCTTTGCTGTGTGTATGGGTATGGTTCGACATGCATTAGCCTTGGGTTCTGAACGTCGACGCGAAGCCTCGCTGATCTTTGTGGGCCGCGAGACCCGAGACCTCAAGTCCTCAAGTCCTCACTTGCCTGGAGCTACCCGGACCGCCACTTCGTTGCGGCGCAGGAAGGGGATGGTAAAGGGCGGATCGTAAAGCTGGGTGAAGGGTGCACCAATGGGCTCCCAGTGCGATCGGCGAAGCTCGGCGAGCAGCGCCTCCTTCCGCGCATCGATCGCGGCTCTGTCCCAGGCGCCGGTGAAGCGCAGCGCGGCAATGGTTTCCCCCGGGATCTCGACGAGCTTGACCCTCGGATCGGTCGGCTCTGGTGCGTTGGCGGGGGTGATGTCGTGAGGCAGAAAGAACCGCATGGTGATCCCGGTATTGCTCTCGCCTTCCATCGCCACCGGCGCGGTCATGGCCATGGTCGTGTTCACCTCGCTCGCCACCGGCGCGGTCATGGGGATATCGCGCTTTTGCCGGTTGCCACCAAAAATGTAAGCGGCGAGAATCAGGAACGCCTCGTTCATGGCCTTGCGACCCTCGGCATCGACAATCGTCTCGGCGGCGAAGCGCGGGCCGTAACGGCGGATTTCGACGGCGTCGACGTGATCGATCATTTCATAGGGAGGTTCTTCCGCGGTGCGGACGCCGAAGACCGCAAGCGCGGACTGGCCGAGCTGAACGAGGGGGTTGGGCATGTCCGACTTTTGCAGCAGGGTTGCCACCACCAACGCAAGCAGCCCGGCGACGGCAGCGATCAGAATTGCGCGTGATCGTGTTATTCGCATTGCGAACCAGGACCTCTGCTAAGCATTTGGAGCCGCAACCGGTTCCCGTCAATGTTTTGCCCATCACAGGATCGAGAGCCATGGAAAGCCCAGGGAAGACAACCACCGCCGTGATCGCCGCAATGACCGCTCTCGCTTTGGGTCTAGGGGCGGGATATTTGATCTGGGGCTGGCCGACGAATTGGTATGCGCGCAATATCGAGAAGCTTCCGGCGGGCGATGACGGCGATCTCATCCGCTATGGTCACAGTCTGATTGTCGATACGGCGAGCCATATCGGCAAGACCGCGCCGGACCCGCAAAAGCGTCTGGCCGGAAACGACCTCGCTTGCGTCAGCTGCCACCTGAACGCGGGACTCCAACCTTTCGCCGCGCCCTTCGTGTCGACCTTCGCCACTTTTCCCATGCTGGTGGACGATCAGGTGCTCACGCTCAAGAATCGCATCAATGGTTGCATGCTGAGAAGCATGAACGGCAAGGCGCTGCCGGACGATGGGCGGGAGATGGATGCCCTCATCGCTTATATGGGCACCTCGAACAATACCCGCTGGCCAGCCCCGCGCAAATCAGATTCGGTGATCCCGCACGATGAGGCAGGCGGGGACGGGTCATGGGGCAGATGGGGTTCTACGATCTCGACAAGCGGCTC
>Ga0307380_10003609_pt1 | contig 21292 bp, 22 predicted proteins | sample UN3MG_FD_202239 | JGI IMG/M metagenome (GOLD analysis project Ga0307380, IMG submission 202239) | Soil microbial communities from Risofladan, Vaasa, Finland - UN-3 | ecosystem: Environmental > Terrestrial > Soil > Coastal area > Acid sulfate soil | place: Finland: Risofladan, Vaasa | collected... | reverse complement strand
CTGACATCTTCGACGTCGAGTACTGGGACCTCGAACAGGCGAAGCTCGCCACGCCGGGTTCACCCCCGCCGCTCGAAGGTCAGGTTGCGCTGGTCACGGGCGCGGCGTCCGGCATCGGTCGAGCGTGCGCTGCGATGTTGCTCGATCGGGGCGCATGTGTGGCGGGCATCGATCTGAGTGACTCGGTCGCCCACACCTTCGACACTCCGACATGGATCGGCGCCTCGGCCGATGTCACCGATCGCGCCGCGATCGGTGACGCACTGACACACGCCGTCGAGGCCTTCGGCGGAATCGACATCGCGGTCGTCTCCGCCGGTCTGTTCGGACCGAGCCTGCCCATCGCCGACGCCGACGCCGATGCATGGCGGGCGGTGATGTCGGTCAACGTCGACTCGGTGCTCACGCTGCTGGCCGACGTCCACCCGCTGCTCGCCCGGTCGCCGGTCGGAGGACGCGTCGTCGTGATCGGCTCGAAGAACGTGGCGGCTCCGGGGCGCGGCGCGGCCGCGTATTCGGCATCGAAGGCGGCCCTCACCCAACTGGCACGCATCGCCGCGCTCGAGTGGGCCGACGATGGCATCACCGTCAACACCGTGCACCCCGACGCTGTCTTCGACACCGGACTCTGGACCGACGAACTGCTCGCCGAACGGGCCGAGCGCTACGGCCTCAGCGTCGAGCAGTACAGGCGCCGCAACCTGCTCGGCACCGAGGTCTCCTCGACCACGGTCGCCGGCGTCGTCGGCGCGCTGTGCAGTCCGGCGTTCGCGGCGACCACCGGCGCGCAGATCCCGATCGACGGCGGCAACGAACGTGTCATCTAGTCACCCTCGGCTTCAGCCACCTTCGGTGAGATGGACCTCGTCGCCCTCGTGCACGGTTCCGGGGGTGGAGACCTCGGCGTAGACACCGAGGCAGGCGAAGTCGCCGAACCCACCGACGTCGTGCTTGTTGTGCGCGGCGATCTGCTCGAGGACGTCGGGCCGCCGGCCGAGATCGCCCTGGGCGACCGTGGTCATCACACATCTCGGGGCCGGGTCGCCCACGGCGATCTCGACGTCGCCGATGCTCAGCATGCCGCCGATCCAACCCTCTTCGACGATGTGGTCACCTTCGGCATCGATCAGCAGGCTCGGCCGAAACCGTCGCACGTCGGCGACCGCTTCGCCGACCCAGCCGTCGAGCGTCCGGAGTGCAGCCGTGGTGAGCAGGTGCAGGGTGGCCAGGTCGACGAAACTCGGCGAATCGGTGTCCATGGCGACCGGGAAGTCCATGTCGCCCGCCAGGACCAGCCCTTCGATCTCGGGCCACTCGGATGCGTAGACGTCGTCGGCCGGGGCCTCGCTCACGACCTCGACCGCGATGCCGAGTGCATCGCTGAGGAGCCCCGCCGCAGCCGGATCGTCAAGTCGGATCCGTTCGCCGTGGGGTGTCGTGACCTCGAGCCCGCGATCGTCGATCGTCGCCGCGTACTCGAGCAGCCGACCCCACCGACCAGGACGCTTGGCGCTGACGATCTTGCCCGTCTCGACGTCGCGCAGTGCCCACCGACGGTCGCCGGCGATGCCCTCTGCAGTGATCGGCGACGTGGCAACACGCTCGCCGGCCATCGACTTCACCGGATACCGCCAGATCTCCGCAACCGTGCCAACCAGCATGGGCGGAGCGTAGCTTCGCGTGGGTGATCATCTTCGTGGACTACGAACACGACCTCGCCCGCTCAGCCCCCTGGGGCGAACGGTCGATGGCAGCTCGGACCCGGATCACCTACCGCCTCGAGGACCTGTCGGGCCAGCACTGCATGCTCGTGCGCTACGACCGGATCAGCGACGACTTGCTCGACGTGCTGGGCGCGACCGCGATCTGCATCAGCGGCAACGGAACGCCGCCAGACCGCTACGACGCCGAGGCCCTGCGTCCGCTCAGCGACATCATCAGCAGGCGTCGGCTCCCGGTGTTCGGGTTCTGTGGCGGGTTCCAGCTGCTCGCCGAGGTGCTCGGCGCCGACCTCGTCGCCCTCGGGCCGACCGACGAGCCACCCCCTCTCGAGAGTCCGTATCCCGCAGGGATCAAGCACGAGTACGGGTATGCACCGGTCGACGTGGTCGCCGACCATCCCCTCACGGCGGGACTCGGAACCAACCCGGTGTTCCGGCACGCTCACATGCTCCACGTGCCCGAGCCCCCCGACGGTTTCGACGTGCTCGCATCCACTGAGATCACGCCGATCCAGATGGCAGTCGACGACACGCACAAGATCGTCGGCACCCAGTTCCATCCCGAGTACTGGACCGACGAGCACCCCGACGGCCGGCAGCTCATCGAGAACTTCTTCGCCTGGATCAGCTGAAGACCTCTGCTTGCCGGTGGCAGACTCGGGTCATGGACGTGGCGTCAGAAATCGAGCTCCGGGACGGGGTGACCGCCGCGGTCGAGAACGGCTGGCAGCGCATCGCCGAACCAGGAACGGTCTGGAGCGGGGCACAGCGCGTCGCCATCGCCGCCGAGTTTCGACGGGCCCGCACCTGCGAGCTGTGTGCGGCTCGCAAGGCTGCGCTCTCGCCATTCGCCGTCGCCGGAGCCCACGAGGCTGCGGGCGACCTCCCATCGGCCGCGATCGACGCGGTCCACCGCATCGCCACCGACTCGGGACGACTCTCGAACCGGTGGTACGAGGAGTTCCTCGCGAGTGGCGTCGGGCCCGCCCACCTCGTCGAGCTCACTGCGATCGCCGCGACGGTCGCGGTGATCGACACGTTTCACCGAGCGGTCGGACTCGACGCGCCCGACCTGCCTCAGCCACAGCCGGGGGAGCCCTCGGACGACCTCGCCGACGTCGCCATCATCCACACGGCACGGGTCCCGACGGTGTCGATCGACGACGCGACCGGCCAGGTCGCCGACCTCTACTCCGGTCGCGATCTGGTGCCGAACATCGTGAAGGCACTCACCCTGTGTCCCGACGCAGCCATCGCCTTCTATCGGTTCGCACGGCACCTCTACTGCCTCGGCCCGGCCGAGGTACCTGCAGACTGGTCACTCACTCGACCACAGATCGAGCTGGTGGCGGCCACCGTCTCGAATCACAACGACTGCTTCTACTGAACCACGGCTCACTCGGTGCTGCTCGGTCTGGGTGGCCTCTCCGAAGGTTCCGAATTCGACATGACCGTGGTGGGTGCGGACGCCGACGCAGGCGGCGGTGGCGTGGCCGCAGGCGACGCGCTTCGTCGCTTCGCCCTTGCAGTGGTGTCAGGCGCCGATCCCGACGAACTCGCCGAGGTCAGACAGGCCGTCGGGTCGGCAGTCGGACCAGCTGGACTCGGCGATGCGTGCGGGGTGGTGGCCAACTTCGACGGCCTCACCCGGATCGCAGATGCCACCGGCACGCAGCTCGACGAGATGCTCGCGCAGGGCGTCGACGCAGGCCTCCTGGGTGGCCTCGACACATCACACCTTCAAACCCGCGGCTGAGGCGCCCACCCGACACCTGCGGTCGAATCGGACCTCCGATGGCCACCACGCCGACGGATCCACGGGCACGACTCACCTACGCTCGCCCGATCACGACCTCCGGGGGAATCAGATGACCGACACGCCCGTCCTTCCTGCCAGTTTCGAGCCCGACTCGGCCCGCACGACGACCGGGCCCACGGGCGAGATCGCCCACGAGAGCCTGGTGGCCCACGCCGCAAGGTTCGAGCAACGGCTCATCCCGGTCGGCGACGGCGCGTGGTGCATGATCGGCAACGGGCTGTCCAACCAGAACTTCGTGCGCGGGCCCGAGGGGATCATCGCCATCGACTCGGGCGAGTCGATCGAAGAGATGACCGAAGCCCTCGAGGCGCTGCGCGAGGTCACCGACGAGCCCGTCGTGGCCGTGATCTACACCCACTTCCACTACGTCAACGGCACCCAGGCGCTCTTCAACGACGGCGCCGACCGCTCGATCCCCATCTGGAGCCACTCCAAGGTCACCGCCAACCTGCGCCGACAGGCCATCGAACTGAACGCGGTGGGCGCCCGCGGATTGGTGCAGCAGTTCGGCATCTTCCTCCCCGAACAAGGGGCCGACGGCGTGCTGGTCGCGGGGCTCGGACCTCGCTACCGCAAGGCCGACCACGCGCCGTTCACGCCCGGCTTCGTCCCTCCGACGAACACGATCGACGAGGGCACCGAGGTCACCATTGCCGGACTCCGGACCATCCTTCGACCCGCGCCGTCCGACGCCGACGACAACGTCACGATCGTCTTCCCCGACCTCGGCATCTGCATCAACAACATCGTCTGGCCAGTGCTGTTCAACGTCTTCGCCATTCGCGGCGAGGAGTACCGCGACCCGCGGGTGTTGCTGACCGGCATCGACGAGGTGCTGTCGTTCGCGCCCGAGCACCTGATCGGGGCACATGGCCCGCCGATCTCAGGCGCCGCCCAGATCCAGGACGCGGTCACCCGCTCGCGCGACGCCATCCAGTTCCTCTGGGATCAGACGGTGCGGGGGATCAACCTCGGCCTGACCACGAGCGAGCTGACCGAGTTCGTCCAACTGCCATCGTTGTACGACGAGCACTACCTGACCCAGCAGCACTACGGCTTGGCCGAACACCACGTGCGTCAGATCTTCACGGGGCTTCGCGGCTGGTTCGACGGCGACGAATCGACGCTCTTCCCGCTCCCGACGCTCGAGCGGTGCACCCGACTCATCGACGGATTCGGCGGAAGGACCGAGGTGGCTGCCCAGGCCCGAGCGGCGCTCGAAGCCGAAGACCTCCGCTGGGCGCTCGAACTGTCGACCTGGCTGGTGCGGAGCAAGGTCGGACCCGACGGGCGTGCCGACGGCGGAACACCCGACGAGCGGGAATTGTTGGCCGACGCGCTCCGGGCCATCGGGCAGCGGACGACGTCGGCCAACATCCGCAACTGGGCCCTCACCCGGGCACGCGAGTTGGAGGGCAACCTCGACCTGAACCGATTTCGCAGCTTCCGGTTCAGCCGGGGTGCCGTGCTGGCCGCCGACCCTGATGCCTACGTGCACGGACTGCGGGTCGTCCTCGATCCTGACGCGGCACAGGGCGTCGACGAGCAGCTGGCATGGCACTTCGCAGACGGCACGACCGTCGGCTTGCACGTTCGCAACTGCGTCGCGGCCACCACCGACGGGGCCGACGCCTCGACGACCCTGGTGCTCTCGTTGGAGGCGTGGGCGAACGTGCTGGGCGGCAAGACGACGCTCTCCGAGGCGATCGACGCAGGCGACATCGTGATCGAAGGCTCACCCGAGCTCGCAGTGCGTGTCCTCCGCTGCTTCGATCACCCGCCGCTCAGAAGCTGAGCACCGAGGGTTGCACCCACCGCATTCAGCCGGCGGGCGGCCTCCTCGCAAACCTGATGTACGGCCGGTACTGGTGCGAGCCTGCTCGAGCCCCGGAAATCAGGGATCAGGGCAGACCGGTCTCGCTCACCTCGCCGAAGCCTTCTTGGCACGAGGCTCCCGGCTCGGGAGCATGGGCACCCGATCGCGCCGCCTCGATGAACTGCTCGACCCGCGGATCGTCGACCTCGGAGACGACCAACCGGTGCTTCCACGCAACGACCTCGAGCACGTCGACGCCCGGATAGGGCGACGCGATCGTGCGCCCGTCGCCGAGTTCGAACGCCTTGCGCACGGAGGACACATCGTCGGCAGAGAGGTCGGGGCTGTAGGCGAGCCACACGACCCCGTGCTCCATCGCGTGCACGGCCGTCTCATCGAAGATCGGGGCGTCGTAGAACCCGCAGTCCTGCCAGAACGGGTTGTGGTCGCCGCCAGACGGCGGACTGTCGGGATAGTCGAGGTCGCCCTGAATGTGGTTGGCGCCCGTCGCAGCCTCGACCACGACGCCGTCGATCGATTCGAGACTCGGAGCGGCCGGGTCGGCCTGCGTGGTTCCGCCGCTGCTGCCGCAGGCCGCGAACCCGACAGCCGCCGCGAGAACGAGCGGAACGAGTCGGGCGCGCATGGGGCCATGCAACCACGTCTCATCGCGCATGATGGGTCACCCCGGCGTGAGATCCGCAGCGGTGAACAGCGAGATGAGGTCGAGATCGGCTTCTGCGAGACGGTGGGCACCCTCGCTGCGGTCGATGACACAGAGGACGGCCACGATGTCGGCGCCCCGGTCGCGCAGGTCGGCGGCCGAAGCCAGCACCTGGCCGCCGGTCGTGATCACGTCTTCGACGACCAGCACCTTGCGGCCATCGATCTCGGCTCCTTCGGCCAGCTTGGCGGTCCCGTACGACTTGGCCTCCTTGCGGACGAAGGCAGCCGGAAGACCGGTGGTCAGCGACAGGGCGGTCGCGACCGGAACCCCGCCCAACTCGAGACCCGCGAGGACCTCGGTGTCGACCGGGACGAGCGGCGCGGCGAGTTCGGCGACCTCGCCCAACAAGTCGGGGTCGGCCTCGAACAGGTATTTGTCGAAATAGGTGGTCGCCTGCTGACCGGACCGAAGCGTGAACGAGCCAGTCAGTCGACAGACGTTGCCGATGCGAGCGGCCAACGAAGCGTGCAGATGAGCCATTCCCCCAGCCTCGCGCACCCCAACCCGTCGCCCCCACGATCTTCGTTGCTCTCCGACCAACTATTGGCGGGAGGACAACGAAGATCGGACTGGGACCTCAGACGTCGGCGTCTTCGAGGAGCGGCAGGGGGTCGAGGCCGAGCAGTGACCGGTAGGTGGAGTGGTAGTGGTGCAGTGCCGGTTCGTTTCTCCCGAAGAGCGCATGGGTGATCTGGCCGCTCTCAGCGGTCACCTGCTGGCTGGCCGACATCACGTAGTCCTCGTCACGGATGATCGCGGCGAACAACTCGGCCACCATGCGTTGCGCTTCGACACCTTCGAACTTGGCACGGAACTCCTCGGCGAACTCGGCCTCGCCGGTGTCGGAAGTGCCGTAGCTGTCGTCGACGGACACGCCGGGCCGGAGATAGAACGTGATGCGGCTCGTGTGCCGGCCCGGCTCGCCAGGCACCGGGTAGGTCCGCACGAGATAGACCCCCTCCTGGAATGGCATGAGCACCACGTTCGGAAAGAGCCAGTAGACAGGCAGACCGGCACGGGTGATGTCCCATCGCTCCTCGGGCTCGTGCCGCATCTGGTCGATCTCACGACGGGTGAGGATCATGCGGTGGTTGATGCCGAAGGTGTCGTAGCACTGCACGTTGCCGTGGAAGACGTTGTAGAGCGAGTCCTTGTGCAGCGAGCTGAAGTGATACGTCTCGCCGAAGGTGTCCATGGCGAGCTTCCAGTTGCACGCCACGTCGTACGAGTCGCGGTCGAGGTACGACAGCTCACCGAAGTTCCAGTGGGCGAGTTCGGCGCTCAGTTCGTCGCCGAAGAGCCCTTCGAGATCGATGGTGCCGCTCGGATCGGGATGCACGTACAGCAAGCCGTTCCACTCGAGTGCGGGCAGCTTGATGAGTCCGCTGCAGCTCGTGTCGATCTCGCCGAAGTGGTCTTGCTTCGGGAGTCCGACCAGCGTGCCTTCGCCGTCGTAGGTCCACGCATGGAACTGGCAGGTGAAGCGGCGAGCGCTCCCCCGATCGCCGGTCTCGAGCACCGCACCGCGGTGACGGCACGAGTTGACCATCGCGTGGAACGTGCCATCGGCAGCTCGGGTCGCCAGCAGCGGGAACCCCAGGTCGTCGGTCGTGAGGAACGAACCCGGCTCGGGCAGATCGGCCGACAGACCGATGAGCTGCGGGCGGGTCTCGAAGAACTCGTGCCACTCGCGCGCTGCGATCTCGGGGTCGCTGTAGACCTCGACCGGATTCTTGCGCAGACCCCCCGCGTCGACGTTGGTGCCCGAATCGAGGCGAGCGATCAGCTCCTTGACGAGCCTCACCTGTTCGTCGTGTCGCATGCCCCGAGCGCATCACGGTGACTCCGACCTGTCAAGGGCCGTGCCGCAACGCACGGACCGCACGCTCAGGCAGGTGCGTCGGCTGCGGCCCGGAAGCGCGTGAGGATCGCAACCAGCTTGTCGACGTCGTCGCTCGAGAGTTCGACTGCCCGAAAGACGTCGTTGACCGCGGCCGTCGCCTCGGTGACCAACGACATCCCGTCCATGGTGATGGTGGCGAGCGTGATCCGCCCGTCGTCGGGGTGATCGTCGCGTGTCACCAGCCCGTCACGTTCGAGGCGGTCGACCGCGTTGGTGATCGATCCGGCGCCGACCTGGAGGCGATCGCTCATCTTGCCGAGCGGGAGCGACCCGGTTCGAGTGAACGCAAGGAGCCGGAGCGCCTCGAACCGGGCGAACGTCAAGTTGAACGGTGCAAGCGCCTTCTCGATCCGCCCGACCAGGATCTGCTCGGCCCGCACGATCGAGGTCACCGCCGCCATGGCCGAGGCGGTGTCGGACCAGCGGTGGGCGCGCCACTGGCGTTCGGCCTCGGCGATCGGATCGAAGTCGGGGCTCATGGCTGACCGGCGGCTCGCCGGATCGCGGCCGCGACGTCGTCGGACGACGCGCCTGGAGTGAGGATCTCGGCGACGCCGGCCTCGGTCAGGATCGCCACGTCGTCGTCGGGCACGATCCCGCCGATCACCACCGCCGTGTCGAGATCGGCATCGCGCACGGCCTGCACCATCTTCGGTCCGAGGGTCAGATGCCCACCATTGAGCATCGAGATCCCGATGACGTCGGCATCCTCCTGCTCGGCGGCCGCAATGACCGAGTCGGTGGTCTGGCGGAGACCGAGGTAGATCACCTCGAAGCCGGCGTCGCGCAGCATCCGGGCGACGATCTTGAGGCCGCGGTCGTGCCCGTCGAACCCCAGCTTGGCCAGCACGACGCGAACCGGCACCTGGGTCTCGACACTCACCGGGCACCCAACCGGAGAGGTGCAGTCGATGTGGACGCGACATCGCCGCTTGGACTGCGGACGCTGCTCCTCACAGTCCGGCCGCCTCGACATGCGTGCCGAACACGCCCTCGAGGGCAGCCACGATCTCACCTTCGGTGGCGTAGGCCCGGACGGCGTCGATCAGTGCCGGCATGAGGTTGACGTCGGGGGCTTGGGCATCGGACACCACGGCATCGAGCGCGGCGTCGACCGCCCGTTGGTTCCGGTCGCCCTTGACCCGCTCGAGTCGCTTGAGCTGGTACTCCTCGACCTCGGGACCGATCTGGAGGATGGGCACCTTGTCGTCGGACCCCTCGGTGAAGTCGTTGACCCCGACCACGATGCGGCGACCGCTGTTGACCCTGCGCTCGAACTCGTAAGCCGAATCGGCGATCGCACCCACGAAGTACCCGTTGTCGATGCCTGCGTAGACGCCCTCGAGCATCGAACCGCCGCCGAGTTCATCGAGGTGGGCGAAGATCGCTTCTGCCCGCCGCTCCATCTCGTCGGTCATCCACTCGACGTAGGGTGCGCCGCCGAGCGGGTCGGCGACGTTGGCGACCCCGGTCTCGTGAGCCACGATCTGTTGGGTCCGCAGCGCGATGCGTGCGGCGTCCTCGGTCGGCAGGGCGAGGGCCTCGTCGAAGCTGTCGGTGTGGAGCGACTGGGTGCCCCCGAGCACGCCCGCCAACGCCTGAAGCGCGACCCGAGCGATGTTGTTCTCGGGCTGTTGTGCGGTCAGGGAGACCCCGGCGGTCTGGGTGTGAAAGCGGCACAACATCGCTTTCTCGTCGGTGGCGCCGTAGCGCTCCTTCATCCAGCGGGCCCAGATGCGGCGAGCCGCCCGGAACTTGCCGATCTCCTCGAAGAAGTCGAGATGGCTGTTGAAGAAGAACGACAGCCTCGGGCCGAAGTCGTCGACATCGAGGCCTGCGGCGACCGCGGCTTCGACGTAGGCGAAGCCGTTGGCGAGCGTGAACGCGAGCTCCTCTGCGGCAGTCGAGCCGGCCTCACGGATGTGGTAGCCCGAGATCGACACCGGGTGCCAGCGGGGCATCTCCTCGGCGGTGAACCGCATCATGTCGGTCACCAGCCGCACCGACGGACGGGGCGGGAAGATGTACTCCTTCTGGGCCTGGTACTCCTTGAGGATGTCGTTCTGAATCGTGCCCGCCAGACGACCTCGCTCGACGCCGGTCTTCTCGGCCACGGCCACGTACATCGCCATCAGGATCGGCGCCGGGCCGTTGATGGTCATCGACGTCGACACGCCAGCAAGGTCGATGTCGGCGAACAGGTCCTCCATGTCAGCGAGGGTGTCGACGGCGACGCCGGCCTTGCCCACCTCGCCGAGCGCCCACTCGTGGTCGGAGTCGCGACCCATGAGCGTCGGCATGTCGAATGCGGTCGACAGCCCCGTGCCGCCATGACGGAGGAGCTCCTTGAAGCGGGCGTTGGTGTCCTCGGCCGTACCGAACCCGGCGAACATGCGCATGGTCCACAGACGTGATCGGTACATCGAGGCGTACGGGCCGCGGGTGTAGGGGAACTGACCAGGAAATGGGCCCTCGCCGTAGACGGGCTCGACGGGCACTCCCGACATCGTCTCGAAGTCGGCGTCTCGTAGCGTGGAGGCGTCGTAGGCCGCCTGCCATTGGTCCCGCTGGTCATCAGTCACCTCGCGAGAATACTTCAACGTCGAAGTTTCTGCTCTTTACTCCGGGTGGCCAACCAGAGGACACTTGGCAACGTGAAAGCCACGTCGAGTCATCCCTTCCTCATTCTCGCGGCAGCGTGTTCGGCTGCCGCCGGGATGATCCACGCCGGCGCAGCCGGATCGCACTCCGAGCTCACGACCCTTGCGATGCTCTACGCCTTGGTGGGGATGCTTCAGGTGACCTGGGCGGTTGCAGCGATCATGCGCGGCGGACGCGGCCTCATCGCCGCGGGCATGGCTCTCCAGACAGTCGCCCTCGGCGCCTGGATCGTGAGCCGCATCTCGGGCATCTCGTTCATCTCGGGCCTGGAGGACAAGCTGACGATCGGGTTCCAGGATGGGCTGGTCGCGGGCCTCGAGTTCGTGGCCATCGTCGGCTGCCTCGTGGCACTCGGCGTGAAGGTGACGGGCAAGGTCTGGAAGCCCCTGGCCGGAACACTCGGCGCGCTGGCCTTGATCGCCGCCGTACCAGCCGCCGCAGCCGAGCACGACCACGGAACGCATGCTCACGACGAGACCGCGACCACACATTCCGACGACCACGCCGACGACGCTGGCCATGATGACGGAACCGGCCACGGTGACGAGGCCGCGCTGAACGACCACGGCATGACCGAAGCCGAGCACGAAGCGATGTTGGCCACGGTGTCCGAGCGCGTCGGCAAGACCTCCGAGGAGCTGGGCTACCCGTCGCAGTTCGCCATGTGGTTCGACGACCCGACGCTGACCGATGAACAGATCGCAGCCGCCGAGAAGCTGCTCGTCGACACCAACGAGGCGATGAAGGCCTTCCCCGACGAGCAGTCGGTCAAGGACGCGGGCTACGTCTCGATCGGCGACAGCATCACCGGGTGGGAGCACTACATCAACGTCGGCTTCATCGCTGCTCCCGAGACACTCGATCCGAACGCCATCGAGTCGATCGTCCTCAAGGTCAACCCAGACGGCACCAAGCAGGTCGCCTCGGCGATGTATCTCATGACCGGCGGCACCATGGCCGACGCACCCGAGATCGCCGGTGACCTCACCCTGTGGCACGACCACCAGAACCTCTGCTGGGTCGGTGTCCAGGTCGTCGGCACCACCGACCGGACCGGCAAATGCGAGGCCGGAACGTTCCGAGCCACGGCGCCGATGATCCACGTCTGGCTCATCGAGCATCCGTGTGGCCCGTTCGCCGGCATCGAGGGCTCACACGGTGAGGGATGCTCCCACGGGCACGACGACCACGGCGCCGATGGTGAGGCCGAGCCGCAAGCGGCCGCGGGCACCGCACCCGACGTTCCCGAGGGTCACGACAACAGCGACGGCCACCACGACGACTGACCCAAACCCCTGATCTTCGTTGCTCTCCGGGCAATTATTGGCCGTGGGGCAACAGGGATCGAGGGGTGGGTGCTGATCTCTACCGGAGTTGATCGACGTAGGTCTCGGTGCCGGGGAGGGTCGGGATGAACGGCGCCGACAGGACGATCGATCCGAGACCGCCGGCGGCGAGGCGATCGGCATTCGGAGCGAAGTGGTCGGCCCAGCACTCGCGTGGGTCGGTGTCGAGGAAGTGCAGGAGCGTCAGCCGTCGATCGAGGTCGGGGGTGTCGAGCACCTTCACTCCCTCGCCCTTGCGGACTGGCATGGGGATCGGCTCCCAGCGCAGCGACATGGCGACCTGGCCCGTCGTCACCGACGGCAGGTACTCGGCCACGAGCCACGCATCGAGATCGTCGCGTTCGACACCCTCGTCGGCGTCGACGACCTCCATCACCAGACCGTCGTACGGCAGGTCGAGCGCGTGGATGTCGCGCGGCCCTGTGTCACCGTCTCGATAGGTGGCGCCGTTGTAGTACTGGAAGTTGGTGAAGACGTGGGTGCGGTGCTCGTCGAAGCCACGACCGTCGGCGTTCAGCCGGTTGTTGGTCGAGGCCGCCCAGTAGAACTGCTCCTTGTACCGACCCTCGACGAGCCAGTACGTCGAGAGGTAACAGCCGGCGGTCACGGGGTCGGCGACCGGCGACACCTCAGGGCTGCGCAGCAGTTGGAGCTCACGGGTGGCGACCCACCGGCGTCCGGCGAACACCCACGGAAACGCCATGGCACCCGAGATGTAGTGGTCGTCCTCGTACCAGCGGTTGTACGCGGCTTCATGACCGACGTGTGGCTCGACGAGCGTGATCAGCGCCGAGCCGATCCTCGCCGCATACGGTCCCTCGCTCGGCAGCGCGGCCCACTCCTGCGAGGGCCGATCGGTGCGGGTCTTGTCGAGGCTCGTCATCGCTGGTCCTTCTGCTTCGGTGCGTTGTCCTTGCGCTTCTGAATGTTCTTCCACTCGTCGCGGAGGCCGACCGTACGGTGGAACGTGTTGGGCTCGTCAGTGTCGGCGGCGAAGTAGCCGAGTCGCTCGAACTGCACGACCTCACCTGGCGGGGTGTCAGCGAGCGCCGGCTCGACCTTGGCGGTCAATGTCTCGCGTGAGGCCGGGTTGAGCGATTCGAACGGGTCGGCGTCGTCGGCGCCGGGGTGTGGATCGGTGAACAGGTGGTCATACAGGTGCACGGTGGCGTCGACGGCGTGCGCTGCCGAGACCCAGTGGATGGTCGACTTCACCTTGCGGCCATCGGGTGCGTTGCCGCCTCGGGTCTCGGGGTCGTAGGTGGCCCGCACCTCGATGACGTTGCCGGCGTCATCGGTGACGGCGTCGGTTGCCGTGATGAAGAACCCGGCGCGCAGACGGACCTCGCGGCCGATGGTCAGACGGAAGTACTTCTTCGGTGGGTCGAACATGAAGTCGTCCTGCTCGATGAACAACTCGCCGCCGAAGGGAACCTCGCGCGTGCCGGCGGAGTCGTCCTCGGGGTTGTTGATCGCCTCGACCATCTCGACGTGTTCATCGGGCCAGTTCGTGATGACGACCTTGAGTGGCCGGAGCACCCCCATCCGGCGCAGGGCGTGGGCATTGTGGTGAGTTCGAACGAACGACTCGAGCAGTTCGATCTCGACGGTGCTGTTGGTCTTGGCGACACCGATGTGCTCGACGAACGCGCGGATCGCCGCAGGCGGGTACCCCCGCCTGCGGAGGCCGCGCAGCGTGGGCATGCGGGGGTCGTCCCACCCGTCCACATGACCTTCGTCGACGACGCGACGAAGGAGGCGCTTCGACATGAGCGTGTGGGTGAGGCCGAGGCGGGCGAATTCGAGCTGCACCGGCTGCTCGTGCGGGAGATCGAGATGTTCGAGGCACCAGTCGTAGAGCGGCCGATGGTCGGCGAACTCGAGCGTGCAGATCGAGTGGGTGACCCCCTCGATGGCGTCGGACTGACCGTGGGCCCAGTCGTAGGTCGGATAGATGACCCACCCCTCGTCGGTTCGCTGATGCGGAATCCGCCGGATCCGATAGAGCACTGGGTCGCGCAGTGCCATGACCGACGCGTTCATGTCGATCTTGGCCCGCAGCACCTTCTCGCCGTCGGCGAACGCTCCATCTCGCATCTGTGTGAAGAGCCCACGGTTCTCCTCGGGCGATCGTTGTCGAAACGGGCTCTCGACGCCCGGCCGGCCGAAGCCACCCCGTTGGGCACTGATGGTCTCGGCGTCCTGATCGTCGACGTACGCAAGGCCTCTCTCGATCAGCGCCAGCGCCCATTCGTACAGCTGGTCGAAGTGGTCCGAGGCGTGCAACACCTCGCCGGGTTCGAAGCCGAGCCACGCCAGATCTTCATGGATGGCGTCGACGTAGCTGATGTCCTCGGCTTCGGGGTTGGTGTCGTCGAAGCGGAGGTTGCACACGCCGCCGAAATCGGCGGCGACGCCGAAGTTCAGGCCGATCGACTTGGCGTGGCCGATGTGGAGATATCCGTTGGGCTCGGGCGGAAACCGCGTCTGGACCCGGCCGCCATACGTCCCCGCCTCGAGATCGTCACGAACACGATCACGGACGAAGTCGGTCGCCGTCGGGGAATCATCGGAGGGCCCGGTCACGGCTCCAGAGATAACAGGTGCAACCCTCGGTCCCGCGAACGAATCAGGTGTCGACCAAGCGTGCCGGGAATCCACCCTTGGCGATCGGACCCCAGCGCTCGATGGTCAATCGGATCAGCGACTTGCCCTGGTCGACCATGGCCTGGCGGTACTCGTCCCAGTCGGAGTGCTCGCCGCTGATGTTGCGGAAGTACTCGACCAATCCGTCGACGGCATCGGGAGCGTCGAACACCGTGGCCATGCCGTCGACCTGCACCCACTCACCACCGAAGCTGTCGGACATGACGACGATCGAGGCCCGCGCATCTCGCCTGAGGTTTGCGACCTTGGCTCGTTCGGGATAGGTGGCCACGAGCACGTCGCCGTGATCGCCGAGTCCGACCGTGACGAGCGACGACTGGGGCCAGCCGTCAGCCCGACGAGTCAGCAGCACACCGTGGTGACGGTCGCGGATGAACTCGTCGAGCGCGGTGCGGTCGACGATGCGGTTGGTGGCGATCGGCTTGGCCATGGAGTCCAACTCTGCCAGCAGTCGGCGACCGAGAGCTGCCTTGCGCAGGTTCGACCGGTTCCATCCCGACCACGCACGGCCTCTGGTCTGGCATCCACGAATGCGTGGTCACGGACCGTGAAGGTCGCCCGGCGGGTCACAATGAGCGCGTGACCGGCCAGCACGAGCTCCGCACCGACCCCTACCTCGGCACACGCGTGCACGTCGTGCGCGACCGGCAGAAGCGGCCGAATCTTCCGTCGACGGGGTGCCCGTTCTGCATCGGTGGGGTCGAGGCACCCGAGCCATACGTCGCCACGACCTTCGTGAACCGGTGGCCGGCGATGGAGGGCGACCGCTGCGAGGTGGTTCTCTACACCCCTGAGCACGACGCGACCTTCGCCGGTCTGGGTGCAGCCGGTGCGCGTGAGGTGATCGACCTCTGGGCCGCCCGGACCGAGCAGCTTGGCGCGCGCCGCGACATCGACTTCGTCCTGGTCTTCGAGAACCGAGGGGCCGAGGTGGGGGCCACCATCAGCCACCCGCACGGTCAGATCTACGCCTACGACCACGTCCCCGACCGGCCTCGCAGGCGTTTCGAAGCTGGGTGGTCTCCGGACCCCGCCCCCGGTGAGCGGGCGATCATCGCCCACGGGACCTGGAAGGCGTGGGTGCCCGTCGCCGCGACGTTCCCAGTGGCGATCGACGTCGCCCCTGTGACCAGGGTGCCCGACCTCCCGAGCCTCGACGAAACCAGTCGAAATGACCTCGCGGTCATGCTGATCGACCTCTTCGGTCGCCTCGACCGGCTGTTCGACCAACCGCTGCCCCTGATGATGTGGTGGAACCAGCGTCCGTTCACCGGTGGGTTCGACGATGCATGGCTGCACCTCGAGATCGTGTCGCCGTGGCGGTCGGCCGGCGTGCCGCGATTCATCGCTGCGGCCGAGGTGGCCTGCGAGGAATACTTCAATCCCGTCGTGCCCGAGGACCTCGCAGCCCGACTCCGGGACCTCGGCTGAATCGGTCCAACTGCGCTGTCCGGATCCACCGCATCGTGGACGCCGGACAAGAAGTTGCGATGACCCGCTAGATTCCCCTGGAAATGGCGCACGCGTGTGCCAATACCTGAACCATCCCGGAGGACGGTCGCCATGACCCAGCTCGCTTACACCGAAGCCGAACTGATGGCCGAGCACGACTACGCCGAACCCCACGTCGTCGACGGACGTCGGATGCACGGCGGCATGCTGGCCGACGGGACCTACCAACCTCCCCGCACCCTCGTCCGCGGCCCGGCCATCGACGCGTGGACCGCAGCCCTGCGCGCTCGCGGCGGCGACCTGCTCGACGCTGACGCATCGCTTCTCGACGGCGTGAGGCTTCCGAACGTCGAGCAGGCCCGAGTGCTGCTTCGGCATGGTCTGACCGAGTCCTTCTGGAACAGCCTCACGATCATCGGCAAGATCGAGGCCAAGGGTCGCCTCCTGGCCGACATCACGTTCCCCGAGCTCCAGCCCGTGATCGTCGAGGACATCAGCGAGATGGCGATCGGTCATCTCAACAAGGGTCTGCTCGTCGCGCACGGCCTCGACGAGGGAGGCCAGCCCGACAAGGGCATCGGCGGCCACGACGAGATGTGGTTCGCCGCCCGCGACCTCGCCTTCGGGCCCGATGCCCACCCCGATGTCGAACCGATGGACAACATCGGTCGCGAAGACGCCGGCGAGCGCCGCATCCCCGAGCTGCCGCCCGAGATCGAGGGGCTCGTGTCGTTTCTCGCCAACCTGCTCATCATCGAGTTCCGCGCCGAACTGGGCTTCAGCGAGAGCCAGGCCATCCTCCGAACCCCTGGCGTCTGGGGCGACCGCGCCGAGCTGGCCGGGGAGGCTGCCGAGATCATCGGACGCATCCGCACCGACGAGGAGATTCACGTCACGTCGCTGCGGCTGTACCTCGGCGAGATCCGCTCGTGCACGTTCAAGACCGTCGACGGCGGAACCGTCAGCGGTGCCGAGGTCATCGACCGCTTCTGGGACGGCATGGTCCACTGGGCCAGCGTCGAGCAGCCCAAGCTCGCCGCAAAGCAGTCACGCGAGCTCATGGTCGAGCGGATCATGAAGGCAGACGACGCGCAGACCGTGCTCGCGGAGTTCGACGCGGCCGCCTGATCCAGCCCCTGGGGGTCAACGATCGGCGCCCGCACGGTTCGTAGGATTCGCCGAATGAGCGGCTCCGAGAACGCCCCGGCCGGTTGGTTTCCGGCCCCCGACCGACCCGGCAACGAGCGCTACTGGGACGGTGTCCAGTGGACCGACTCCTATCGACCCGCGGCTGGCGTCCCACCGGCACCGCCCGCCGGTGAGGGTTGGCAGCCGCAGGGACAGATGCCCGGACCCCAGTACGGCGCCGTACCCGGGCAGTTGTACGGACCGGCTCCGAACAACTACCTGGTGTTCTCGATCCTCACCACGCTGTTCTGCTGCCTGCCGTTCGGGATCGTCTCGATCGTCAAGGCGAGCCAGGTCAACAGCCTGTGGTCGCAGGGACGGACCGCCGAGGCACAGCAGGCGGCCGACTCGGCGAAGCAATGGGCCTGGATCGCCTTCGGTGTCGGCATCGCGGTCAGCATCGTCTACGTACTCGTCATCGCCTCGGTCGAGACGACCTCGAGCGGCTTCTGATGACCACGGCGGTCGAGGGCTCACACGTCCTCGACGCGCCGGCCCGGTTGCGCCGGCCGTGGGTCCTGGGACCCGGAGGAGTGGCCGTTGCGGCTGTCGGCTACGTGAGCGCGATCCACGTCATCGATCCCTTTCGACCTCACTCGGTCGGATGCCCGTTCCTGGGCATCACCGGATGGTGGTGCCCGGGTTGCGGGTCGTCCCGAGCGATCCATCGCCTCGTGCACGGCGACCTGATCGGCTCGCTCACGTATCACCCGCTGATGGTCCCGATCGTGGCGCTGTTGGTCTGGTGGTGGGTGGGCTGGTTCGCGACGCACCGCCGCGGCGAACGTCCGGGCTGGGCCAGGTCACCGACCGAACTCTCCCCGCGGTGGGTCGTGACGATCGCGGTGGTGTTCGTGGCGTTCTGGATCCTGCGGAACACCGAGCCGTTCTCGTTGCTCGCACCACCGACCGGATGATCGGCCACCGCCGGTCCGATCGGGAGCGGCTGCGCCCGGGCTCTCGTATCATCTCGCCATGAGCGGCACGAGCAACCCGCCAGCGGGTTGGTTCCCGGCACCTGACCGGCCCGGCGCCGAGCGCTATTGGGACGGAATCGTGTGGACCGACACGTACCGACCAGGCGGCACCGGCATCGCTCCTCCCCCACCACAGATGGGCAGCGGTTGGCAGCCGGCCCCATACGGCTCTGCCGGACCGGTCGGGACCAACGGCTTCGCCATCGCATCCCTCGTCCTGTCGCTGATCTGGATCTATGGCATCGGTTCGATCCTCGCGCTCGTCTTCGGGTACAAGGCCCGCCGCGAGATCGACGAGTCCAACGGCAGACAGACCGGGCGGGGGATGGCCACGGCCGGCATCGTGATCGGCTGGCTCGGCGTCGTCGGCGCGACCCTGATCATCGTGCTCATCGTCTTCGTGGCGAGCACCGATCCGATCAGCGACGGAGGGATCAACTCCGATCCTTCCGACGGCATCTGCAACCCCGATCGCTTCCTCCAAGACCCCGACTGCTGAGAAGGGCGACCCGCGGGGACGAACCACCGCCGTTGATCCTGCCCAACCCCTAACGTCGGTCCATGCCCGCCCCGACCCTCGACATCACCCATGTCCGAAGCCGGTTCGCGGCCTTCTCACAGCCCGAACTCGAAGGTTGGGCTCACTTCGAGAACGCAGGCGGTTCGTACGCATGCGACCCGACGATCGAAGCGTTGCGGCACTACTACGTCCACACGAAGCTCCAGCCGGGCCACCCGTCACCTGCGGCAGAGGCCGCGCAGCAGGCGATGGACCGGAGCTACCAGCGGTGGGCGAGTGCGCTTGGTGTGGGGGTCGACGAGGTGGTGCTCGGCCCGTCGACGACTGCGAACACGTCGGTGTTGGCGAGCGCCTTCGGCGAGACCCTCGGTGCGGGGGACGAGGTGGTCGTGACGCAACAGGATCACGAGGCCAACGGCGGCGCCATCCGCCGCGCCGCGGCTCGCGCAGGCGCCACGATCCGCGAGTGGACGATCGATCCCGAGACCGGGCTGCTCGACCCCGCACTCGCAGCCGATCTCATCAGCGAGCGCACCCGGCTGGTGTGCATGCCGCACGTCTCGAACCTCGTCGGCACCGAGAACGACGTGACCGCCGTCGCGCGCCTCGCGCGCGACGTCGGAGCCATCCTGCAGGTCGACGGCGTGTCAGCGGTTCCCCACGGCCTCCCCGACCTCGACGCGTTGGGTTGTGACATCTACCTGTTCAGCCTCTACAAGGTCTTCTCGGTCCACCAGGGGCTGATGGCGGTGCGTGGCGGGCTGGCACGGAGCCTGCCGAACCAAGGCCACTTCTTCAACGACGGCGACGCCCACAAGCGGCTCAACCCGGCCGGTCCCGACCACGCCCAAGTGGCGGCGTCGGGTGCCGTTCTCGATTACATCGACGAGCTGGCTCAGCACCACGGGGTGGACTTCGATGCGGTCGCCCGCCTGTGGCAGGACCACGAAACGCGACAGCTCGGTCCGGTGCTCGCCCAACTCGACGCATCCGACCGTGTGAGACTGCTCGGCCCGGCCACGACTGCCGGACCAGGTCACCGCTGCCCGACGGTTGCGTTCGCGCCGCTCGATCGGACCCCCGCGGAGGCTGCTCAGGTGCTCCGTGACCACCGCATCATGGCGGGCTTCGGTCACTTCTACAGCTGGCGGACCCTCGACGCCATGGGCATCGACCCCGAGTCGGGCGTCGTCCGCATCAGCTTCGTGCACTCCACCTCCGACGACGAGATCGCCCAGCTCCAGACCGCCATCGAGGCGCTCGTCACTTGAACGCCGGTGGTCACCCAGGTCGACGGGTCAGCGGTCGGCGCGCGCGAGGTGAGCCCTGACCGCCTCGAGCCATGCGACGGTGCGCTCTTCCTGTGGGCAGTGACCGGCACCCTCGATGACGACCTGCGTCGCGCCATCGATCGACGCGGCGATGAGGTCGGCCTGACCATGCAGTCCGCCGTCGTGCTCACCGACCAGCACCGTGGTCGGACACGCGATGGCGCCGAGCCAGGGCACCAGCGACTCGAACTCACGCAGCTCGGTGCCGAGCGACTCGAAGGCTTCGACGTCCATGTGCGACAGCTTGTGGTGGTTCCGCGCTGCGATCTTCGGTCGGTCAGGCTCGAGCGCGACCGACATGTCGGAAGTCACCTCGGCCATGAAGTCGGCCACGACGCCCATGCCCTCAGCACGTCCGATGGTGACGACCCGGTCGATCCACTCCTTCGGGATCCCACCGCCTGCCGGCTCGGCGAGCGTGTCCATGAGCACGAGGCTCACGACTCGTCCGGGATGCCGGCGCACGACGTGTTGGGCGACGATGCCACCCATCGAATGCCCGACGAGGTGGAAGCGCTCGATGCCCAGGTGATCGAGGACTGCGACGGCATCGGTGGCCAGCACCTCGAACGTGTAGGTCGACGGGTCGCCGGTGTTCGTCGAGTCGCTGTGGCCGCGGTGGACCCAAGCCACCACTCGCCGTTGGCCGGCGAGGGCGTCGGTGACATCTGCGAAGTCGATCCGCCCGCCGGTGAAGCCATGAACGAGGACGAGGGGTGTCTCCTCGCCATCTCCTCGATCATCGAGCGCCAAGGCGACGGTGCCGCCCGCCGGGGTGGTGACCTCGATCGTGACATCGGGCTCGAACACGTCTCGGACCGTAGCCCCCGCCGCGCCCGACCGTTCGGCGACGCGGCGGCGCCTCCGTCGGGTACGTTCTCGCGTCGACCAGCAACTCGACCCGTCCGGGGGACCTCATGAGACGTTCGACAATCGTGGCTGCCTTCCTCGCGATCGGCCTCCTCGCCAGTTCATGTGGTGCAGACGACGACACCTCGTCTGCACCGTCGGGCGACTCGGCGGACGGCTCGAGCCAGGCGGACCCCGGACAACCAGGGACCGAAGCCGGGTCCGCTGGCGCAACGGCGGTCGTCACCGTCGGAGAAACGACCTACGAGATGACGTCGGAAGCGGGCTGCAACATCCTTGGTGCAGACACGATCC